>VTLG01009197.1_pt1 | contig 175288 bp, 204 predicted proteins | sample 4694571 | NCBI WGS metagenome assembly VTLG01 (sample SAMN12604809, study PRJNA352737) | marine metagenome | biome: ENVO:00000447; feature: ENVO:00000209|ENVO:00000569|ENVO:01000036; material: ENVO:00002151; isolation source: viral sequences binned using virsorter ... | reverse complement strand
AGTGGTACGGCGTATTGTTGCCAGCCCACGTATAACAAGTGGCCGGAGGTCTCCCCCCGGCGAGAGTTTTGAGGGGGACCGCCCAGCAATTGGCAACATGCTCGACATTATTGCCTCCCGCGGCCGCCTCAGTACTTCCACCAAAATACGCCCAACCATCGTTGAATGGGGTTGTAGACAAATCATTATCTCCCGCCCAGAAAGGCGTTCCAAGACCTGCGGCTTGATCAGGCCCCAACAACCAGTTATGGATGCACTCCGTATCTTTATAGGCGTATGGAACTTGACTCGAACAAGAACACGCTTGATTGGCCCTAGATGCATATGAATGTCCCAGCCAGACCGTTGGCGTACCACCATTTTTACTAACCCCAATTCCATGAGTACGATAATGCTTATACCCGATCATTTCTGTCGGCCAACCCATATAAAACCAATACTGGCTTATACCCCCCGGATCATTAGAGCTCCATACGTTCGCAGCTGTATTTTTACGAACAATCACATTCCAATCTTGGACGTCGCTCCATAAATTTAAATTATAATTACTTCTATCATATCCACCAACAGGTTTCAAATGACTACAGCCATTTTCAAAATTGCCGCAAGGGGTTCTAGAATATTCTCCTACTTGAGACGTGGGGTAAACCCAAGCAGAGCCATCCCAATATTTGCCTAGATTTACAGAAGAGTTTGGCGCATGTCCAGACCACGTAAAATTAACCCTTCCAGAAACCGTATACGATGTCGCAATCAGTTCTGAAAAGTTAGTAGAGTTAAGAGCGTTAGTCGTATCGCTTGCATCAGTTATTTCAATAGAGTGACCGACATCGTTAGTAGAAGGAGTAAAAGATCTTGCCGCTAAAAATGTTCGAGTAGGCGTGGGAATAGGAGCATGACGATAAAAATAAGCACCAAAGTCACAATGAGTACTTGGGGCAGCCCAATTAAATCCTGCACGATCTTGGCTTGGAAATGACGCGAAAGAAGTAATTTCTTGAAAAGCAGAATTATCACCACCATGCGCTTGATATAATCCACCAGTAGCTTGACAGCACGTATTGTGTCTTTCCTGCCCATCGGTACTCCACCAATTTGGTCTTCTTTGTATATAGGTATCAATCGTGGCTTGATCAGCAGCGTAGTTATCTACAGTATCCTCAGTATAATCTGCTGTATATTTAGGATAATGAAAATGAACTGACCTTCTTTTATAAGTTCCACCCTCAGGATCAAAAGTAATGGGCCATATATGCCATTTATCATTAGTGTTATAATCTGCCTGTTCTTCTCCAGTCACTAAATATGCTTTTTTGTTATCTGCAGTTCGAACAACTTCTAGTTCGTACCAGATTTTAGTTGGACATCCCCTCATTTTCCACGTAATTTCTCCCGGCTGTACACCACCACAAGTTCCACCAGCGGGTGCATGTGGATTTGTCTGCGTCCATTCAGTATTTATATGCGATGGTGATCCATGAAAACATGTTTGGTTATTTCCACCTAAACCAACTTGAAAATTCCAACTACCATTAACTGTCCATCTTTGATGTTGTTCATTGTTTATGTTTACCGGAAAACTCGCGGGTCCGGAATATCCCAGATTTGAATACTGGTACATCGCCAAAGGTTTACCATTTCTGTAATCACCTCCATAATTTACACTATTGTATTCTTGTCTTTTTGTAACATCTGAAGGATCATTCCAAGTCGCTACCGTTTTGATGTCTGTAATTTTCCACCCCGGAGAATAAACTGAAAAATATCTTTCTTTTCTCCCTAAACAACAAGCACCGGCCGTTGGTGGAACTTTTGGCACAATTGTAACTGCCCAAGTAATTTTTGGCCCTTTGTTCCAACAATTAGGATCCCATGCGTTTTTACATTTTTGACAATTATACGCTTCCACGCTAACAAAATTAACTGTCCCCTGTTTCGCTAGTCCAAAATTAAGCCAAATGGATGAATTATTAGTGATAAAGGTCTGAGTACCATTAGAAAATTTATTTCCTAGCATTTGCAAAGTTTGTACTGGCGTACCCACTGTCCACAGCCATGCTGTAGCATTTGTTATAGATGCTGCTGAAAAAATTCGATTCGTACCAGCAGGTAAATTAATCTGAGTATTTTGGAAAATATTTTTATTTACCATTCGTGGACAAGGTAATCTTGGGGGAGTCGTAATACCCGCCCCAAGAATTCCTACACCGAAACCATTACGGGCACCAAATTGCCTAGCAAATGGAGACATGTTTATTCCGTTTCCAGCGGGACCCCAAACAGGATAATATACGTTATAAGATTCTTCTTGATCATCGGTGTAAAAAATTTGTTCAAATTCTGGACCCATGTTTTCACCTCTTTTGGTAACTTCTGAAAGAGGTAATCCACTTGGATATTCTGCATTAAAGGGTAATTTAAAGCCACTGGTTGGAGAAGCAAATTGCTCGTATTCACTTTGAGAAAATTTTACTTTATACCAAGTAGCTGCGCTTTCTCCATCTAGAGGAGGATCTAAATGGAACATAACTTTTTCTCCGGGGTCAACCCACATAGAAGAATTAGGACTTTGTCCACCCGGAATAGGACCCCAAAGGGGTAAAATCGTTTCTCCACTGCCTCCACAAATATCGACACAAGATTGATAACTACTATATCCATTTTGATACCATCCAGATATAGTAAACGAGTATCCGGGGCCCGAGTATTGTTGCTCACCACAACGAGAAGGACATTCCTGACCAACTCCACATTCTAATAATGTGCCTTTACCACCGCCACCTCCGCCTCCTCCCGGAGGACCCGGCACACAAGGCACGCAATCAGGATCAGCATTACATTTTGCATAATCTGAACAACGGGTAAATTTAGGACATGCTTGCAAACAGGTGATTCTTTCTTCACCTTTAGAAATATAACAATTATCTTTTGCTATTTTATCTACTACGGTCATGTATACGCAAGTCTCCCCATAAACTGCGTTATCACTGCTCTTATTTCCATTACCTGTTATCAATAATCTTCCAGAAGTTTCAACAAATTCTCCATTATAAGAATTCATATAACTAAACGTTTGTACTGGTAAACCTGAAATTTCATTAAAAGTAAATTCCTTATAAAGACGATAATCTCCAAAAGTGCTAGCAGTAGGCCATCTTGCATCACCCGGATAACACCCACCGCTTGAACTCACTCTAGGAGATGCACCACCTATAGGTTGTTCAGATACAATAAATAAAAGATTGCTGTTATCGGTGGACCCATCGTATCTTGTGCCAGAAACAACATCAAAAGCCGGTAGACTATCTCCTTCTAACCATCCAGAAAATATTCTATAATGTGTCCATCCATATGGACCACAAATACCAGTAGTATGATTATGAGGATATAAATGTATATCAGAAACAGAACTTGTTTCTAAACAATTTCCTGTCCATTGTGGTTTTTCTGTATCACTACAATTTGTACAATTCCTCCAAGGATTTGCGAGAGACATAATTTGTCCTCTAGGATCCATTCCAGTTATGGCCGGCCTTACGCAACCCGTTCCACCGATAACGTCTTTAATAACTACGTCTCTTGGAGTAGAATAAACTCTATCGCCTTCTACAAGCTCTGCAGACCAAGTGCCTGTATATCCGGGCTGAATATTGTTAATAATTAAATGAGAAGCATTAACACTTACGTCTCCTGTTGAGATATAACTTGATATTTCTCTCTCCTGCGGCTTTAAACTCGTTGTTACTCCTAATCTATTTGGTGGAGCAGTTCTATATGATGAACCCAGCGGAGAATAACTAATCGTGCTTTGTCTATTAGTATTTCTATTGGCAAATCTTCCGCTAGGTCGAACAAAATTTTCACTATATCTAGCAACATCTTTCGTTACTCTAGTCGAATCCATCCATCCAAACATAGTTCCAGTATGGCTCACGCCCGTAATTTGACCAGAAGGATATTCTATTCCGCTTTGCTCACTCATTCCTGACCAAGTTCCATAAAAATCACCCAATACGAAATCTTGACTATTTGAAGTACAAAGTGCTGCATTGCTATCTATATTTCCACTACCACTTATTCCACCATTAATAAAAATTTCTATTTGATTTCTTGTATTGTTTCTTTGTACAGAAATCAAGTTCCATCCAGTTTCACCACTATGAAAAATAGGATTTGTTGTAGTAACACTTACTATAGAACCACCACAACCACTAATGGTATCTTTTCTATCAAAAGATACATATCCCGAAGGATCGGTAGTTAATTTAAAACTGCATCCAGTAGAACTTTCTCCAGAAGAACATTTTGATAATATATTAGCATTTCCACTACCAGAAATTTTAACCCAAGAGTCTATTGTCCATTCTCCACTCCCCCAATTAAAATCGTTTGAAGACGAAGAGCTTTCTACTGTTAAATGATTATACTTTAATCCCGGAAAACTAATTGAACTATTTGCATTATCGGAAGGCCAAGCACTAAGAGATCTAAACTGCTCTTCTGTATTGATGATATGACCAGTTCCATAAAGATTATAATTATAACCCGTGCCCGGCCTAGATATCGAATAGTCCTTATTTGAATAATCGTAAAATGATTCTCTAGATCCTGCTGCAAGCGAAGATTCAACCAAAAGTTTAACATTATCAAAATGAGAATCGAGAGAATTAGTATAGACATAACCAAGTCCCGAATCAGTAGCCATCATCTTCCGCCCATCACCAGAATCAAGATAAAAATTAATAGCAGAATTTTGAACGTCAATAATGTCTGGATCTTTATAAAATGATATTATACAATTTTGACCAGAGAAAGGATAAATATATTGTTTTTTATTATCTGTATTATCTTTAGGTATTATATTTCCAGTAGGTGGCAATTTAAAATATAGTGAATCGGTATCGTACATTTCGAATTGTCTATACCCTCCGTCACTCATTAAATATATTTTATAAGCGTTATGTTTTGCAGATAATCCATCCCGCGCAATTGAATAAAATTTACCAGAAACATCTTCAACCATAGGCTCAAATCCATTACGACCATAAATAGCAACATTATGAACAAAAAAATCATCCATGTAACCACTATAATTTTTATCGTAATTTCTTGTAGACCCTATAGAATAATACTCTCCTGAAGACGAGTTTGATAATGGCGATACATCACCCGTAAATAAAATTTCTTTACCCTGACCAGTACCATTTATATAATATCTTAAAAAGTTATTAACTCGCATTAAACAGAAATGATTCCATTCAGTGAAATTAACATTGCTTTGATTTTTGATATCTAGATTAGTGCCTGACCATCCGGTTGGCATAGCGATATACGATCTCGTTCCGCTTTCTACAAAGCCAGTTAAAAGTCCAAAATCAAACAAACACTGTGTTCCGGAATATCCAGTTGCGCTAGACTTAGCCCAAAAAGAAATAGTAAAATCATTAATTAAATTTAAATCATAAGCTTCTTCATATCCTTGTCCAGAAATAAATATACCAGCATTTCCACTAAAATAAGCAGAATTAGATTGACTCTTTAAAACTCCTGTAGAAAAATTTACTTGACCAGCGGTTTTAAATTGTAGAAAACCTTCATCTGTAGAACTGCTAGCTCCTACCCAGCCATCCTCATTTGAATCATAATAGTATAATTTTTGTACTGCGCTGGCTGCATTATCTACCACGCTAAATGTCGCTTTAGCTCCTGAAGATCCCGGAGTTCCGACTTCTGACCATCCTTGCGTATATTGTGCACCTCCTTCGTGTGTACCCTCCCAAGAAGTCGACACTCTAAACTTACGATTAACCATCGAGCTATCAGAGAAATCAAATTCGTAAGTAACTCCATCGTAAAGAGTAGGAGTTGATAATCTTTGAGGTTGACCACCCGGTTCAGCAAGATAATATTTTTCACCAGAAGTGGTTATTTTATAAGCTTTGGCTACTGGCTCTATATATTTATAATCAAATACTTTTTTGGTACTGGGAGACAAGTCGTAAATTGCGCCCGTAGAAAAATTTAAATGGAGCGCGGTGTCAATGCCTGCCGTGCCCTTTTTACTCCTACTTTCTTTACGCTGTCTTGCCATTTTATATTATTGAATGTCATTAAGCATTTGAGAGAAATACGTTCCGTTTACATTAGTCACCCTTAGTGCATCTGCAGAACCAGAGGCTGTTGTTACTCCTGCAAAACCGTCTACAAACTTATAAGACGTGTCAAAAGTACAAGTATTTCCTCCTTCTCCATATTGTCTCAAATAGATCAACAATGATCTACCATTATCAAAACCGCTTGGGGCATTCAAAGTTGCTGTTCCGCTTATCGTATAATCGAATATACCAGTCCTTTCTGCGTGGGGAGTAAACTCGTTACCTGTTGCAGAAGTATATATGTCTTCCCTTCTTTGGATAGACTCGTATACCGTATAAGGGGTTGTATATTTATTGTCTATAACCCCCGAAAGGGCTTCATTTAAGCTTGCTTTATCGTCCGAGCTAAGACCTCCACTTCCACTTCCAGATCCAGCAGGTCCAGTAGGCCCAGCGGGACCAGTGCTGCCAGCAGGACCAGTTGGTCCAGTATTACCTTGCGCACCTGTTGTTCCAGCAGTACCAGCGGGACCAGTAGGACCGGCCGGTCCAGCGCTACCAGCAGGACCAGCAGGGCCTTGCGCGTCTGCAATAGCTATACCTCTAAAATGTCTAACTTCTATTTGTTCACCTTCTTCTGGAGCTTCTACAAGTTGAACACCAGATACACCCCCAATTGAATAATCATCTTCCGGATCTTGAAGTAGCCCGCCAACAGAAACAACAAGAAACTCTGAACCAGAAATGCCATTACTTAAATAAAATCCAGTAGTAGATGCATCTCCTGTAAATTTATAAGAAAGTATTTCAGTTGGTGAAAATCCACCAGTTGGTCCTGTTGGTCCAGAACCACCAGCAGGTCCAGCAGGACCAGCACCACCGGCAGGTCCAGCGGGACCAGTAGGTCCGGAAACGCCATCAGATCCAGAAGGTCCGGCAGCCCCAACGGGACCCGTAGCACCTTGAGCGCCTGTTCCACCTACAGGGCCTTGTGGACCCGTAGGTCCTGCAGGGCCAGTGGGACCAGTGGCACCAGTAACGCCAGTAGCACCCGTAGGCCCTGCAGAACCAGCAGGGCCAGCAGGACCGGCTGCCCCAGAAGGACCAGCAGGTCCAGTAGGTCCACCAGCAGGTCCGGCAGGACCAATTGCTCCAGAAGGCCCAGTAGGTCCACGACCCATATCTAAAATTTCTATTACTCCATAGCTACTGCTTGCATTTTCACCCATGTCTGGATGAGATTCGCAATAATAATAAATTCCAGTAGGAGCATTAAAGGGTATTGTAAACTTGGCGTAAGATCCGGCGGAACCGTCTGTTCCTACGGTAGACCAACCTTCTACATATTTTGAGTTGGCGTTATGCGTGCCGTCTGTACCAGCAGATAAAGCAAATTCATGAGTAGAATTGCTAGAATTAGATGTATCAAATTTATAAGAAAATCCACGATATCCCGTTACCTTTGGAGATTGAACCCCATCTAAATAAAATCTGTTTCCAGCCCCGGGATTAGAAACAGTAACTGTAAATGAATCTGCATAACTTACTAAACCGCTTGGCCCAGTGGGTCCAGCTGCGCCAGCAGTTCCAGTGACACCAGTTGGTCCTATTGGGCCAGTAGGACCAGTAGGTCCACCAGCAGGTCCAGTAGGACCAGCGGGGCCAGCAGGACCAGCAGGACCAGCAGGGCCGGCAGGACCTTGCGTACCTAAAACTTGAACAGCAGCCTGCGTCCCAGCCGAACTAGTTGAAACGCCGGGATTACCTCCTTGAATTATTGTTACTTTTGCCATTAACGAGTTACCTCTGGGTGAACATTTACATATCCGTATATCAACCTGCTAGAAAATGATCCGGAATGAATTTCTATATCGTAAATTCCTTCAATTATGGGAAGAGCAGCGCTTTGAGCAGCAGTAATTTCTAGGTCAAAGTATCCACTAGCTTCATATCCAACTGCTTTAGTTAGACTTAAATCTAATAGTTTACCAGTACTTCCATACCCATGCCTGCATTGCCCACTTAATGAATAGCCATTTAAATTAATAACTGAACCATCATCATTTAGTGCGCCAAGCCTAGCGTAATAACGCGTTCCTTGAGTGACCTCTAAATCATATTTCGTAGCCATAATATATTAAATATTACACTACAAAAAATACCGAATTACCTTCCTTCTTTTAGAATTTTAATTGCCTCCGGATTGAGGTCTTCCATTTTCTGTTGAGTAGGGTCATTTGGCACATTATAAGCGCTTACATGCTTTTTGAACTCTTTTAATAAGGTTTCTTGCAACCTCGGCCTACTTTCTATAGGTATAATTCCAACTCTAGAAGCATGTTTTTGAAGATCTGTTAAATTATATTCATCTAATTGCCGCGAATATATTTCTGCATCCATGGTATTATACTTCCAAACTCCATCGTCTCCCCAAATTTGATCTAAAGTCGTTGGGGTGGGTTTTTTATCTGTTTTCCCATGAGTTTGAGATAAAGAATTTAATTTACCGGCTTTCGCCTTTGCTGTTTTCTTTGGTTTACTGGTATTTTTTCTAGGCATATATTTATTCCTTATATAGTCAATGTACACTTTTTGTAAGTAAAAATCCAAAATAAATAAAAAAAACCTAGCCCGAAGGCTAGGTTTCTGTGTGTTATTTAAGTTGTAATTAGCAAGTAATTCCAACAACAGCGCGAGCGTCGATGCAAACACGACCCTCTTCCAAGAAGCCGTAAAAACCGACCTTCTCAGAGCGCTGGCTCCACTGATCGTCAGCGAAGGTAACGAATTGACCGCCACTTTCTTCATGCTGTGCAACCGGGCGAATAAACGCGCCTTTGCTATTGTCAACACCAACGAGAATTTCGTCAGTACCAGTAGCAAAGTCAGTCGTGGTAGAAATACCACCACCGTTAATATCGGTTGAAGTAGCATAGGTGTCGAACAAGGTGTTATACTTCTTGCTTACGCCAAGCTCGTTTAACTCAACTAGGTTCACGCCAAAGATTTCTTGCATGCCAGCCGAACGATAGATGCCCTCGCGGACATTATCAGGCAGAGCGATGTCACTAGCGCCGCTAGTGGTTACTTTACCGTGACGAGTATTCATTGGCTGGTAAGCCCAGCTACGAATTTGCTGCATCATCTCAGGACTGAGATATAGATCAGTAATACCATTGCTATAAGCTACGTCAGGCGTACCATTAGCAAAGGACTCGTTGAGACGCTTAATATGAGTCATCAACCTGTTGAAGTCGTCAACTTGAAGAACATTAGCAGTAGTAGACTGAATACTGTGGACATTGCCACCAGTACTTGCTTCTGCCAAAGCCTTCATGATCACTGCCCAAGCGTTACGCTCTTGCTTAACAAGAACTTCTTGAGCCATTCTTTCGATAGCCTTGGATACAACGTCAAGACGAGCGCGACGAGCATATTTCTTCAGCCAGTTAACTGCACTGTCGAGTCTATAAGTCGCAATCTTGAGTTCTTGCATTCCAGCGATGTGGCTGGAAGGAAGGCCACCGGCCATGTTCTGTGACCAGACGGTGATATGATTATCAGTCTCCCCGTAGTACAAATCTAACGGGAAGCTAGGGCTGTCGTCTTCATCATACGGAGCATCGGTGAAGATTCCACCAGCTGTTCCGGCTTGAAGAAGAACCTGCTGAACTACAGGTCCGAGGAACGCAGCAAATGCTTCTTGAGCTTCACGAGCAGCAATTTGATCTTTCGATCCCATTGCGCGTACGAGCTCAACTTGTTCAGGAGTATTTTTTAATTTTAATTTCATGCTATATATTCTCCTATGTGTTAAAGGTTAATCCTTACTAATACGTGCCCATTGGAATCCTTTTTACCCAAAGTTCTACCAACGACATTACCGCCACCATCAGTGGTAGTAAGTTCGCCATTATTATCTGAGTACAGTGCGGCTCCCGCATCTGGGTTGTTAGTAATAAGAACAGAGCCACTGTAAAGAACAATGCCTCTTGTTAAAATTGGAACTGCTTGACCGCTTAAAGCAACTTCCATCTCCGCAGCTTTGCGAGGATTAAAGACTAGCTTTTCGCCGTTTTCGTCAGTTTCTTTCACGTCATACAACATCATGCCTATTGCAGTGCTTCCGCTAGCGGAAAGAGCTACTCTAGAAGCAACTCCGTATCTCTCGGATACAGTGTTACTGAATGATGCGCCGGGTGCTCCAAGCATATCTGGGTGCGTATTTGCAGCACCAGAAGCATTAAGCCAACCGGGTAAAGCAGAATCATGAGTAACCAAATGTCCTTTGGTTACGCCAACTCCTGCGGCTTCATTCAAGGCAAATAAGTTGATTACGTCGTGTTCGTCATAATCTCTGAATGGTCTTAAGTCACATGCCATAATATTTTTCCTTTTTTAAATTATAGTTTAATGTCGAAACCCTCAACCGTGAAGGCTTCCTTGTATTTATCGAAAACAGTGGGCTCAGAAGCTTCAGAAGTCACTGGGACATCTTCAGTTTCAAGCTCGGCTTTTTCAATTGCTTCGTCAACTACCTCTTCGGTGTTTTCCTCAGCCGCTTCAACTTCATCTTCAGAAGCTTTAGACTTGGTCTTCCAACCAGCGATAAGTTTTTCAAACTCTTCGCGGTTAGGAGCCTTGTTTAACTCTTGCATGAAGGTGTAGCATTCTGGGCAACCAGCTGGCGCACCAGCTTCTTCAGAAGATACAGAAGCTTCCGCTTCCTCTCTCTTCTCTTTGTTGCTAAGCAAAACGCTCATTTTTTTGGAGTATTCGGCATAGCCGTTTTCATCCAAATCTTGGATATCAGAAGCAATTACTTCACGCTCGTCTTCTGTTAGATCGTATTTCTCGTCTAAAGAAGTCATGCGCTCTTTAAATTGTTCTTGTTTATGTCTCTCAGCTTGTTCAGCTTCCATCTGCTCAATAGCGCTCTTGGCGCTTTCGAGTTCTTCTTTCATCTTTTCGTGCTCCACTTTTTGACCATCTAGATCTTTTTGTGCGGCACTCAGAGCGTCCTCGACTTCACGCTTTTCAGCAGTGTATTGTTCAGAAGCCTTTTCAAGCTCGCTCTCAATGAAATCAGAAATAGCAGACGCTGAAACCTCTTTCAGAGACTCGTCAGTTATGTCTTTAATATTTTTGATTTCCATAATAGTACTATCCTTATTTTCATTTACATCAGTTTTTAGCTGATGTGAAACACTTTCTTTATTATTTAAGTTTTCTTGAACATCAGAATCAGAATGAGTTGCATCCCCCTCTTTTTGATCAGAAATTTTTAAATCATCTCCTTCCTTATTTACCACTATGCCTTCTACATCTGCAGCTGGAGATTCTGTTAATCCTATTCCTAATGGAACCACTTGGTTGCCTGTAACTTTTCTAAATATATCCTTTCCATCTTCAGTTTGGCCGATCCCACCGTAACCTTTCATAAATTCTTTTAATTCATTGATCTTATCTTTATCTGTAATTATTTCAGCATTTTCTAAATTTTTTTCACCTTGATCCACGAGGGCGACAACATACTCATTAAAACCTAGTTCCCAACTCGCTGATATGCGTAAATAATGCTCGCTTGTAGGGTCGCCAGAATCTTCAATTCTGTCTGCCACTAATGAATCTACCACTTTCCAAACTACCCCTCCAAGAGTTACATTAAAGGGTCCAGTCATATCTTTAACATCTTCTACTCCTAATGGTCTATCCGTGCCAAACTCGCTGAAACCAGCAGTTAAAATGGTACCTACAACACGCTTTCTATTATGCTCTATATTTATAGGTTTATTTTTGAAATGTTCATATATTTCTACCGCAGTTTTTGTATCAACTACATCACCATTTTTATTAACTCTGTTTGCCACGAAAGAATTGAAAGCTATTGGAAGAAGATCTATATTTGTTTCTACATCTACATCTGGAAGAAATTTTTCTATTTTTTGCAAACTGGCCAAAGCTAAGTATTTATCCTTTTCTTCGGATACTACTGGTTTAACTGTTGAACTGAATAGGCTTTTATATTTAAATTTCATATTATGGCGTTATGCTTTCTATAAAGTAAGTGATTGTTACGTTTGAAGTAGCGCTGCCCACTACTGCTTTATTATCACCGAAACCAATTCCTGATCTTAAATGAGTACTACCAGCTGGGGCGTAAACTATCACGCTTGACCCATCAGACAAATTGGTTGCTGCTGAGGCTAAAATGTCAACGATAACAACTTGTTTGCCCGAGCCGGGCGCAGCAATAATAGTCGTTGCTGAAGTTGCGCTTGCCGTACTTAATCTTAATAAATTCTTCATAAAATCCTTATTATTTACACTTGGTTTACCATTCCCAATCAATTCTCTCGTAGTTCTCTATGTAAAGTTCGCTAATTGAAGAAAAGCTATAATTTAAATTTAACTCCTCAATCTCTTTAGAAGCTTTATTATAATCTTCTTCAGAAGGAATCCAACCTTCTGAGATATCCATCGCTTCGCTTTCTGTCTCGAATTCAGTGTCTAAAGCGATATGCTCTCCTTGTTTTAATCTAAGAAACATATTCACTCGAGCTAGAGCTCTGTGTCCGCAATCTTGATGATTCAAGCACACTTCTGAACCGCCTCGAATATATACATCTTTTAGCTCTTTTAAGCTAACTTTGTTGGGATTTTCTTTATTGTGCTCTGTCATTTTTTGAGAGAGAGCTTCTATAATTTTGACAGAAAAGGCTATAGCTTCTTCTTGCAAAGAAGACTCATCTATTTTAGGCTCGTCATTTTCGAGCTCTAGTTTATTAAGATTATCCCAGTCAGCCATAGACTACAACTTAAATTACACAAAAAATATAAAAAAATTAAAAAGTATATTTGAATGTATCTATATCATCCTCATATATCTCGGCCACTAATTTCTTTGTTTTGTCATTATAGTATTCTCTATAATTTTTTCTATTTATTTTATTAAAATGAAAAGAATCTATTTTTAAGTTAGTTAAATTATAAGAGATGGGGTCCGGTGGACAAAAGCTATAATTGAACCGCGCAAATTCATCATATTCAAAACTTATAATTGGAAGCTCTTCGGAATCTATAGAGTGAACATATGGAACATTCATTTTAATATAATTATCTATTATATATCTATCTACCTGAATAGTTTTGGAACTTCCCGATTTTAAATCCTTTATAGAGTTGGCGTACTTTATTAAAAAACTTTTACCCGGAGAATTAATTTTAAAAGCTTTGATGTTTTCTTTTGGCATTAATTTAAATACAGGTCCATTGTGCTCTTGAATATAGACTTCTTCTGAAGTATTATTAATTAAAGAACCTAAATTTTGAGTAGGAGGTTCGTATAATGGAAAATCTAGCTCGGAACAAATTTTAATAAAATCGCTAGTTAAATCTTCATATCTTCCTAAGAAATCTACAGAAAGTTTATCATTAATATATAAATAGTTTTTCTGACTACGCATTCTAATTGGTTTTCGATTTTTCAGCGTTCGTAAAAATTGATCTAAGGTAATTTTTCTTCTGTTATCTATTTTTGGTCTAAAGCTATTTGTCCAAAACAGTTCAGAGATTACTCTGTCCCAAGGATTTCTTACGAAAGAGAATTTAAAATATTCTTTAAATTTATCTGATCCAATTTCTTTTTTAATTTGAGTCGAAGTAATATGTTGGTAAGGTTGACCATGCCTGACAAGGCCATGCTCACCAAATAACCAGTGCCTTTGTTGGTCCAGACTAATTAGATCTTCCCTTACTAAACCCAAAATGTGAGAGGTAGTTGTCCCTGCTGTTTTTGGTATATGAACTTGAACAGCTTTTAAATCATGAAAGACAGGCATTTTATTTCTTCTTCAATAAGTATATTTTCTTTATTTTTGTATTTTTTCCAAAGTAATTAGTTATATTCGTATCTACTGGGAAACACACCCAATGAGTTTCCCCTTTTAGAACGTTGCCAGTAACTAATACAATTGCTATGTCTTTTTTGGGATCTAGTTCTTTTAGATTTTTAACTTTCTCTACTTCATATCCATAATCCAAGCAAGCCTTTTTCATTTCGCTTGGTAATGTTACTTGTACGGTTTCGTAATGAATAAGAGTTAAAAGGGTTCTTGTTAAGTTGCCAGAAGATTGTATTTCTTTACTTAATTGCTTTTCGTAAACTTTTATATTTAATTTATTAAGCGCTTTTCTTAAAGCTTTTGGCCCACAAGAATGAAAGTGGTTTACATAGTGCCCGTCGTTATCAGTTTCTAAATAATCAGAATGAAAAATAGCACATCCATAATTAAGCAAACAAATAGAAATTATTAGTAGAAATTTTCCGCTTCGCATATATGTTATTACACTAAAGCAGTAACATAATTGCTGTCCAGAAACCCACACCGATAACTATGCCGATGATAGACGCTGCTAAGCAGTTCCAAAAAAATTGCGCGGTAAATGGAGAATTGATTTTAGTTTCAGGGCGCTTTTCGTTTTTGAATTTTGGTTCATTTATCTCATTTTTTTTGTCCCGTATAAGAAACCAATCTTCTCCTTTTTGATAGGCCCAAGTAATACCCTTTTGACCCTTCCACCATTTGTTATGTTTTGTTAAAATTTTTAGTTTTTTCATGGTTCGCTTCAGAACGAGTCGATTTGCCCTGTTCTTCTTTTTGTTTTTTGTTTAGTTGATTTATTAAATCTTGAATAATAGATTGGTACCTAAGTAATACAGTTTCCATCTCTTCCATTTTAGTTTGTTGCTTATACATAACTTCTGATTGAAATACGAAACTTCTTTCTAATTCATGAATTCTAGCTTTGTCTTCTTGTTTATTATTAATTAATTCAGCTTTGTGTTCAATTTGTAAATTAACTATAAACATTAAGAAAATAAAGGAAATACCCACAGCTAGAATAGGTCTGGGTAATTCAGAGAAAAAATTTACTACTTGGTTCCAAAGCAGTTTGAAAGCTTGCATATAATAAATTACACGAAAATGTACTTATTTTTTGCATCCGAAGTATTTTCTTCTGACTTCTGGAAAATCATCATACATATGAAATTTAAATTTAATATCTTTAATAATACCCATTTTTTTAAGATGATGAGGTATTAAATGATGACTAGAAATCTGTTTATTTTCTCCTATTGGCTTATAAATCGTTTCCGTATATTCATTCAGCTTATCATAAAGATTAAAAAATTCTGTAGATAAATCAGAATTTGCTATAAACCACAAATCTAAAAACAGGCCATTCTTCTGATGTTCGCTAATAACCAATTTAGAATTAGCAAGTTCACGCGCTTTTTTTCTTTTCATTTCATATAAAGGGCCTCTACCTCCTTTAAATATGTCAACCCCATTTAAAAGCATGGCAGACCAATTTCCGGCGTAGAAATACTTATTATCTAAATCATCAAAAATTACATCTGTTTCAAATGCCAAATCAAACCTTGTGGTCATAACGAAATCGTATTTAAATCCATTCTCGATTTCATACTGCCTCCTGTATTCGTTTACCATTTTGTTAGAATACCACCTACTGTAATGATTATTATTTCTAACTGTATCATTACCAACATGTTTCGGCACATTGAAAATTATTTGTTTTTCAAAGACGCTTTTTACTGGATTATATAGTTTTAAAGTTTCTTGTTTTAAATCCGTGTCCCAACAATGTATGAAAACGTCTACATTATTTTTATCTATTATATGTCTTTTGTAATGTTCGTACCCCTTTAACAAAACTTCGGGGTTAGATTTATAATATCCAGATTTTCCTTTAATATTTCCGATTTTACCACTAAGACAAAGAGCTATTCGGCTCATAATTTAAAGCTCTTCTATACGTTTGGCTTTATCGTCTACAACTAAATCGTAAGGAGGTTTAACATGTTCCCCTTTCGTTCCTGTTGATAGATCATGAAATTTACATCCCCAAGATTCTAGCTGTTTCCAAGTAAAATCATAGTAACAGTTTCCTGCTTTTTTGGATTTTTCAGAACCTCCTCTAGCTGTCCAATATATAATTTTCCAGCCTTCGTCATATAATTTATTTATCTTAGCTATGTTTTCTTGACTCGGTTCCGCTAAATCATATCTTCTTTTATTAGGGTAGAAACAAATTGTTTCATCTATATCTATAAGAGCTACTCTTTGATCATTCTCTTCTGCTAATCTTTTTGATTCGTGGAAGTTCATGTTTTTTGCTAGCTCTTGGTATTGTGCTGCTTCTGGATGTTTCTCTCTCATCTACGCTTCTTTTTTTTTGTAGAAGATCGCTTTTTTCTTTCTTTGGAAGGAACGGATGCATGCTCGGGCATAATCGCTCTGACCTCATCCACTAAACCTAAATCTAGACATTCATCAGCATCGATCCACCAATCTTTACGATCCCAGTTTCTTTTGATTTTATGTTTAGTTAGTTTAGATCTAGAAACAAAAATATCCAGACAACGCTCTTCTATTCTTTTAACTAGTTTAACTTCGTCTTCCACTTCGTAAGTTTTGCCGATAGCTCCAAACGCTGCTCTATGAATCATCATCCAAGCTTGATGACCAATCCATCTAACACCTCCAGCCTGTAACAAAATACCAGCCATTGAAGCCGCCATACCTAACGAGCCAGTAGTGACTTTATGCCCTCTATTTCTCAAGTCCTGAATAAAATCAAATAATTCAAATCCGTCGATAATACTCCCTCCGGGAGATGAGAAAACAATTTCTATATCACAACCGGGAGACAATCTAGACCATTCTGTCAATTTAGACATGCATGCTGATACAGAATGACTACTTACTTCTTTATTGAACCTGTAAAGATGATTTTCTTCATCAGAAGATAATTGTTTTAATTTATCTTTCTGACACTGTTCTAGTTTTAATTCTTCCTGTTCGGCTTCAGCTTCAGTTTTTCTTGCTTCGGCTTCAGCTTGTCTTGCTTGCGCTGCAGACAATCTTGTTTCGGCTAACATTTTTTCTGCTTCGGCAGACGCTTTGGTAGAACTTTTTTTTTCAGGCATAATTTTAATCTTCTTTTGGAATGCCCCCAGCGTACCAACCTTCAGGAAGATCTACTTTGTTTTTGCTAAGAATCCATTCTCCATTAATAAGTGTGTAGACTCGACCCGAAACGCCCGGGCCGAGTCTAACTAAGTCTGCGTCAGTATCGACAAAAACTACGCGAGTACTTCCACATCCTAAAAATAAAAAGGCTAAACTAAGAATCGCCGCTGTTTTTATTATTGTTTTCATTTTTTTGTTTTTCAGCTTCGTTTAACTGTTTTTCGATTCTTTGTTTCCACCTGTTTTTTAAATCCTTTGGGACATCATCAGCATCACTAGCTTTTGTGTCCTTTTTGATTTCGACAGTTGCCCATTCTAGTATAGCCTTAATCAAGGCTGCAAGCCAAGCCATTTTTAAACTTTCTTGGCTAAACCTCTAGATACGGTATATCCAATTGCACTAAGTCCAGAAACTACAAGTCCAAAAACTTTGTTTGCTGTTCCTGCACCCTCGGGATCGAGTACCCCCGCTCCCCAGAGCAATGAACCCAATGTCACCAAAACTGTTAACCAAAATTCGGTCGTTTTCCAACCGGGTTTTACATCATTTTTTACTGGCATAATATTTATTCCTTTCTTATTTTATCTTTTAATCAAGTTTTATACAAAAAATAATATAGCTTAATTAAAGATCACCTAATCTTTTCAATTCACTAAGTTTAGTGTGTGGATGAGATAATCCACCAATTACTGTATATACAGTTAAGTCTGGTCGATTACCACTATATATTCCTCTATATACTGTACTACCACTTCTGAGAATTCTATTAAATTGTTCAAAAGCACTATCTAGATTTTTCTGAGGCACTTGATTTAAAACTTCATTTCCACCAATCATAAGTACGCCCGCTTTATCTCCTGTTCCTAAATCTGCTCCATCTGAAAGTAAATTTCCCCTTACTTGTTCTCTAATGGATTTATTAAAAGCTGGAGAATCACTCCAGTTTGCCACTGGAGAAGCGCCATATAATACAAATCCAGACTCTAAAATTTGTTTATAGTCTTGAGGATCAAAAGAAGAGTAACTACTGTCTTTTCCTGCTGTCACATTAAATAAATGAAATAAACCAGCAATGCTTTTATTAGCTGTTTCCCAAAACGGTGCAACTGCTAAGTTAGGATACATCTTGGTCATTTTCTCATTGTCTACTAATATAAGTGGAGAAATTTTACCAGAATCAACTTCTTCAAAAACAGATTTTAAAACACGATAAGCGTTGGCATTTGGTTTTTTACCTTCTGAAATTTTTGGTAAGGCAAGTATTACTCCCACTTTTTTAGAATCAGAACCATATCTATTTTGAAGTTCTCTAGCTGTAGCGACTATAGACATGACTGTACCTGCGCCAGATCCGCCACCGGCGCCAGCGCAAACAAAAATTTTATCAACGTTTTCTCCAACGGAATCTAAAATAAAATCATAAGCATCATCTTTATGCTCTTCGTATTTTTGTTTTGCTAATCCCATGTCTTTACCAGCACCTCCATCACCAATAATAAGCTTATTGGGCAGTGACAAAGTATTAAGGTCTTGAGGAGAAGTATTAACTGCGCATACCCTTCTATAACCAAATTTATAAAACGTTTCCGCAAGGCGGCCACCGCCCTGACCTGCGCCAACAAAAGCAAATTTAAATGCTCCATCAAATTCGTCTTTTATTTCTTTAACTTCTGTAAAAGAAGCTTCAGGTACTGGCATATCTGGTAAAGATATGTCTACGTGTTGTTCATTTCCATAGGATGATAAATCTTCTATTTCGCTCATAATTAAATTTCTGTTTTGCTTGCGTAAAGAATACTCGCTAAGTAATAATCTACTTGATGTTCCATCGCAATTGTTTCTATTTCTCTTACTCTATCTTTGTTATAATCTTCTGGTTTTTCTAAATATTTATCAATAGAATTGTTCCAGTTTTGTGGCTCTTCGTTAGCTATAATTGTTTCACTTATTTGCTCAGCCACTTCTTTTTGCTTTCTGCTCATTTTTCTTATGTTATGCTTTTTTCTCAAAGATTTTTCTACTTCAGAATTAAGCTTTTGGGCAGAAATTAAATTTTCTTTAACTTTATCCATACTAAAGAACGCCTTTACTTCTGTAGGATTTTGTCTATCTGTGGGGGTCCGCTCTTTCTCCTGTGGCGAACCGCCGCTTCCAGCTGGTCTCCCATTTTCTTTCTTTACTGTTTTTTGTGCAGGAGGTTTACCCATTTGTCCTGTTTGTTTGAGTTTTTCTTTACCCAGTTTTTCTTGAGATTTAATTGTTTTATCTTGCATTTCTTGTTGGTGATCGAATTGCTGATTAGCCATTTTTTCTTGAGTATTCGGTCCACCCAATATAGGCTCGTAAAGACCTTTGTCTCTTTCTGTTCTATATTTTTCTTGATTTTCAAGTGAAGTTTCTATATCTGGTAGACGACCCTTTTCAATTGCGTCCATTCCTTCTTCCGGGGTTAATAATCCGAGTTCTAGAAGTCTAGTGTATACCCTAGCATATTGCAAATTGTCTCTTAAATCTATATCATCAAAAGATGGCACTGGATAATTCTTAAAGCCTAAATCTCTACATATTCTTTTAATTTCTGGATATAAAAATTCATTTATAAAGACCTCTCTTGCTTGCTTTAGTCTTTCGATAAATATTTTTACTTTAATACTTTGGTTAGCAAATTTCTCATCTTCTCCAACGAGTATGTTATTTAATCCTACTCTAATGTCTCTATCAAGTACGTCGTATTTTCTTGGGTCTAGTAATGCTCCTATATTAGGTATAACAAACTCTGCCTTAGTAGTATAATCTGCTATTAAAACTCTACCGACGGATTGATTAGTAAATAACTCTTGCATTGCCACAAGATTTTTTTGATTAATGCCTCCTTGGTCTGGCGGTGCACCCATGGTAACCAAAAGAATAGCTTGCTGCATTGTTCTAGCTATTGCCATATCTACTTTTTTCATTTCTGTTTTAGAATTGATATCATCTAAAACTGGATAACCCATTGGTACTGCAAATGGTTCATAATCTTGTTTCTTATAAAATACAGCATTAACTCTATTTGGGTCTAGAGGAATTAATATTTGTTTTCTGGCCTTACTATTTAATTGTTTTCTAACTTCTTCAGGTAAGCTTTTTACTAATTCTTTTTCTTCTTCTGTTTGAGGATTTCGCAACCTAACTAATTCGTAATCACTTATTAATTTAGAATAATTCCCTTCTATAAAAGACAGAGTTCCTGTTAATTGAATATCTGCTGGATTTAATATAACGTATCTTGCTGGAACAGATGCATCTGCAGCTTCGCTAGTGAAACCAAAAGTTCTAGACATTTTTTGTATATCTGAAGATTGCAAATTAGCATCAAACCTATGAATGAAGACGTTTCCAGAACGATAATACTCTCTAAAAAATTTATCTTGTAACGAAAATAAATCAATACGATTAAATAAAGCTTCAAAGAAGGCTCTAGTCTTTTTACTACCTTTTGTTAAATAGATATTGTTTACAGAGAACTCTGTCATAATATCGATAGTATTTCTAAATACTGAAAAATTGTAATATGCCTTTTGACACAGTATAACCGCGTCTCTTACATTAAGAGTGCTGTTATTTTTATAGTTGCTGCTATATTTAAAAGGAATCAGTCCGTCGTTAATATTTTTGAATCTGTCTGTCTGCTCTATTACTCCAGCGGCATTTCTTCTGTTTCTGCTAGTGCTTGCAGCAACAGCTTCTTCAGCGATTAATGGGATTCCGCCTTGAACTTGAGGAGCATCAATAGACTTTTCCTTCTTTTCTGATGATTTACCTTTAGACTCTTTCATTATAGGTTCATTATTGCACAATATATTACACAATTCAAACAATAAAATTTATTATAAAGCGATATTTGCTGAATAATTATTACCAAGTACTTATCGCTGCTCTTTTCCACGTATTTGTAGCAGTACATACATAAATATAGCTAGAGTCGAATACTACCATACCTGCCGTGCATGTATCTGTTGCTGCGGACGGTGCATTGGAAGGCATTATTAAACCAGCGGTAAATCTACCAGTACCAGCTACATCTATTTGATAACTAGCTGTATTACTGCCGAATCCAACATAACCACCTTTAAAGTATGAAGAACCAGAAGCATTAATTTTTACCACAGCAGCTTCTTGTTGGTCGTATAATCTTATAATTGGATTATCTGTTTCAATTTGAGCTTTTGCTGGAGTTGTATCATGTTGGAATCTTGCGCCAGCCGATCCACTCAAGTCTAAATCAAATCCCGGACTTGAATGTTTTATACCTACGTTTCCTGCTGAATCAAGTAAGATGCCTTGCGGCTGCCCATTAATAGCGTTAACTTGATCAGATTTTCTAATTACTAAGTCATCATTTGTATTAACATATATATATCCGGGCTTGCCTGCTGAAGCTTTTTGACTAGTAAATATTCCTGTTTTATTAATAGTAGAATTAGCAGTTACTAAAGAGTCACCGAATACGTGAAGTTTGTATAAAGGAATTCCTCCTACGCCTAAATAACCAGAGCCTTCAGTCCCCGGCATAATTCTTGCTGACCCTCTCATGTCTAGATTCCAGTGAGAAGGTTCTAATCCGACGGCTATTCTTCCTGTTACTTTGCAATCTCCTTTTTCAAGTTTAAGATTACCAGATAATTCCGTTAAACCATCCTTGCCAATTCTAAAGTATTCGTCATAACCTCCATTAGTGTTCATTGTACCAAAAGAGTGACCGAGCGAAGCGGTTCCGGCAGAAACGAAATGTTTTATTAATCCACCGCTATAAGTTATTCCATATCTATATACTTTTGAACTATCATCATAAAGCATAATATGAGGCACGCTTCCATCTGTGGGCTCTACATAATTACCAAATGATATTTTTCCGCTAGGGTTATTTACCCCTAATCCAATTCTATGTCCTGTATCGTCATAAAAAATCTGACTTGCTCCGGCGAATTGGTTTTCATTATTATATTGAATCATTCCGTCGGTTCCAGAAGGCGCCGCTCCTGCTCCGTCGTTACCAGCGGGACCTGTTGTTCCTGCTGGACCCGTAGCGCCAGCTGGGCCCGTCGGTCCAGCTGCCCCAGTTACAGACATTCCACTTATACCAGTAGGTCCAATTGGCCCCGTTGGTCCTGTTTCTCCAGTGGTTACCGAAACTATAAATCCTGATAGTTCCGGAGTATACAACTGTTTTAATCTTATCCTATTATCCGGCATTTTTAGTAATTACACATTATTAAATTAATCTAGGAACAAAAGTGCCAACATCTGTTTTTTGTTCATTCATATCATAGTATACCTTTGTGGCCCAGTTTGCTAACATAAGGGTCGTATAGTTGTCTTTACGGGCCCTGTGAGCGCTTGTGGAGCGTCTTAAATGCAAAGGTAGGTCAAACGTCTGCGTACCTCTAACTGTGCTTGTAACCTCAACCAGAGCGCATTGCTTCTTGGTCTGATATATTAGATTATCTTGAGTTTCTATTAAATCCAATAGATTTTCCGCATTGGTATGACTTATAGGTACATGTTGACTTGTCGCTTTATTAAATGCACCAGCATTAGCTGTTGTTTTCGAAGAGAACCATATCCTTTTATGATCTATATTCGCTTGTAAATGCTCGTTAGACTTTCTCAGCCAATTAGAAGTAAATACTTGTTTGAAGCAAATTCTCCAATCCTGCTTATTATACTGTCTTTTAGCTTTAGACATTTCTTTGAAATAATCATCATCTTCTTTATCTGTATCAACGTCAATAAATTTGAGATTTATCCTTGAATCTATAAATAGTTTATTTTCATTACAGCTATCTAAAAATTGATAACCGGCGTTGTCAATACATATAAAATCAACATTAAAATTTGTTAATACATAATGGAGATAACGAATATGATCTTTTAAATCTCCACCAGCTAGAGCATAGCCATGAACTAATGTACCTTGTTTAGTTTCATCATCGACCTCAAGTAAAGACATAGCAAAATAGTCAGAGCTAGGACTATTAGAAAATGAAGGGTCTATACCCAATATATATTTTGCTCCTGCTTTCCCTCTAATTTGAGTCGTTGGTAATTGACCATCAGGTATTGTACATTCATGCATTTTTCTTGCGCTGAAATAAGAATCAGAACCGTCAGTAAATAAAGCGCAATACTCTCTCTGAAACGAAGAGTGACTTTGCCCGCCACTTTGAGCTTCACCAATAATAGTTCTATCTATCATTTCTTCAGGCAAAGCTTCGTAACCTAACTGAGACACAAAATAAGCAGTATCTTCTTTGTCGCTAGGATTTTCAATTTTACTGACCCAATCGCAATAAGTTTTATATAAATTTTCAAATGTATAACTGGCAGAAGATAAAGCTATCATTTTTGTATCATTGACAAACTCCATTCTGTCTTTCTCTTCCATAACTCCTTCTTCGATTAACTTGTCTTCCATTTCTCTTATTTCGATTCGCTCTTTCATGTTTTGTGGAGCAACAAGGAAGGGCATCAAAACAGTATTAATTATTTCTTCTGGAAGAAGTAAATATTCGTCAAGTAAAAGAACATTTGCACGGAAACCACGAATCTTTTCACCACTTAAAGGAACCGCTGTAATGGATCCTCCGTTTATCAACCATTCATATTGATCGTTTCTTTTTGATGGTCTAGCATTGAACGCTTGTTGAAGCAATTCCGCTCCCTTAGTCTGTACTATTTTTTCTATATTTTGAAAAATAAATCTCGCTGTTCTAAAAGTAGGCCCAGCTATAAGAATTTTGGTTCCGGGGTTGAAGATGCATTGTAAAAAGGCGAATATGGAAGCTATAAATGTTTTACCACAACCACGACCCCATACGCACATGCTAAAATTTCTAGTCATTAATCCACGCAATGTGATTTCTTGAAAGGGGGCCAATTTAATACCGGATATTAATTCAGTTGTAAATGCTAAATTATGTCTTAAAAATTTAGCTAATGTTATTTTCGCCTCTTTATTAGAAAGCTCACCTTTTAATTTTAAAAGTTCTTCGTTGAGATTTTTAGCCTCAGTAATCTGTTTTCCTTCGTACCACATTATAATTTTTTTAAATCGTAAGCTAATTGTAAATCAATTTTTTTATGCACACATCCAGCTGTAAAAATTCTCTCCACTACTCTCGAAGCTTCTCTTCTGCCGTTAACAAACAGGAACTGAACATTCGGATATTTTTGAGTAATTTTTCTAACTTTATGGAATATAAATTCTGGAGTAGCTTTAACCTTTTTGAAAACTCTCTCTCCATTATAAGATTTTACTTTATGATTAAAATACATGGCATCAGAAAGCTTAGCTTCTACAAGAATAACCAAATAAGCTTCATCTTCTTCCGATCTTTTTATTTCATTTATAAATCTTTCATAACCACCGCTTAATGTACCTATTAAGTCAGCTAAAGACTTTCTTTCTATGTAGCAATTACAAGTTGCCTGCTTGCTTGAAAAAGCATAATCTCCGAACTTTAAAGTTCTAACTTCTATACCCCTTTTAAATTTAAGAGGTTTTTGCTCTCTAGTATCTACGAATATTTTATATTCTGGCTTATTCCATTCCGCGCCAGATACTATATCCATAAATTTTTCATATTTAATTTTAAACCCTAATTGAGAACAAAGTCTATAATAATCTCCAAATAACTCATTATAAAATTGAACAGGAGGACTCATAATAGATCTTAATTCTACCTGAGTGGGTGCATATATCAATTCTTTTTCCTCTTTTCTGGATGTTAATATATTTTTACAATATTCTTTAGCTTCTTCGTTAGGTATAGACTTTAACCACATCCTTAAGTTAGTTTTAGTATTAAAGTCAGTAGATAAATATTGTTTTTTATTTTTGAATTTTATCATTTTCCCATCATGTTTATCGTAACGGGGATAATACTTTTGATAATACTCCGCAATTCTAATCTTATGCTTTCTTAGATGTTTATGAAGTTCTTTTTCTGTCTCAAAACTTTCGCCATCTATTTTACATGTTAATAAATTATCCGTTAAGTCCTTCATTCTTAGTTAGTCCCATTATTTTGCCTTTGAATTCATCTAAGCTTTCTAGCTTATCTATTTCTTCATTTATCACCTTCTTCCTTCTTTCTGCAAGTAGAATCATCTTCTGTCTACTTTCTTCATCTCTCCAAGCTTGTACAAGGTTTAAAATGCTAGCGTTTTCTTTAATTTGACTTTTAAGTTTATCGCTTCTTTTTTCTTTAAGGTCGCCTAGTAGTTTATGCTGTCTATTAACTGACTGGTTATATTCTGTTTGAGCCGAGCTAATAGATTCTACCAATGACATAGCGATACGTCTTCCATCTGTGTCCTCTGCCACGTTATCTAAAAGCTCTTGTAATCTTTGTACTCTTCTCTGGATGTTAGAAGCTATTACTACTTCGCAGGATAATACTATATATTGATCGACTTCCTCTTGACTTAAATCATGTTTATCATTTGTGTATCTTATAAAGCTAGATTCAAACAAATCTCTGTCTGTTTGCGCTGCATAACTGTTTATTTGATGGATGAATCTGTAGGTACTTAAATACTCTATTAAAGAATTTATCTCAGCTTTTCGTTGACCAGATATCTTCTCTTTGTTTACTCCATTTAATACGTATTTATTGATTTTAGAAATTGCAAGATTAGGAGTCGTTGGGGGTCTATATTCATTAGACGGAATTTCTCCAGTCTCTTGGTAAGGTTCCTGCTCTTCTTCTGGCTCTAAAGTTTTAATATAGTCGTTTACCGTTCTAGTTTCTTTACTTAAAGGGCCCAATGTCCTATTCTTAAATATATATCTAGACATTTCATTAGCCTTCATTGTTTGAAGATTGTTTTTTATAAACTCTTTATCTTCGTCAGAAAGCTCGATTTCATCTTTAACTTGATATTCGTGAGCTCCTCTAGCCCTTAGGTTCTGTGAAGCTAAAAACGCTTTAACCGCTCTTCCCTCTTTACTTCTTCCATCTATATTTTTATCAGGAAAGGCTAACTTGATCAATTCTAAAAGAGCGGGTGGATTATCTGGTCTAGAGTTCCATTCCGCCGTTATAATAGATTTTTGTTCGTCTGTTAATTCTGTTTTCATTAATAAATATCTATGGCTCCATTTTCGATACTCTCTCTAACTTTTTGCACTATGATTCTTTTTATATTTTTGATTTGTTTGTATCCCGGAGATCTACCTTTTTCGTTAGTTTTGTATCCCATTAATCTAGCAGCCTCTTCTTCTGTCTTGTTTTCTATATATAAATAATTATAAACTTTCCATTCTATGGGTTTTAATATACCTTGCATTTTGTTATGAATTCTATTTATATTTTCGGCAAGATCTATTTTACAATTTTGCTCTTGATTATATACTTCTTGAGAATGATTTTCTAAAGGTACAGGTAATTTTATATTATGAGCAATTTTTTTACCATTTTCCCAATTGGAAAAAAGCGGACATGATGAATCTTGTTTCCCATAAATAGTACATAGATCACCGCCTTCAGATGCAGCGCATTTTAAGCAAGGTCTAGCATAATTACCGTAATTATTTCTTATCAAGTTTTTAATTTGATTTGATATAATTCTATTAAGCCAAGGAGCTAAAGCTTTTTTCTGATCGTAAAGATGCCATTTTTTATATATATGTATTCTCAATATCTGAGCAACATCTTCATAATCCATCCAACATAAAGCACTTAAATTCCATTTACCTCTTCTTTTAGCAATCTCTGCATCTACAACATCAATACAATCTTCGAACTTTCTTTTTTTAGACAATTATTCTTTCTTTCTTAATGTACTAGCTTCATTTTGCATTTGCTCGAGCACTTGCTCGTTGGTTAGTTCGGGGAATTTAAAATCATCATCCACACTTTGATCGTCTGAATTTAGAGTTCCCATAGCTTCTCCTAGTTTAACTGATCTAGGATTGTCTTTTTCTATTTCTACTTGTAGTTCATTTAAAGTACTATTAAATTTTACGTCATTATGAGGTTCGTCTTGTTCTATCGTTTCGCTTGCCACGCTTATATTGGCGCCACATTTATGACAAAAATTGGGTTGAGCCTCGGCATTTGCGTAGGTTATAGCTGTTCCACATTGATGGCAATAAATTTTCATATATAGGATAATAGTTACACTTTTAGGAAAAATATAATTTTTAATTCAAAATGTGTGTTTTTTAAGATAGAAACTTGAGAATTTTAGTTGTAATATATAATAGGAGTACGCATGCCTAAAAAAAGAAAAAGGAGGAATTTTACTTTTAAAACCCCAAAAGGGGCAAAATATGAAATTCTCTTTAGAAAACCAGATAAAAGACACTTTGACGATGCAGACGGCATATGTACTCCACCAAAATCACCCCATCCAAAAATTCATATAAATCCTAAATTAACAGATCAATCTAGTTTAAATACAGCTATTCATGAAATAGCTCATGCTTTTTTCTGGAACAAGTCAGAAACGGAAATATTTAAATTCGCAAATACCTGTAGTAGATTTTTATACAATTATTGTGGATGGAGAAAGAATGAAAATGAATGCGCAGAACCAGCAAAATCTAAAAGACAACTTAAAAAAAATAAGTGAAGAGTCAATAATGATTATTTATTCCATTTCCGACCATAATGACAAAGTTTGGAAAGCGGCCTATAAAATAAATAACCTTGCACACGAGACGTTAAAGCATATGGGCTCACCAATTGATTATAAGTCAATTGCCGAATCCGATGCTTGGGGAGAATATGCTGAAAGTAGAAGGCAAGAATTAAACTAACTCTTCTTACAGCCACAGCTTGAATTTTTACATTTGCTATGCGTGTCCTTTTTATGACACACGCATTTGCATATATCTATTCGACACAATCCTGTTTTACAGCACCAATGCCTAAAAGCTTCTGCCCATTTTTTAATTTTTTTCCACCATTTACCATGATCTGGATCTTTCTTGTGAAATTTCCCTATTCCTGAACTCCATGTACTACTCATTGTGCTTTTCCTAACTGTTTTAATATTTTCCAATTATTTCTTTGAACAGAAAACAAATTGTTACCGCAAAGTGCTTCATTAAGTTTCCTAGCATGCCAGTGAACATGGTTAGGTATCTTTCTTTGCTTTTTATCTATGTAAAAATTGAAATCCCCAAAAAAATCATAAGCAGCAATATACAATTGATTAGACATATTTTTATATATTTTCAAATACTTATTTTTTTCTTCAGTTGTGAGCAGGGGCTTTTCCGTGGGATCGATATGTTCATGAGTAACAGCCATAGGTACATGACAACTATCACATGACATTATAATAAAATCATCACAATTATAAAATACATGATTTATCCTATCTAAGATACATAATTCACAGTTTTCACTCACTACCCCATCTCCTTATATTTTCATCAATTTTTTTCTGTTTTTCTTCATTAAGTTTCCTAACTAAGAACTTGGTAAGCGCTGATCGCATAATATCTTCTTCAGTAAACTTAAACGTACGTACTCCCATATAATAACTCTCATCGTCACTAAATATCTTAGATATATTTTCGAATGCTCCAACTTTATTACCATATAAATCCGTTTGCATTGGGTCAGCTAATACGAAACATCTACTTCCTCTACCCATTCTAGTCAATATAGTTATAATTTCTTTTTGTGTACAATTTTGAGCTTCATCCAAGATTATAACTTTACTCGTCCAGTTCATACCTCTAGCGAAGTTTACTGGGAACATACCTACCCTCTTTTGCTCAATAAGCTTTTCAGGTCGAGTAGTTTTAAGCAGTTCGTCTAATTTGTCGATAAAAGGCATATTAAAGTATTTAAGCTTTTCTTCAGCACTTCCGGGCAAATATCCTAATTTAGAGTCACTACTTTCTACGGCTGATCTAAGATACATTATATCGGAACAAATTTTCATATTCATCAATTGTAATCCACAATATACACTAAGTAATGTTTTGCTAGACCCTGCGGGTCCATCAATAAACATTATTTTTGTATTCTTATCTAAAGCAATTTTAAAAAATTCTTTTTGCTTATCAGTCCAATTAAATTCATTTAATTTAAGTGCAGAAGAAATGGGATTAGGATTTTGAAAAAAGTCTTGAGGGCAAAGCTCATCAGCTATATACTCTCTTGCCTCTGCTTTATCCTTATTACGAGAATGAGATCCTTTTTTGTTAGACATATTTATCTAAATAAAATTACACATAATTACAAGAATATCTAGCGCCAGATCACTCAAACCAACCAGTTATAGATATTCTATTAGATTTTACAGTAGGTAATATATGAGATACATAATGAGGAACACCATTTTTAGATGGAATATCAAATATAGTTAATCTATTAAATACTGGTACAATAGTTTTAATAACTGTACTGTAATCATCTTCCATAAAATGAAGGTTACCGCCCCACTCCGGCCGCCAGTTTTTTGTTAATGTATATACAAAACCTATTTTACCCTTACCCTCGTCATGGTGAGGTGATAAAAATTGATTAGACGTAAACCTCGAAGCAAATACCTCATTCGTACGACTTACTTCAACCCCTGTTATAGACCTAATAAAAAACAACATAAAGTCACTTCCCAACCAATTAAGAAATTGACATTCAAGACAAGTACATGTAGCGGCGTGAGGCATAGATCTATCAAATACATAAGAGAAATTACCATTTAAAAACGCCTCATTAGCTTCGCTAATTTTTTCTTCTATTAGTTTTTCTGATCCGGGCTTTCTTTGTATATTATTTGCTCCATCATAACCTTCTTCATTAGGATTATGTATAGAAGTAAACCACCAATCTTCAGGAATATCAAAATTAAACCAATTATATAACTTATCAGCCTCAGAGTCTTTTAAAAAGTCAAAAACTTGAACAGATTTATTGTGCGTGAAGTCGACGGAAAGTTGTCTTATGTCTAAAGAGTTATTAATCATGTTATATTTGACGGTTCAGTAAATTCATGTTCTACTACTTCAAAATTAATATTAAGGTCTTTTAAATTTTGGTGATTTTTATATTTTTCTTCAAACCATTTGCGTTTCATCTTGGCATAGTATTCTGCGTCTTCCTTCTTTTGAAGGAATGCATCGCTAACCCATCTATTCCTATTTTGTAATTGTCTTCTTACTTCATAGAATTTCATATCTTATATTATAAATGATATATCAGAAATAACATTTTTTCAAGTAGCCGTCCGGGATTTTTTTACCTTCAACATATATAGGTATAAATAGAGCCGCGAATTTTTATTAATTTTTATATATTACCTAATTCCACGACCTCTGTGGTTATATAAGTTAACCCCCGCACGATGTATTACGGCAAACACGTTCCTGAATTTTTGAAAAAGGGGTACGGGGTCGCTATTTGATTGATATTTATGAGGTATTTTAGCAATTGATTTGTAATTTATTGGTTTTGAACCTCCAATGACCCTTTTTGAGACTAAATCTCATTTTGTGAATAACTTTTTCTAAAAAAGCCCTTGACAAACAGCTAATTTTGTGGTATCTTATATATAACAAATGAACGAAACAGATAAATTACTAGTACAGACACTCGTTAACAACGAGGTGAGAATAGACATGGGACAATTTAGAGGTGAAACTGCCCTAGTTAGGAAAGTTATGGCAGACGACCGATCACTTGAGGTAGAGATTGCACACTCAAGCGGTAAGATTGCCTTCGTTGACTACACTATGGTCAGTGAGATACAGGAACCAACACAGTTTGCCAAGACAGAGCAAAGCCTTGGCCCCATTGCTAACCACTTAATCAAGGACACGCTTTAATGGTTGTGCTATTCATTCTATTCATAAGCTACTCAATTCTAACTATAATTAAATGAAAGAAAAACCTACCTACTACCTTCGTGATATGTTTGAAGTAAAAGAGATTCACAGAAAAGAAATCATCCGTCAAGAAAAACAGATTCAACGTCTAGAATGGATCATCTCTGCTAGTGTCGGTGCAAGCATAGCTCTGATCTTCGTCATCGTTCATCAAATCTTTTTTGTATAATATGAGTTACGAACCAACAACAAAACAAAAGGCCCGAATGATGGAGGCCATCGAATTAGAATTGAAAAGAGTAAATCCTTGCTATTCTCACTTAACTATCACCTTTGGCATGATGCAGCACGCTGTCAATGAAGGTACTAGCATGGGTCACTACGATTATCTTCGTAAACTGTGGAATATGTTTAATCTTGAAAAAAGATAAAATCGCGCCAAGGGCGCGGCTCTCGTTCTGTTGCCAAGCCGAGAAAGCTCCGATCTTATTCAGGGCAGGGCCGAGACTACATCCGATTATAATCGGAATAAGGGTCATCCCATTCTGGCTGCCGCTCACGGAGTAACTCCTCACGAAAGCGACGGTCAACAGGATGAGGCCGGTCAAGCATGACCAACCAACCCCTACCGTCACGAGGGGAAGCAACCACTGTGCCTCTCTCCCCGTTATGGGTCTCGACTTCCATACCTAATGCAATGGTAGTCATTATCTATATGTCAAAGTTTGAATCCTCGTTTTTTAAATGCTCTCCTGCATTATCGGATTCTAAAATTTCAGATTGGTGAGGCTCCCTACTTATAGCTCTGTTGGCTCTCTGCCCTATCAACTCGGGCTTCGGGTTAGCTCTCCCAATCGTTCTAAATAGTCTATCACACAGGGTAGGACATCCGTAGTCCCACCGATTAAATAATCTCAAATTCATCCAAAGGTAACCAGCCTAGCCATCCTGACTCTGCCCTGAAGCACCATTGCCCCACCCTTGCATCAACAGATTTACCTTCCCACCAAAGCACTGGGCCATGCTGCTTGATACGTTCCTTGGTTCGCTTGCTTGCATTTGGCAGTGGCTTCAATGTCAGTTTCATATGTATAATATAACACATAATCGGGGTCTTGTCAAGGGGAAATCTGCATTTTTTTCATTTTTTTTCGCGCCACAGGCGAGCACATGAGATCGAGTCTCATCTATCTTATGGCTTGCAGATATCTAGGATGTAGGGCCATGCTCCATGCTCGACGCTATTTGGATGATCTGCCAAAGCTGTACGGATAGCCTCCTCCTTGCTCATGTTGCTATACACGCTATAGCTACTGACCTCGGTGCTGTAGTTGTAGGTTCGAATAGTCCAATGTTCCATATCGTTCATCATTGGTATAATATAACACAGAATAGCCCGCTTGTCAAGCGATTTTTTCAACTTTTTTCGCGCCACAGGCGAGCGCGTGAGACTGAGTCTCAATACTCCAAATCCCATACGCTGACACGCTCAAGCGGAGCCCATGCCACGGGATGCTTTAAGCCCCACCAGTCATTGGCTGAGATATTGAGTGCCTCCAAGGCAGTCATTTGGTAGTAGCTGGCAGTGCTGCCATCGTTGAAGGTGATAGTCCAATCTCGTTTGTCGTAGATCATGTATATAATATAACACAAAACTGGTAGCTTGTCAAGTCTTATGACACAACTTTCTCAAAAAAAATCGCCAGAGGCGCTCGGCTTACCACCACTTGCCGTTGATCCAAGCAGGCCCACCGGGTAAACGAAGATCTTCTATTTTAGAGTGTATTTTAGAGATTGGTTCCCCTTTTGGTTTATCTTTTAATATTTTAACAAGGGTTGCTTTAACTGGTTTCTGTTCTTTAGTTTGCATAATCAACATATATAATATAGCACAAGATGGGGTGTTTGTCAAGGGGTTTTTTTAACTTTTTTCGCGCCAAGGGCGGCTACCCCAAGTAGCTCATGAATACTATCACAATAATCAGGGCAGCAATCAGGAAGCCTATGATATTAGTCCATGTCGTATCCATAGCCATAGTCCTCCTCTCCGTAGTAGCCATAATCCTCATCTGTACCCATGCCAGCAGAGGCAAGAGCATCAGCATCATGCCATGCATCACTCGGCTCATTAGGCTCTTGGTCTCGTGCAGACCACACGAGGTCATCACGAGAGGAATAGATGGTAGCACACGAGCCGAGGTCGAAAGCTCTCTCTAGGGCAGCATCATAGCCCTCACGGTCATGGTCAAAGGTGTCGATTAGAGTGGAGCCATTCCAGAGGGTGTAGGTTGGTTCTTCGTTTTTCATATGATATAATATACCACACAATCAAGGATAAGTCAAGAGACAATGTGGCACACCTTTTCCGCGCCCCTGCCGCACTGAGACTAGGTCTCAATTACGGCAATAGTGATCGAGTGCCATCTGTCTGTATGCAGGCTGGTCACTATGCACATGGAACACCTCTTGTACTATTTCACCATGCTCATCCTCTAGGTAGACCCCACAAGCACCATACCCACCAGCCTTAACGAAGTCAGCCATATGCTCCATTGCTATGCTAATGACCTCACCGAATGAACTATCCACATCATACTCCTCTAACCTATCTCCACCGAGATAGATAGACCACACCATGCCTTGTCTGTATATACTCATAAATCTATTTGTGCTTGGGCTGCCTACGATAGCTACCCTTACCCTTCTTGGGCTTATGTACACGGGGGCTACTGCCCATCATGCCCTGTGGGTTAACCCTAGCCTTAATTTGTTTATCCGAAGATTTCATCTTGACAGGTCTGGCACAAGCCAGAGATACCATATTCCTTCTTGGAGAGTTCATCGTTGAACTCGGTGGCCTGACCACCACACTTGACACACTGACCACCGGCCTGTGCCAGTATACGGCTTCTGCCGTACAGGTTGAAGGCCATGTCCTCTTTCATCTGGTCTAATTCGTTCATCATGCTTAATATACTACCATATAGGGTGGGACATCCGTAGTCCCACCTAAAAAATAATCGAAAAAAAAATCGCCTATGGCGCGAGGCCTCCCACTAGAGGGCAGCCTTGAGCCGTTGTTGTTCCTCAACGATATCGTCGAACTCCCACATTGGGCCAGCACAGTTGTTTGGTAGGTGGTCACCATACTCAGGCACACGGCCCTCACGGAGAGAAGCAATGTTCTTCAAGTCTATCTCTGTGAGTACAGCTAACCGGCCATTCCGCTCGGCAATGTCCTTCTGGAGACGGTTGATGTGGGAGGTGAATAGGTTTTCTAGTTTGTCGTTCATATGCCATTAATTATACAGGAATCTGCCGAAAAGTCAAGCACTTTTTTCAACTTTTTTCGCGCCTAGGGCGCTTGCCGCTCACGGGTGATCGACAAAATAATTAGCCGATCAAAAATCGTGAAAAGTGATCGACAAACTTATTAGCCGCTCATTTGTGATCGACAAATTAATTACCCTAATTAATCGCGTTTAATTGCCCTATTTGTTTTATTAGATATCCCTGTTTTTGTGAGGTATTTGGTAAAAAGATTTCGTAAAAAGGGGTGTTTTCTCAGATGAGAAATTCAGCTAAAACACGAAATTCGCGCCAGAGGCGACTCAGTACTCCCAGCCCTGTTCCATAGCATTAGCACAAGAATCACACGTGCCGTGATCTGTTCTCATGTCTGTAGTTTGGCCACACCGCTTGCACTCTTTAAGTACATATTCGTATTTATAATGATCTATGTAATATTCTTCGCTGTCGGGCATCATGTCTCTATAGTCCATATTAGTCTCTGTCTCTGATATCGTTTCCGTCGTTGTCGAGGTAGTAGCCTGACACTCCCCACATGGTATCGTAATTAGGGAGGTTGTTTACCACTGGTCGAATAGGGGGAAGTTGAACGTCTTGTGGTGCTAGTTGGGGGTCTTCTTTGTCTTTCATGTGATCTATTATACAGGAATTGGTCAAAATGTCAAGCACTTTTTTCACTTTTTCGCGCCTTGGGCGGCCCCCTTGTGAGGCACGGCCTTTGTTGCTGTTGATTTATTAATATGATTTTATTTCCAGAGAGCTTCACTATTTGTCGCTTTTTTATTTTGAAGTAGTGCACCAATATCTTCGGCAAGTGCCATATATCTTTTCTCTACTTTAACTGAGCGAATAGCTGCAACGTGTTGGTTGAACAAAATCATTTCCATGTCTTTTGCTTTAATGTCAGAGTATTTAGATTTAGTTTTCATATCTCTTAAAGTTATCTACCACAATTTGGCAAAGGTCATCTGCTGTTGATTCCAGCCATTCTCTGCGACTTGCCATTGTGGGGGCTGGTGATGCACGGAATATAAATCCATCTAAATAAGTTCGTATGTCTTCTTGGATTTGTTCTCTACATTCTTCTTTAGTTTTCATTATCTATAATTTGCTGTCTGACGTACTCCATCAAGTGGTTGGGGTCGTCACTGTTTCTAATCAGTGAGGCCAACAAGCGGAGGTAAGGGAAGTCTTTCTCAGGGCAAACCCTTAACTTCACCTCATCTCCAACTTGATGCCTTATCCAAGACCGCTGTGTCTTGCTGTCTTGAATTATACTGAACCGACCTTCCATGAACTAAAGTTTAGAAATTGGTGTTGGTTGAAACCATGCATCCCGTTCGACAGGCAAGCCAAACGAACCACGAATGGACTGAAGCTCGGACAATGAAAAATATCCAAGCTCGGACTCAAAGCCTTCGACCAAACCGAAAAAGGTATCTTTGCCATCATACTCGGTGGCATACCATGTCCAGTTAGAATCGGGTGTGAAAAATTTTGCGTGAGCAATAGGGTCATCAACTCCGTCTTGAGAATACAATTCGGGAAGTTGGGTTTTTAGTTCTTCAGTAATCAGTTTCATTAGATATAATATACCACAAAAACGGCCACTTGTCAAGGGCAGAAAGACATTTTTTTAGAGACAATGTGACACACCTCGCCAGTGGCGCTCAGATTAATGAGACTGGTTCTCAACTGAGTCATCGAAGTCCCACGTTGCCCTTCTTAAATATTATATTTTATAACCACCTCAACGACTCATACTCATTCGAATCATATTTTATCTCCTGAACTAGATCCTCAACTGCCATGTCAGCAGCAGAGACCAACTCTTCATGACTCGTTATTTGATCATCATAATACTCACCATATGGAAAGTCTGGAAGATCCATATAGGAACAACCTAACCTTGCATAACATGCAGCATCAACCATTTGGTAAAACTTTTTTCTCATATTATTTACCTTCTCCTTTCCTAATTATTAATAGCATAAAAATTGATATCCCAACAAATACAAAAGGTATTAAAGCTTCCATTATGCCACTACCTTTCGTTTGTTACTGTAACCAGTCTTGCCTTTCTTTTTAAGTTTTTGCAAAGCCTTGCTTGCATCACTTCCAGCGGGCTGAGTACCATGAATCAAAAGAGCAAATGACTCGTCACCGTAAGCAGCATGAGAGTCGTCGTGGTCAATCTCCAACTCTTTCTCTGCAGCTTCTTCCTCACTGAATACAACCTCAGAGCATTTTAAATCATACTTATCAATAAGCTCATCCCATTCACCACCACGAGAGGAAGTCAATACTAAATTGACTGGAATTGATAGTCTAAATGCTTCCCAAGTTTTCAAACTCTTTGTATAAGCATAAAACAATTTTTCAGGCATGGTTTTTGCTACAATAGACCAAGCCCTAAAATAGGCATCACTGAAGAAATCTCCTCCAACGTGGACACGTAAAATATCAAATTTTATATGCTGCAAACTTTGGAGAATAAGTTTAGCCATTTCAACTGATTCTTTTCCTTGTTCAGCTTTCTTGGAAACCTTCCTTAAAGCATCATAGTTATCCCACACCATTTTGCGGAGCGAAGGATATGTTGCTTCTGCTGAAGCTTGAAAGCAACGAAACTTTGTGTGCTTTCCGTCTTTGATCTTGCCAGTCTTTCTGTTGGCAAAGGATAAACACTCTCGAGCACCGGGGCAGGTGTATCCTGATGGTAGGGAGAATGTTGCAACTTTCTTTCGTGTGAGATTATACTCGGAGGTCTCTAGAGCTTTTAACTTGGCATTTGGTGTGCCGAATCTTAGTAGGTTTTTCATGTATGTAATAATAGCAGGTTTAGTCTAGTTTGTCAAGCATTTTTTTAAGAATAATCTGTTGGGCTTTCGGCCTTGATTGTGCCGAGTGAATAAGTACCATAGTTATCCGGATCTGATATGTCAGCAGACCCAATGGCTAGTTGGCCGCTCTTCTTCTCGATAGAATTATACCATGCTTCAGCTAGATCATGTTGAGCCGAGATGAACGCTGAAACTGCCACCTTTTCCCAGTCTGGGTTATCGTTTAACAGTTTATGGAAAGCAGCCCTTTCAAGTGATAGTTTTAGCTTGTCGGGAGTAGTCCAGAAATATCCGTTGTTTTCACCCTCTACCCAGTGAAACTCACCCGATGTTGCTCCATGGTTCCAGAAACTCCAAAACCTTTCGTTGACATCTTGTTCCGTGTCACCCTTGATAAATACAGCAATCACTGTGCCGTGGTCTTGATAAGTCACTTCTGTGTTGCCTTCCAATCTCTCAATTTTCATAAGTTAATTATACAGGAATCGCGGCAAATGTCAAGCATTTTTTTTGTGAGACTGAGTCTCATCTAGCGCCAGTGGCGCGAAATTGTGAGTCTCGTGCACTAGGTCAAAATAAAGACCCCCTTTCGGGGGCTTGATATTTATTGATATTTATTAGCTGATAGCAACCTCGGCCTCAACTTCAGGCTTGATGAGGAGCTTGTCCATCACAGACTTTTTGCGAACAGCACCAACCAATCTCTTGGTCACGTTCTGAGTCACGCGGTCAGCCAACTCGAAACGAGTATCAGAGACTTGGTGAGTCAGGTAGTCAGTCGAAGCATTGAGCAAGTTGTAGACGTTACGACCCTCGTCCTCTTGACGTGGATTGTTCCAAACCTGAGCAATACCCTCACGGGTCACTTCACTAATGGTTTTGTTCTTGACCAAATTGTGAAGGATGTAAAGCCCTTGCTCTTGGTCAATCTCATACTGAGACATCTGGTCAAAGATGTTACCCTCTTTCATTAGAGAGTCGAACTTGGTCACAGCCTTGTTGACAGACTCAACGATGAAATCGAGAGACAACTTGCTGGAGTGTTTCCGAGCAATCGAAAGCTCTTTTTCCATTGTGGTCATACCGTTGGTGCATACCAACCGAAGCATACCCAAATCAAATGACACTTTACGAGAGCGGTCAAAGGAGTTGTTGAGAGTCAGGCGGAGGCCAACCTCATCACCGACTTTCTTACCTTTACCAGTCTTGAGTTGACGAGTGTGTTCGGGGAAATCATAGACAGCCCTCATCACAGCACCATCACGGCACACATTGATGTTCTCGTTATAGTTGTCAAGACCAACCTCTGCAAAGGCAGACCGAGCAGTATCAATGACATCTGCATTTTGACAAATCTCATAGTCTTTGGTTACGGGTGCAATCACCTGACCAGTGTCAAGACGACGAGTGCATTTCCAGCCTGTCTTTTTTCCATCGGGGGTTAACATATCCTCCATCACTACGTTGTAGTCATAGTCGGAGCTTACGGGACGAGTAGTTCTAGCCATTTTTCAGTATTCCTTTTTTTACGTTGTTTTTCTTAATCGTTATAAGTTAATAATAGCACAGTTTTAGATTCAGGTCAAGCCTTTTTTTTAAGAAAATAGATACAGTTGAGAATGAGTCTCATCTTGCGGGGAGGCGCGATAATATCGCCAGAGGCGCGAATTTTAGCTTTTTGTCAAGAAATTAATTTAAACTTAAAAAATTAAACCTCATTATTTGTTATTTATTTGATTGTTATTTGTTTTTTATTTGTCTCTAATTGAATTGTAAGAAGTGTAAATATAGATAGAATCAGTTGTGTTCAAACTCGGTCGAACCATAACCGCGTCCGTAGCTCTCCTACGACTCTAATCAACTGTTCTATCACAAAAGTGGTGTTCAACGCTTTGCCTACTAAACAAATGTATGAGGCTCTCCCTCATCTCTATTCCACTATTTAAATTGCTTTTTTGCCATCCCAATTATATGGCTTGCCACATTTAACCCATCCCTCTCTGGTGTATCTGCCATATGTAACCTTACCCGCTGCACCCGCCAAGGTATCAAAATCTTTGAGTGGCACTGTTGCCTTCTTTTTATTTGGGGTGAGTAAATATGCATGGGTTGCTTCTTTCGTTGGTTGCGGAACCTCAAATCCTTTCATAAGATTCTTTTCATAAGGTGTCATTTTTTATTCTACTTCCCCTTTCCTTTGCTTTCCAATTCTTTTTGATTTTTAAGATATTTTTTACCCTTGCAAGTAATGGCTCGGCCCTCCGTGGTAATCTCCATGAGGTTGTGCTTCTGAAGGTACATCTCAAAGTCACGTTGTAAGCAAGCCTTGGTCAAGCCAGTTTTGGCGGCTAGATAAGTCAACGAACAGTTCTTACGACCATCAAGGAAGTTGAGAACTTGAAGCTCAATCGGAGATAATCCAAGAGGTAGAATCCCAAGATGATACTGAAGGTAATTCCATTCCTCCATAGTGAATCGTGAACTACGTTTTGCAGCCAAATGAGTCTGAATGTTTGTTGCCATCTTCTGAGCAGCACGGGCATTACCTCTTAATACAGCAGCTAATTCGGTAAGTGCTTTACCTTCAAAACTGATCTCTGGCAGAATACGAGTGACAATCTCACCTAATTCATCATAAGTATATTCCTCCAAGTCAATCCGTTCACACCGATCCATAAGAGCATGAAAGATGTGTTGTGCTTCGGTTGTAGCAAATATGAAACTCTGTCTTGAGAAGTCAAAGTCCACTACATAGTCCTCAACACTGAAGGAAGTACGGTTAGTAGCATTGGGATTGAGGATAGTCAACAATGCCATTGTAACATCTTTGGGAAGCTCGCTTGCTTCATCAAAGAGAATAGTACATTCCTTCTGATTGACATGGGGAATAATTATCTGATTGAATAACTGCTTAACACTCTTGATGGTGGAACAGTTAATCTCCAGAAATGGTTTCGGCTTGGTGGGGTCATCCTTTTGAACAAGATTTTTACCCAGTGCCTTTGCCATCATAGTTTTACCACAACCTTTCGGTGCAATAAACATCAAGTGAGGAATAATGTGGGAAGCATTATATCCATCAATATAAAATTTAAGTCTACGTTTAGCCACATCTTGACCAACGATTTTAGGGAACAGTTCATCTGCCGTAGGAGGCAATTTAATTGGAGTAGGTTTCATCACGTTAAATATAAGTATAGCAAAAGGTTAAGGCTATGTCAAGCCCCAAATTTACCATTCATCTGATAAATCTGAGATTTTAACATTAGCCACACCCTCATCTTCGAGAGCATCAACCTTCACTTCGATCTGCTTGGCATGAGCTTCAATGTTTTTAGTATTAGCTGCCATTGGAGTACCAGTGATCCCGACTTGCTCACAGTAACGACGAGATACTAGCACGGTTGCTCCCTCTTTCAGCTTGGCATTCAGTTCACCGAGATGCACAGCAAGAAAGCTAACCGCTCCTTTGGTTCTTCCAGATTTTCCTTTTCGAGGCATAATAACAGTATAAATAAATTTTAAAATAAAGTCAAGATTTTTTTAATGTATAAAATATTCTTCTGACTGAGCTATTTCTATCACACTTTTAATGAACTCTTTTTCTACTCGGTCGTTAGCATGGTTGGCAATGTCCTCTTGTTTCCATGTGGGTAAATTCTGTAATACTTTATTGTACGCGATCTCGTACTTATCTGCTTGGCAGAGGTCAGGCCACACGCTTTGAACCTCGGCTTCAGTAATTGTATCATATTTTATTTTAGATTCTTTTACTTTCGTTTTCATTGTAAAGACTAGTCTACCATGATATTAGGGTCAATGTCAAGAATAAAAATGAATTAAAATAAATCATCTTATATTATTATGTGGAGGTATAATTCAAAATATATCACATTATTACAGAATAAATCAAAATAAATCAGAATAGATCGGGCCGCAAAAATGTCACATTATTTGGCCGCTACTTATTTGTAATTTATATATTTGGCAAAAAATCATTTGTAATTTTTTTAATATATTTGGCTCAATTTCATTCCTAATCTAAATCATTATCTTTATACATTATATAAAGACATATAAATAATAATAGTATTGAGGGTAAGAAAATCAGATAAATCATAATATAATATATTTGGCATTATTTTGTTTGTAATTTATTTACACTCTATATTTGGCAATTATTCATTCCTAATCTAGTGAGACAAATAGACCCCAATAAATAAGTAATAATATATTATAAGTTTTTTGAGATAGTTCTTGACATAAATATAAAAGCGGGGCAGTACATATTAAATAATTTTTTTAATTCAATTAAATAACTCTCCTTATTACTCTCCCTATACTGTCTTATATAAAGATACAAAAAAAGCCCAATAAAGGGCCATTTTGTCTCGTTAATCAGTGGTTATCACCTTTGCCATAGTAAGGATAAACATTATTAGTCCTAACGAAAATGTAAGTCCATAAACATCTTCCATATATTTCCTTTTGTTTGTTTGTTGTATATTGTAAATAGCTTATTCATATATTGTAAAGCACTTTTAGCCGCGAGTCAACATATAAAAATCAATTTTAATGATTGTTCCAAGGACACTCCTCTAATTCACACGGACATTCGTTTGCCCATGCTTCCCAATACATATCCGAGGCAAGACCTACTGCAAAAATTACCACTGTCATTACAATCAGTAAGCCAATTATCATCGTTATTGAATCTAATTCTTTCATATTATTTTCATGGCCGTAGCTTTATCAGAATCATGCTTCTCTAATTCAATGACGGTATCTACCACTTGAATCGGATCAAGCCAGCCTTTTACTTCGTCATACCATCCTTCCGGTCTTGTCATCTGTCCGTCTTTAAAAACTCCCACTTCGTAAAGTCCTTTGTCTCCACCGTATGAATGTTTGTGACGAACAATAGATAACTCAAATCCATTATCTAGTTCAACCCAAGCTCTACAAGCATTTGGGCCATACATTTCTTCATCCATGTTCTCCCAAGAGAGTGTATCGAAATACTTTTGTTTTAATTTTAGTGGGTCTTCCATGATATAAATAAATTTAAAAATAATTTGGCGAGGAGGGCTTATTCCCTCCCCGCCTTGTTATGTACCCTAGTTGTTAAGGTGTTTCTGCATATCTGCTTGAGCGGCTTTGTAGCCTTCAGCGTATGCCTCGTTCTCCTCGTCGGAGTATTCATCTTCCCAATTCTCGTCCCAATCGACGTAGCTTGGAAGTTCATCGTCGTACTCTGGCAAAGCTGGAGCTTCGATAGTCTCGTAGTGACCAACCACTTTGTATTCAGAAGTGCGGAGCTTCTGGCAGTCACAATCATGTGGGACACTGACCACATTGGAAGGGTCAATTTCCACTACCATAAGATTTCCTCCACAAGAGGCATAACCTTTGGCATACTCGTAGCTACCAGCATGGAATCCTGACGAACAACCAACATTGGCATCGTCATTGACTCCATTCCGAGCCATTTTCAATACCTCACCAACGGCATTGCTGAATTTGCCAGTGTATTTGTCAGTGAAGTCATCATTAACCCCCTTGTAAGCAAGAAAATTGCCTTCGGGAGTGATGGGCATATTCTTATGCTCCAAGAACCGATACAGTTCTTCGGTTGCTCGACGAGATGGATTCTGCATGAGCTTGCCAAAGAATTTTACCAGTGGTTTATGAGGCAATCCATTCCTCATAAAGTCTAGGATTTTATCCACACAATAATTGTGGACGATTTCACCTTCGTAGTAGACCGCTCCATCACGGACTTCTACTCCAGCCTCACTGTCGTTGAAATACTCAACGACTGCCTGTTCTACATTGAACAGGGACTCAAGGAGGGGCCAATCCTCGTTGGTCAGAGCTTCTTGAGCTTGAATCCAAGCGGGATGGTCATTAGCCATTGAGTTTGCCTTGCCGTCAATGACCACGGTTAGGCTATGGTCTGTAAGTATGTAGGGTATCATAATTTCCTTATTGTCTATAATGTAATTATAGCAGGAATTTAGGTGCTAGTCAAGCACTTTTTTAATTTATTCTGGGTTTTTCTGGCCGCTAACTGTTTTTTCATACCATTCAGCAAATTTGACAGCACTATCTTCTGCCATTTTTGTCTCAAAATCGTATTCTGTTAGATTTTTGGCTTCCCCCGCTAGTTCCTTGCCAAGTAGTTCGACGGCCTTTGATGGGTCTAGTTCTTCTTGTCCAATTCTATCATTGATTTTCTGATTGAATTTTTGGTTTGCTTTATCTAGGTTTTCTGTATTATACCATTCGATTTCTTTTTGATTTTCGGTATTAGGATCATCTTCTGGCACTCTAAATATGTCCATGCCCTCGTTTAGTTCTTGGCTTTTGTAATTCTCATTTGCTCCCGCTACCATATTTCCTATAAATTGTGAAATTAACTCAGGATTAGGAGGTTGACCAGTTTGCTCCTTGTAAAATTTCTTAAAAGATTCATCCACTTCCCATTCTATCCCTTCTAGTATGGTTTTATCTGCTGTTCCAGATAAACATAGATAAAAAGCCTCTTTGTTCATAAAGACGGGTCTACCAATGGTTGCATTGTAGCTCATTTTTGGAGCTTCATTCATCCAATCTAAATTTTCTCTGCTTGCTAACATAATAATTTAAAAAATTTCTTCTCGTAGAGAAGGAATAGCTAAATCTTTTACACTATTCTTTATATTATAGGGTGTTTGACATGGCATTTCAAGTTTTTTAATTCATTAAAATAAACTGTCGATTAAAAGGGTAGAGCGGCTCCCCAAACCTACAAGGGGAACCGCTCTTATACTCAGGCAACCTACAAACCTGAGTTTTAGCTCTTTGCTGCTTCGCAACAATCAATTACCATGATATAATTTGCAACATCTTCTGCTGTTTGTTTATGATCCTCTGTGGTACTCCTCCATGAGTTACCCCATTTGCCAAAATCCATCTGATTCAGCATGGAATACTTATCACTAATCTTCTTTGCTAGGGCTTTTAGATCGTGTGTAGGCTTGAGTCCTTGTTTAACAAGGTCAATCTTGTATGCACGGGCAAAAGAAAGAATAACTTTGATCTGCTTCTCGTTTTCCAAGTTACCCTTCATCTCGTCGTGCTTGTCCCAGAACTCTTTGAACACGCTGTCTGTCTTGAGATTGTTTAGCACTTTTTCAAGAACAATGTCACGGTTTTCTTCGATGTGGGATGGATTCCAGCTAGGCTCACCCAAATTATGGGTTAAGTTTTTAAGGAATGAAGCGTCAAACACTTCCTGCTCCTTATCTGCTGCCAGATTTTTGAGTTGCTTCTCAAGCCAAGAGTCGAGACTTTTCCACTGAGACTTTTCCTCCACCTTGTTTCTGCTTGCTAGTTTGAAAGCATAAAATTCTGGAAGCTGCAAACCAATCTTGGTAAGATCGTCTTTGAGAGATTCTAAATTTTTAGGATCATTTATACCACGGACATCGGACGGGAGGAACTTGTCTATGATGATATAGTATCCACCTTTGTCCATGTCAGCACTGGCAGCTTCCCAAAAGTCTGCTTTTTTAGTGTGCCAGCTACGGAGGTCTTTTATCCTTGCCCAATCTGGTTTGAAACACTGGAGTGAATGTTTCACATCCTTGTCTCCAGTACCATTTCCAGCTACGGGAGCAAATCCAAAATCACTGAGCTTATGAAGCGGTAACTTTGAAAGTGTCAGCATCTTACCATCGAACCCGCTACTTTTCTTCCAACCATCCAGCACCTTTTTATCTGATACTTTTGTGCCATCGGATTTGAGGTAGCCTTTAGCCTCGACCATGTAAACGTCTTTAGATTCATTTATCACAAGCGGATAGACTCTACCCATGAGACTTCGACGATGCCCAAGGTCATTATGAATAACTACCACATTTTTGGCACAATCCATTCTATACTTTTCTTCCATACGGTACTTGCCTTGGTATCCGAACTTGGTAGCCCTAGAAAGTGTGAATCCTTCGTTATTGCTACCAGCATTAAACTGCCAATCTCCAATTTTCTCCCCGTTAAACTCCAAACTTTTCAAGAGGGCATCCCGTAGGGAATACAACCCGCTTCCATAATCAAATAGCTCTCCAAGTAAGCACTTGGCATCGAATAGGGTTTTACAACCCCCAAACTCTGCCTCTATCACTTGAATTAACTCAGACTTAACCGTTTCCAGCTTGGCAATGATATTCTTACGAGTGTATTCAGTGAACTGAAGTTTCTCACGGGATGCAGAAATTTCTACATCACCGATATTCATTTCGAGGACGAGTGAATCAGTCAGTAAAGAATTATAGTTTTCATAATCCTCAGAGGTGAGATTGAGGCCACTCTGGTCGATAGGATAACCGATGTTACCCATCACTACATTAGCACTACCACGATTCCAAGAATTACTATCTGAGCGTAGCCATTGCCATCCCGTCCCAGAGAATAATGTATCAGCTTTGTCCTCATACTTAAAGGCTTCACAACCCTTCACCTCTGGTCGTACTTTAAACCATTTAAATAAACCAGTAGCTTTGTTCTGAAACTCTTTATGATCTCCGTCCCGAACAGGAACTACAATCTCCACTCCATCTGGTTCAGAAGTATCCTCCACACCCAATGTAGAAATCTGTCCACGTTGAGACTCATCAATGTAGGCATTATACATGACCTTCTTACCATTGATATAAGAGTTAATAACAAAGTTGTCACCATAAGCAAAGGCCGCTTTACTACCGATTCCAAGCATACCAATTTGGTCATTGCTTGCACGTTTGGTTGACTCACCATAGAAGGCATAAATGTCGTTAACATCCTCCTTGGATAAACCCAAACCATTATCCCGAACTTTAAAGTAAGGATTCATACGGTTTGGTAAAGTTACTGTGATAGGAGTATCACCCTTGCCAGCTTCGACATTTGCATCGACGGCATTACAAGTGTATTCTCTGATTACTGCTAGAACCTTATCAGAATAGAGTTGATTTCGTAGCACTCCCATAATGTGTGCCATTCCAGACTCTTTAATTCCAAAGGTTACTGATTCTTGGACTCCCTGACGAGCCACTGTGACGTTAGATTGTTGAGGTTTCATAGGTTTTCTTAATTCTTTACCTAGTATAACAGAGTCTTACTCTGATGTCAAGGACTTTTTTAAGTTTTTTTTAGGTTGTTTTTTAATTCTTTTTTATTCATCTCCCAAGAATAGGCTTTCCTATAATGTTTTTCACCCTCACTTTTTAATCTACTTAAAGCTAATAATTGTATCTGTCTAATTCTTTCGCGGGATAAACCGTATTTAGAACCTAATTTTTCAAGCGTTTCACTATCTCTATCATCTAGCCCATATCTATAAATAAGAACATATTTCTCTCTACGAGTAAGTTTATTTATGAAAGTTTCTAGGTTTTGTAAATTCTCATTCGATTCAGCATTTATATCTGGTGAGCTAAATCTATCATCTGATATTATATCTTTAAGAGTAGAGCCTCCATCCTCATCTATTTCTAAATCAAGTGATGTTATATTTGTTACCCCGCTTTCTAATAATACTTTTACTAACTTTTCTGATGCTCCGGTCGCTTCGCATATTTCTTCTGTGGACGGTTCTGTTTCGTTGTCTAATTTATATTCGTTAATAAATTTGATAATTTTGGACTGCTTCTCTACTGCATGAGATGGTAGACGAATAACTCTACTTTGATTTGACAATGCTCTAGTTATTGCCTGACGAATCCAGTAGGTTGCATAAGTAGAAAATCTGCTGCCATTGTTGGGGTCAAACTTTTCAACCGCTTTAACTAAACCGATGTTTCCCTCGCTTATTAAATCTTCTATATCTAAACCAGTATTTTTATAGTTGTGTGCTATTTTTTGAACGAGTTTTAAATTTGATAGTATTAACTTATCCCTACACTCTCTGCCCCGTTTTCTTGTGTGAGAATTACAGCTACGGCTACTCCGCTCTTTAATATATCTCTGAATCCAGCGGCCACACTCTATTTCTTCTTCTTTGGTTAGTAATTTTTCCTCCATCACAAATCCCAATCATTCATAGCACATTGCAATGCCCACTCCATTGTGTATGTTTCTGGTGCTGAACTGTGATACTTTTGATAGTGCCTCATGGCACTCCACACTACCTCTGCTGCCATACCATGCTCGTTAGCGTGATTCAATGCCAATGCAATGGCTTTTAAATCTTCATCGGGTTTTAGAGTTTTATTTTTTTCCATTTTTAAAAGCCCTTCCCAATAACCCTCATCCATGAACCGTATCCTTTACTTTGGTTACAAATTTATGTACGTCAAGCCAGCTTAAATTTGGATCAAGAGTACCGTTTGAGTCCATAGTATCCTTGTAGCGGCCATGCTCTGCACTGTTTACATTAACTCTGCAAGTCATGGCAGTTTCAACAAGATCACCCTTCCAGTTCTTCATCTTTTCTGACCTACCTCTAATATGAAGGGTAATGTGGGGCTTCGGTGAGTTAGGCTTGTGCATTCTAACTGTAACAGCGTTTGCTGGGAAATTACCCGTGCTTGTTTTATCAATTACGTCATGTGCATTGATTTTACCTTCTAATACTAGATTCTTGACTCTGTTGTTTTTTTCCCAAACTATATTCATTTTAATTTACTTCTAATTTCTTTTACTGATTCTTTTACATACAGGATTCTTTTCGATACGAGATGTACCTCGCTATAAGTTTCTCCATCGTCCGAATTTTCTGCTGATCCAAATACGTCCTTGCTAATGTCATTTTCTCTTGCAGTAACGTAAGCAACATTGTTCCAATTAAGTAATACTTTTGCTCCTTGTTGAAACTTTCCGTATCTCTCCGTTAATTCAATCATTCTAAACCTTCCACCGTGCCATCTCCTCCGATAACTAATCCACGATGCCGTTCCATTTCAGAAACGTCCATAATATAATCTTCTGGATTCCTGTTTCGATTGTATTGATTCACAATTTCTTGGTCATCAGCTTTTTGCCACTCTCGCTCGATAAAATCTCTAATAGTTTTTGCTCTAACTTCATATGATTGAGTAACCATTTTGTAAACCTCATCGAGTATTTGTTTATCAGTCATAGTTTATCGACAATGATGAAGCTGGCAGATTGCTGGTGATACGGGATAGCCATGAACACAAACCCATCTACCACAAGTTTCTTCGGGTGGATTATAGTCCTCCTCGGTCACGCTCTTGTAAGCGTAGTTTTTGTAAATCGGAGGGGGTTCTTCATGTAACAGGTCGTACATATCGGACTGATTAACATTGCATCCGAATACTAGAGCAGCTAACGTGCTAATAATATATTTATTCATTTTTAATTTTCTTGTTTGAAAAGGTCTTGGTTGCTCGACTTACTTGTTAGTGCCTCAAATAATGTAAAAGTAATAATTAGTGCGGCTATCAAAGGTAAGACAAGGAGTAATACGAGTAGGGGGAATATAATCATTACTTCCATTATCGGTTATCTTGTAATTGTTTTAACTGTTTTTCTGTCTCCATGATTTCTTCCTCAATTTGCCAATCATCGGGGTCTGAATCTGCCATAGCATAAAGATTGTTTAGTCTATCTTCTAATACTTTTTCTTTCAAAGCCTGTTGCTCTGCTTGAATTTCAGCAACAGGTGTTACTCTTGTAATTTTCATTGTTTCTAATTTTAGCAAAATTTTACTTGTGTGTCAAGGGTTTTTCCATTAGCACCCAACTCTTGAAGCGATCCACATACCGAAAGACGGAGAACGTCTTAAACCAAGGGGCTGATTTTTCTATCTTTTTAGTTTCAGCAAGAGCTTTCTCATCATCAAACCAGCACCAAGCTCCGTTTGGATTCTTGTCGCTTACAATCCATTTCCAGCACCCACTATTTCCACTAGGACTCCAATATGGAGGAGGTAATTGTTCGTTCATTTAATTCTACCCGTATATTAAAAAATTTAAATGTTTTGCAACATTGACTAGGATGACCCAATCAATACATATTAAGAGCGTTTCTATTGCTGTTTTCATTTTTAATCAATTCCAGAATCGTATGGTATTTTTGTCCATTGTCTTATGTAAGCCTCCGCTTCGGGTACTCCTTCAAACGGGCCGATTTCTTCTAGCGTCAGTTCTCCATTAGTGTTAGGAACATATCTCTCTACATAAACTCTTTTGCAAAGTTTTGGTTCCTGTTTCATAGCTTCCCAATTAGGATTGAAGTATTCCCTTTTTTGTATAACTCTCATTTTAATAATCTATTCCCGCTTCGTTTTGAGGCCAATCATCCGTTACCTGTTTAACTAGCTCTGGTCGTTCTCGCTCAATCATATCTATGATGTCTTGGCAACGGTCAAAGTATTGGTCTACCGTCCATACTTGGTATCTTGGGTCTGGGCATCTGTCGTAGATTGCTTTAATTAGTTCTGTATTTCTCATCGTTCTATCTTTTCAAAGTGTTTGTCTACAATGTCGCAAATGTCCTCACTCAAGGTTTCTGCGAACTCGTTGGTGAATACTGAAGGTACTACTTCGCCCTTCAATGTTTCAAACATCTTCTCCACATCTTCGTGGATGTCTGCTTTAACGTCTAGTATTTTGTATCCCATAATTTAGTTCTCCTCCGGTGTTACTTCTACAATCTCAAAATGTAATGACTTGCCTCGCGCTTCATACGCTCTACGGACTGCTAACTCATGGGCATATTTACCCGCTGTAAGCTCCCAACGCTCATGCCCATCTCCATACCTCAATTTCATCCAGTAGCGATTTTTCATAATTTAATCCTTTCGGAAACCCACAAACCAGCAAACCCAAAGTAACGTAAGGCTAAATGCAAATAATCCTTCAATCATTATTAGTTCTCCCAAATAAAAATTGCGTACACTGTCCACCAAATCAATGATACGATAGCTAAAAATATGAGTGCGTAATCTATTACTTTAATCATTAGTCTGATCCTTTAGTTCTTCCGTCACTGTGATCGACACTATATCCTGCTCATATCCCTCTAGCATCATGTATAAATGTTCATCATTCCGTGCTTCAATTTCTTCGGGGTAATCCGTTTCCCCGTCTGAAAATATTACTTTATATGTTTTCATAATTTAATCCTCTATACTTGTGCAATCGTATTCCTCGTCAAAGGGGAATATAAATACAGGAGTATATTCTCCAACGTATGCACCCCTCACATTAAAGTCAAAAAATTCAATAGCTTCACCACAATCCATTTCATCCCTTTCCATAAGAATGTCTATACATTTTGCGCTGTCGTAGCAAGCTCTAGGAACATTATCAAAAGATTCAGCTACTCCCATAAACGCTTCTTCAAAACCGTCAGCTAACAGAATATCGTCAAGATAATCTGGATAGTTATCCTCGATATAATTATTTATTCCTTCTTTAAGAGTTACTTTCATTCCCAAGCCTCGTCTGGTTGTGCAACTTTATCCCATTCCGTTTCTTCTTTAACTGCTTTTATCATCTCCAGACTCTCTCTGATCCCTTCGATGATCCATTTCGCATTTTCTACTTCCGTTTTCATTTAATATAATTCGTTTAATGTTACAGCTTTGCCCGTGTTCTTTTCTACTGAAACTGCTCTATCGTCCCACAACTCTCTCATGCCTTGATCTTTCATACAGGTCACTTCTAGTTCTTGTCCAATATGTTTTAAGCACCATGCTTTTATCAACTCTCGCTGTTTTTCGTTTCTGTATGCTACTCTTGCCGTGAATATTTTAACTTTTTTATTCTCTACAAGCCAAAGCCTAACTCTATCCAACATTGGTTGTATGGGTTCTCCTATCGTTTTGCCATCTCCGTATCCCTCGTAATAAGCAAGCGTACCGTCGAGGTCTACTCCTATCCAACTATTCATTTTTCTTTCCAATTATACTCTTTATCTTCTTTAAAATTAACTTCACCGTATGGTTCGTACATGATGCCCGTTATCTGTGCATTGTACAATTCGGCAGTTTCTCTAGCATGGTGAATATCGTCCACCTCAACTATAAAATCTTCGCTGCCATCATTAAAAGCATATCTTTTACTCATAATCTCTGATTGCAATAACGTAAGGAAAACGTGGTACACCGTCAGGTGTGAGGTTAAAGTATTTAACCGTAGCTTCCTTGCCAATTAGACTCTCACCGCTGGCAAGTAACTCTGTCAGATACTCGAAAGTACCTTTCACGTTAGAGTTAAACTCTCTGCCATTGTCTGCTTTAAATTTGAGATGTTTCACTGTCCCTGCACGATTACCGGAACCTTCCTCGTATCCGATGATAGTATATTCTGTATCAATGAAGTCCTTACGTTTGAGCAGGGTAGCTGACCGCTTGTTCTCATACGGGCCGTCGAGCCGAACCATTTGACCCTCATAGCCTTGAAAAGTATAACTCTGATATAATTCGTCGAGGTGATCTCTGTCCTGCACTTCTTCAGTCTCTACTATCACAAGACAATCCTCTTTATCTAATCCTAAATTAACGTGCTGTGCATCCAATACAGAAGTCCTGTCTGAGAAAGCATCTTTCTCTGACATCTTACCAATTACGGGTGCATCATAAATATGATACTGAATCTTGGCTGCACTTTCCGCTAGGGATTCTTCTGTAACTTTAACTTTGCGAACCAGATGAATAATCTGATTGAAATCATCTTTGTAATCGTGATTGTATAGCTCACCATCAAGCACGGCATTAGGATACTTCTTAAAGAAGGGTTCCAGTGCCTTATGTATGTGAGGTACGGCAACGATGGGCTTGCCAGTACGAGTGAATAAACCTTCTCGTATGGCAATACAACGTATGCCATCTAGCTTGGGTTGAGAGAACACGGCCCTTCCGTCTCCCGAATCGTCTAATTCAGTTTCCACATCCTTCTGACGATTCTTATCCTTGAACTCCTTGGCAAGCATCGGCACATAAAACTTCTTTTTATCTATGTTTGTTAAAGAGTGACAGTATCCCTCTTTGACTTTCTTTTGGTGTTTTGCAACCGCTTCGTTAACAGCCTGTTCCTCACCCGTAGTGGCATTAGCCCTGCCTACGTTCTTGGGGTAACAGGTAGTCCAGTTGTTTGTAATTTTCTTACCGTCTTGTTGGCCCGAAATAGTACGATACTTATCACCGACCACTTCGATAGTCCATTCTTGAATCTTTCCAACGGTAGTTCGCTTGTATAATGTAGGTAGTTGTTCACTCATCTTCCCCTAGTATAGAGGTTTTTTAAGTAAATGTCAAGCCTTTTTTTGAAGTTTTTTAAAAAGTTTTTTTATTCATTCCCAATCGAGGTCGTCCGTATCATCCTCGCGTGTATCGTCTGTATCACGGGGATCGTCGTCAAAAATATCATTTTTTTCATCATTGTGACTATCATCTAGTGTGTCAATAGCTGCAAGAAAATCATCCATATTCGTTCCCTCGTTTAATTTATCTGCATCCATATCGAACTCCAACTCTATTTCTGAATGATGTGTTAAAACTTTGAATTTTATTATTTGAGGTGTGTCTGGGTAATGTTCCTCCATATCTGAATGAACATCTTTTAGGATGTTAAAAAGGCAATTATGGCAGACTACTATTTCGGTATCGTCTTTATCGACCTTACTGTTGCTTGAAGATATAAAAAAGTATTTTATTTTCCACGCTTTGTAAAGCGTATCATAGTCTTTTGGACTATAACATAGATTACATTCAATACATTCTATATCTATATTTGCAACTTCTGGGTAGAGAACTTCAGCGATAAGCATCCCTACCATAATTTACACTTATTTGTTAGCTTTGCGTCTGCGGAACCTCTTGTTGCTGCGGGTGTGGAGGTGCTGCTTGTTGTGGAGGCATACCCCATTGTTGTTGCTGTTGCATGGGTTGTTGCATCATCTGTGGCTGCATCTGCATTTGTTGTTGCTGTTGAGCAGCCATCTGCTGTTGCTGCATTTGCAATTCTTGTTGCTGGCCTTGCTTCCTACGCTCGTATTCCTCCATCTCCAGCTTACGTCTACGGAGAACTTCTAGCTTTACTTCTTCGGCTTTCGCAAGAAGATATTCCCTATCTTCTCCCTCTACGGAGTCTGCATCTGACCAAGAAAAGTTTAAAAACGTAACCAATTCCCAATTTTCATCCCTGTGAGACATAGGCTCTTGAGGCTTTTCGGCGGTCTGCTCTTGAACTTCTTGTGCTTCTACAACATTATCTTTATTTTCTTCGCTCATATGAATATCCTATACTATTTTTATTTATTTGTCAATATTATTTAGTCCTCAGTTGACTTTTTTCTCATTTCTTTTGCTGTGGCTGCTAGATCGTGATACCCAGCATTTACTAACACATATTCTGTTAAACAGGCTATATTTTTATCGGGGTTTTCCTTATACCCTTCCTCATAGCTCATCATAATCCACCCTAGTCCAACTTCTCGGTCAAATTCCCCATTCGGTAGTTTATCTAGGCATGGTTTATATTCTCCTTTAAAAAACATTTCTAAACCTTGGGTCATAGCCTCGAAAGCCATGTCTCCATACTTATCGAATAATTCATTATTTATTTCAACCTCATTGATCCAGTTCTGACCTTTTACTATAAATGTTTTCATATTATTTTAATTTAATTCTTCTACTGAGATAATCTTCGTAATGTTATCGTCTAAAAACTGTTTAGCTGATTTTTTATCCATGTAATATATGTCTTGTGGCAGGGGATCATCAGTTTTGTTTCTGGGGTTGTGTATTATTATTTTTACCATTGTTATTTCCTCTTGTTTTTCTCAAGGCTATTCTCCATTGTTTGTATAATTGATGCTGTTGCATCATTTGTGTTCGATTCCTTAAATTTAATCTAACCATAGCGGCCTGTCCAGAACTAACTGGTGCATTCGTAGATGTTGTGGCATTTCCGTTTGTTGCTGCCCGAAAAGAAAAAGGTACAGCCACGCCTTTCGCGTACCCATTATTTATTTGAATGGGTTTCGTAATTGAATTAGTGCCATTATTGTTAGGAGGCTGTGGATTAGGCTGCGGCTGTGGATTAGGCTGCGGCTGTGGATTAGGCTGCGGCTGTGGATTAGGCTGCGGCTGTGGATTAGGCTGCGGCCTACCGCTCGGACGAGATGGAAACATATTATTATTTCCAAAACCGAACGGCATTCCCATTGGCCGACCAAATGGAAGCATCGTTCCTCCCGTTCCTTGTTGCATGAAGGGATGATTACCTCCGCTAAACGGGTTTACCGTTGGCCTAGCAATTTGACCGTTGAGGGATAGGGCTGTTACAATGTAAATAAATAATCTCATTGTGCATTATATTATCCAAGGTAATGAATAAAAAAAACAATGACAAAAAAGATGACACTTATGATGTTTAATGATTTATCTATTTGTTTTCTCATAATTTTATTATAGCATTTATTTATTAAATATCAACCAAAATTACGCTTGAGAGTCTCAATGCAATCTTCAGCATTAGCCAATATCTCGACCTGTTTTCTCATTTCCTCCATTACTTGCGGGTGTTCTCCAATTCCAGCGGAATTGTTGAAATACACAAGTAGTGTGGCTTCGGCTTCTTTAGCTTGAGCTTGATAGCTTCTTACTAAAGACTCGTACATAGTATCTTGCATTTCTGCTATTTTTATTTCTTTCATATTTTAAATTATTTTCGATTTTCTGGTTGAATAGGGATTAACCCTTTGCCATTACCCATGCCTAAACTCCTTGCTGCCCACGGATTTAACAAAAATGTCCGATTAAATAAACGAGGTGTTTTTTGCTCTTTGGACTGCTTAATTATGACTCCATAATCTACGATAAAGTAATTCATTGGATGATCGAATGACATAACCATTACGTCTAATAATTGTTTTAATGTAAGATTTCTAATCTTTTGATTCATTCCAACTATTTTAGGCTCCGTATTTAAGTCTACCTGTGCAGGTAATTGGAACTGGGCTTGGAAAGGTAAACCCGTATTAGGGTTAATTCCATTATTTACTGGAGGCTGAACCCCAGCAGGAAACGCTGGTTTACCTGTGAATGGATTGATAGCGGGTAAATTATTTTGCTGTGCTGGCTCTTTTACTTTTTTAAGCGGGAAATAAAAAAAGTTTATTCGGTTGCTTGACACATTAGGTAATATCCGCATAACCTCGCTGATAGTTAAACTGTTCCACGGCTCTATTTCCGTGACGATGGTATTATTTAATTTGTCTTTTATTTTTTGTCGATTAAGTGGTGCAGCGTTAGCCATGTTAACAAATGCGTACAGCACTAAAATTACTATAACTAAAGGTATAAACTCAAATACTTTTTTCATCGTAGTTCCTTTCTCAAGAGTCTCCACCTGTCACTATCAATAGCTTTCTTGCCATCGTTTATTTGGTGGATCATTTCTAATACTTCTTCAATACTATCATAAATATAATGATGCGGAAGCATACCCATCATCCAGAGCGGTGTTTGAGATTTGCCCCCTTGCATTGAGATAAAGATTGGCTTCTTCATCCTTACTGCTGTAACTATTTCTTCAGCACTTCCCCAACTTGCAACATCGGGCAAAAGGTGAGCTACAATAAAGTCAGACCTATCAACAAGATTAAGGTCATAACTTCTAACGGTACTCATCCGTTCTGCTACATCATTGTAGTAACCGTTACCCATATCTTCGTGCATTTTATAGCGAGCTTCTTCATCTTCGTCAACATCCTTAACGAATGGCTTCTTATATGGATTGAATACTGTGATATTTAATTTACCCAGTTCTTCTTCTACTGCGTCTCTCCAATTTCTTCCATCGGCATATTGCATATGTCCGACCAGATAGGTTCTTGTTTTTTCTAATACGTTTTTCATAAAATGTTAAATAATTTGAGAAGGATTACAATCTGAAGTATTAAGGTACACATTCCTAATGCTGTCCTCATTAATTCCATCAAGTGATTGCATTTATCTAGTTTTCTTTCTATTTCTCTCATCCTCATACCTAACTCTACCACTTATTTAAGTATATGTCAACAAAAAAAGACGCGAGGCATAAAAACCTCGCGCCTTTGTGTTATTTGGGAGTTTAGCTACTCCTATATTTCTCTACTTCCTTTTTAGAAGCTCGACGTAAATCCTCGGCTTTAGCAACTGAAGCAGAACCATCCTTTTGTGAGGTCAACACGCTGTTGCTGCTGAGTTTACCACGAACTTGCTCTACCCTCTTGCGAGACTTGTTGAAGTAGAGACTACCATTTCTGATTTTACTTGTGTCTTTCATCTTTTGAAAGATTAACAAGAGCTTAATTAAAAGTCAAGCTAATAATTCTCTCTTTTTGAAGCTAATCGAGCGTTAAACTTCGCTCTCCGTTTGTGCCTATATTTTTTTCTACTTGGCTTTTCGTAATACCTCTTTTCTCTCACGGTTTTTAAGACACCTTCTATATCGACAGATTTCTTCAGTCTTCGCAAAGCACCTGCAACTGTCTCTCCTTTTCTTAATTTTATTTCTGACATCTTTTAAACCAATCTTCTTTAAAAAGTTTTTTTATTTCCCTTGTGGTATAAACTGATGAAATTGCAAAATTCTTTTCGTCTCTCTGTAACCCCCCACTTTTTACACGATTGACATAATCCTGCTCCGCTTTGGAAAGAATCTGCATGACCTCCATGTAGGTGTAGGGTTTCATAATTAATATTATAGTTTTTAATATCCATATTATCTATTTTTTTTAAAAAAACTTAAAAACATCTCTCTAAACAGAAAAGCAGTGAACAGAACTATACTACCACATAAATAAACTAAAGTCAAAAATATAATCCAAGGAGTTTTAATCATCATAGTTTATAACTTTAACTTCTGCCTCTGTCTCTATTACTACTCTAGCTCCACAGGGTAATATAGGCTTATCATTGCCTCCATATATTACTTTGCATGGCCCCATTATTTCCGCTTCGTGACCATACTCATTAGTCTTGCCGTACTTGCCGTGTTTAACGGTAATTACTGGTTCGTTAGTGCCGTTCTTCCTGTTTGCACGAATTTTGTGCATATTTATATGAACATATTTCTTCTTATTCTTCATTTTTGGTAAGCCAGCTACTACTTTGTATCTTATTTCCTAAACCATATACTGTATTTATTCCTAACTGTTTACAAACTTCATGCTCTGGAGTATTTTCACCGCTAGTTCTGTCTCCACCATTACAAAAATATAATTCGGCATCAACCTCGTCTCTTATTTCTGAAAGTTTTTCTAGCGTAGCGCAAACTGTCTGATCTTGATCTATAGATGGAACCACTAGGTCTACCATTTTTAAGCTCTCAAGAATTTTTAGTCTTTCGTCAAAAGGCATAAAAGCTTTTCCTTTTTTTTCTTCTAAAAACTCATCCGTATTTAATATAACAATTAAATTATCGCTTATTTCTCTAGCTTTCTCAAATAACTCTATATGACCAACATGAACAGGGTCAAACCCACCGCTAACTAATGATATTTTGTTATTTTTCATTATTTTTTGTTTCAATAAATTTAAATGCCCACTGGTATGCTAGTTCGGGAGTGTCGAAATCTTTACAGTCTTCAGTTATCCAAGAGACTTTTCCCTTTTTGTACACACTGCATATCCAACGCTCTGGATTTATTCTAGCTAATGGAGATACTTTAATCCACCAGCCATTTTCGTATAAACTATACAAAGTTGAATTTGTTTCCGTCGAAAAGGCCATTGAGTTTATAATATAAAAAAATTAATTATTAGTCAAGGACATTATATCTTTTACTTCGTAACGGGTTATATAACTAGGCTCGTCTACGTGAAAATTGTAATAGTTTTCTTGAATGTAAAGATAATATTTATTGCCAATTTTTGTAAGCCCATTAACTGTTTGATTTTCTGTCTTAAATCTGCCGCTAGTACCATCCCAATGAGGATTGGGATTATAAAAATCATTATATTGCATATATGCCACTTTCTCCCAGCGGTGAAATTTTTCAAGAGATGACTTAACTAAATATATTCCCGCGTGATTGAGATTATATTGCCAATTTTCGCAATTAGGAGTATTGCACCCTGAATCTATATAAAATGCACCGTATCCTAGCAGTTGATCTTCAAAAGTAAAAAAATGAGGTGAATAAAATGATGGCCCCCAAACACCACGGATTGTCCTTTCAGTTACTTCAAAATCAAACCCGATTAGATTTAATCTTTTAAAGGGCGACCAGTTTACGAGGTCACTCGAAGTAGCGTACTGAACAAATCTGACTGATGCCATGACATTAAGCCTAGCGTATAAAACATATTTTTTTATATTTTTATTAAAAATAACCGAAAAACCACCATCAAATTCTGATACACCTCGCAATCTATCTGTTTGACCCTCGTGAATACCGGTGATAATGGGTCGTGGACAAAAAGGATTATTATTGATGAAGCTCGATGAACCGCTCAAGTCTTTTTCGTGTGGTAATTTTTTTGGATGAGGTAAGGCATCTTTCCAATGGATTCCGTCTTTAGATTTAAACAAATATATACCCGCTCCATAGCAAGTATGATTTGTCCCTTGTCCACAATACCTCATACCGTCTCCTACTCTATGTTCGCCGTGTATATATTTCCCTTCTTTGTGATTCGGACAGGGCGGCTCCATCATGCTATGATGGTCTTCTCTTATATGCATACCTCCTACGGCTTTGTAAGGAAATTTTTTGTCTTGTGGATCAAGAAACGGCGAAAAATTCATTGATGCACATTGCTTGGAAAAAAGTTTCTTAGGTTTTGTAAAATTAATGCCGTCTGTACTCTCCGAGTAAAAAGTTTCTCCACCCATTAAATGTAAATTTCTTAGACAGCTTGCTTGACAATAGTATAATCTTATTTTTTTACTTATGGGGTCTTGTATAACTGTAGGATATTGCACCCATTTTCTATGATTCTCATCAGACCGTGGATCAATAGGAAGCCCTTTCTGTTTCGCTGGTACATCGCGGGCATCAGCAGATGGAACCCTATTACCGCGATATGGCTTACCTTTAGAAATTTCTAAAACTTCTCTATCTCTTATTAGGATAGAACTGTCTCTCATAGTTTTGTTATTATTTTTCTTTTCTCTAAAGGAAGCGCATTGATGTTAGGATCATCATAAATTGAATCTCCTTTTATGTGTGTGGTAGAAACCTCTTCTAAAATACATCCTTGCTCACTTCTAAAAGAGTGGTTAACTTTTCTAGGCACAAGTAGAGGCTTACCTTTCAGAAGTTTTATTTCTTTATTATTCAAAGTTACCGTACAGTCTCCGCTAAGTAGTTCAAAACATTCTTCTTTTTGTATATGTCTGTGAGTAGGATGTTTTTGATTAGGTAAAACTATAATTAATTTCTTACAATATTCTCTATTTATTCTATTTATAATTGCACATCCAGTTTTATGAAAGTCTTTTAAGCCGAAGTGACAAGAAATCTCTAGCTCCTCATTTCCATGAGGAATTTTAGCCTCTTTGAGCATCGAAGATATTTTTAATTTAAACATATTTAATATCTCATCTTCTTCTGATAATTGAAATAAATCACCTGTTACTGATTGACTTTTAGATACGTCGATTGATAATTTTTTGCCAACTACGTCATCTATATTTGACGCGTCGAAGTGATAGTATTCGCTGTCTGTTTGTACTGGCATACAAAAATAAAGATGTTCTTTGGTCACGGTATCGCCCGCTTTTAAATTACCGGAAAAATACATTCCGCGTTTTAAAGCTCTTAGCGAATCTCCTTCTGTGTCTGAGCGGCCAAAAAAAGCTTCTCTATAATGATTAACTTCTTGCATTAAGGCTTCTAAATGCTCTGGGCCTAATGAGTAAGCATTTGGTAAACTTTTAGTTGTGTGAAGATGCCCATGTTCCAAAGATAAATCCTCTTCTTCTATGGCTACGTGTTTTTCTAAGATCGTGCAACCCATTGCTAAAGCATAAACACTTGTAGTTTTTTGTGATGGGGATTCATGCGTAGAATAACCTATTTCTATATCTGGAAATTCCTGTTTTAAAAGTCTTATTCTGCCTAAATTAGATTTATGGTGTGGAGTAGGATAATCTCCAACGCAGTGCATAAATGCGAAGTCTCTATCTTTAGATTTAAATAAATTATAAACTTTGTGCAGAACGTCCATACTTGCTCCCGCTGTAGATATAATAATTTTTTTATTTATCTCACTAATCTCTTCTAACAGCGGCCAATCATCAATCGAGCAACTAGCTACTTTAATTACAGAAATATCAAGCTCTTCAAACCAAGGAATAGAATCATTATCAAATGCGGTTGAACAGGTTTTTAACCCTTTGTCTCTAATGTAATCAACAAGTTCTTTGAATTGTTTTTGAGATAATCTAGTCTCTTTAAATCTTTTTACATATTTAAGGTCAGAATTTAAAAAATCTTCGTGGATGAAAGTGTCTAACTGTCTAAACTGTAATTTTACGGCGGCATTTAAATCATATTTTTCAGCGATTTTAGCAAGCTCGTCTACAATAAGCTTCCCGTGTTCAACGCTGCCCATGTGATTATTAGCCATTTCATATATATAGAACATAATTATAATTTCATTTTTTTAAGAATTTTTCCAAATCTTCTTCAGTATCTATATCTATACTGTTGTGTGATAAAGGGTAAAATAGCGTTTGTGGGTGATTCAGATTTTTATTTAATAATTTTAAATATCCTACTTTAAAAATAGCTACAAAATAACTAACAAAGAAACAGCTTGGGTAATCTTGCCTTCTGTATAAATCGTGATTAATAACTCTCATACCTTTATTGTCAGGAAGGTCGTAATAGCACATATATGGATGAGTCGTCGCTTCTTGTTTGCATAATAAAGTATTCCCTTTTCTAGATTTATAAAAATTGTAAATATTTTCTATATCTTCGTAAGTTCTCTGCGGGTACGTAAGGTATAACATTACTATGTCGTCATCCTCTTTCCATCTGTTATGCCTTGCAACTTCTTCCATCAGTTCTGTTGTACTTGCCGTGTCGCCTGATACATTGGCCGACCTATTATGTACGCCAAATCCTCTATCTAGTGCTAATTTTGAGATTTCTTCATCGTCAGTAGATACCACGGTATTGACATTCTCCTCCTCCGGTATGGTATCTGCCGTTGCGGAAAAAAGTTTCCTATTCTTAAAGGGAAGACCTTTAGAATTTCTTCGGGCTGGTATAACAAAATGTCTCATAATTTATATTTATAAGTTTTTATATCTTCTATTTCATCATGGGTCAACCCCATGTTTTTTAGTATTCTTCCTGTGAGAAAATTTTCATCTGCCGTATTACCATGCCCTTTCCAACTTTCTTCCCAAACTCTTCTAATGATGCATTGATCTATTAATTCCTTAATTCCATCGCCAACAAGTTCTTTGCCCATGTAATTGCGTATATAATTTCCTATCCACTTGTGTTCTAAGGGTTCATTAAAGTCATGTGGATTCACGTTACCTTTCCAATCATCGTGTTTATGCGGGTTCTTTTTTGAAACGCTGTCATATACGTACTTAAACTCAGCAGCATTTTTAGGACTCATTACAAAATGCAAATCGCCGTGGCTCCAAGCATTAACAGCGAGTGGCGAGCGTTCGCTTCCTATAGCTCCGTTACAATAAATTTTTGATGTATCGTAAAAATCCAAATCCATTTTTTTCCAAATCATAACGTCTGGTCTGTAAATAACTATTAAATCATAATTACTTACAAGAGAATTATTTTCTACTTTACAAAAGCTCGCCTCGTATTTCTCTATTAACTGAATACCAAGTTTAATGGATAACGCTTGAGATAATTGTGGTAAATGATACTCTGACTCAGCATTCGCTCCATTATCCCATTGTACCCAATCTTCAACGGGCTGACCTGCGCGGCGAAAACTACAGATTGGGCGACCGGCGCGTTGTGGCTGCCCTATTTTTTCCTCTAGGAATTTTGTTCCCCATCGTGATTCCGTCAGTCTGTCCTGCATTTCTTTCATGTATTTTGAATTATGTTCAAAAATAGAATCCAGCGGCTTATATAATTCTATTAATTCTGATTTTAAATCTGGATTCCAAGACTGAATAAAGAAATCTATATCATGCTGGGGATTAGCATCTACCACGTATTTTTTAGTAGCAAGATAACAAGCTCTTATGTTAACGTAAGCTTCTTCGCGGGGATTCCTCATTTTCCCTCTTTTGTAAGAAACTCCACCCCTTAATAAAAAAGCCACCTTCATTAATTATTATTACACTGACTATCTTAACGATATGTATATGATTTTATTTCTTTAATTTCTTCTGGTGTCACACCCACATCCAAAAACTTCTGCTCAGGGAAAACTAAGCCTTTGTAATTTGCACATCTACCCCTGTGTGGAGTAGTTGTAACTACTTTTCTAAGTAATTCTTGTTTAAATCCCACTTCAAAACCATCTGTATGGAGAAGCTTTCCTAACCATAAATTTACATATTTTTTAATCCATCTATGTTCCACGGGTTCATTCGCTCCCGCGTATTGAGGGTCTAACCAGTCTAAATTTTGAAAATGCACTGGCGAAAGTTCATTCAAAAGTTTCATATTTACACGAAAATTGTCATCACTTGCGCTGTTATATAAACCTTTAAATAAACTAGCATTCTCTTGACTCATTACAAAATGTAAATCTCCGGTATCCTTCCAACCCTCTCCCTCCAATGGGCCACTTACATATATATTAGATTTTTTATAAAAATCAAAATTCATATTTTCAAATAAGATTACGTCCGGTCTATATATAACTACTAAATCATATTTTGTTTTTTGTTTTTCTAATAGTTCTATGGCTAATTTTATAGATAAAGCTTGAGATAATTGAGAAAAATGAAATCTATATGAGCCAAATCTAGCATCGCAAGGATCTGAAGCCAACACTATTTTACCTTCAGAATCGTAACTTATGTCTTGTGGACATAGCTCTGAACGACCAGCCCTGACTTCTTCTGCTAAACTCTTCATTCCCCAGCCGCGCTTATGCAAAATCTCCTCCATTTCATTTCTATATTTTTCGTTATCTTCAAAGATGTGTGCAACTGGTTCATACAAGTCTATTAATTCTGATTTTAAATCTGGATTCCAAGACTGAATAAAGAAATCTATGTCGTGGCGTGGGTTAGCGTCTATTATGTATTTTTTTGTAAAAAGATAACAAACCCTTGTATTTATATATTTTTCTTGTTTAACTACCTCGTCGTAGAAACGGCCTCGTCGTTTAGAGACTCCTCCTCTCAGTAAAAAAGCGACTTTCATTTGTTCCACTCTCTAAAAATATTTCTCACTACAAATTTTAAATTCTTCCACTCCTTTAATCTCCTCAAAGTATATGGAAGCCAATCTGTTCCAAAAGGTACATATATTCTAACCTTATAACCTTTATCTCTCATTCTTTTCTGCAAATCTCTGCGTATACCGTACAAAAACTCAAACTCAAAATATTTTGGGTCAGGAATTAATTCTTCAATATCTTCTAAAAGTTCTTCATCGTGCGTAGCTATTGCGGGTTTGTTGGCTTTTTCTGAATATAAATGTGCTGCGTGAGCAAAAAAACAAGAGCCTATATCAAAATCATTTTGATAAGCTATTTTCTCACTTTCTTTATAAGCTCCTTTAACTAATCTAATTGAAATATTGTTCTGTATTAATTCTTTTAAATCATTTTCTGTTCTAAGTAAGTTCGCTTGAAGAGCAATGCCAGTATTGTCTAATCCTAATTTTTTTATGTTATTGCAAAGCGATATAGTTTTTTCTGTTACGCTAGAATCTTCCATGTCTAGCCTAATCGAGTGTCCTTTTTCAAAAGCTTTTGTAGCAATTTCTTCTAGCAACAACTGAGACATCGCTGGCATAAAAGATAAACCTAATTGCGTGGGCTTTATTGAGATATCTATATTTTTATTTTTATAAAAATCAATTATTTTAAAATACTGATCCTTAGCAGCATTACAGTCTTCACCAGACTTACTCAATTCTCCTAAATAATCTATGGAGACTTCATAGCCTTCCTCCATTAGCTTGTCTATCGCTGGGCTTGCCGATTCTAAATCATAACCCGCGATAAAGCGTTTCGCTAATGGGTGAAAAATTTTCACGGTATTCGATAAAAAAGATGATTACCGATTATTTTAACAGGCTCTCTACCCTCAAGGTAACTGGGCTTACGTCCTTTCGCATGAAAATGATTGGCTCCATTAGTAATGTCTTCGATACAGTCCGATGGCATACGCCAATTTTTATTCAAACGTCTAGCTAAATCTCTTGCGTACATTTTTTCTTTGGAGTCCCAAAGATAATATAATTCATGTTCTTTCTTTAAACGGTATTCTCCTCGATAATTTTTCCCCGTCCAAGGAGCAAATTGTCGTTTTTGTAAGCAGACTTCTGCTGGGTTTATATTTTTCTCCCAAGCTCTGCGTTGTATAACACAGGCCACGGCTGACAAGCCAATTTTACCTTCACCTCTTGCTTCTCCGAGAAGAGTTAGAGCGATAACTCTTTCATCTTTAGTGAGGACTTCGTCGCAAAATCCTGCCATCGCAACAAGAAATAAAGCCGCAGATAATATTTTTATTCTTTCCATACTACTTCAATTAAGTTGTCTTTAAAAAATTCTTCAGTATAATTTATAACGTGTTGAGGGTCAAACTTTTTACAAGTATAAATATCTATAGAAAAAAACTTTGGATGTTTGTGATCCCAACTGTAAATATGCATACCTGACTCCTTCCAGTGCATAAAGCAGCACCAACCATACTCTTCTGCAAATGAAGTTTGCGGTTCTGCAACTGGAGTCATATCTAGAACCTCTGAAATTTCTTTACAGTAAGTCGTTTGATCTTCTGGGCCAAAAGAATTATGTAATGTACCTTCTACAACCATTCTTTGCCTACATATATCTGGTGCTAAATCTTTCCAACTCATTTTTTATCCTTTGTTATATAATATAAATAAATCATTAACCCAATAAAGGGCAACCACAAAAGTAAAAGCATCCAAGGTTCACTTTCGTTCATCTCAATATCCTATGCTTTACTATGTCGCCCGTTTCTTTGCTTTCGTAAATAAACATTATTTGATCTCTGCCTTCCATTGGGTTAAAGTATTTAAACCATTCTATATTAAATGGGTTTTTACCTTGCCCATAAGTATGAACGTGATAATGAGGGTCAGCGGTCTTATGTGTTTTTTTCTTTGTTTTTTCTTTTTTCATGTCCAATTTGCCCAGCCGTACAAGTTCATTATTACAATAACGAACGACATTGTGGAGGCTGGATAAGCTTCTTTTTTATGACAGTAAAATCCCATCAATAAATTCCCCGCTATCCATACCGTCCAGCACTCAGGATGCTTATTTGCGTTAAGATAATAACCAAATAAAATAAGAAAGGTTGCAACCCATCCTATCAAATTATAATAGCCTTGTGCTTTCTCTATCATTAAATAAACATCCCTCTAAATTATAATACCTAGTTATTTTCTTTTTGTCCAGCCCAATTTTACTTCTAAGATCATTTAAATTCATTGAAAGTATCTCTTTATTATCAAAATTTACAGTAGATAGGTCTGTTGGGCAATTTTGCCCCAATAATACAGCGGTATTAAATATATATCTTTCCTCCTCACCGAATTTATAGCCCTCTGGATATAGATATTTAGAAATAAACATAAAAAGATTTCTTCTCCAGCGGGCCATTTTCTTGGTGCTGCCCATTGTATAACCTATAACAAATGCCTCATCTTTTAGTAAAAGCCCTCTACCTAGTAGAATATGAATACAATCATGCGCTCTCAGAGTTGTATTACCACTAAATAAACCAATATCGTATTTAGGATTTTCTACTAATTGAATTATAAATGGTACATCTTGTGGAGCAAGAGAAAAACCCTCCATAGTTTTTAAAGCTTTTTCGAGAGTCCATTGTTTATTTGAATGCAGAGGAATATGCCACGAGCTTATCTTCTCGTTTATCTCATCTTCTAGTATATCGACTGGCAAGTTGTTTCAATCCTTCCCATATCATCATACCCATTCCTATAAACCAATACAATATTTTCATTTAAAATTGGTACTCCGAGTGGGCATCGAACCCACAACCTCGCGCTTATAAGGCACGTGCTCTAACCCCTTGAGCTACCGGAGCTAAAGCATTTAATTATTTTTTATTATATTCTTTAGGTTAAACTTGTCTATCAATTTAGACACACCAATTATTTCAATACCTACTTGAGTATTTACTTCATCTGTGTCTATTGATACCATATTTCCTTTTTTATCTGAGTAAACCATTACCGCACCCACTTGGCCCTGCGGTGGAGCTACATAGATATACATAGAGTCAGAGTCCTCGTCATAACTAATTCTGTTGTCGAAATCGTATTCGTTATACTTTCCGTAACCCTCTGGAAATTTATTTTTCATTTTACCAAACTGGTAGGGAAGGCGGGACTCGAACCCACATAGCTAAGACTGCCGACAGATTTTAAGTCTGTTGTGTATACCAATTCCACCACTTCCCCAAATCAAGCACAATCCATAGCTGTCCAATTAGTTTTCCAATCTTTTTTTCTTTGATCTACTGCCCAATGGATTTGTCTGCCCGTATCACCGTTAAACCAGTAATGAGCAACTTTATGTTCCGTCTCTCGATAGGCGTCCTCGTCTCCCACTCTTTCGCAATATCTATCGACGTAATAAATATCATAAATAGAATCTATAAGATTAATATCATCTTTAGCTCTAACGTGCATCTCAACAAAATCCTGAGCTTCTTCAAGCGTTGAAAAATGCAATTTACCTTCATCCATCCAACCAGCGTAAGGCATATACTTTTCTTCCTCAAAGGTCATATATTCTCTCTGATAAGCAAAGCTACCCGTGGTGTTTTGGCTAAATATCCATTCTCCTTGCTCTCTCTCGTAGCAATAAACTCTATAATCCCATCTATAACCAACTTCCCCAGTTTCACCTTTATGACCTTTTGGATCGGTCTTATTATGATCTTTCTCTTCGTACTTGCAAGTAACCGTCCAAGTTGTTAACGCTCCTGCACTGGCAGTTTTAATAAAATCTCTTCTGTTCATAAATTATCTCCTCGCACACAATACAAATGCGTCTAAGTGGCCTCTTTCTCTCCGTTTAACTGCTCTGATCGGTGAAGCATCATGAAAAAGTTTTCTATCATCTAGCATGAACATATCTCCTGCGGTTAATGGTTTAGATGCTATTGGATTTTCCCTGTCCTCAGAGTCGAATACCATAAGGTTGCCACCCGTTATGTTGTGCCTATTTATTCCAATCATTGCAATACAGTCAAAGCCGTCTTGATGAACTCCCTCTGGAGAAACTGGAGTCACTACCCAAGGGCCGTTTTTGGTGAGGTAGTCCTCGTTATCTAAAGTCTTAATTCTCATCTGATGAACTTCTACTTCTTGTCCATTTATAAGATTATTAGATTTCAAAAATGTATGACAAATTTCTTTAAACCCTTTGCTATTAAGAGTGCTGTCCTCTACATCTTCAAATTTCCGAGCCATACCACCCTGATGTTTATTTAGGTCTTCACTTTGCAAAAACTCTTTATTTTCTAACCTCCTAACCTCTACATCTTCTCCAGCGTTCCAAAAAGTAGTTCTAACTTCAACTATTGAATACCTACGTAGTCTGTATTTTCCATCTGCGTGAGTCGTTTCGGGTAAATTATCAAAAGAATCAACTAAACTTTCAACAGACTCTTTTTTTAATTGGTCTAATTGTAGTAGTTTCATCTTCTTTATTATAGAATGATATTACGTCAGAGTCAAGAGTATCTTTTATATCCCCACCAAGAATTTCTTAAAACATATTGCTTTTCGGCAGCTTCCGTCCATTTTCCTTCAGATTTTAATAATCTTACTTCTTTTTCTGTGCCTCTAACTTTTCTATGAAATTTTTTGCGCTTCTCATAAGGAACTACGTAGGGCGGTAATTTTATTTTACTCATTTTATTGGCTCGGTTTCTCATGTATTTCAGACGGTAATAACTCGTGAAACTCCCAATCTTGTTCTTGTGATTCGCTACCGTCTCCATTTTTATCAGATTTTTTTGCATCACCATTTTTGCCTTTACCTGTTTCTTTATCTTTTGAAAGCTTACCCATAACGGGCTGACCTTTACCAAGTTTACCTTTTATTTTTTGTAATTGTTCGTGAAGATTTCTGTTATACTTTAATCCATATAGCCTTGGCTCTAATCTGTTATTGCTATATCCAAAGAACTTAGATACTTTATTGCCTTTTGATTCCTCTACAGACTCAAGTAATATATATATTGCTCCATCAAATTCTGTAAGTTTATTCGGCTCTTTAATTATTACCCAATGAATAAGTATTTTTTCTGGCATGTCCTGCTCATTCGCTGGCCAGCCAAGAAAGCTATGAATCGTTGACCAAAATATGACAGTAAATAAACAAAATATTGATATACAAGCAGTCTTAATATACCACTTGACGGTAGACTCTGTGAGAATCCAAAAACTCAGCCCACCAAACACTAATAATAAAATTGGTAATGCTATATTCATTCTCCGTCATCTCCTATCGCCTCTACGGGGCAAGCATCCATAGCATCCGCGCAAAGGTCTGCCTCTGCTTGAGTTTCTGGCTGCTTAAAAACGTAAGAATATCCGCCGTCATCATTGCGTGTAAAGTTTTCAGGTGCAGTTTCACGACAAAGATCACAATCAATACACTCGGTATCACAGTAATATTTGCCTGCTGCGTTATCTTCGTATTTATCTTCTTTTGTTGCCATTATAGTAATAAAGGTATTTGTACGCAATCTATTAAATTAAGTTCTTCTCTGTGCTTTATGATTAATACTCCATAGTCAATGGCTGTAATTGTGCAATGCCACAATATTAAGGATAAGTATGCTGCGGCTGCCATGCTTAAAGCTTCCCAAGGCTCTCTATGTTCTTCCATGTTATCTAAAGTATTTCTTATATATTACGCTAATCAGAAAGGCCCCAGCTATCGCTGGCACTAACCAAATTAGCATATTTACTTTATGTTCTGCATGCTCACAGAGACCATTAACACATTTAATCGTATTTTCTATATTATTCATTATCTTAAAATTTTTGGTTCAACGACATTCTGGTTTACCACTCTGATGGGTCTACCTCCATCTGCCATTAATTCTCTATTTGGGTCAATCCCTATTAAATTATAGATTGTTGCTGCATAATTATCCACAGTAAAGGGATCATCTTCTGGGGTAGAACCCGTTGGATCAGAAGCACCATGAATATAGCCGCCCTTTACTCCGCCTCCAGCCATAGCAACACTAAACACTTGCGGCCAATGGTCGCGGCCAGCGTTACTATTTATTTTAGGTGTCCTGCCGAACTCCGTAGTTACAATAACCAACGTGTCATCTAGCATGCCTCGCTCCGACAAGTCAGTAATAAGCGTTGCGTAAGCTTTATCGAAAGGTTCAAGCTGTCGATTTATGTTATTTTTAATATTACTATGATGGTCAAATCCACCATAGGTAAGCGTGACAAACCTCACTCCAGCCTCCACTAACCTACGAGCCATAAGCAATCTTTGTCCTGCGGAGTTCATTCCGTAAGCTGCTCGTAAGTCTGCTGGCTCTTTATCTATTTCAAAAGCTGCCCTAGCTTTTGGTGAGCTAATCAAATCATACGCTTTAAGATAAAAGGAATCCATAGCGTCAAGCTGATCATTTTTTTCAAGATCAGAAAAGTATCCGTCAATTATACTTCTCATTTTTTTACGGGAAGCAAATCTTTGTGCATCCATTCCCGTTGGTAATTTTAAGTCTCTAACTGAGAAATTAGCACTCTCTGGACTAGAGCCTAACCCGAAAGGGCCATGCTTAAAACTTAGGTAGCCCGTCCCAGTGCTTCGAAACGGGCTTGGAATCGCAACGTAGGGCGGCAAGTCCTTACGGCTACCCAACTCCTTCGATACAACGCTGCCCATTGAAGGATATGTGATAGCAGGAGAGGGACGCCACCCCGTAATCATGCTGTGAGTCCCACGCTCATGCGCTGCTTCGCCATGAGTCATGGAGCGGATTACTGTCATCTTATCAGCTACTTTAGCTGTCAATTTTAAATTCTCTGAAAATCTTTCTCCAGTATTAGTTTTAACCGTGCCTAATGGCCCACGATATTCTTGCGGAGCTAAATACTTGGGGTCAAATGACTCTTGGTGAGCCATGCCTCCAGCCATGTATATAACAATTACATTCTTAGCTTTACCTTCTTTAGACTCTTTCCAAGTATGATCTGCGGCTAAAACGTCTACTAAATTTGCTCCGACTAAACCAGTCGTGCCCAATGCTATAAATTCTCTTCTATTCATATTATTGATATAATTGCGAGAGAGGAACTTGTAGATTATTTAATCTATGATAAAATTCCTTTTCTTTATCCTGTTTTTTATTTTTTTCTATCCAATGGTAAAGTGTGCTGCTGCCATGCCCGTAACCATAAGGTAATGGACGGTAATCTTTAGTTTGTATTTCTGGAGGTTTTCCCCAAGCCGTGGGAAAGGGTTTATCGTTGGGACTATAATATACGGTCGGCTCGCACACCGGACAACAGCACCCGCTTAAATAAAATATTAATAAAATTAAAAATAATTTCATGGTAAATAATCTCTTCTTTCTATGCAATGTATTAAACTTTTAAATGTATCTTCTGGTGGCCTATCTGTATTTATAGTAAATCTAGGCATTCCAATTTCAAAATCTTCTACGTGGTATTTTTTTCTTAACTTTCTATTAGATGTTAGCATAATTTCTATTACTTGGCCACTATTATTTGCTTTTAATTCATTTCTTAAATATTCGTAGGGATTAACTAGGGTTAAAACAACGTCATCTTCTTGAGTTTTATTTAAATAAGTCGCTACAGCATTCGCGGCTTTTATATTTTCTTCTCTGCCCGCTTTGTTATATTTTTTATTAGAAAATAAACTTCTAAACTCATCTCCGTCGATATGGTAAATCGTCAGTTTAGATGCCGCGAGCATTCTGCCTAATACGGTCTTACCTGACGCGGGCTGTCCGTATAATAAATAAATCATTCTAACGGATTTCTTAGATTAGCTGGCAATTCATTAATGTCAACTATTTCTCCATTTTTATCAGTAGTGAAACGAAAAGCTGTTATCTCTTCTCCAACAACTTTAAAAATTCTTTCTTTTACAATGACCTCTTTAAAGGGTTTTATTTTGATCAATTTAATTGTTCCCTTAGTGGGACTTTCATCTCTCTTAGCGTAAACATGAACAGTTACAATGTTTTCTCCTTCTATTACCCCTCTAAAAGAAACGACTTCTTCGTGAAATTTTGTTACAACCCCTTGTTGTCCTTCGGGTAAAAAGTTATTGCGTAAACCTAATGCATCGTGATCTAAACTAATAAGACTCCCGTCTCCCCCTTCTCTTCTATTAAAAGAAACTGTATGTCCAGATGCTGCTTTAACGTATAAATCTAAATCGTCTTCGCTTTCTCCGTCCCAAGTTAGCACGACTTCATAAATAACATTCGGCGGTCTAGATTTCGTTTTTTCTTCCTCGGTTTTTAATAAAAATAAAATTGCCACTAGCATAAGCAAGCAACAAAATAACACATCAATGAATGGCCTAAATGAAAAAAATTTACGCATCTTCTAATTTGAATTTTAAAATCATGAGTTGTAATTGTAGAGGTAAGCTAAACACAATGCCACATACAGTCGTATAAAAAGCTGTATTTAAACCCTCTTTTAATCCCGCTACTATTTCTGACGTAGGTAAAGAACTGTCTAAACTGCCCTGTGTCGCAAAAATTAAACCGATTATTGTTCCTAGCAATCCAAGAGAAAAAAAGTGCTCCGCAGTGAACCAGCCTAATTCTGCACGATCTAGTAAATGTTTTTTAGCTTCCTCTTTTTTATTTTTATTTATTTTATCAGAAAGGTAGCACAGCCTACCAACATAACAAGAAACTAAAAAATATAATGCCATAATAAGAATTGATATATGTGACAAGTCGTTTTTAACTATAGTTGAAATTACTTGCTTCTGCTCCGCAAAAAAAATAGCCGTCACCATGACGGCATTTAACAAAAACCACTTTGTAAAAGTATTCATTTATTCCAAATTTCCTTTATTTGTTCTACACTAGTTTCACCCAAGTACCACACTTGACAACTAAATTTATCTATTTCTGGCCAATCCATTACGTTTTGTATCATATATATATTATTTAAATATTCTTTATCGTATATATGAGTAAAAATGCACTCTAATTTAGTCTTTTTTTCTTCAACGAGCTTAACAATCATTTTAGGTTTTATGTTTAACAAACCTCCAACAATTCTTTCGCAATATTCTTTGCTAGCGAGAGGATTTTTAGTCATTTTTATGGACTCTATGTGAGTACCTTTATCGGCAACTCCATTTAAAATGAGGTGATATACGTAGTTTTCGTGTAGATTATCTAGTTTTTCGTAGAATGCTTTCGATGCGTCTACGTCGAATATATATTGATCCGTCACGGGTATAAGCCTTTTTAAGTCTAGAGTTTTCAGTTTCTAGACTATTTATTTTAGACTTTAACTGACGAATTTTCCACTTTAGTCTGTCGTTTTCGTACACTGTTATTTATTGGTTTTTCCCAAAGACCTCGTTAGACTGCTGAGTTACTCTAATAAATGTAGCACACTTTGGCATGTCTTTCAACCTTTTAGCACCAATATAAGTACAAGCGCTGCGTAAACCTCCAAGAATATTTTCCACAGTGTTTCCAAGTCTTCCACGATGTTTTATCCTTACAGTTTTTCCTTCTGAAGAACGATATTTTGCCACACCACCATGATATTTATTCATGGCTGTATCAGAACTCATTCCATAAAATGTTTTATATTTCTCTCCGTCAACTACTTCTTCTTGCCCCGCTGATTCATTATGACCTGCCAGCATCCCGCCCAGCATAACAAAATCAGCACCAGCACAAAAGGCTTTGGATACATCGCCAGCAGACACGCACCCGCCATCAGCCATAATATGCCCACCAATCCCATGTGCAGCATCCGCGCATTCAATGACCGCGCTGAGTTGAGGGTAACCGACACCAGTTTGAATACGAGTAGTGCAGACAGACCCGCCGCCAATACCCACTTTAACAATATCTGCTCCACTTAATAATATCTCCTCTGTCATTTCGCCAGTAACTACATTACCAGCAATTATAATCATATGCGGATACTCTTCACGAACTTTCTTGATGAAGTCGCAGAACTTCGCACTGTAACCATTTGCAATGTCGATGCAAACAAATCTATTCCAATAAAATTTCCACTGGATGTCTCTCAGGTAATCTAAATCATCATATTTATCTGGGTCGTATTTAATACCAATAGAGGGGCAGAGATGATCGTAGATTCTTCGCTGCCAACACTTCGCTCCCCGTTCGAATTTCCAATTATCCGAGTTAGCTTCTTTGCTTTCTTGCGTTTTATAAACCCCGTAGCCATCCAGCTTATGCGCCCACCTTTTTACATCATTGTGTTTGCTGATACAGGTAAGCATATGGTGTTGGGCGAGCACCTTTGCAGTCTCGAATGTACCTGTCGTGTCCATGTTAGCCGCCACAATGGGAATACCTGTCCAACCGTAGTCCGGATTACCAGCACCATCTGCACCAGCGTTCTTGAAAGTAAACGTACGCATCAAGTCTACCTCTTTACGAGAGGTAAGCTCAGAGCGCTTGGGGCGTAAAAGAACGTCCTTGTAGTCTAACTTTATGTCTGGTTCAATTCTCATCTAAAATAAAAAGTGGTGTGGCCAGCGGCTTCACCATCGCCCATTACAGGCTCAAACGCGCTACTATCGACTTACGGCCACGAAATTTAAAATTAATGGGTAGGAGGATTCTCATTTACCTCCATCGTTTTGGGGTCACAGCTTGAGTTTTCAAGTCAAAACCCTACTTTGAGCCAACCCTCATCGACCCCCAGACTTGGTAAGTCCTGCCAATGAGCATTGCACGTTAACTGCCGCGACAGCAGTTTATTCCGTCATACCCTTTGCCGCTCCGTCGAGCAGCAAAATTATTTTAAAGAACAAAAATCTTAGAATCTTCTAAGAAAAGTTTTGTGTGGTAACCTTTAACTGGCTTTTTAGTTTTAATGTCAACAAGCTCTAACCCTCTTTCTTTAGAGGAAACTAATTCTACTTGCTGCTTCCACTTTGGCCTTGGAGACTTCTTCTCCTCCAAGTTATTAATCTCATTTAAATCTACAGCCCCTTTGAGCCATCCACCTTTTTCAATACATCCGAGCGTCATGCTAAAAGCGTGACTCTTCTTTAGTCTACGCCTGTTTCCGCGATAGCTTTCCTTAAAGCCCTTAACTTGTAAGCACTTTTTCTTTGGAATGTATTTCGCTATTACGTTCATCTTTAAAATTTTTAATGTCTTAGGCCGCTACCTCTTAACGGACGTTTAGTGTTCTTCACCTAAGACAAGAAGCATATCGCTTCTAATTACTCAGTTTTACTCTGGACTTCTTGATCCTGCTGTTGAAGGATTTCCGAATCCGTGGCAGAGATTTTACTAATTGTGTACCCCGTTAGCAACAAATTGCATGCTAACAAAATTACTACGAATCGTGCGTAGTTCACATTTACTTCGGTTAATGTTTCTTTTGCTTTCTTCATCTTTTTTTTGACACTTAACATTCTCACGGGAACGATCAGTGTTTTTATATACTAGCATCGACTTATTTAGGTGTCAACACTTTTATTTAGAGACTTTTTGTCTCACTCACTGTCACACCTGTCTCACTATATGAGTCATAGTGTCTCAAAGCGGCTTAAAACCCCCTATTTTTATTGGCATAGTATGTGCTTTATACAATATAGAAAGGAATTAAAATATAATGGTACTAAGATTATTAAATAGTAGGCTCGGAGCCGCAGGGTTTTGGGACGAATGGGACAAAGCATTTTTGAGTGATGATTGGAGTCACTGGAGAGAGAATATTGTTCCCCATAAAGAACATGAAGACCACTATGAATACTGGATTAATTTAGCTGGCTTCAAGAAAGAAAATGTAGAAGCCGTAATTCATGATAGTATGGTTGCCATTAAAGCGGAGAAAGATGGAAGTACGTCAAACTATTCATTCCATTTGAATGACGATGCAGACGTTTCAACTCTTTCGAGTAAGTTAGAAGATGGACTACTAACTATTAAGGTCAATAAAAGAAAGGAGGCTATGCCGAAGAAAATTAAAATTCAATAAAATAAATTGACATATATAGGGCCGCCGTATTAATTTGCGGCGGCTTTTTGTTCGTAAAGTTCTAAAGCGTTCATTATATCTTCAGACTTATAAAGAGCTATTTTCCAATCGTTCATATATACTTTAATATTATTGTTTATAATCTGGCGACTTAAAAGTATCTCAGGGCTTGCTATGTTTTCGTGAGATGCGAAATTAGAATAAGTGTGAGCATATATCTTCATAACTTTACTATTGCCAAATCCAAAAACGTCATCGATGCCTTCTCCAGCTATCCACGCCATTCCAGTTTTACCATTTTTCACCATCACTTTAAAATGAGGTTGATATTCCGTGGGAGAGGGGGAAAACTCTTGAACTTTATTTTCTACAGGTTTAAACAGTTCGTCCATGCGCGGTAAATCAACAGTTTCAAATGTATGTTTGGCGCAAAGTGGAACTGGAAAATTAGACGGGATAGTTAAAGTCGAACTGTCATAGTTTTTTAATTCATTTATAGAATGATTGAAAAAATGTAAATCTGTTCTCATTCTGATGATAAAATCATATTCCTTTTGTTTATTTAAAGCTAAATTGATCGACTTTTCTATACCATAAAACATAGAAAGAGTGCGCTCGGGCCAATCGGGCCACGTTCTACGTTTCCAAGGAGTGTTTCCCGCAAGAGTACTGAATTTAGTATGATTTGCTTTAACTTGATCTAAAAAAAAGTTATCTTTGGGCTGCTCAAATATTAAATCCTCAAATTGAAAGTCTTCCATGAACGGAAATTTTTGCTCGCTACCCCAAAAGTGACCGAATATATCTACATCCGCATTGTTCTTTTCGACTAAACAGTTTATGTGATTTTTAAAGGTCTCTTTAAAATTTCTAATTTGCCCAGAATAACACAGCGCGATTCTCATTTTAATTTTTTTATGAATTCATACAACCCGCTGTTTTCAACAGGGTTTATTCTTTTTAGTTGATTCTTCTTGTCGATTCTTCTAAAATAATTAGCGTCCGCATCAAGATGCCCTTCTCCCGCTCCATAATAATCGGTAAATCCTTCCTTTTTTTCTAAAATTAAAGAAGGGTGATAAGCTTTATGTTTTTGAGTTATTGACATTTCTATACCAGCAACATAAATCTTTTCACATTTTAACACTTCTAAAGCCACGTAAACGGCACATATACCCGCGCTAGTGGGGGCATATGAAGGAAATTTTCTAGTTCTGCTATAATTCGAGCGGTGAATATGTTGAACTAAAGATGTTTCTCTGGGGTCTAGAATTGTTAAACTAGATTCTGGAAAACTTTCAATAATTGCTGCCTTTTTTTTCTCTAGATTAAGATTAGACTTTTTATTGTTCCGGTACTCATGTCTTAAAAAGACGCGCTTGGGATGCGGGGCTTTAGAATTTTTTATTTCCTCGATGACGTTATCAAACTGAAAGCGAATCCCTTTGGGTTTTACGTCGAGACCGCAAACCCATATCACCTCTTCTGTATTTAATATTTCTGGTAAAAGAATGGATCTGTTTGGGACTATAACAGATTCGGTTTTAAGCTTATAGCCATTCGAAGAGGGGCCACTACCTAAAACTGTCGTCTCTTTCACTATAAACCTAATCCTTTTAGATTTTTTTCAAACTCTTCATAAGGGACATCGCTATATTTAAGTACTACGGGAAGAGTAATATCTCCGCTTCGGTTCTGAATTTTTCTATTGTCAAATTTACCTTCAGCCATCATTTTAGCCACGCTTGAAATCGAAAACGCGGTAGCCTTCTGCATTGCAGTAAAATCATGATCATAACCAACAATTATCTCTTTGTCCCAAGTTAAATCTCCTGATTTTACTACTGCCTTGATCAATACTATATCTGAATCGGTCTTGCCGCATCCTTTTTCAAAAATATTCTTTAAAGATTTATCGTCTAGATCTGTTTTTCTAATCAGTAACTTAACAGCGTCGCAATGACCTTCGTATCTCAAAGTTTTGTATGCGCAATTTTTAATTCCTCTTTTTTGCATGTCTGGAATTGTGTGTGACGCGCCGCCACTAGTATAAAAAGCTTCTAAATCTTCATCTAGCCATTCGCTATAAATGGTTTCTTTACCTTCCATTCCTTCGACAGTTTTGACTTCACCTCCTTCTAAAACTAAGCAATCGTCTCTGTATTCATTTATTAATCCATCGGTTGACCAAGTAACTTTGTAATTAAATGGAGGATTAGTTTTTATAGCTGGTAATCCTCCTACCATCATCTTAACGCTATCTATTGTGGCATGAACTTGCTTGCACCCGTGTTCAGCTAAAATATTTACCCAGCCCGGAGCCAGTCCTAAATCAGTAAAAATAGGTTTGGTTGCTTTTCTATTAGCCCATTCATTTATATTTGCTGAAACATCGACTCTTCCTCCCAAGTCGCAATAACGAACTTCATTATCTACACACCATGTTCCAACCTCCTCAGTCTGATGATAAGGTAAGCTACTAATAACAATGTCTGGCCTTGGGCCATTGTTTACAATATTGTCAAAAATATTTTCTACATTATTAACCTGATAAAAGCTCGCGTTTCGCCAAGCTGGATCAGGCATGTTTTTAGCAGCATCAGGATTAGTATCCATTCCAACTACATCAAATCCGAACTTATCCATCGCATAAGCGATAGCTGTTCCCATTCTGCCTACGCCTAATACTATTGCTCTCATTTTTTGGCTTGTTGTCTTCCGGGTTTACAAGTCTGCTTGCATTTTTTTCTTGGACCGCCTTGACCTCTATACTTTTTCACACCTTTACTGCGACCGCTGCAACCTTGACGAGTTTTCTTGCTCGTCTTTTTCTTTTCATACATGAATGCTGTTCTTATTGCCATATTATTTATTTTCCTTTCGTAATTAGGGATTCATTCTGTTTTTTAACCAATTACTAGGTAAATACTCACAGTTAATACAATTCTCTGGTTTTTTACCTTGTAAAATATCTTTTGCGATGGACGCTCCCGTATATCTCATGTCATACATTGACTGCTTGCTATAAAATGCCGAATGTGAAGTCATAATTAAATTGGGGGTGCTCGCTTCTTTTTTTGTTTTTAATGGTTCATCTTCGAAAACGTCAAAAGCTGCGCCAGCAATCTGTTTCTTATTTAAAGCCTCGAACAGGTCAGCTTTTTTTACTATCGGGCCGCGAGCAGTATTTACCAAAAAAGCATTTTTACTCATTTTGTTAAACTCTTTTTTAGTGAACATATATCTAGTTTCATCCGTTAATGGACAATTAATAGAAATTACATCCATCATTGAAATAAATTCATTAAAATTCTTAAACCTCGATATTCCAAAAGTTTTTTCCGTACCGTTCCTTATATAAGGATCATAGAAACAAACCTTAAACCCTAACGCTTTAGCTTTTAACGCTACTGCACCGCCGATTCTGCCTAAACCAATTACGCCAAAATTCATTTGATTGAACCTGCGTATTTTATGACAACTTTCCATATCCCAATTAAGCTGTTTGCACTCCTCGTGCGTAGAAAGAATTTGTCTACATAAATTTAATGCCAAAGCAATAGAATGATCTGCAACTTCATCAACGCCGTAATCTGGAACATTGGAAAAAGAAATATCCGCCATACCAGCGGCTATGTGATCTACTGTATCGTAGCCCGTACCATTGCGAACTATAGCTTTACAATTTTCTAATTTATGTATTACTTCTTCCGTAATTTTTGTGTTGTGCCAAACCAAAATTGCATCAGCTTTTAATACCTGACCCTTCCAATCTTCTAATTTGTCACAGAGGAAATATTTTACGTCCGCTACGCTACCTATGGCTTCTTTTTCTACAAGGCATTTTCTATCACCTCTTGGCTGAGGCTTCCAGTCTACTACTGCTACTAAAGGTTTTCCCATATAATAATATAACACACTTAACTAAATGCTGCAACCTTATAAAAAGTACAAAATTTTAGCTTTGATGCGATTAATTATTTTATGTTTAATGTCCATTTTTTCAACAATTTTATTAAAAACTTCGTCTTTGTATAAATAATGACCACAGGCAGTGACAAGATCATGCTTTCTAACTGTGGGGTCAAACCCGTCATCTTTTATCCACTTTTTCCAAACTCCCGATTCATATACTCTATTATAAAATAAATCAAAATCTTTCTTAGTCATTTCTTCTAAATAACAAAAAGTTTCCTGTTGCGCTATTTGAGGCCCCACATTCATACAAGATAAACCGTTAGAAAATCTTATTGAAATGTCTTCTTTGGTAAAAAAATCAGAATTATGCTCTTTTGAATAAAGTCCATTATTTTCGCAAAGTTCTACAGATTTTTGCAATGTATATAAGTTAAAGTTCCCTACATTCTTTTTATTTAAAATGTCTATATTGGCACCAGATTGAATAACGAGATAGAGCACCTTTTCTAAACAATTAAAATGTTTTAAATCATTTATAAGTTGCCGTAGCTCTTCTAGTGAAAATTTTCTTATGGCTTCCTCTGTTCCTATTTCGAATAAAACATTAGGATTGATAGAGCTTATCTCTTTTATGTGAGATACTGTATTACGCATTCCCGACTCGTAATCGGGGTATTTTGCCCAAGGGTCTATGTGAATAATGTCAAAGTTTTTTGCATCACTTTCAAAAGATTTTCGACCATCATCTTCGCTTACTCCTTGCGATGGCCCTCCGTGATCTCTAATAACGCTCACATTAGATTTTTTTAACTTTAAATATTGAGTAAAGCCCTCTGTAGTAAAATTTTCAACATATCCACCATTATAGTCTATTTGTCTTCGAGTTGGAATAAAAGCGAGTTTATTCGGTAAGTCGTGCGATAGCTCGATTACAGCGTCTATAATATTTAAAGACATTGGACTAATACATAATCTTGGTACGTTAGCTAAGTGATCTCTCACTTAAGTATTTACACAAATTATATTTACCAAAATTAAACAAAAACACATTAAAGGGGTAGTGATGTAGTGCTGACATATTTAACCAAATTATCGCAGATAAAACTCTTACCTTGGTCAAGTCGTACTCATTTTTTAAACAAAATTGGTCGAATATTTTTTGACACTCTACTAAAGTATTTTTTCTTAAAATATCACATTTAATTTCATTAGACTTGATGTCTATATCGTATAAATCCTTATGTATAATATCGTGAGACACGACTAAATTATGATTTAGCTTTGCAAGGTCGTAATAAATGTCTCCATTATTTATATCTCCACCAAAATCTTGTCTCCAGTCTATCAACTTAAATGCATCAGAAGTTTCTATAATATTATCTAAAATAAAATCTCCATGATACTGATAAGAGGAAACATCACAAAACCATTTCTCGTCAATATCTGAAAGCATGTCTTTTACGCTTGGGACGCTTAATCCATTAATAATATTTGGTTCATCAATGACATTATTTTTACTCAAAAAGGAATCTACTCTTGTTTTAGTTTTGTTAAAATAAAATTCTCTACACGTATCATAAAATTTACCATTTGATTCGCTAGTCTTTATCCATAGCTCTTTATCTGCCCAATTTAAAAATTTTTTAAATGATTTCGTATTTACGGATTGTGAAAATAAATTTCCTGATATGTAATCATAAGAATAGAAATTATCTGAATACTTTAATATCTTAGGTGTCAACGGTTGCAATACGCTGGATCTGGCTATTCTATTTTTGCATACCTCTGCGTTGCTAAAAAATTTTATTATTTTTTTATCTACTAAATATATAGATTCATCATCTTTGTCTAAAACAGTAAAACTATTTTTTACTTTTTCTCTGGCGCGGTTTAAGCTAGTTATATTGCCTATATCTTGCCATTCGGGAAATTCTCTAAGCTCAAAAAGATTGTCGTGTATTTGCATCATTTTATTTATTGCGTGACAATCACTAAGCTGACTGTTATTTTTATTTAAATTGTATTCTGCTTCCAAGGCGTTCCAAAAGAGTTCATGATCATATATACCCGCTAAACCTATATAATCATAATCATAATCTAGCTCACCTTTTTCGTTTATTTTACTAACTATTCCGCCGCTTACGTTTAAAGTCCTATAATGTGATCCATCTGACCTTTTTGTTCCTCCTAACCAATTAAAAATCGGAAGGGGTACACGGCCGAATGGTAAAGTATCGCAAGCATGAAAAATAAAAGAGCAGTTTAAATATTTTTTAGCCTTTAGTAAAGAGTAACCAAGACTACTGCCTTCTCCTTCGTATTTATCTATCTCCACAAAAGTAAATTTTCTATTCGGATAAGATATTAACAAAAAGTCTTTTACGAGATGGCCAAAATGACCAAGAGTAACAACAACCTCTAAATTCTCATCATATAGATCCAATATGTGTGAAATCGCTGGCTTTTCGCCAACTCTAACTAAACATTTGTTAGTGTAAGAAGTTGATTCCCCAAGCCTACTTCCTGTACCACTCGTGGTAAGTAGTAGCTTATGAAGTTCTCCCATAATCGTCTTCTATTCGAACTATATCATCTTCTCCAAAATATGTACCCGTTTGGACTTCAATAAATATAAGATCCTGTTCTTCATTATTTTTAACTCGATGCTTAACACCTTGGGGCACTTTAACTACCTGTCCCTCTTCAAAAATCAACTCTTTATCATCTAAAGTGACCGTAGCTCTACCCTGAACTATGGTCCACACTTCGCTTCGTCTGTGATGATACTGATAACTAGGTTGCCCTCCTGACGGTATTATAATTCTTTTTACTTTGCAATAGGATTCATCTAAAAGATTTTCAAACGATCCCCAAGGTCTATTTTCTTTATAATTCGACATTTTTTATTCCTTCATTTCTGCATAAATTAATAGCGTAAGCTGTGTCTATATCTGATCCAAACTTTTTATCATTAATTATAATTCTGTCTCCCCCGCCGACTCCCATAATTAATATATCATAAAAGATTTTATATTTATGTAACTGGGAAGCCGTAGCTTCCCTTAAGCTCTCTCTTCTTCCTGTTATTAGGATTATATTATAACCTTTAGAGTCCCACTCGTTTAATTTCTTAACTGCTCCGTCAACGGGTTCAGTTTTTAACTGCTCTGATAAACCTTTATTTTTGTGATTTAATAGGACGCCATCTATGTCACATATTATAGTCTTGGGTTTATTCATTGTCTACTATATGCTCTTCTGTAAGAAATTCGTGCTCTATAATTTTAGTTGGATAAACGACCACCTTAGTATTAAAACTTTTCTCGTATCTCTTTGCTAGAGCTTTGTCTTTAAAAAATCCACATGAAAGCCATTGTAAATTATTTAGCTGTTGTTTTACTTCGTAAAATTTCATATTAAATATACTTTCGTAGTTTCTATTATATTTTTTTTTATTTACTGGCCTAGGTTTATCTCCTTTACCGTTCATTATTTCATACCTTGCGGAAAAGTTAGCTTATCTGCATGATTAACTGTCCAACTAATTTCATGCGTTACTGCCCTGAATGTCCGTGCCGCGCTGGGAAATCCATTACCAGATTTTTTAACACCACCAAACGCAAGATGAGATTCAGCAGCGATAGAGCCGCCGTTCCAATAAATCATTCCGGCGTCACACTCGTCTCTCATAATTCTCGCTTTTCTAAAATCATTCGTTAGAATTCCCACAGCAAGTCCATAGTCTGTATCGTTGTAAATTCGGACTGCGTCTTCTATTGTATCAAAGGGAATAATCGCAACATGAGGTCCAAAAACTTCATTTTTTAAATATTCAACGTCTCTCCATTCTGTTTTATAAACCATTGGCGTAGAATAATAAGTACCGTGCTCTCCTCCATACAGCGGGTCTAAAAGTATCTCCGCTTGGGGATCATCTACAACTAATTTATTCATGTACCTTATCTTGGCAAACCCCTGCTCGTTAATTATTGGGCCATAATAAACGTCTTTATTTGCTGCATAACTTTCCCAAGTGATATGCTCTGCTTCGTAGTCTGCCAGCTTCATAGTTAGTGGATTGCCTGTTTTTAATTTTTTGGCTTGGTCAACAAAACGTGAAGCAAATTCGTCAAGTACACTTCTATGCACTATCATTCTACCAGAGGAAACACATCTCTGTCCAGATAATTTAAATGCGCTTGCTACGGCGGCTTCGACAGCTAAATCCATTTCTACGTCATCAAAAATGATACAAGCCGATTTACTACCTAATTCACAGGCGGTAGTTTTATGCCAAGATTCAGCAGCCACTTTACGAATATGTTGTCCGACGTCGGCAGAACCAGTAAAACAAATATGATCGACATCATCGTGAACCAAAAGATTACCAGTAGCGCCATCGCCATGAACCATATTAACGACCCCACGTGGAATACCAGCTTCCGCGTAAATTTCGACAGCCAATTGAGTAGACATTGGAGCATCTTCACTAGGTTTAATTACAATTGTATTACCTTCAACCAAGGCTGGCGCAGCATTCCAAAACATGCCAATCGCCAGCGGAAAATTAAAAGGCGTTACAATAGCTATTACACCTTTAGGTTTGCGAAGCATGTAAGCATCTTTATCTTCAATTTCTGAAGAAACTGCTTCTCCATGAGAATACCTGCCTGAGCCGAAAGCAAACTGAGCCATATGAAGCGCTTCATTAACTTCAGCGATGCTCTCGTTGTAGTTTTTACCCGTCTCTAAAGAAATCACTACGGCCAACTCCTCTTTTCTACGCTCAATAATTTGAGCAACCTTATTCAGGTAATCTGAACGAACAAATCTGCTGACCTTTTTCCATTTTCTAAAAGCCTTACGCGCACACAAAACAGCCTTACCAACTTCGCTCGGGCCGCTTGAAGGAAACGCTCCCAAAGCTTTACCCGTCGCAGGGTTTATTTTAGTATACATTTGTGCAGTGGCTCTCCACTCGCCGTTGATATAATTTCTTCCTTCGAACTCCATGTTAATCCTTTGTACTCTCCATTAAGCCTTTTACATTTGTTTCACAGAAACCTTTTCCAGTCCTACTTATTAATTCGTAAACCACTCCAGTTAGTTCTGACGGTTTAGAAAAAACCTGTTTAAGGCCGGGACATTCCAGAGGTTTATCAGAATAGAACTCAGCGTACCCCAACTGCCTCCAAGTATGCATAGTCGCTTCGACGTCGTTAACTTGATAAGCTATGTGGTGTATACCTCCAACCCCACCCCTTTCTTCTACCCAATCACCTACGATTGAACCTATTGGACCATCGCTTACAAAAATTTCTGGGGGAGCATGTAATTCTACCTTTAAGCTTTCTGTTTGCCAGCCCATCTCCACTAGATGAGTCCAGTGTTTGGTATCTGTATGTCTTTTTTCCGGTGGAACTAAAGCTAGGCAATCGGCTTTTGTACCATCGTCAAATTTAATTTGAAATTCTGTACCTATCTGATAACCCATGCAATCTTTAAAAAATTTTGCAGTTTTGTATCTATCTTTGCTTCTGTAAGCTATATGGTCTAATCTCATTATAAATTCCTTAATTAACCGTGTAATATATTATATATGAATCTTATTGTTGTTTCAAGTCTTACTTGCGATGAGGGGCTATTTTTTAGATACATTACTATGATGGGTAAAACCGAAATGGGTTACAATATTTTGGTTGAAGCTAAAAAAGATCAAATAGATAAATACTATAACAGGCTCAAAAAACACGGGTGGTACGATTACGTAGACGACTTTGTTCAGCCTGAGTGGGCTGAAGAAGGAGTTAGAATAGATAAGGAGCCAAACTACCCAAGGACTATTGTGACTAAAAAAATCTCATGCGAAAACTCTCTTAATATACTAGGGCAGATGGAATTTCTTAAAAAACTATAACTCTACATGCTGTCGGGGAAAAATTTTTATTTTTTTAAATTTTCTAGGTTCATTAAAATGATTCTGTCTGAAATTAATTTTGTCGTTACCCAAAGAAGATAAACATTTTCATGACTAACTACTCTCGCTCCAGAATTTAAAACATTTTCTACGACCTCTGTTATTTGCGCGTTAGATATTTCTGGAGGGTACTGGGCTTGCGCGTTTGAATTTTCTGAATCTAAATTAGAATAAATAAAAGTCCATTCTTTCAAACTTATGTTTGACGTAGCGTACAAATGTTCTCTTACGTAACTTTCAATTATTTTCCCTTTGCTTCTAAAATCTTCTACAGTAATTAAACCCTTAAACTTATTCCAAGAAAATTTATGACTGTGGTTAGAACAAAAACCCAACCTGCCAAAGCTTGGTTCATTTTTGCCAGCAGGACTGAATGGGAAGCGGTCATGGTTAATCGGGTAATATTCCCCGTATTCAACTGACTCTGAAGCGGCCCACTCCTTGTAAGACTCGTTGTTTTGTATGGGTGGAGGAATAAAACAAGAATTAGGATGCGGATAAAGTGAATTCTCGTTGAATTTGTCTTGAGTCTTTTCTATTCCATGTGCAATCCAAAGCGAGTCTTTTTTATTGTAAATTTTTTCTAAAGCTGGTCTCACGCTAGCGTAAAAAAGTCTTATAAGTTTTCTATTTTCTTGCGACAATTTATCAAGAGCTAAGTTAAGTCTTTGATCAGTCCAGAACTCGTAATCTCTATATCTCATTAACTCTAATCTGTCCGCTATGACCAGAGAAGAGTCTGAATATTTCTCTGCTGGATTTTTGTGTTCGTAAGTTTCTTTTAGTAGTCTTGGAAAATATTTTATTAAAATCTTATCATGTTTATCAAACCAGCCGCGACGATGAGCTTTGGTAGATTTAACAAAATCATGCAAAAGACAGGAAGAAAAAGCCTTTTCAAAGCTTTTGCGCGTCTCTGGAGAAGAAACAAGGTAGGCACAAAAAGATGTCATGAGTCCATGAAAAAGCCCATGACCTAAGTCGTTGAAGAAGGGGCTTAAATCGCTATCAAATTCTTTTTCTGATTTTATATAACCGTTTACGATCCCTTCGTGATGCGGCCAGTTATCATTATTTTTTTTCGTTAGCGCTCCACAATAACCACAAAAATAGGATAAAATTAATTTCAAAAAATCCGACAGTTTGTCGTTCAACTCTTCGTTATCTTTATGGGAAAATTTATTTTTCAAAGTTGTAAAAAAGTAAATCTCTAAGAACTTCTCTAACTTCTTTAAGCTTTCTTATTCTTTCTGTCATTTTTTCATACATCTCCACACGTTCGGGATCTCCATCCTCTGAATACGTGCTTTTACCATATCTATGCTTGTTGAATTCTTCTTCTGCGATTGTGCGCTCTATAAGTTTCCAAATCTCTGGCTCATATTGTTTGAGATTTTCTATTAGATTTTTTAGTTCATCGCAATTATTTTTATTTGGTTCTTTGTAATGAAAATTATTCATTTTTTTTCCTTAGGTTAACCACCTCTCTATTTTGAAAGTGAGTTGAATTTTTTTATTTAAAACCCATCTTATTAAGATCATGGTTTTTTTAACAAAACCCGTTAATAGTTTCCGCAAGGGTTGTTCTTTTTTTATTTGTTTTTTATTAGCTTCATCAAGTAGTTCCTGCACCTTCGCTTCCGCTTCTTTGCGCTTTGAATTACATTCTTTTTTAAAATCTTTTAACCATATCTCTTTTAATTCGCCTTTCCATATCAAGGCTTTAAATTCTATCCAATAATCATACTCCTCTTCCATGAAGACTTGGTAAAAATCTATTTCACCAGTGTGTTCTACTTTGATAATACCTTTTACCGTTTCGTCTAAAGTTAAAACTCCTCTTTCGTTACTTACGAACTCTCTATCTACTTCTTCCTTGTATATTTGACCATCTTCCTCGATAGTATAAGTTTCTAAAAGATTATATAAAGACTTGGTTTGGAATTCTACTTCTGACCAATCGCTAGGTGGATGAGACAGTTCTGAAATATCCTCTGGAAGGGGAAGAGAATAATCACATTTAACATAATCAAACATGCCCACAATTTATTTTACACTCTTTACGAGTTCTTTGAGCGCTTTTAAGTGAAAAAGCATCCAGCTTTCTCCAATAGCTTGAGACGCTTTATTTATTGATAACATTTTATTCTTGTGCGCTGAATCTTCCTGCTCTGCTCTCTCTATTATTTGATCTAATAAATTTAAAATTTTATCTTTATCATGCATATAACCTATTATATCAAATAGTTTGCCACCTTGTCAATTGATAATTCCTTAAAAATTTCAGAAGCTAAATTTGAATTGTTTAATATTTGATTCTTGGTATAACCTGCGGCCTCCGCTTCTTGCCATCTTACTGGATCAACTGAATAAGCCGCGGTAACCCATGCTCCAGAAAGTCGTATGATGCCTACTAATGCGACTTTTCCAGTGAGAATATTAGAAATAACTAATGAACCATTATCTGTAGTTCTCTTGACGTAAATTTCCGCGCCTCGTTTTTCGGCTTGGTTTTTAATATTTTGAATTATAAATAGTAGATTAGCGTGCACGTATTATATTACACGTCTATAATTAGGCTTTTTCTTTGATTATTAAGTCTTTTTTACCTTTCTTTGAAGAAGATCTTACGAATTCTTTGGCGGCAACTAGTCCTTCCGGAGTGTAGGGGAAAGCTCCTTGAGTATAACCTTTTCGCTCGTCTATAACTAAATAGTATTTAGCTTTTTTTTTAGCCCTCATTGTCATCTATATATCTTTTTATTTTTTTCTCTAGCCTGATCATCTCTTTCTGTTCCCAAGCTGATTTCATTAAAAGATATTTTAATTCCTGCTCTAGTTCTAATTCTTCTTGATGAAATTCTTCTGGAGTTTCATACTCTTCCATGTTTTCTAAAATATCAATGGCTTCTGAAATTTTTTCTTCCCAAAAGATGTTAGAAGCCTCGACCATCGCGGCGTGAGATCGTAACTGTCTTTCTTCTGGGTTCATGGTTATATTTTACTCTGTATTTATAATTATATCAAGCGGGAAGTCGAAACCCCATATTTATTTTTTACTACTTCTAAATATGGTTCATCAGAATCTAAGAATCCTTCGGCATAAAGGTATTTGACAATTAGCTCAGCCTCTAAAGGCGACACGTCTTCAAAGTCATCTAAAATCACAACTCTCTCAGTATCGTAGGGGCGTTTCTTTCGATATACTATTACTTTTAAATCGTTTAATGTGAGCATCGTTCTCACATAAGATATTACATTCAAACTACATAAACATACCAAAAAATAAAACAAAAAAGAAAATTGAAAAAAAATGTGTACAAAAAACGGTAGCCCCCAAAAGAGAACTACCGCTGCTTCCACCCCCCTGCATCCTTGGATTTAAACTTCAAGAACGACTTGGTAGATATGCTTTATTTTTCAATACAGTCGCAAGAGCAATCGGCAACTGAGCAACTGTCGGATGAACAACAGTTCTCTGCACAAGAACAATCCGGGCATCCGGAATTTCCCCAGCCACAGCCGATTGCAAATATAGCAACAATCATTGCGATAAACTTTTTCATAATTATTTCCTTTCTATTTATCTTTTTTCTAAAATTAATACCTTAGGATAAGTTACACGCAACATAAAGGGGAACATTTTTTCTGCGTCTGGATGATCGGCTGTTTCATTATCCTCTTTATCTTCTTTACTTTTCGGCTCATGTTCAATAGGTAATTTTTTAAGATCGCTCTCTGAGGGCATAGCTACATTTCTATCTAAGGCCCACATAATTTTATGCTTTTCGCAATAGTCTTGCATTCTACGTACAGGTACAATAAGGTTAAATCCTTCTCCTGCTCCTCTAACAAGCATTCCCACATATCTTGCGTCAGATTTTAAATATACTCCACCTCCAGAGCTTCCGGGGAAAGCTGTACAAGTAGTCTGATCGAAAACGTGTTTATTTAACGATTTAATTAATCTACCGTGCTGAGAATAAATTCCATCCGTCATACTATTTGCTCCCATTTGTCCCAGCAAGCTTCCAACGTGTAAAAGGTCTTCTCCTAGTGGCGGAATTTCTTTATTGAGATAAAACGTAACCGTATCTGTGACAAAATTAAACTTACGCACTCTAAGTAGCGCTAAATCGTGTCCGTCATCTGCATCAGAATATTTTAATACTTCCGCGTCCATCTGCAACCTACCAACTGTCCTACCGTTTTGTCTGATCTCTTTGACTACCATTGGGTCTTTAAATTCCACTAAGGTTTTAGACACTCCGTTAACTACAACTTTTCTGGTTGACCTAAGATTGTCTATGACGTGCGCAGCTGTCCACACGAAATTAACTTGATTGCCTTTTGCATCTTTTCGAGTGAAGATTACTCCCGAGCCTTCACCAGTTGAATAACCTCCTTCTGATCGGATTGTAACAGAAACATTCTGAAGATGGTCTGCTGTACTGGGGGCTTTTTTCGCTTTCTCGTCAGCGGCCACAACGGGGGTGATAAGTGCGAAACCGGCAATTAATGCAATAATATATTTTTTCATCTATTTATTCTATATCAATTAAAGATATTTAACAAATATTTCTCCCCTATCTAATCGCGTTAGAACTTCTCTAGTATCCTTCCAGTCTCTTACTTGAAAAACGCTTCCGCCGTGTTTTTTTACATCTAAGTAAATGTCATGATCATTACCCCCTTCGAAGCATTTATCTCCAGCAAAAAATATATTTTCGTCTATGTTTTTTCTTACCCATCGGCTGGCTTGAGACTTATTGTGACCTTTGGGTTGTATATCTATGCTTATTTGCCCCCCTATCTTTGCCTCTAGCTCTGGAAAATCTTTACTTATTTTTTCTACAATTTTTTCTCTTTCTTTATTTGCTTTATCCCATTCCCAATATCTCTTCCTCTCTTCTGCGTTAGAATCTCTGCCTGCTACAGAGAAATTCAACATACCGACCCTTTCTTCTAAATAATTATTTCTTTTGGTGGGGTACGGAGAATTCATTCTAAACTTGCATAGATCCGCTGTAAGTTCGATAGGTGACTTCCAGTTATTTTTATAAATTAATTCCTCATCTTGCCAAAACTCATTCCCCATACAACAGAACATTCCAGCGCATCGCCTTATCACGCTAGAGGGAACCTGCCTCTCTATTTTTTTCTTATCGCTGCCGCCCACTAAATAAACTTTTTTATTTTGAGACCAAGAGAGAAAGAAGAATACAAACTCTTGCTCCATCTTCTTTAATGGAGGCGTTAGAGTTCCATCTATATCAAACAAATAAACCACTTTAAATTGGTGGAAGCGGCGGGAGTCGAACCCGCGTCTTTAAAGCCATCGGCTTGGACCGCTACAAGTTTAGTCAGTATTTATTAACTCATGCTTCGTTACTGACAACACCACACAAGGTTGGAGGCACTTTATTTAGACTAGACTCCTCACCCTTCCTAGCTTTTTTGCTCGTTGTCAACGCCCTAGCTCCTTAACGAGCATCCAGAGTAGGACGGGTAGCTTACGCAGCTACAGCAACCTCTTCGGTCCAACCAAAACGAGCGAGAATCTCGTCCGCTTCAATCAGAGAAGGGGCCATATCAACAATGTTATCGGCAGTTGAATTTCCTAGATAGATGATTTAAGAGGCCAACTATCATCCTCTACTTGCTGTCTTGGCGTAAGACTCTAAATCGAATCCAGTACGCTCCCATTTGATTATAATACACAGAACTGAAACTTTTGTCAAGTGTAATATCATATGCATGAAAGTCTGCATATGTATTCCGGGACCGCTAAGAAGTTTTAGTAGATGCTGGGAAAGTATTCTTCGCTGTATGATTAAACCCCTTGAGGAAAAAGTGGGTAAAGGCAACGTTAAAATATACATGGAAAACTTTCACGTTTCAGAAGAGTTCTATAAAAAAGAGTTCGATAAGAACATGTTTAATACTAAAATGGAAATAGATACTTCAGGATGGCAAAAAATTTTAAATACTTCTAAGTATATAGAATATTCAAATCTATATGAATTCAGAGACGCATACATTGAAAATATATTTAAACAAATAAATGAAAAAAATGAAACAGATTGGGACGTTTATGACTTGAAAAAATATGTAATGCCATTTCAAAAAATGGAAAAATCAGGAATGGAATTTAAGCATTATTATAATTTCGTTCAAGGCTTGTGCATGAACTATAACAATAAAATTTTAATAGATAAAATACCTAATGAATATGATATCATTATTAAAATGCGCGGTGACACCAAATTTATATGGGAATTTCCAGTGGTGGATGCTTTAAAATCTAAAAACAATTTTATTTATACGGCAGCAGGTAATCGATGGGATAATTTTTTCTGGGGGCGCGCGAACACTGTTAAGTCTTTGTATGAAAACTTTTTTACGCAAGCGAAGGCAATCATAGAGTTTTGGAAACTTGGTGGAATTAATGAAAAATTAAGACTTGGAAAAAAAATAACCATGTCGCCAGAAGCAGAGTCGCATTCGAATGCAAAATATGAAGATTGGCTCTGCGCTCCAGAAGGTATGCTATTATATTTTATTACTAAACAAAATAAAAAAATTGTGAGGTCTTACTTTTCTGGTTCTCGAGACTGGGACGTGGAAAGAAATCTACCAAACGGGCTGGGGTCTAAATATAAATCAAAATAGTTGGAGCGGCTGGCGGGATTCGAACCCGCGACGTCAACCTTGGCAAGGTTGCATTCTACCACTGAATTACAGCCGCAATTACTTAAAAAACTCTCACCACCCTTTCCTTTTCGGAAAATTTTCATTTTTTTAAAAACTGGTAGGAAAGCTGGGACTCGAACCCAGAACCTACGGTTTAGAAGACCGTTGCTCTATCCAGTTGAGCTACTTTCCCAAATAAACCATTCTGGAATTAAATTATTTTTCCATTCTGCCATATACGCTTTTTCGCCATTATAATAATCTTTATAAGCTTGTACCGCATCATCGTTTTTATATTTATCTGGCATTGCTTGAGCAAACGGAGTCAAACCGATGTCAGGCAAATTAAGTTCATGGTAATGATTATCGCACCAATCAATCGCATCAAGAGATTTATGTATTTTACCGTAACGCGAAAGGTACTCCTCGCACAATGAGTATGCGTGAGTAAGTAACCATTCGTAATTAGCTTGAGACTTTCTGATCCATTTGGTGCAAGGATGGTTATAGTGAGTGCGCTTGTACGGTGCGGTACCTTGCTCGAAAGACGCGCAAAGCATCTGTGCTGATTCAAGTATCATTTTAACAATGTGTTTATCGCATAATTCTTGCGCTGCAATTACGGGGTCTTTATTAACCACAAAGATGTTCATACTATAAGTATATAAGGTTTTTAAAGTTATTGCAAGATTTAATTTGAATTTTGTATGTAAACGTATTATATTAAAGTCTAAATGAGTTGGGTCAAAAAAACTTTAAGAAAATTTAAACCTCATAGGGGAGCTTTGTGGCTTGCCGTGTTTATGTTGGCGGTGTGGTATGCTTTAGTCGGCCATAAATATGTTTTTATAAGGGTTTCGGGCGACAGTATGGTTCCTACTTACGAGAATAAAGAAATCATAATTATTGAAAAGCCAAATTCTACTTGGCAGCCAGAACGAAACGATGTAATTGTTTTTTTAGACGGGGATTTTGTTGGCGCTGGTATGTGTAAGCGCGTCATCGGCATAGAAGGTGACCGCATAAGATTCGGAACGGGCATGATATATTTAAATGGAAAAAAACTTCTCGACCCAATTGATACTAGCATGCGTTCGAAGCAGGTACCGGTTTATAAGTGGAACATGAAAACTCACGAAGGATTTCTTAGATTTCGTGAACCTCACTTTATAGAAGAGTGTGATTTGGTGGTTCCTAAAGGATATGTATGGGTTGTAGGGGATAATAGAGCAGAATCTTGGCAGGGCTTAGTTAAAATAAAAGATATAACTGGCAAAGTTATTATTTAACACCGGAGACCGGGGCTTCAACCTTTTTGGATGGTTTTCTATTACTTTTGACGATGGGAATTTCCTCATCGGATTCCGCTAACTTTCTTACTTGTTTAATGAAATCGTTGATAACTCTTTCGTCAGTGCGGTTGCCTTCATCATTGTCTACAATAACCTTTTTTTTCCAAGGTGGTTGCTTTTCAAAAATGAAATTATAAGCTAATTCGTATCTTACTTTGGTTGACATATATATATTATATTACACATTTTGTATTTTTACATGTAATTATATATATGGATATAACTGTGAATGGTTTACTCGTAGAGATAAAAACTAATGGCAAGGAGCACTGGACGAATAAAAAAATTTTAATACATGATGTTATTGATAGTGGATTAAACGAAGATGAAGTGGCGGCTATAGTATGTTATCTATATGATGAAGGATTTATAGAAGATAGAAGAATAGAATATGAAGTGTTAAGGCCAGAATAATGAATATATTTTTAACATTTATTAAAAATCCAACAGCTATAGACAGAAATGGTACTCACGATATTAGGTTTGACGTATTTGAAAAGATAGCCTTTAGACTTAAAGAAAAACATCGCGTGTTTGTCATGCCGGTAAATTCGCATTGTTGGGATTGTATTTACATGCGGAGTGGGAAACTGCAGGAAAAATATATTGGACATTTTGAACCAATGAAATCCCATTTTGAAAAAGATATCGATCTAGTTATTTCTTGGGACCCTCTGTACGTCATCAAAGAATGGCCTACTAGTATATATAAAGATAAGTTTATGGAGCGTACTGGGAGAGATATACCTTTTCTTTCGTATGAACACGGACACATGAAAGACTCGATTATAATCGACGGTGAAGGAATGTTTGATTGTTCAGAATTCGCAAATAATAATAAATTAAATACGATATGTGAACAAGGATATAACGAAAAAAAATGTAAAGCTTTTATGAAAGATTATCTTAGCGGCAACAAGAGTAAAAGAAAACAAGAGGGCAGTAAAGACGCTGTTGCTATCGGAACGGGAGAGTCTGTAAATATAAACAATGTAAAAAACTACGTATTTATTCCAACTCAAAAGGCTGATGACGTTTCGCTTAAAGCGAGCAAGATAGACGTATTTCAGTGCTTGGAAGAAACTTATAAATTTTGTGTTCAAAAGGAGATGCCTCTGGTTGTAAAGATTCATCCGCATATAGCTAACAACTTTTATAGAGAACAGTTTGATTTCATAAAAAAATTCAACGATCCTCGGTCTCAAGTTTACGTATCTAAGTATTCAATTAATTACTTAATGCAAAACGCTAGGTATACTGTATGTTTAAACGGCGCATCTTTAATGGATAATTTTATTAATCAAACACCCGTTTTGAGTTTAGCTCCATCTATGTATAAAAATACTGACGCATTAATTTATTCAGACAACGCTCAAGAGGGGTTATCGCGCATACATAGCGGCGATTGGGACTTAGACAAGATGCTAGACAAGCAGAGAAAAATAATATGGTGGTACATAAATAATAATTTATCTCCTCATAAAACCACTGAAGAAAACATAAAGGTTTTAGAAAATAGATTTAACTTAAATCTACTCTAGCAACCAATAAGCATCGTAGCATACCCATTTATTTCCTTTGCTTATCGTTGGTCTCCCTGCACTATCTACTAGCTCATGTATGATTATTAAATACTTAATTTTTTTACCTCTATAAAAAAGAGCAAATTCCTTTTTCTCTAATTTGTACTTTCCTGTTTCTCTCCCGTTCGAGTCCTTTTCTGAAACCCACCTCTCAACCACTCGGCGGGGAGCTTTAAATACTCTTTTAAAATAAGTGTGTGTGCCGAGTATATCCGTTTCGAGAAATTTTTTTCTTGAAATCTCAGGGATTTTTAATCTAGCAACATTCTTGTCTATAATTGCGCTATCTTTACCTCTCCAAGGGTAAATCTCTACCTCGTTAGATTTATATGGATTAGTATAACTATCGGGCCTATACTCTGGATGGGCGCGGTGAAAATGAGGAACCCCAGCATGTAAACTTATTACCGCTATCGTTGCTAAGAGACAACTTTTTATCATGCTATAATAATAGCATTTACTTAAAAAAGAGTCAAGCTTTTTTTAAAAATTAAGCTGATCTCACGTCAAATATGCTAACCTTTACTGGTTTGGAATTTTTTAATATTAAAATATATTCTTCATCGACTACGTCCGTAACTCGTCCACTCCAACCCCCTTCGCAAGTAACATTTACTTCTTTGCCTACCATTTTAAGAAGGGGCTTTATTCTCTCAGATTTTATCTTTTTTTTCATATTTCTAATATTATTTCATCATTTATTTTGAATTGGGCGGACTGAAAACCGCCGTATTTTTTATATAGATCTTGAAGTTCTTTATTATTAGATAGAATATTGTTTAACATTGTGCTATAAACGTGATCTCTCTGCCCTTTTCTCGCCTCTAGCTTACATTTGCATCCTTTATGAATATTATCATGCATTTGTATTAGCTCGTCGGCAAAAGGCGTAACATCTTTTATAACCGAGTTGTCCCTTAAGAAATCTACAAATTCTCCAGTTGATTCAAATACCTTCATATTTAATTATCTGATTTATGCATCAAAAATTTAAATAAAAAATACTTCATCATAGAAAAATAAAATACAATGAAAAAACTTAAAAATGGATTCCATAAAACCCAAGCATAATCCAGTATTACTGCCGCCGCAATTGACAACCAAACACAAACACATATCGGACAAGTTATAAGTCTAACATAAAAAGAGTCATGCTTTAAGGCTAAATGAGCGGGAAAGTCAAGACCCATTTGCTCTGAAGTCTCAAAGCTTCCAAGCTTAAACCCCAAAAGCCTCGCATATTCTACAAACGCATGTGTTTCGAACCAAATTATTAACAAAAATGAAATGGCAAACGTAGCCAAAAAAACATTTTCCCAAACATATAAACTAAAATAATATTCACTCATATCTGTGTTAATTTAATACCATAAAAATTAAAAATTTCAAAAGCAAGTTTATCTCTGGCGTAGATCTCAGAGTAAACCACTTCAGGAATTTTGTAAGCTGCTATTATAGTTGCACAGGCCGCGCAAGGTAGAAGGGTAACTCCAAGCAGGGCACACTCTCCAGCTTTAAAAAGAGATAAACAATTAGTCTCCGCATGAATCATGTAAGGCCTACGCTCGTCTCTATCTTCCCAGAACTCTTCGGTAACATCTTTACCGGAAGCTAATCCATTGTAACCCAAACCCAACACTCTGTAATTGTGATCCAAGGCACATGCGCCTACTTTATGATAAGGGTCTTCGCTTCTGGTGGCAGCAGTGTGAGCTAAATCTATTGCGTATTCTGCCCATGTCGCCCTTGGTTTCACGGCTTGCGATAAACAACGCTGGGTCTACCAGTCTTAGGTTTAACCTTACCACATACTTCTAGTTCGCCTTGGTCAACGGCTCTATTGATCTTAGCGTGTACTGAAACCCTAGAAATTTTTTTATCTAAAGAATCATGAATTTCTTGAGCCGTAAAGGGTGCAGTGGGCCAACTTACATTAACGCTGGGTCTACCTCTTTTGGAATTCGTACTGTCTGTGTTTTCTGTATTCATATATTGCCTATATTAACACGATCTTAAAAAAGTGCAAGCTTTTTTTTTGAATTCTATATTAAAAAAAATACTATGTAACAGAATATGACAGTATTAGAAGCATCAGAAAAATTATTCCTATGGTTTTCCGACAATGATTACTTCAATATGGAGGAAAACTATATATCTATCTGTCCTATATCAGAAACAAAAGAAAAAGATAAAATTGCTATAACTTTGGCCCTTGAAGATTTAGAAAAGGGAGAATTAGTTGCGAGTAGAGACGATAACGATCTTGGAAGATGCTGGGTTTTAAAAAAACCCTTTACAGCGTATGATCAAAACGTTAGCATAGCGCCACCAATAGCTTTGGCACTCGCTCAAATAGTTAACGCTGCTTGTGATGAATTTGGAGATGATACAGATAGGTGCGATCCTGCAAGCCTGCAAGAAAAAGATATACGAAGCCTTTTGCTCTTGTATAACCTTAAACTTCAAGAGCTAGAAAATAAAAGCTTGACCGACGAATAAAACACTGATACCTTTTTTAAAAGGTTCAAACCCTTTTAAGCTCGCTGAGAGTAATCAGTGGAGTTTTAGCTTTAGTGAGACTTCAAGAGTCAGGATATTGGTAGATGTCCACATCTAAAGTTTATACCTAGATTTTACTCTATAAAAAACTGATAGGTAGTTCCTATCGCATCACCCCGGCGTGTTGTGGGTTGTCGTTGTAAGGAGTTTTTAAGCACAGTTTCTCCACCTATAAAAGGTAAACGATCTAACTTTAGAGTTAGTTGTCGCTGAAGGTGCCATCAGTTTAATCACTGGCCCCATGAAAGAGAAGGCATACACAACCCCCTCGTTTGGGGGTTTTGTCTTTTTTCCCTGAAAGAGATAACACACACGATTTTGAATTTTGTTAGATTAAAATTTTTTATAACATTAAAATAATAAGGATACACATATGGTAATTGGATTAGCAGGAGTGGCAGGTTGCGGAAAAGATACGTTCTTCGAGGTTTTAAGCGAAAGCATGAGTGTTAAGCGTGTGTCATTAGCTGACGCCTTAAAAGAAGAAGTAAATAGTTGGACTTTGAGGCATTATGGTATTAACGCTGTAACGTGCTCAAGAGAAGACAAAGAAAAGATACGGCCTTTTTTAGTGCTTCATGCAGGAATGAAGCGGGATACGACTAATGGGAGGCACTGGATTGAATTAGTATCTAGAAAGATAGCCAGAAATCACCCAGAGTATACGACAGTTATAACTGATGTAAGGTTTGATGAGTATGAACACGATGAAGTTAGTTGGTTGAAAAATGAGTTAGGAGGAAAACTTATTCATATTAGACAATGGGTAGGTAAACCCGACTCTAATGAAGGAGTACTAGAAAGAGTATACAAAACACCAGCTAATGAAGTTGAAGCAATAAATGACCCCAAGCTATATGCGGCAGCAGATTATAAAATAGACATAAGAAAAGTAGAGGGTTCAGAGGAAAGTATTAAAGCCGCTATTCGTCCCAAGGTAGAAAAATTTATAAAATGGATCCACGATGCATAAAATCTTCAATAGACTTTTTATTTCCCCAATCAAAATTCGATTCAGGAATGAACTGTACTCCTTTGATTTTGGTTAAAGGGTCTAGTCCCTCCAGAATAAAAAAGAATAAAATAAATCTTGTGAAAGAAGAGGTAGATGAAACTCAAGAGTTTAATTTCGTATGCAGCCTAGTAGAACTAGAAGACTGGTTATCTTCTAAAACTTTAATAACAAACTGTATATTTGATACTGGAAAATTTAATTCTTGTAAAAACTTAGACTCCAAATTGCCTACAAAACAAACTTTCTACTGCAAAAGAGATAAATTTAAAGCTGCTACAGCATTAACGACTCCACACAGGATTCTAGAGTCAAAACACCTTGATGTATTAGATTTTCAAGCGCAGAATAGTAAAAGAAAACTAAAGCCTGATGAATACTATGGTATAATTCATAAGTGGCTAAAGAAGACATAGAATTAATAAAAGAAGTAAAAGAAAATTGCTGTAGCGAAAGCATAAATGAGTTAATAAATAGACATTCACCTTTGTGTTATGACATCTACAATAAATATTCTAGAACGCTTCAAGCTTCCGGTGAATTAATAGATAATATAGATTTAGAAAAGAATTTTATAATATATAAATCTGCCCTCTCTTTTGATCCCGAAAGAGGTACTAAGTTTTCTACTTGGTTAGGTAATTTTACAAGATATTATTGTTTAAATATGATTAATAGTAAAAAGAAGTACGTGCCTATGGAAGACGAACTTTTAAATTCTATAAAAGAAAAAGAAGCGGAAGACTCTGAAGTGGATCAATCTTCAACTCACATGGAGGAGTACGTAGTTAATATATTAAACAACCTCAAAGATAAACGAATCCTTAAAGTTTTTGAACTTAGATATTTTCCTGACTTTAACAAAAAAAATACTTGGGTAGAGATAGGAAAAAAAATGAACGTCAGCCCACAAACAGCAATCAATTTACATAACAGAGGTAAACGAATGATAGCTAAAAAAATTAATAGTCAAGAATTTTCAGACATGGTATAAAAAAGTATTGACAAAAAACAAATCTAATAATATCATAGCGTATATGGAAAATACCACAAGCAATAACACAAGTAATAATGAAGAGCTCGGAGCTCTTTGGAAACGTCAAGCCAGAAATGGCGGACAAACATATCTAGCTGGCCACCTAAAGGGTGGAGAATACGGAGACGAAGGAGTAAAGGTTGTAGTTTTCTCTAATAAGAATAAAACTAACGAACGTGCTCCCGATTTTCGTATTTATAAATCCAAGCCAATGGAATCTTCAGCGCAACCCGCTGAAACCCAACAAGTAGAAGAGGGAGAAGAGCTTGTATAATGAGCTTTAGCCTTAATCTACCTATTAACTCGGTTTCTTTTGGTCAGGTTTCTACAGCCTTACTGAGAGAAGCTTTTAAGAGGGGGGTAACTCCCCCTCTGTTCTTAATTGGAGATAAAGTAGATCTTAACAGTCAAAAAGGACAACAAGGATTCAATGAATACCTTGATCAGATTCTTCTTTCTGCGAATATGTTACATAGCAGAAAAAATCCCACACTTAAACTTTGGCATATTAACGGTTCGATGGAATCGTTTAGCGAACAGCAAGTATTATTAACATTTTACGAATTAGATTCTCCTACCCAAGCAGAGATAAACATTTTAAAAAACCAAGCTAAAGTCTTAGTTAGTTCAAATTTCACCAAAGAAGTTTTCGAATCTCATGGAGTAGATAACGTATTTAGCGTCCCATTAGGATTCGACAAGCATAATTTCTCAACCACTGACAAAACATATGCACCTGAAGGTAGAGTAACATTTACGTTGTGTGGAAAATTTGAAAAAAGAAAACACCACGCAAAAATTTTAAAAGCTTGGGCCAAAAAATACGGTAACAATAAAGACTATTTCCTGAACTGTGCCCTATATAATCATTTTCTCTCCCCAGAACAAAACAATGCGCAAATCGCGCAAGCGTTAGAAAACGAAAAATATTTTAATATAAATTTCGTAGGATACATGGATAAAAATGAATTATATAATGATTTTTTAAACGCAGGAGACATTGTAATAGGTATGTCAGGCGGAGAAGGGTGGGGATTACCAGAATTTCATTCAGTTGGCCTCGGCAAACACGCCGTAATACTTAATGCAAACGCCTATAAAGAATGGGCTAGTACGCGCAATTCAGTAATGGTTGAGCCTTCCGGCAAAATCCCCGCCGCAGATGGACACTTTTTTCATCAAGGAGGACTATTTAACCAAGGAGAAATTTACGATTGGAAAGAAGATGATTTTTTAAGTGCCTGCGAAGTTGCTATTAGTAGAGTACAGAGCAATAAAGTCAATCGAAACGGTCTAGAACTCCAAGAAGAGTTTACTATCGAAAAAAGCTTTGACGCAATTACAAATCATCTAAAGGACTAACAATGAAAGCTCTAGTCCACTCACACAGGTTTAATCGACTTGGAGAAGATTGGTTTATTAGGGTGAAGTGGATCATCCACGCTCTCAGAAAAATGGGCCACGAAGTTTACCTTCACCCCAATTTAAAAACACCTCCTATCCCACAATCACTCGAACCAATTCCAATTTGGGATAACGAGGAGATCGATATCGTAATTTTCAATCATACAGATTTGCCGGAAGTTTTAACCTTCAATACCGTACCTAAACCAGATTCAATATGGATATTTAAGCCTACGGTGCCTCATGAATTTATGACCACGTTAGACGAACTCGGCTACGGTTCATATTCATCTATAACATACCAAAAACCACCTTACGAAAACTGTTCAGACGTTGAAGTAAATGAATTCTACGATACAAAAGTAGAGAAATGGATAAATTCTAAAGCATGTAAATGGGGCGAAAATCATTTTAAAGAAGCTAAAGTTTTAACAGATGACTACCACCTTATAATTGGACAATGTGGAGGTGATGCAGTGGTTACTAGGCAAGACTTTGGTAATCATTTTGACAAAATTAAATCCATTACTAAAGAGATTTTGCAGGTAGATCTAGACAGAGAAGTGATTGTTAAACTTCATCCTTATACTAATGGCCCGATGGAAAACCCTAACGAAACCAATGATGCAGAATTATTAACTAAGGAGCTTAAAAGTTATTCCCCCAGAGTAAAAGTTTATTCAGATCATTCTTCAATCCATTCTTTTCTACCTAATGCGCGCACAGTTTTTGTTGGCAACTCAGGAGCAGGTTTTGAAGCCATGATGCATAATAAACCCATTATAGCTTTCAGTCAACCTGAATATCACTGGGTCACCTACGATTTAAGAAAATTATGCGATATCACTAACTCCCTAAGACTAGACTGGTTCCAACCAGAGTCTCAAAGAAAATTTTTATATTGGTATATGGAAAAATATTGTTTTTATGATTATGATACCACAGAAAGAAGAGTAAAAGAATTACTGGAGGAAGAAATAGAATATAAAACAATTTTTAAATAATGCCAATCTACGAATACAGAAACCCCGAAACAGGAGAGACTATTGAGATTGTTCAAAAAATGAGCGACTTTCATATCTATATAGATTATGACGGGCTAGAATGGGAAAGAGTTTGGTCTGCTCCTAATGCCGGAATTGACTGTAAACTTGACGGATCAATGGAGTCGTTCATGAAATACACCGAAAACAAGAAAGGAACTATGGGTGACATTTGGGACGCCAGCCGAGAAGCCAGCGCTCTAAGAGAAAAAAATAAAGGCGCAGACGAAGTTAAAAAAAGTCACTTTAAAAAGTATAGCAAAAAGAGGCGAGGAATGAAGCACCAACAAGACAAAGATTAATACACTTAGTTTTTAGCTTTGCATTTTCTTTTCCCTGTAAACATTTTTTTCTTTCTTCATAATTAAAATTCATGTAATATAACTATACTTCAAGGTAGACGATGGATAAAAATTTACAAGTTAAAAAACGAAACGGCAGACTCCAAAAAATAGATATTAATAAAATTAATTTCTGCGCCGAGCGCGCCTGTGATAATTTAGATTCTGTATCAGCCAGCGAAGTCGTTCTGGACGCCCACGTGCAACTATACGATAAGATTACGACTAAGGAGATAGATCAGGCTCTTATTATGTCCGCCCGATCCAAGATAGAAAAAGAACCAAATTATTCCTACGTAGCTGCAAGACTATTACTAGGCAACATTCATAAAGAAGTTTTCGGAGCATCGGTAGATAAAGATGGGTTTGATCACCAATACAGATTATCTTTTATCCGTAACATAAAATACCTAGTAAAGAACAATAGGCTTAATAAAAAATTACTAGAATACGACCTTTCTACCTTATCCCAAGCTTTAGAATTAAATAATGATTTTAAATTTAAATTTCTAGGACTACAAATTTTATATGATAGATATCTAATCCATGAAGGTGACAGAAGGCTAGAATCACCGCAGTCTTTTTGGATGAGAATTGCTATGGGTTTAGCTATAAACGAAAAAGACAAAGAGAAAAAATGTATAGAATTTTACAAAGCTTTATCAGAGTTTCGCTTATGCTGCTCTACACCAACATTATTTAATAGCGGCACAATTCGAAGCCAGTTATCCAGCTGTTATTTGAACACCTTTGACGATTCTATAGATGGAATTTTTGACGGAGCTTGGCAGGAAGCAAGGAAGTCTAAATTTGCAGGAGGTTTAGGCTTTGATGTTTCAAATTTTAGATCATCAGGCTCACATATTAAGGGTACAAATGGAACTTCTAGCGGACTTGTTCCTTGGCTTAAAATTTACAATGACCTTCTAGTCGCTGTAAACCAAGGTGGTAAACGCCCCGGAGCAGGTTGCGCTTATCTGGAGCCTTGGCATCTTGACATCGAAGAATTTCTTGACTTAAAAAAGAATACTGGCGATGACCGTCGGCGTTGCCACGACATGAATACAGCTAATTGGTTACCTAATTTGTTCCTTGAGAAAGTAGAAAACAATGCAGATTGGTATTTATTTTCTCCATCAGATGTTGATCTTCATTCTCACTGGGGAGAAGAGTTCGATAAGAGGTACAATCACTACTGCAAAATGGCAGACGCCGGAGAGATTATTACTTTTAAGAAAATTAAAGCTAAAGACTTATGGAAAAAAATGCTAAGAAGCCTGTATGAAACTGGCCACCCTTGGATGACCTTTAAAGATAATGCAAATTTCAGATATTCAAATTCACATCAAGGCATAATCAATAGTTCTAATCTATGTACTGAAATATTCTTACATACAAAGCCCTCAGAATACGACAAAGGAGAGAAAGTAAAAACCGGCGAAACAGCGGTATGTAACTTAAGCTCTATTAATTTAAAAGAGCATTTAAAAACTAGCGGAAAATTAGATTTCAAACTTCTAGCGAAAACTATCGCCACGCAAATGCGTATGCTAGATAATGTAATAGATTTAAATTTCTACCCCACCAAAGAGGCCGCTAACTCTAATTTAAAACACCGACCAGTAGGTGCCGGAAGCATGGGGTGGGGCGACGTATTTTATTCTCATAAAATTAATTTCTCTTCAGACGAAGCAACAAAAATGTCTGATGAATTATATGAGTTTATTTCTTATCACTGTATATTAAACTCCAGCAAACTAGCTAAGGAAAAAGGAAAATACGAATCGTACGGCGGCTCACTTTGGGATAAAGACATATTACCAATAGATACTTATAAAAATCTAATGGATTACATTGATCAAAAACCAATTATACATAGAGGTAGAAAATTTACACCAGAATTAGATTGGAAAAAACTAAGAACACATATAAAAGATTATGGAATGCGTAATAGCAACACTATGGCAATTGCTCCAACCGCAACCATCTCTTATATTCAGGGCTGCTCTGCTTGTATTGAACCAGACTTTTCAGTACTGTTTGTTTATGAAAACAAGAGTGGCAATTTGACTATAATTAATGAATGGTTTGTTAAGGAATGCAAGAAAAGAAATATTTGGAATTCAAGTCTTGTAGAGATGATAAAAGCTACAGATGGAGATTTAAACCGCCTAAATGGTGACATACCAGAAGATTTAAAGGAGCTTTTTTGCACCGCCTTTGATCAAGATCAATTTAAATTGATTGATAATGCAGCAGCTAGACAGAAGTGGATCGACATGGGTCAATCTTTAAATTTATTTAATAAATCTACATCTTTAAAATATTTGAATGATTTATATATCTATGCTAAAAATAAAGGATTAAAAAGTACATATTATTTAAGGAATAAAAGTGCAAGCAAAATTGAAAAATCTACGACTGTGGGTAACGATAGTGATATCAATACAGATAGCACTGATACTGCTGAGGCTTGTAGCATTTTAGACCCAACCTGCGAGAGTTGCCAATGAGTAAAGCTGGATTATTATTAGGAGAGGAAATTGCGGGCGTGAATCAAATTCTACCCCACAAGCACAAACTTGCATGGGATCTTTTTATTAAGGGTGTGGCTAATAACTGGTCCCCCGCCGAAATAAACATGTCGGACGACATTAACCAATGGAAAGGTGATGATTTATCGAAGGATGAAAAATTACTTGTTAAAAGATGTCTTGGTTTTTTTGCCGGTAGTGAGTCCTTGGTTGGCAATAATCTTTTACTTACTGTCGCAAGGTGGGTAACTGACGCAGAATGCCGCCAATATATTCTCCGCCAAGCATATGAAGAGTCTCTACACAACTGGACAGTGGTAACGTGTTGCGATTCTTACGGATTAAAAGTGTCAGACGTTTACGAAGCTTACAATAATGTAAAAAGTATAAAAGATAAAGATGATTTCCTTATGGAAATAACTACTGACGTTAATAGGCAAGATTTTTCTACTAAAACAGTAGAAGGTAAAAGAGAATTTTTACGCAATTTAATTAGTTATTATATCGTCTGTGAAGGTACATTCTTTTTTAGTGGATTCGCAATGCTTTTAGCCTTAGGTAGGCAAAATAAATTACCGGGACTTTCTGATCAAATTAGATATACTTTAAGAGACGAAAGCCTACATATTAAATTCGGTACATATTTAATAAACACAATTAAAGATCAGTATCCATCGGTGTGGACAAAAAAATTCGAAGAAGAAACAGTAGAGCATATCAAAAAAGCTGTAGAGCTTGAAATAGCTTATGCTCACGACGTTCTTCCTCGTGGCATTCTCGGCCTAAATGCCGAGATGTTTGTCGATTACATGCAATACATTGGGAATCGACGCCTTGAAGGAATTGGCATCGCCTTTCGTTTTGACAGCGATCAGAACCCGTTTCCGTGGTTATCTGAAGTTGTTGATACGGGAGCGATGACCAACTTCTTTGAACGAAAAGTCAAAGACTACCAGAGTTCAGGTACTTTGGAAGATGACTTTTAACATAACACATATATGAAAACACTAGTAACACTAATGGTAGGGGCGCTACTTTTTGTGGCGTCAGGTTGTACAAGCACTTTGGTTCTTGGACCAAAGGCGAATAAAGAAAAGTGCCTTAATGGCTCCGTAGGTTGGAATCACGTTGACGTGACATTGCCGCTTGTAAGAGTAGGCTCGAAACTACACGAGTCCGAATAATAGGTTTATATACCTAGCACTACAAGCCTCTCAGTAAACACTGAGGGGTCTTTTTTTTTACCTTTTATTTCCAATGATGTATTTTATAAAATATAAAAGGGGCGACCACTAAAATCATAAATATTATTAAATTATCCATGCTTTATTTTTCTTTTTTGTTCTTTTAAAAATTGTTCGTCCGGCTTAAAAGCAGAGTCGCATTTATTACATATTAAAACTTCTTTGCATTTATATTCTTGTAATTTGCATTCTTTGTACTTGTCGAAGAAACCTTCTTTACAATCACAAGCTACGCCCATCTCCTTGTCGAGCAGGAGGTGCGCTTGCGCATTTGGAGCGCAGTATGGGCAGGCGTAATAATACATTTATAGTTTTTATCATTGTATATAATTACACTGATATGGGCTTATTTTTGATTTTATTTTCTTAAATATCTGTCTATTTTTATGTGTAATATAAGATAGAATGGACTACCAAATACTTGTCAATATTGCAGTAGGTGTTGTTACTCTAATGGGAGGCTGGGTTTTTAAAATGATTCTCGGTCACGTTAATGAGATAAAAGAAGAACATAATGAACTAATGAAAAAACATCATGATGACGTTGATCTACTCAAGGAAAAGTACACACAATTAGCTCTATCGCTTCCAGAAAAATACGTAAGTAAAGAAGATTTCAAAATGTTTTCCGAAAGAATGAACGATAGATTTGACAGAATAGAAGAAAAACTAGATCAAATAAATAAATCTTGATATATTTTCAATTTTCAGCTATACTATTAGCTGAATATGAACGTATCTTTTGTAGTTATATCTAATGGAAAAAAAATAGACAAGACCCTTCTTGTTTTTAAATCCATTTATTATCAAAAAGTACCGAACTACGAAATACTTCTCTGCGGTTCCTTCGATACCGGAAGAATACCTAAACCCATACAAGATAAAACCACCTACATTAAAGAGCCTCAGGCGGCTGCCGCCGGCCTCCTAGGAGACATGAGAAACCGCGCTTGTAATCAAGCGAATTACGAAAACATTACGGTATTAGATGACGACATGGTTTTATCTATGGATTGGTATAAAAATTTATTAAAATTTGGAGAAGATTTTGATATCTTAACTTCTAAAGTTACATTGCCTGAAGGAACTAGGTTTTGGGATAGAACTTGCTTTTGTCCACCAGAATCCTTGGGTAATAACAAATGCTATGGTCACGTAATATTAGAGCCCCATGAATCAGACGAACACTTATACATGTCAGGCGGCCAAGCATGGGTAATGAAAAAATATGTCCACGAAGGATCAAAATGGAGCAAAGCTTATTCTACCGGAAAAAGAGCGTCTATGAAAAATGAAATAGATTACATGGATGGTAAACATAATGAAGATACAGATTTTTCTAAGCGTTGTAGAGAAGCTGGATTTAAAATAAAACATAATCACGACATGCTGGCCTTTCATAATGACGCAACATATAGCTGCGTGGGAAGAATATGTAATCCCAGACAAGAAAACAGAACTTACGAATGGATAAAGGACCACAATATGAATAAATTCCCCGAAGAAATAGTTAAAGAATCTCAAGACCTTTACCGTAAACAATACGTACCGGAAGCAGCAGACGTCCTAAGATACGGCCTTCTTTATCACTTTAACAACGCCTTATTAATTAACGCTCTTAAAGAGCTAGAAAATACACGAGGAGGCAATTTACAAGATAGTAATTGGAATATAGACGGCTGCCCAATATATAATAAAGAAATAGAATTCTATAAAAATTATGATTATAGCTAAATGCCCACTTAGAGTTTCATTAATCGGTGGTGGCACCGATTTGCAAGATTTTATAAATGAATACGAGGTCGGTTCTGTAATAAGTTTTCCTTGTAATTTATATACTTACATAAGCTTATTTAATGATGTAAATGGATTTAATCAAAATGAAAATCAATATATAATTAATTATACAACCCGAGAAGCTACAAGCCGTACAGAAGATATAAAGAACGACATCGCCAGAGAGACCTTAAAGTACTTTAATTCACCTCCCACCTCAGTTTCATTCAATACAGATGTTTTTTCTTCTGGGTCAGGATTAGCTTCATCATCCGCATACACAGTAGCCCTCATAAAAGCTCTTTATAGAAGAGCCTCTTTCCATACAGTAGGTAACGCAGAAATTTGCAACAAAGCAATAGAAATAGAAAGAAAATTTAACCCACTAACGGGATACCAAGACGCATATGGATGCGGCATTGGAAAATTCAAAAGGATGGACTTTCACAAAACTCAAAACGACACAGCAAGAACGGTGATAAAAAATCTTGAAGATGAAATTTTCGAAGAGTACGACTGCTACCTTATCTATACCTCAATTAACAGAAGCTCTACTAATGTATTAAAATCTATAAATCTAGAAAAAGCTAAAGAAATTTTACCGCTAGTAGATCAAGCTGAAAACTCGATCAAAAGAGAAAAACCCAACTCGTTATTTAAAATAATAAATGAAGCATGGAAATTAAAAAAATTAACCTCAGAGAAAATTACGTCTTCACCAGAGCTATTAGAGTTAGATAAAAAATTAGAGACCAGTAAATCTATTTTATGTCACAAGCTTTGTGGCGCAGGAGGAGGCGGATATTTCTTAGTTTTTGCCAACAAAGGCGCAGACTTAACGAAAGAAATAAAAAACTTTGAAAAGATATCTTTTAAAATTAAGCCAGATAATCAAGGCGCACAAGTTGTAAATGTATCTGGATCAGTTGTAGTTATGTAATCATGGTATATTGTTTTGACATAGATGGTACGATTTGTACAGATGTTTTAGAAAGCAATCCTCAAGATGCTGTTCCTAATCATCAAGCAATTGATGAAATAAATAAGCTATATAATTCCGGCAACAAAATACTTATATTTACCAGCAGGCATCACTATGGAGAATTTAAAGAGCTTACCCTAAGGCAACTTAGATCATGGAAAGTTAATTATCATGAATTGATTTATAGAGATAAACCTAAATACGATATATTGATAGACAGTAAGTCCATGAATTCGTCCACTTGGTTACGAAACGCTATTATTAATCCAAAAAAAATTGGCCTTGTCGCTAGCTGTTTCGATTTACTTCACGCTGGACATTGCATTATGCTTCAAGACGCTAAAAGAGTGTGTGATTATTTAGTAGTTGCACTCCAAGAAGATCCTAGCATTGATAGACCAGAAAAAAATAAACCAATTCAATCGCTGCTAGAAAGAAAGATACAAATTGAAGCAATAAAATACGTAGATGAAGTAATAACTTATAAAAAAGAGTCAGATCTAGAACTTTTAATTAAAAGAGTTAAACCAGATATAAGAATACTTGGATCAGATTATATAGATAAAGAATATACTGGAAAAGATATGGATAAAGAGGTATATTTTCATAATAGAAATCATAATTGGTCAACTACAGAACTAAGAGAAAGGGTAAAAAATGTTTCCTAAAAAAGCTATAGTTACAGGAGGAATGGGATTTATCGGCAAGCACGTCGTATCACAATTACTAAAAGAAGGCTTTCAAGTTTTGGTATTAGACAACCTTGAAACCGCCGAAAATAATAAAGAGTTTGAAATTCCTATTCGTCAAATACAATTCGGCCAAACCCCAGACATTATACCAGTACAGGACACGGCGGCGCTACTTAGACTAGACTTAAAACAAGCTACTCAGGATCAACTTCAAAAAGTTTTAATGGGATACCCTTATGTATTTCACTTGGCCGCTCTAGCCAGAGTAGAACCCTCAATAAAAGACCCTTACCCCTATCATATAACAAACGTCGACGCTTCCTTAAAGCTTATGGCCGCAGCCAAAAACGTTGGAGTAGAAAAATTTATATTCTCTTCCTCTTCTTCTGTCTATGGTGATCCATTAGTTACCCCAACTAAAGAAAACTCAGAGCTTAATCCAATGAGTCCATACGCGTTACATAAATTAATCTGCGAGCAATATTTAGATCTATTTGCCACGCTGTATAACTTTAATAGCGTTTCATTAAGATACTTTAACGTCTATGGAAAAGGACAACCAACTAAAGGCTCTTATGTTCCGGTAATGGGTATATTTTTCAGACAAAGAAAAAATGGTCAGCCACTAACTATAACGGGAGACGGAAGTCAAACAAGAGACTTTATAAATGTAGAAGACGTTGCGCGCGCCAATGTTAAAGCCGCTTTAACTGATCTGCCAGAAGGCCACAGTAAAATAAATATAGCTTCTGGTACAAATTACTCCTTAAGAGAAATTGCTCAAGCTATAAGTCCCAAACTAGTAGCTGCCCCCGAGAGATTTGAACCCCACACAACGCTGGGAGATATAAGCTTGGCTAAAGAAGTAATAGACTGGGAACCTACTATAAACTTAATGGAATGGATTGAAGAATTTAGACCTAAAAATTAAATGATAACGTACTCTCAATTAAATAAAAAAGGCAGGCTCGGAAATCAACTTTTTCAGATAGCCTCTACTATTGGTACGGCAAAAAAAATTAATCAAGACTTTAGTTTCCCAGAATGGGAATACCAGCACTGTTTCAAAAATAAACTTCCCTTAATGGGTCCTCAACCAGAATTAGCTTTAGTAGAAACGGTAGCTGATTATCAACCGTTCGATTTAGAACAGCTAAGCGATAACGAGGAAGCGGTAATAGATTTAAATGGATATTTTCAATCAGAAAAGTATTTCTTGCACGCCCAAGAAGAAATTAGAAGATACTTTGAATTTAGTGATGAAATACTAGAACACATAAATAAAAAATACTCTAATGTTTTAGATGAATACGACACAACCATACATGTTCGACGCGGCGATTACCTGAATCTTAAAAACGTTTACCATATACCGTCTCATTTATATTATTTTAAAGCAACAAGTATACTTCTTGTAAAAAAAGCTGTGGTTTTTTCAGATGATATCGAATGGTGCAAAACGGTTTTCAAGGATACAGATTGCCACTTTGTAAATGAAAGAGAGCATGACAGCTATGAAATAAGTAGTACTTTTTCAGCAGAAGCGAATGCAAAAAGATTCACTTTCGAAGACACGGTTGAGCTAGCTCTAATGAGCATGTTTAAAAATAATATTATATCAAATTCGACCTTTAGTTGGTGGGCCGCATGGTTAAACAACGACCCTGCAAAGCAAGTAATCGCGCCAAAATATTGGTTTGCTCAGGAACATATAGATAAAATTATTTCACCAGAAAAAAGAAACGGTGAGTATATAGACGACATAATACCAAAATCATGGAACAAAGCATAGCATTTATATTTATAGGGACTAACAAGTACGCTGGATTTTTTCCCGAGTACCACGAGTCAGTACAACAAAAATTTATTCCTAATTTTTATGGAGTGAAAAAAGAAATTCTTGCATTTACAGACACCCCAGACGCTTGCACGTTCGATAGAGAAGGAGTTAAAACTTTTAAAATAGAACACAAGCCTTGGCCTTATATAACTTTAAAAAGATTTCAATTCATAATGCAAGCGGAAGAATACTTAAAGAAATTTACCGATATAATTTTCATGGATGCAGATATGGTAGTAAATGATTACATTCATGATAATTTTTTAAAAACTTACGAATATTATTTTGGCGTTCAACACCCCGGTCAATGGATGTATGGCCCTGTAGTAGAATTTGAGACTAATCCCGAGTCGACAGCTTGCGTAACTAAATCTCCCCACCAAACTAAATATAGACAGGGTTGTTTTTGGGGTGGTAAAAATCCTCACATACTAGAAATGATAAGAACTTTAAGAGATAACGTTGAATTAGATTTAGAAAAAAAGATAGTAGCAGCTTGGCACGACGAGTCACATTTAAATAAATTCTTTTCTGACAACGAAGATAGAGTAGTCACAATGAGTCCCGGTTTCGCCTACCCAGAAAACTGGAACATGCCAGATGTTCCCAGAATGATAGTACATAAAGATAAAAATATGGATGAGTACCCTAGGTTTCGAAGTGGGGAAATAGAAAATGATTAAATTAATTATTTTTGATTTAGACGGAGTTTTGGTTGACGCAAGAGAACTACATTATGAAGCGTTAAATAGAGCTTTACGCAGTCTCGAAGAAAAATATGTAATAACAAGAGAAGAGCATTTGTCGACGTACGACGGTTTACCCACAACAAAAAAGCTCTCAGCACTAACCCAAAATAAAGGTTTACCAGAAAGCGCTCATGACGAAGTGTGGAAAAAGAAGCAGGATTTTACTCATAAAATTATAGATGAAGAGATGACCTATGACGAAAGGCTAAGGTCAATTCTAAGAAAATTAAGATCCGAAGGGTACAGAATATCAGTAGCTTCTAATTCTATCAGAGATAGTGTCAAAATGATGCTACTAAGGAAAGGTCTCCTAGAGTTTATAGACTTTTTTTACTCAAATCAAGACGTTAAAAATCCCAAGCCTAATACAGAGATGTACTTAAAATGTATGATTAAGGCTGGCGTAGACCCCAAGGACTGTGTTATAGTAGAAGACTCTCATATAGGTAGAAAAGCTGCTATCAAATCTGGTGCACACCTATGCGCAGTAAGAAACGTGGAAGATGTTACTTATGAAGCTATTAAAAAAGTTATAGATAAAGCAGACAATCAAACTAAAGTAAAACCTAAATGGCAAGGAGGAAATATGAAAGTTTTAATCCCTATGGCGGGCGCTGGTAGCCGCTTTGAACAGGCTGGGTACACATTCCCTAAGCCCCTTATAGATGTTAATGGTAAGCCTATGATTCAGGTAGTCGTTGAAAATTTAAACATAGACGCAGAACATATATTCATTGTTCAAAAAACCCACTATGAAAAATATAATCTTCAAGAAACTCTAAATCAAATCTCACCCAATTGCAAAATAGTACAAGTTGACGGACTTACCGAAGGGGCCGCGTGCACTACCTTATTAGCGAAAGAATATATAAACAATAACGAGCCACTTGTAATGGCTAACTCGGATCAATATGTAGACTGGGACAGTAACGAATTCATGTATTCTATGGTAGGTGACGGAGTTGATGCTGGTATTTTAAGTTTTCCCTCAGCGCACCCCAAATGGAGTTATGCTAAATTAGATGAAGATGGATTTGTAAATGAGGTAGCCGAGAAGAAGCCTATTAGCGATATCGCTACGGTAGGTATATACTACTGGTCCAAAGGATCGGATTATGTAAAATATGCGGAGCAAATGATAAACAAAAACGTGAGAGTTAACAATGAATTTTATGTTTGCCCAGTGTTTAATGAGGCTATACTTGACAATAAAAAAATTAAAGTATACAATATAGGAGAAAATAATATGTGGGGCATAGGAACTCCCGAAGACTTAAAACATTTTTTAGAAAATCATGAGAAATAAAGTAGAAAAATATTTTGAAGCCTTTTCCAACAAGGATGTCGACACTCTTGAAGAAATGTATCATGAAGATATATCCCTTAGAGACTGGTTAAGTAATCCGACAGGTAAAACTGACGTTATAGAATCTAATAAAAAGTTATTTAACGCGTGTTCCGAAGTAAAAGTAACCCTAAAAAAATTGATCGCCAACTCAAATATAGCCACGTGTGAAATAGACATAGACTTAATACATAATGATGGCACAGCAGATAAGTTGTTAGTAGTAGATATAATTGAATTTAAAGATGATAAAATTAAAGAGATAAGAGCTTATCTAGGTAATGTATAATCCATACAAGATGAGAATAAAAATATTCATTGTTACTTACAATAGCGCGAAATATTTAAACGAAAATGTTCGCACTTTGGTAGAGTCCAACGTAGTTAACTATGACTACGAGATAAATATAATTAATAACCACAGCAATTTTCATTTAGACGAATACTTTTTAAATAATTTTAATATTAAAGTTTTACATAACGAAGCTCGCCCCGATTGGAGCACTGGTCATTTAGCTAGAAACTGGAACCAGTGTTTAATAAATGGATTTAAAGACTTATCAAGTCCGGATTGCGACATCCTACTACACGCACAAGATGATTTAACTTGGGTAAAACGTTGGCCCGAATTTATAATAGAGGCTCATAAAGCGTACGACTTTATGTCCTTTGGAACTGGAGATGGATTATGCTCCTATATTCCAGAAGCTGTTCTTAAATTAGGGTTATGGGATGAAAAATTTTCAGGAATCGGTTGTCAAGAAAGCGATTACTTTTTGAGAGCTTTACAATACAACAGGGATAGGAGTTCTATAAATGATGTCGGCCACGTTAGAATTTTAAACCCTCTTGACGGCAACTATGGAGGAGCTTGGTCCAAAGGCGGTAACGCAAATGTTTGTAATACTCCTAGTCATGAAGACTGTAAAACTGATGGTTTAAAAAGAAGAGATGAACACGATAGATCTAAAGAGCATCACGGTCTTGCTAGAACAGTTTTTGCAAGTAAATGGGGAGTTAATAAAAATGGAAATCCAATAATGACTCCCGCTGGACATGTGGCTTGGGAAGTAAATTGGGCACATAGACACTTTAATGATCGTGAACCAGTTGGGCCCGAGGATATGATTTTTAGTAAACCTTATGTACCACCTCATATCGTACCAGAAGAACGCCAAGATGTTTTCTATCCATATTTTGAAAAAGAAATAATTAGATCTCAGCACCCCTGTTATAAATTATATAAACCATGAAATTAATATCTCACAGAGGAAATATAAATGGCCCCAATAAAGAGCAGGAAAATCACCCAGATTACATAACCTCCGCGCTTAAGCAAGGTTATGACGTTGAGGTAGATGTTTGGCTGATAGATGGAAATATAGTGCTCGGTCATGACGAGCCTCAATATGATCTTGGGCCACCCCAGTCAGAGATGTGGTTTAATTTTTTAGCCCCCCAAAGTCATAAACTTTGGCTCCATTGTAAAAATTTAGAAGCGTTGGGAGAATTATTTAAATACAGAGATTTAAATGTATTTTGGCATAATACAGACGCAGTGGTCCTCACCTCTAAAAATTTCATTTGGACATTCCCCAATAAACCATTGTTGCCTAACTCTATTTGTGTTCTTCCAGAATTAGGAGTTAATGGAAATCTTAATAAATGTTATGGACTTTGTAGTGATTTCCCTGTAGAATATAAAAATGCCGTATATAGATGACACAGAGTACTTTGAATTTTTAAAAAATAAAAGAGTTGCAATTGTAGGCCCCGCAAAATCAGCAGAGGGTAAACGAGGTGGAAGCAAAATAGACTCTTACGATATTGTAGTAAGAGTAAAATCTACATTTATTCCAGAGGAAAGGGAAGTTGATTTAGGTGCCCGCAAAGATATATTATACATAGATGATCTTCAGGTTAATGATATATTGCCCGGAGATAATGTTAGCAGACCCAAGAATGAAGACGGCACACCAAGCACTAAATTAATTATTGAGAATAATAGAAAAAGAAATGGAAGAGTCCCACATGAATTTAAATTTATATGCTCAATTTACCCAGTTGAAGAATGGTTTTTTAATAGATTTAGATTCGCTTTTAAGCATTACTCGATGCATCATAAGGTCAGGATGATGCCTCCAGAACCTTATTTTACAATAAAAAAAGAAACGAATAGGCCCAACGCTGGCTTCTGCGCGATAATGGATCTGTTGTCTGCTCCAATATCAGAACTATATATAACTGGCTTAGATTTTTACAGAAGCTTATACCGAGGATCATACTTAAATTCTGAATGGACAAAGGCAACGGTAACAAATATGTCTAAAGAAGCCGATGGTAACTGTCCGCGAACCAATAAATCTGACGTTCACGATCCGGACAAACAATTTAAATATTTTAAATATAATATGTATTTAAAAGACCCGAGAATTACAGTAGATGATTTTTTAAAAATAGCTTTAGAAGATCCCCGGTACGAAAAATATAATAACATCTTATGAAAAAAACTATTTTAGTTACTGGAGCAGCAGGATTTATTGGTAGACACGTTGCCAATCAATTAATTAGCTTAGGCCATAATGTATTATGTTTAGACTTGAGATTCGATGAAAATGATTACAGAATGCCCACGCAATATTTGTTTGATATATCTAACTATGAAAATTTTAAAAATATTTACGAAGAAATAGATGTAATTTTTCATCTTGCTGCTCAATCCACTGGTTCTATCTCCATGGAAGATCCAGAAAAAGATATAGAATGGAACGCTAAAGGAACGTTAAACGTATGTCGTTTTGCGAGGGAAAAAAAAGTAAAAAAAATAATATACACATCAACGATGGCAGTTTACGGAAACGGCTCTTTAAGAAAAGAGACGGATGACCTAAATCCGCTTTCAAATTATGGAGTAAGTAAACTAACGGGGGAGTTCTATGTAAAAAGTTTAAAACAGTACGGTATTAATCATACGATTTACAGACTTTGGAACACCTATGGCCCCGGACAAAATATGGAAAATCCGAAAAATGGAATAGTAAGTTGTTTCCTGCAGCAAGCTTTATCTGGCACAGAAATAAAAGTGACGGGGAGTTTAGATAGATTCAGAGATTTGGTATACGTTGACGACACAGTCTCCGCAATTCTAACAGGCTTAGAACCTATAAGCGATAACGAAATCTTTAACGTATGCAACAAGATAGAAGTTACCGTAAAAGAAATGATAGACGGCATGCTAAAAGCTCATGATTACGATGCGTTAGATTTCGAAGTTACTAACGTGGGGTCGCACGACGGAGATCAATCTGGTAGCTCAGGAGACAATACCAAACTTAGAGGAATAGGCTGGAAGCCACAGATAAATTATGAAGAAGGAATAAGGAGGTTTTATAATTATGAAAAACAAAAGAGGAAAAATAACCGCCGTAATACCAACTAGGGCAGGCTCGGAAAGAGTTAGGCAAAAAAATATAAGAGATTTCGCGGATAGTAATCTGCTAGAAATTAAAATTAAATCTATCTTAAAACTTAAAGAAGAAGGATTAATTGACGAAGTCATGCTTAATACAAATTGCCCAGTAAGTATTGAGACTGCTGAAAAATATAATTTAGATTATCATAGAAGAGATGATTATTACGCTTCTTCGAAGTGCGACATTAGAGAGTACTGGAAAGATTGCGCCCGAAATATTAATACTGAAGTGCTTTTATTAGCTCAAGTAACGAGCCCCTTTATTTCTCATATGACGTATAGAGAATGCATAGCTAAATTCAAGCAGGATTCTTGTGATAGCTTAATGACTGTACAAAAAATAAAAGAATATATTTGGACCGGCAATAATCCATTTAATTACGAATGGCCAGAGCATCCCAAGAGTCAAGATTTACCTGACGATATCTGTTTTTTGACGTTCGGAGTAAGTTTAATAGAGAAAGATTACCTTTTAAAATGCGGCAACTTAGTTGGCGAAAACCCATGTTTCCATGAACTTTCAGGAATTGAATCTGTAGATATAGACACGGAACAGGATTTTGAATTTGCTCAAGAGTTATACAAAAAAATGAACGATATCCAGCCGCTTCAAAACATTAATAATGGTTACAGGGAAGACCCAGAAGATTTACCATATTAATGAAAATAGTTCTTATAGGTCCCGGCATCATGTCTATCCCTCCAGAAAACTGGGGAGGAGTAGAAAGCCTTATGTGGGATTTCAATAATGAACTAATAAGCAGGGGTCACGAAGTAGTTATCGTCAACACCAAAGACTTAGATCAAGCGGTAGAGCTAGCCAACTCGAGCAACCCCGACTTTGTTCATTTACATTATGATGTTTTTTCTCATATAATGCCACGAATAAAATGCAAAAATAAAGCAGTAACAAGTCATTTTCCATACTTAGAACACCCAGACAAACGACTAGGGTACGAGTGGATATTTTCAGACTTCGAAAAGTTAGCATCGTCAGAGGGCACTAAAATAATTTCTTTATCAGATAAAATAAAAGACGCTTTCGTAAACCAAGGAGCACCATCTAAAGCTAATTACATTTTACCTTGCGGAATAAATGTAGAACTTTTTGATTTCAAACCTGAACCATCCCTTCCCAATAAGTCGATATATTTAGCAAAAATAGAACCCAGAAAACGCCAGTTTATGTTACAAGATTCCGAACTGAATATAGATTTCGCCGGCCCCTTGGCAGACAGTAGATTTCATCACCAAAATAAAAATTATTTAGGAACACTTAGTAAAGACGAGATATATAAGAATCTTACAGACTACCCTAATTTAATACTATTAAGTGATGGAGAAGGCCACGCAAGGGTATGTATAGAAGGATTAGCAGCGGGATTAGGCTTAGTAGTATCCGAACATGCCACGGCAAATCTTGATACGAGCCTACCCTTTATAGATGTAATTTCGGATTCCCACATGGGTGATCCCGCCTATTTAAAAAATATAATAGAATCGAACAGAGCCACCTCAATCTCCATGAGAAAAGAAATAAGAGAATATTGTATAAAAGAATTTAGCTGGGACAGTATTATCTCTAAATACGAAAGGATTATAAAGCAATGAACGTAACTAACTTTGTATACAAGCCCTATCCCAAAAAAGAAAAAGAGGTTACTGTTAAAGTTGGTTCACGAAACTGGCGAAGCTTCGGTAAAGCCAGTTTCGAACTCAATGGAGAACTAGTGGAAAAAACTTGCTACGAAACAGACGATTCTTATTATACCCCCTTGGACGAAGATAATGGATTAAAACTTATCAAAGACAATCCCCAAAGATACGGCTCGCTGCAAAACTCTTATGATAGTTTAACATTCATGAAGGAACGATCCCCGAAAGGATTTTCTAAAATAAAAGATTTGTATTTTCATGAAAATAATCTTTTTATAAAAGTAAACCGCGAAAAAGAAAACGATCTCGGCTTCAGCGTTCCAGCATGGATACCTCCCCAAGATATAAAAACATTTTCCGAATACTTACAAGCCTCGCTTGACTCAATTAATGATATTAATAATTCAATTATAAAAAATAATTTATTACCAGAAGATGAGTGGTGCAAAAAAACAAATATAATTAACGGCAAACTTGTCGATTACCATAGATTTAAAAGGTTTGAAGATAGGTATCAAATTCCGACCACGACAGACGTAGAAACCTGCGAAAAGATATACAATAACGCCCTGCAACGATACAAAAATATGAATCAAACAAATTTAAAATGGAAAGGCAAAATATATCAAGGTTATAAATTTAGTAATGGGGTAATTTTCAATGGGTATAGCAGCGATAAGAAAAACTTTGACAGCTACAGAAAACTTGGTTTCTATTACATAAATAAAGCCAAAAACAAAAACGTTCTAGATATAGGTAGTAATCAGGGTTTTTTCAGTACTCAAGCTAGCTTACATGGAGCAAAATCAGTAACTGGTATAGAATTATGTAAGGAAGATTACCTACTGGCTTGTGAGATAAGAGACAAAATAACTAAACTATCCAACATAGAATATATAAACGGTGACGCCGTTAAATTTGTTGAATCCAATAAAAAACAATACGGCTTAACTTTCTTATCCTCAGTATTGCATCAAATATATCCAGACATGAAAGGTTCAGAGCAATTTATGAAAAACATTGCTCAGAATACAGCATATCTATGTTATGAAACCCCAATGAATCACCCACTGATGAAAATTCCTTTAAAACAAGTTATATCCAATCTACAACGATACTTTAGAAGTACTAGAATAGTTTACGCTTATGACGCTTATTCTTCAGGATACAGATGTATAATAATTTGCTGGCACGGGGCAAGCCGTATAAAAAAACTCAATAAGACTAATGGACTATAGAGAATACTTCATTAAATGTAGAGAGTCTTATGGTGAAAACCACGAAGCTAATCTACACGCATTTTACGAGAAGCCGACTAGGCCCATACCCACGCAGTCTTTCAACGAAGAGTATGCCCGCGCCATTTTAAAAATATCGGCTCAAGTTTATGACTACTTTACGGAAAACAAAAGTAAGGGCGATATATTTTTTAAGTATCCTGATATATGGAGCCTAGAAAAAGAAATAAAAACCTTATCAAAATACTTAGTTCCACATCTAGAAAAAACTATGTATGGTTGTCACCTTTATGTAGATAAAGTTTACATTTTTAGAACAGCTTCTTGCGATAGAGAGTCTTCATACATTTGGCATTACGATAATAACCCAAACGAAATAGTAAAAAATATAATTTATTTAAATGATGTAAATGAATTTAATTCCCCGTTTGAATATTTATCTAACCCCGAAGGAGAAGGAGTCTTGTTTTCAGCTACGCGTAAAGGTCCAGAAATTTGGAATTCTGCTCCCAATGGCTCGAGAATACCCGATGAAGTAAAAGCTTTAATAGAGAAAGGGTACCGCCCTAAAATAATAACTGGCCCCAAAGGAACAGGATTTACGTTTAATAATAATGTCGCTCACAGAGCAAATCCCGTAGAGAAAGGATACAGAGATATTATAAATATTAGAGTAAAGCCCACGTTAAAAAAGATAGAATATATAAATAAAAAATACACAACCAGTTTTGAAACAAGCGGCGTGGTAAACCCTAACCCCCAAATAATACAATGAAAATAGCTATAATAGGTCCCGGGCTTATGCCTATACCACCTAAAGGGTGGGGAGCAATAGAGTCGCTCATTTGGGACTACTATACAGAGTTATCTAAGATAGGAAATGAAGTAAAAATTTTCAACTCTACAGACTTTGAGCAAGTAGTGCGAGATATAAATTCTTTTAATCCAGATTTTGTTCATCTTCAATACGATGACTATCTTCCAATACTTAATCATTTAAATTGTGGCTACAGGGCCGCCACAAGTCACTACGCTTACTTAGAACAACCAAACAAACACGGCCCCTATGCGCAAATATTTAATTTTTACAATACAGTTCCGTGCTATGTATTTGCTTTATCCCAAGGGATTAAAGACACTTTTATTAAACTCAATAATATTCCCGAGGAAAGGGTTTTTGTTACGCCAAATGGTGCGCGCTCCGATCTATTCCGTTTTGATGAAAATTGCATTAAGCCGACTAGGTCAATTTATCTAGCAAAAATAGACTACAGAAAGCGTCAGCATCTTTTTCAAGATAAAGAGATGGGTATAGACTTTGCAGGAAACCACGCGGATGATAGATTTGATTGTTCTAAATCAGATTATATAGGCGAATGGTCTAAAGATTATCTTTATGACAACCTTACTAATTATGGAAACATGGTATTATTAAGCGATGGAGAAGCGCATTCTCTTTCTTGTTTGGAGGGAATAATGGCCGGCCTAGGACTAGTAATTTCAGAGTATTGTACGGCCAATTTAGATACTAGTCTACCATTTATTGACGTGATCCCCGAAAGTAAAATTGCTGATGAAGAATTCGTCAGAAAAACTATAGCGATAAATCGCCAAAAATCTATAGGAATGAGAAAAGATATAAGAAAATACGCTATAGATAATTTCTCTTGGAAAGTAGTGGTTGAAAAATATAATAATTTATTGCACAATATAATAAATGAACAAGAGCGATAAAATTTTTGTTGCGGGTCACACAGGCATGGTTGGATCCGCGGTAGTTAGAAATCTACAAGCGAAGGGATACACTAATGTTCTTACGGTTAATAGAGCAGCGCTAGATTTAACTACCCAGCAAGATGTACTCGATTGGTTCAGTAATCATACTCCACATGTAGTTATAGACTGCGCTGCAAAAGTTGGAGGTATCCATTCAAATAACATATATAGAGCAGATTTTATTCATCAAAATCTTCAAATCCAAAATAATTTAATCGAAGCTTGTCACGCTTTCAGCGTTTCGAAACTTTTATTCTTAGGTAGTGTATGTATTTACCCCAAGTTTACTGACCAACCAATTAAGGAAGAGTATTTACTCAGGTCACCACTAGAACCTACTAATGAACCTTACGCTATAGCCAAAATAGCGGGGATAAAAACATGCGAAAGTTATTATAAGCAGCACGGTAGCAATTATTATTCGGTAATGCCTGCAAATTTATATGGGCCTAACGATAATTTTCATCCAGAAAACTCTCACGTTTTACCAGCCTTAATCAGAAGGTTTCACGAAGCGAAAGAATCCCTGCAATCAGTAGTCACCGTTTGGGGAACCGGAGAAGCCATGAGAGAATTTATGCATGTCGATGATTTAGCAGACGCATGCGTTTACTTACTAGAAAATGTTAATGCTGAGCAAGTCTATTCTCAAAACGTGTCCCAAATAAATATTGGCACAGGCAAAGATATATCAATTAGAGATTTGGCACATTTAATTTCAAAAATAGTAGGATATGAGGGAACAATTAAGTTTGATCTAAGTAAACCAGATGGAACTTTAAAAAGAGTTTTAGATTCTACTAGACTGAGTAAGTTAGGTTGGAATCATAAAATTAAATTACAAGAAGGATTACAAAGTACATATGAATGGTACAAAGAAAACATTACAAAGGTAAGAAGCGTATGAGAAAAATTTTAGTAACAGGAACTTTAGGTCAAGATGGCGCAAATATGTGTGAGTATTTGCTAAGAAATCCAGATAATAAAGTTTACGGCATGATTCGCCGCTCCTCCAATCCTAATTTTATTAATTGTGGCTCATTCTTAGAGAACGAAAATTTCCAATTAGTTTATGGAGATCTTACAGATGAAACAAGCTTAGATAAATTAGTAAAAGAAATTCAACCTGATTACTTTATAAATTTTGCTGCAAATAGTTTCGTTGGGATAAGCTGGGACATGCCTTTGCACGTGTTTGACGTTAATACTGGCGGAGTAATAAGATGTTTAGAGGCTATAAGAAAATACCAACCAAAATGTAAATTTTATAGCGCAGGAAGTTCAGAAGAGTTTGGTGACGTAGCTTATGCTCCACAAGATATGAAACACCCAATGCGTCCAAGAAGTCCGTACGGCGCTTCAAAATGCGGAGCCAGACATATAGTTAAAGTATATAGAGATTCCTATGACATGTATGCTGTACATGGCACTTTATTTAATCACGAAGGAACTAAGAGAGGTGAAGAATTTGTAACTAGAAAAATTACCAAAGGAGTAGCAAGAATTAGCAAAGCTCTTAAAAACAATAATACTTTTAAACCTATAGAGCTAGGAAACATATACTCGAAAAGAGACTGGAGCGATTCTAGAGACTTCGTAAAAGGTGTTTGGCTAATGTTAAATCAAACGAAACCAAAAGATTATTTATTAGCTAGCGGTGAAACGCATACGATTAAAGAGTTTGTCGACAAAGCTTTTAAATATGCTGGCATTTCTGGGAGTTGGACAGAAGTAGATGGGGACGAATTAGCTACTAAATTATATAATAATTCAGAAAAAGGAGAAACTTTAGTAAAAATAAATAAAGATTTTTATAGACCAGCGGAGGTTGAATTACTACTTGGTGATCCCACAGAAGCAATGAAAGAAATAGGCTGGAAAACAGAGATTTCGTTTGACAATTTGGTAAAAAGCATGGTACAATTCGATATTAAGAATTGTGAAACGTAAACCTAACAAATACCAAAAAGTTATAAGCAAATTCATTAACGAGCCTAAAACGATTTGGGCTCACCCTACCCTTATTAAAAGGGAAATGAAAATCGCTAAAAAGCTTTTCACAATTAAGTCTGAAAAATTTTGGGAGGAAGCGTACCTTCCTTTTAAGTTAAACAGCTTGGCATGGTTCCTTGGTAAGGATGGGGTAGCGTTTATAAAAGAAGAAGAAAAGAAGCAGAAGATATCCCTAAAGCCTAAAGAAAAAATTGAAATAGAAGAAGAAAAATTCGGGCAGGATAAAAAAATATTATTTAAACCAAACACATTAATGGAGTTTTTAAATGGCAAAAAAAAGTAACGAAGGAGTATCTCCGCTAGATCAAATAGAATCTTACCTTAAACAAAATAAAGGTGATCACTACAACTATGAAGAGGATAGAAGCTATGCCGTTTCCAGCGGTAGCCTTCTATTAGATATTGAGATGGGAGGAGGCATTGGCCCCGGAATCATTCGAGCCTCAGGAGTTACAGAAGGAGGAAAGACTTCTTGCGCTCTATCTTTTGCGAGGAACTTCCAAAAAATGGATAATGCTATGGTTATCTATATTAAATCAGAAGGCAGGCTTTCTCCAGACATGGTTGAAAGATCAGGAGTAGATACTTCTCCAGAGAAATGGTTTGTGTTCAAGAGCAATGTCTACGAAACAGTGATTAATCTCATGAGAGAGTTAATTAAAAACAATTCCACAGACACAAGATACATGTTTATCATTGATTCCATGGATTCTCTAGTGCCGAAAAATGATTTAGAGAAACCGCCGGAAGAAGCTAACAAAGTTGCTGGTGGAGCCTTGTTAAGCTCAGATTTTCTTAGAAAGATGGCACTTGGTTTAACGACGAGGGGGCATATTTGCTTTATGATATCTCAAATCAGAAGTAAAGTATCAATTAACCCATACGAAAAAACTGACCCTAGAGTAACAAACGCATCAGGAGGAAACGCCCTGCTTCATTATAGTGACTGGATTTTAGAATTTCAGGACAGACATCTCAAGGATATTATTTCTACACAACCAAATGGCAAAGGGGAAATGCTCGGCCACTGGTGCAAAGTGATATTCAAAAAAACCCCGAACGAAAAAACAGGTTCACTTGTGCGTTACCCCATCCGTTATGGCCGCGTAGACGGTAAAAGTATTTGGGTGGAATACGAAGTCGTAGATATGTTACTCGCATGGGAAATGGCAACAGCAAAAGGCGCATGGATAACTATCGCTGATGATCTTATAGAAGAGGTTAAAGAGAAAACTAGTTTAGAACTAAAGAAACAACATCAAGGGATGGATAACCTCAGAAAATATTTCGAAGAAGAAAAAGAGATAGGCAAATATATATTCTTCAAGTTTAGAGACACACTAAAGAAATCCTAATGTATAGAACCTCATCAAATCAGAGCGGCGACCTAAGCGAGCAAAGGGTAGCTACCTTTATAATGTCGAGAGGCATGATGGTTTTAGAACCAAAAAGCCGCGACGCAACATATGACTTAGTCATAGAAAATGGAAAACATAAATTCGAAACTGTTCAAGTAAAAACTATGCAAGGTAACAGTATATGTAAAGAAGTTGATAGATCCAACGAAGTAGTTTGTAAAGATGGCAAAACTCGTAACTCTATAAATTACGCAGAGGAGGGAATAGACTGGCTGATTGGAGTGCATAAAGAAACCGGAGAGTGCTACTGTTACAAACATGAAACTTATTCTGAAATTCCAACCAAGAGTTTCAGCGTGTTGGTATACCCACCGGACGAATTCCCCACATATGTTGTACCCAGCAACAATAAAAGAAAAAAATTCCAAGCAGCCATAGAGGAGATCATAGCAGAAAATGAGACTGTATAATATATATGGGAAACTTCAGAACAGGGCTGTAACTAAGTACCTTATAAAATGGAATAAAAAAAGTAGGTCAAAGGTGCAGTTCGCTGTAAAAGATTTTCTATACCCCTACTGGAAAAGTCACGTAGTTTACGAAGAGTTTCCAGTATTTGGCTCAAGAATGAAGGTAGATATAATGAACTTTACCAAGAAGCTAGCTATAGAAGTTCAAGGCTCTCAGCATAATAGTTTTAATGCTTTTTTTCACAACAATTCCAGAGCAAAATACTTAGAATCTATTAAGAGGGACGTAAAAAAAGCGGAGTGGCTTGAAAAGAATGATTTTTTTCTAATTGAAATAAACGAAGATGAAGCTTATAAACTATCAAAAGAATTCTTCGAAGAAAAGTTTAATATAACCCTATAAACTTCTTGTCTATAAAACAAAAAGCTGCTATCATTACAATATGCAGAGTGAAGAAATATTTTCCCAAAGAGTAGAACGGCACGTTTTAGGAGGCTTGATTAAGCACCCCAAAATCTTTGCGGAAATAGAGAAGTTCGTCAATGAAAAAGATTTTTATTTTGAAGTTCACCATACAATCTTTTGTGTTCTTAAAAGCCATCTGCTAGAGGGGAAAGAAATCGATAAGGTTATTCTTGCAGAAAAAATAAAAAATTTAGGAGTATCTTTTAAAGATGATATAAATATATTTCAGTATATCGATGATCTATCTTTTACTCAAATAACTCCGAAAGCTGTTGTAGAGTCCGCCAAATCTCTTTTGAAATATAGAATCCGCCGCGAACTTAAAAATACGAACAGGGATATAATTGAGTATATAAACAAGTCTGCGAATGACGACGTAAACGAAATAATTTCGACCTGTGATTCCATGTATAATAAAAGAATTCAAAATTATACCATGGATGATGAGCCTGTAAATATTTTTGAAGACATAGATGAACTAATAGAAGATAGAGGTAATAACCCGATTGAGGAACATGGATTTCAAACGCCTTGGGAAGAGTTTAATAGGTTATATGGAGGACTACGGGCAGGAAATTTATACGCAATCTGCGCAAGACCCGGACAAGGAAAGACGACTTGGATTAACGACTTATGCTTTAAAACCGCTTACAAAAATAAAATTAAAGTTCTTCTACTAGATACAGAAATGGACAGTCAAGACATTAAATTCCGCATGGCTTCAGCGGTTACTGGTGTTCCAATGTGGTATTTAGAGACGGGTAAGTGGAGGCATAACGAAGAAATGGTAGCTAAAGTTCGACCAGCTTTAGAACGAATAAAAGAATTTAATAATTGTCATCACGCCCACGTAGGAAATAAAGACATAGATCAGATCTGCTCGCTAGTCCGCCGCTGGCACCTTTCAGAAGTCGGTAGAGGCAATCCATGTATAATTGCATATGATTATGTAAAGTTAACTGGCGAAAAAGTTGGCAACAATTGGGCTGAATATCAAGCTATTGGTGAAAAAATTGATAAGCTTAAAAAATTATCAGAAGAAGTTGGTGCTCCGCTCGTTACCGCCATGCAAATGAATAGAAGTGGAGAGCGTGGCGGAGGATCGCTAGTAGACGATTCGTCCGCGATAGCTTTATCTGACAGACTTCAGTGGTACGCTTCTTTTGTAGCTATTTTCAGAAGAAAAACTCTAGAAGAAATAGCTGAAGATGGAGAAAACTTTGGCACACACAAACTAATCCCTCTTAAAACACGATTCCAAGGAAGAGACGCGGCTGGTCATCAAGATGTAATTAGAAGAAGATTAGAAAACGGATCATTTAGATGGGAGAACAATTTCTTAAGTTATGATGTAGCTAATTTTAATGTTGAAGAACGGGGCTCTTTGAGGCATATTATATCAGCAGCTAACGAACGTTTTTTAGTTGAAGGAGGATCAGAAAACGACGGAGAAATTCTACCATAATGACGGAGAATATTAAAGAGATGTTATTAACTTTAGGTTATAGTAATATAACCGAAGATAGTTTAAATTACAGAATGAAACCCATATATAGGGATTCTGATAGCAATACCGTGCTTAGCGTCAGAAAAGACACTGGATATTTTATAGATTTTAGTAAACAAATAAGCGGTTCTTTTGAAGACTTAGTAAAAATATCTCTCAATCTTAAACACCCTATAGAAGCAAAGGACTGGATACAAGAAAGAAAAGTAACTAACTCCTATAAAAAAGAAGAAAGCAAACCAGTAATAAAAGAACCACGAACATTTTCGAAAGACTCTCTAAAAAATCTAATACCCGATCATACTTATTGGATAGATAGAGGTATATCCGTTTCGACATTAGAAACATTTAATGGAGGCGTTGCCAATGCTGGCCGCATGAAGGGGCGTTATATATTCCCCATCTTCGATTACAAAAAAAACTTTATTGGTGCCTCGGGGAGACTCGTTAACCAATCTAACACCAATGCTCCCAAATGGAAACATGTGGGTGACAAAAAGCTGTGGAAATATCCATGCCAAGTTAATAATAAAATTATACGGCATTCAAAGGAAGTATTTCTAGTAGAAAGTATTGGTGACATGCTTTCCCTATGGGACGCGAAAGTTCAAAACTGTATGGTAACTTTCGGATTAGAGATAAGTATTGAAATAATAAATTATCTCTTAAGAATAGATGTAGATAATATACATATATGCTTTAACAATGACGCAGACAACAATTCCGCAGGAAATATAGCCGCCCAAAAAGCTAACAAGAAATTAAAAAAATATTTTGATCCTCATCAGGTTCATATAAATTTACCCACTAAAAATGATTTTGGTGAAATGAATTACGATGAGATTATATCATGGAGAAATCAAATAAAACAACATATCTGTCAGCTTCGAGAGTAAAAACTCTAGAAAACTGTTCATGGAATTATTGGTGTAATTATCACCTTAAAGTTCCGCAAAAGAAAAATGCAGGAGCATCAAGAGGTACAGTGTGCCACTTGATATTCGAGCTACTTCTTAAAGATAGACACAAGAAGCACTTTGATGCGATCATAGAAAACCACACTATTGACGCTTCGCCGCCCGTAGCTAGGCTAGTCAAGAAAGGGCTAATTAATGAAGGGTTTTATGATGAAGAAAATTACGAGCTATGTAGCGCGATGATAACCGTCGGCTTAAAGTTTGATTTTTTTGGTGGAGATTCAGCAGAGATAGATGAGCCCGAAAAGAAGTTCATGATAGAAAGTGACAAGCCTGTGTACAAAATAATGGGGTACATAGATAAGCCGATAATATACAGTGAAGATAAAAAAGTAAAAATTGTAGACTACAAAACTTCCAAGTATAAATTCAGAGGAGATGAACTAACTAGCAATGTTCAAGCTATGATGTATACCCTCGCTGCTAAAGAGTTATGGCCCGAAGCGGAGGATATAACTGTCGAGTTTTTGTTTGTTAAATTTCCCAAGTCTCCAGTGCAACAAGTTAAAATATCAGATAGTCACTTAGAAGGCTTTCAATACTATCTTGAACACGTATACGGCGTGGTTACTAACTTCACAGAAGATACAGCGAAGAGTAACTACGCAAACGATAACCCAAAAAATAAATGGTTGTGTAAAGCTGGAGCGACTTGGGTGTGTCCGTTTATGGATGAATTAGATTACTATGTGCTTTTAGATAAAAATAAAAAAATATTAAAATCTTCACTAAATAATGATCTTGTCGCTGGAGAAAATCAAACAGTAGTGCTCCGTAAATACGAAGGTTGTCCAGCCCATAAATCTCATACGAAAGCATCTAACAATGAAGACGCATTCGATTTTTGATTGACCTTATTTTAAATATAGTTTAGAATTAGGGAAATGAATCAAGTTCTACCGTTTTTTAAATCTCAGTACTCTTTAGGAAGGAGTATTCTGACGCTAGAAAAGCCAGAAGATGTGGAGGAAAGCGGGCCAGACTCAATAATAGACATATCTCAAAAGAATGATTTAAAGGAGGCGGTCATCGCGGATGATTCAATGACAGGATTCCTAGAAGCGTATAGAAATTTTCAAGATTTAAAAACTAAATTAATTTTTGGACTTAGGTTAACAATCTGCCCAGACATGCTTGAAAAATCTGAAGACTCTTTAAATAAATCATGTAAATATATAATTTTATCAAAGAATACAGAGGGTTATAAGAGATTGATTAAAATATCTTCCGTAGCAGCGAAAGACGGATTCTATTATAATCCCCGCATAGACTTCAAAACCTTAAAAGAAAATTGGAGTAATAAAGATTTGCTACTAATTGTACCCTTTTATGATTCATTTATTTATTATAATACTTTAACCACAAAAATATGCATGCCAGAATTTGAGTTTACCGAGCCGATATTTTTAGAAGAAGATAACAACTTACCATTTGACGACATACTGTCCACCTCGATGAAAGACTTTACTAAAGACGGGTCACAATACGAAATGGTAAAGGCTCAAAGTATTTTTTATAAAAGTAAAAAAGATTTTAAAGCATATCTCACCTTCCGTTGCGTCAACAATAGAAGCACCCTTGATAAACCACAGCTAGACCACATGGGTAGCGACGAGTTTTGCTTTGAGAGTTGGGAGGAAAAGAGTAATGAGTAGACTAAGAAAAGTAGAGAGAAAAATTACAGAAGAATTTTTACTAGAGGAATATAATAGAATTTCTAATATTAGAAATAAAGAAAAAAGAGAGCAAGAAATGAAAGCTTTAGCAGTCCTCTCCGAACACGTGGGAGAATATTTAACTATAGAAAGATAATGGACGAACATTTACTTAGATTCGACAAAGACAAAAGTATCGTATTTATAGATTGCGAAACCTTTAATTTATGCCTTAATAAATCTCATAATTTACCTTGGCAAATCTCTATGGTGAGATTACAGGGAGATAAGATTGTAGCTGAAAAGGACTATCATGTAAAATGGGACACACACCTAAGTATAAGTGACGAAGCTGCTCGGATAACCAGATTTAGTCAGTCTAAATTAAATAAGTTGGGACTGCCACCAGAAGAAGTTTTACCCACGGTAATTGACTGGCTTGATTCTGCAGATTATGTATCAGGTCATAATTTGCTGGGATTTGACCTTTATTTAATAAAAGATTTCTATGCGTTTATGGGGCAAGACTACAAACATTTGGTAAATAAGATAATTGACACGTTATCTATCGCCAGAGGGGTCAAACTTGGCCTGAAATTCAAGTCTAACGAGTCTTTCTTAGCTTATCAATACCGGATGAACCAAGTCAGGAAAAGGGGCTTAAAAACGAGTTTAGCGGCCTTAGGGAAGGAATATGAAATACAACATGATTATGCAAATTTGCATGATGCGTTGACCGATTTAAAACTAAATGTTAAAATTTGGAATAAATTAAAATGGCAAGTAGATATTTAAAAGTATCAGATTTTACATCTAAGTTTAATGACTTAAATTTAGATTTACATGGAGTTAGACTGCCCTCTTTCGAGATTGAAAAGGCAGATAAGCGCAGACTTGGTGTCAGCGAAGACCTTGATAACTATGACTTTTTAAGAGCGGCATGTTTGCAAGGGTTCAAAAAACTTAATCTAAAAAAAGATTCAGAATTATACCAACAATATGTAAACAGGATAAAATATGAATTAAAAACCTTGAAAGAATTAGGGTTTGTGGATTACGTTCTACTAGTTTGGGATGTTATAAATTTCTGTAAGAAGGAGGAAATTCCTACTGGCTTAGGAAGAGGCTCGGCAGCAGGAAGCATAGTCCTTTATTTGATAGGAGTAACTAAAATTGATCCAGTAAAATATGATTTATATTTTGAAAGATTTGTTTCAAAAATTAGAGCTAAGAAAAAAATTGTAGACGGCGTAACTTATCTAGACGGCTCGCTTATGTGTGATGTTGACCTAGACATATGTTACTATAATCGACAGAAAGTATTACAGTATCTTGAAGAGAAATTCTTTGGTCACACAAGTAAAATTCTAACACTCAATAAACTAACTACAAAGCTCTTAATAAAAGAGTGCGGCAAGATCGTAGCTGGAAAAGCTGAAACAGAAATGAATATGGTTTCAGCCCTGATACCAAAAGTATTTGGACAAGTTAAAAGTCTAGAAGAAAGCTATGAAGAAGTTGAAGAGTTTAAAAATTGGTGCGATGAAAATAAAGAAACGTATGAGATTGCATTAAAAATTAGAAGCCTTGTAAAGAATAAAGGTGTTCACCCGAGCGCAGTTTCTATATCTTATGACCAAATGGACCAAAGCTGTCCAACTGAATTATCTTCAGATAAAAGCACGGTTTCATCGTTCGACATGAACTGGGTGTCAGAATTTAATGTAAAGCTAGATATCCTTGGTTTAAGAAGCGTTTCAGTTGTAAGCGAAGCATGTAAAGAGATTGGTATTGAAGTGGAAGATATTGATCTTAATGACCCTTTTATTTACAGGAATTTACAAGATTTAAAAACTCCTCACGGCCTATTTCAAATAGAAGCAGACACTAATTTTAGAGTATGTCAAAAAGTAAAGCCTAAAAATCTAGAAGAGTTAAGTGGTGTATTAGCTTTAGCCAGACCGGGAGCTTTAGCGTTTGTCGATCAGTACGCAAACTATACCAATAACGACACGTATGACGTAATCCATCCATTCTTTGAGGATATTTTATCATCGACTGGAGGTGTAGCTTTATATCAAGAACAATTAATGAAAATGGCTCATAAAGTAGGCTTTACATTAGACGAAGCCGAAATTCTTCGCAGAATCGTAGGAAAGAAAAAGGTTTCTGAAGTAAGAAAATGGAAAAATAAGATCAAAGATAAAGTTAAAGAGAATAACCTAGATAAAGAAATAGGAGATATTCTTTGGCAAGTTCTTGAAGATTCAGCCAACTATTCATTTAACAAATCTCATTCCATAGCTTACGCTTCTCTTGCGGCAGCCACAGTATATCTTAAATTCAAATACCCCAAAGAGTTCTTCTTAAGTCTTCTAAAAATGAGCAGACACGAACCCGACCCCATTGGGGAAATTTCAAAAATACAACAAGAGTTCCGTCACTTTAGCATACAGTTGCTACCACCACATATAATTAAATCCACTATGGATTTTTCAATCGAAGGAAATAATATTAGATTTGGTTTGCTTTCTATTAAAGGGATATCAGACAAGTCAATGCAGAAGCTGACAGACTTTAAAGACGAATACTCTAACAAGTTTGAAATTTTCCAAGCGGCAGAAGAAGCGGGAATTGGTTTAAGCGTACTATGTCCACTAATTCAAGCTGGAGCACTAGAGGGATTCAAACAGTCTAGATCTAAAGTAGTTTACGAAGCCCAACTATGGAGCGTGTTAACTAAAAGAGAAAAGAAGGTAGCAATACCACTGGCCGAAAAGTATGATTACGATTTAGTTAAAGTCGTAAAACACATGATTGATACTAAAAACGAGAAAGGGAAAGCTCTAATCGTTGCATCTAGATACGAAACGATTAAAAGACGATGCGCGGAGTATAAAGAAATTTATATGAAAAATAAAACTTCGGAAGCTTTTGCTAATTGGTACTACGAAAAGCATCTTTTGGGTTATACTTACGGCAAAACTTTAAAAGATATATTTACAGACAAAAGACTTGGACTTGAGGTAGTCGCTGATGTGGAAGATAGCGCAGAAGGCAATAGGGTTGTATTTGTTGGCAGGGTAGATGGTAAACCTTACTCTGGGGTTTCCAAAAATAAAGCTAGATATCTAAGATTACAAGTTAGCGACGAAACAGCTAGCATGAAAGTTATGATATTTAACAACAGACTTGATGATTGCAAAGAAATAAATAGCGGACTGCCTCAAGAAAATGAAATTGTTATAGTAAAAGGCAGAAAAATGGAAGAGGTCGTATTCGCAGACATAATTGGCGTACAAGACAACAAGGTATATACTAAATTGGCAGACTTAAAAAGTGCTAAGAAAGTAGAAAAAAACTTGACTCCTAAATAATATAAACATATACTAATCTTATGGTACAATTCTACAAACCCAATCCTAAAGTTACAGGCACGGCCTGCTCCTTTTGGTTAAATAAAGACGGCTCTATTATGTCGTCCATGATTAAACAAGACTCTTGGAACGACCAAAAACGAATTGGTTCATTCAGTAAAAATAAAGGTAACCCCCAAAAAAGTGTGATAGTTAAATTTAGCCCTGCTGAATTGGGCGGGATTATAGACGCTATGGAAAGAAATGTCACCTTTAGTGCATATCATTCTAGTAAAGATCAAATTACCAAAATTAATTTTGGACCATACGTCTCTAAGAAAGATAATAAACAAGTAGGTTTTTCTTACTCGATCAACAAAGAAGAAAAGCAGGACTCAACTAATAAAATTGGTTTTGTTATTGGTTTTAATTACGGCGAAGCAAGATATTTAAAAGAGTTTTTATTAGAAGTCCTCAGAGGGAGTTTTGATTGGAGAGATAATAATATATCTAATGAGCCAGAGAGAACGATTGGATTTAATTCGGCTCCGAACGCATCATTAGATGACGACGAAGAAGATATTTGGTAAAGAGTGAAAAAAAAGAAAATACTTTTTCAGAGCGATTTCGCTCTTGCGAAAACGGGATTTGGTAGGAATGCCAAATCTTTGTTGTCTTATTTATATTCTACAAACAAATATGAAATAGTGCATTATTGCTGCGGTCTACCTTGGTCCAGTCCTCAGTTAGAAAGAACTCCGTGGAAAAGTCTAGGGACGCTACCCGAAAACGAGCAAGAGATGGATCAATTAAACAAAGATCCAAACAGAGCAAGAGCGGCGAGTTACGGTGATTACTACTTAGATAGAGTAATGAAAGAAGAGCAGCCCGATGTTTATATAGCTGTTCAAGATATATGGGGAATCGATTTTGCTTTAAAAAGAGAATGGTATAAAGAAGTAAACTCCGTTCTCTGGACGACTTTAGATTCATTACCAATTTTGCCCTCAGCTGTTGAAGCTGCTAAAAAAACTGAGAATTTTTGGATTTGGAGTGACTTCGCAACTAAAGAACTTCACAGAATGGGTCATAAACATGTAAAAACCATGCATGGCTCCGTCGAGGATAAATATTTTTATAAACTTAATGCAGGGAAAAGGAAAAAGCTTAGAGAAAGCTTCAATATCCCCGAAGACGCTTTTGTAGTAGGTTTCGTTTTTAGAAATCAACTTAGAAAATCTGTACCTAATTTATTAGAAGGTTATAAAAAGTGGAAAGATAACCACAAACCAGATAGGCCCACTTATTTATTACTACATACTCATTTTGACGAAGGCTGGAACATCCATAAGTTGGCAGATGAATACGGAGTAAACAAACAAGAAATTTTAACAACGTACATATGCAAAAACTGTTGGCAAATGGACGTTAAACCTTTCGAAGGTCAAGATATTCAATGCCGTATTTGTGGAGCAGAAAAGTCCACAACGACAACTAACGTAAGCGTTGGAGTAACGGAAGATCAATTAAATGAAGTATATAATTTAATGGATGTATATTGTCACCCCTTCACTTCAGGTGGTCAAGAAATACCAATTCAAGAAGCAAAACTCACTGAACTTATAACTTTGGTCACAAACTATAGCTGCGGCGAAGAAATGTGCAAACCAGAAGCGGAGTCCATAGCTTTAGATTGGAGTGAATATAGAGAGCACGGAACAGAATTCAAAAAAGCATCGACAGATCCCAAATCAATAGCTAAATCTTTGAATAAAGTATACACGATGAAGCCCGACAAAGCAGAAAAAATGGGCCGCGCAGCAAGAAAATGGACAATTGAAAATTTCTCACCAACAAACGTAGGAAAACAAATAGAAAATTTTATAGACTCCTGTGAATACATAGATAAAAAAGTTTTTGAACAAAAAGAAATCATTAGTAAAAACCCCCATGCTCACATAGAGAATATAGAAGATGATGCAGAATGGATTATATCATTATATAAAAATATTCTAAAGAGAGAAGTAGACGATAGCGACGATGGCCATAAATATTGGATGGGGGAACTTTCAAAAGGTGCTACGAGAATATCTATAGAAACGTATTTTAGACAAGTTGCCTCTAAAGAAAATTCAGAAACTGCACAGACAAAGTTCGAAGAATTTTTAGACAAAGAAGATAAAGGAAAAAGGATTTTATATGTAATACCTGAATCCGAAAGAGACGTATTTATGTCTACTAGCTTATTCAAATCTATTAAAGACACATACCCAGAGTATAATTTGTATGTAGCTACCAAGCCGACATACTTTGATCTTTTAGAAGGAAATCCATACGTTCATAAAATTATACCTTATTTCCCCCAAATGGATAATTTACTATGGCTAGAAGGTCAAGGAGATCATGAGGGATTTTTTGAAATAGCCTTACTGCCGCATATTTGCACACAAAGGATGATCAACCATTTACATAATGGTAAAGATAAAATAAATTTTAAAGTAAAAGAATAATGCATACACTAGAATCATATGCGCTTAATAGCGGAGCAAAAATTTCAAAACCATACATTATTGAGAAATTTTTCCCTACAACTTTAAATAAATATATAACATTAGATTGCGATGCGAGGGTTCCTAGCAAACATTACGACTTTTGGCAAGAGGTCGTAGATATTGTTGGACCTATTCTACTTAAAGAAGGCATTACTATACTACAAATCGGTAGAGAAAAAGATCCGAATTTGCAAGGCACTTACCCAGCAATAGGACAAACTAATATAAATCAAACGGCCTATTTAATTAAAAACAGTTTACTGCATGTGGGGCCAGATAACGAATCTACAGATATTGCCTCACATTATAATAAAAAAATCGTAGCTCTGTTTGGTAATTGCTTGTCTTCTCAATTTGGCCCCTATTGGTCAGACGAATTAGACATATCTTTACTACACCCCGAAAGAAAAAATAAACCTTCGTACGCTTTTGAAGAAGACCCAAAGAGCATAAATAAAATCACCCCAGAACAAATAGCTTCACAAATTTGTAAACACCTTAATTTAGAATTTAATTTCAAATATAAATATTCTTACATAGGAGCTAGATACAATGAACCAAAGTTCAATTTAATTCCAAATGTCGCTATTCAAAATTATAATACTGTTCCTAGGCTACCCATTTCTATTAGAGCAGATCTTCATTTAGATGAACAGGCCATAGCTGATACACTACAAGTTGCCCCATTTGAAATAGTTACAAACAAGCCATTAAATCCACAATTAATCAGCGCGTTTAGGCAAAGAATAAAAAATATAATTTACATAGTGGAAGAAGAGAACGAACCTAATTTTATAAGATATTTAATGAATAATGCCGTTTCTTACAGACTTATATCTTTTATGGATGAAGAAAAATTAAATCCAATAAAATTAGACTACATGGATTACGGAACATTAAGTCGAGTTACGAAGCTTACTAAATCAGATGTAGAACAGGAGTCCTCTGGTAAAATTACCCACTATAAATCTAATAAATTTGTACTTAGCGAGGGTAAAATATATAATAGTTTAGCCGCGTGGAAAAGGGGGCTAGATACTAATGAATTAGTAAGATCGCCGCAACCCATTATAGATGACCCACTTCTTTGGGAAGAGTCTGATAATTATTGTTTTTTATCATTGACTGAATCCTAATAAATGCTTATAATTAACTTATGGCCACAACTATGAAGTTAATTAAACGAGACAAAAACGGTCTCATCCCAGAAATAGAATATCCTTTTAATGACTCCGGTCTAATAGATTGGAGAAAGATGCTTAAGACCGAACATCTTGTACCCAACCGTCAAAAAACTTCAGAAACAGACGTATCAAAGCTCGAAGATAATCAATTAATTATTCTACTTGGCGGAATTAAAGAGCTTGCTCAGATTAGGGGATATACTGACGTACGTTATAGCGTACATTCTCCATCTTCAGATTACGTTATATCAACATGCAGCATAACTTGGATACCTAATTACGAAACAGAGGGCCGCGAAGTTACATTTTCAGCGATCGGAGATGCTTCGCCAAACAACACACAAAGTTTCGCAAAATATTTCCTTGGCCCAATAGCTGAAAATAGATCATTCGTTCGTTGTGTTCGTAACTTTTTAAAAATTAACATTGTTTCTCAAGAGGAATTGGGTAACGCTAAACTTTTGGAAGAGGCCAACTCCTCAAATCAAACAGACCCTAAATTTTTATTAGAAAGCGTAATGAAAGAAAAGGGCGTTACTTGGGACATGATTAAAAATAAATTAATAAAAGAAGAATTTCCCAAAGCGGATACGATGAGTAATGTATCAGATATCCCAAAGAATAAAATCTTTGAATTAATCCAGAGGATTAAAAAGAAGTCTTAATCTTACTCCTCGCCGCCGCCGCCGGGATAACCCCCGTCGCCACCAGCTGGTCCAGTGCCACCAGCTGGTCCAGTGCTTCCACCGCCGCCGCCGCCGCCAGAATCACTACACTTACCTTCGCAACACGAATCATGAGTGGATTTCGCTTCCCAACCCGGGTATGGGTAACCATCTGGCGAACAAGGATCATTCCCCGGAGAAGAACCTTGATTACTGTTTGTCCATTCGTAAGCTACGCATCCGCCAGACGCACATTTTCTACATACCCAACTATTATAGCTATAACTAGCATCACTGTACCACTCTCCAGCGTAATTCGTCTCGCAATCTAAGGGTGGTGTTGTCGGTGGAGCAACCCACCCGTCAGGAACTTCATTAGTTCCTTCTTGATCTAATATATTTCTCTGATCCCACTCGGAATTTATTTTAACTGCAAAATCAGCAGAGAGAGGAGATAGATCTATCATATTTTCTATATAAAAATTGACCGCCGTAGTAACGGCATTGGTCGCGCCATCTATAATAAAGTCTGTAGCTTTACAAGTGGGACATAAACCGATTTGCCCGCCATTCCTTTCGAGCGCCGCCGAGTGTGAAGAAAATTCTCCTGCTGCAAATTTAGGTATAAAATTATGGTCAGCCGCAGGCATACTAGAAGTTTTAAATATGGGTCTCCATATATTTGGTTTAGCTTTAGCATATATTCCATACACTCCTCCACCCAGCACCGTTTGTTCCAGCATGTGTCCATAACCATCACGCATAACGCCCGGACCGTCAATTGTTATACTTACTTTACCTGCTTGCAAATCTCTTCTACCTATCCAATCATTGAACTCAGAGCCGCCAAAGTGCATCGCGTCATGCCCAACCCTTAAAAAGCTAGTAAACATATGATAATCAGAACCAACGTCACCCGGATATTGATCTGTTAGCATTCCCCAGTTTCTATCATCTCCTCCATCATTATTAGGATCATTAGTTATGAACAATGAAGACATTGCGTAGCCATCTGCGTCATGATAATCAGACGCATAATAATCCCCGCCGCTTCCACCAAATCTATAATCCTCTTCTCCGAATTTTAAAACATGGTTATATTGTACGGCTGAATAGTAATCACTATAATCTTGATATATTAATACATCCGGATTCCTTTTGTTTGTAAGCTTTAGCATTTCCGCTTTATAATCTTCAAAACTAGTAGCGTTTCCGTTATTTTCTACTTTTAAAAGAATTGTTTGATCGTAATGATGAAGCATGTCATATAAAGATATATTTATAAAATCCATACTCCAGTTTTGGAATGGAGAGTTAGGTGCTTGATACCAATGCCCAATTATCTGCTGAGGATTATTCCATGGACTAAAAGCCAAACCGTGCCCTATTCTTCCTCGAAGCGCCGATGGATAAACTTGATGTTTAGCATACCATTTGGCATGATTCCCTATATACGCACCTTTCAACGCCCACCACGAAATATCCGGACTGATAACGTCTGCAGAACTGCTAGGTTGAAAATTCATATATAAATACTGACCAATACCATCCTGACATTGCCCACCGACATGACCTAGGTAAAATTTACCATTACCACAGTCATAACCATATCTCCAATCCGTGTCTTCGTAGCCATCGGGTAAAGTTATACCTACTAGCTCGTCCCAAAAATGAGTCTTTTTGGCGTAACTCTTTATTCCAGCAAAACCTATTTCCCAAGCGTTGCCCGGGACCTCGCCATCACCCTGCTTGTCAAACGCCCATTTCCACGCCGCTTTCTCTTCTGCTATAATATCAGGTAAAAGAGAATCTCCTACACCTACTACGCTATTCTTTGCGGTTCCATCATGAAGTCTTTGTGAAACCGTAGGAAGACCATACATATCTTTTCCAAACTCTCCAAATGGTAGCGGAATACCCGCCCTATGAAATTCGCAATCATCAGGACCCCAGTCTGATTTCAATTTGTCATTACAACCATATCTAGTTATCCAAGTTGATATTTTTTTATCATTAAAACCGTTTACGCGCCTCTTCCGCATGGTCCAGTTAAATGGATTTTTACTAAGTAATTCTACATTATCAAAATATTCATAATCATGAAGCTGTTGTCCTATAGTATTTTCGTTGCCGGGAACATGATGCTTTGGAGCATAAGTTTCAAGTACATCCCATTCGACAAAAGTGGTTGGGTCATAAGTCCAAAACGAAACCGAATCGCTTTCTATAAGAGCGTTATTAGGCCAATTCCAAGTCGATACAGTTGTTCCAAAGTCATACTGATCTCCAAAAATCATATTCCCAGTATGCTGTGCGCCACCATTATCTAGTCTTACATTTTCATACCGAACAGGATGACAATTATATTCCCTTTTCCAGTCAGGCTTGCCCCATTCACCATAGTTTTTGTGAGTGTGGCAAGAAAACAAAGCCTGCCTTTTTACAAAGTCAGTTTGGAAAATATCGTATTTAGAAAATGACTCAGTGATATGTTTAACTGTACCTAGTCCAATTGGCCGAATCCATTCAACCTCGTCTTCACTTTTAGCAGTTGTAAATTGATAAGATTTTTTTACGTGAGGCATATATCCACGAGTTTTAAAAGAGTATTTATGCTCAGTATTGTCTTCCCATTCATAATTATCCTCTCCATCGTTGCCAAAGCCAAATCCACCCATTTTAACTATCAAGTGATCTGCGCCGGGAACCTTACATCCTTGTATTTTTTGTTCTTTAAAAGATTTTCTCCCTACGTAATCTTCTGGTGGTCCGCCTTTCATTTTATCATCACCCCAATTTGGTGATAAGTGGAACTTGGGATCACCCGGAACAGTATCAAATACGTTTCTAAAGCCCATAACCCAACCATCTACATCATTATCTTCCACAGCAATGCCAGCGTCTCTTACTAAGTTTTCTACAGTGATTGGCCAAACGCCATCAGTCTTATAAGGTTCATTAAGGTTTGGCTCGATCTTGTCACCATCTTCATCGAGGCCAGCCATAAATCCTACTTGAGCGTTATACCAATTTTCATAACCGACGATCCATGTCCTTTCTTCACCATCAATAGTTTTCTTAGCTTGTATTGCAGCGCCCCTATCATCTTCAGCTTTTTTACTAGCCTCTAATACACCATTCCAGCCATTATACCGGTGCTGCATGTTTGGTGCTTCATAATCATAATACATTACAGGCGCATGAGGGGAAATGTAATATGGGTCTTCCCCTAGTTCTATCGGAACAAGGCTATTATCTGTTATTTCATCTTCTTTACTGCCTAATCCGTCACCCTCTGGCCACCAATATTTAACATGCATTTGATAAAATCTTGCATAATTATCATTATCTTTACATTGATCTCCACATAAATGTTCTGATCTAACCCAATTTCTGTGATGCGAAAATTCTTTATCAAATTGAGCGTCTACTTCACCACCACCTTTCCATTTTTGTCCACCGATTACAGGTTGAGAACCAACATCTGAAGCTTTGTCATCTGCTATACGCAAGAGACTTTCGCCGTCCGACTCTCCCGCGAATATAATACTATGCGTATCATAACCACCCCACCAACTCATATGAGATTTATTTTTTGGCCCCAATTGTAAATAATAACCGGGATGATTAGGACCAAAACCATGTTTACTTCCATCCGCGTCTGGCCCATGATCACCACCCGGGGATGTATCAGGCACAGACTTATGAATTATTGCTTCTTCTAGTCCCCCCATGGGAACTTCATTCATAATAATTTTACTAGTACCCCGAGACGCCCCATCTTGCATACGTCCATCTGGAGTATATAAACCTTCATGAGTTTGGACAACTAGACCATCAAAATGCCAGTTTTCGAAACCGCCCCCAGCAGGCGTGCTACTCCATAAACTTCCAAGAATAGGATCTGCATATGAAGCTTTTTGATCCTTATTTGTACCAATGTTTGCTCCCCATTCATCCCATGTCCAAATATCAGCTTGATTTAAAAATTTATGACCCGGTTCATTTCCCACATTTAGTGGCCAATCACCCCCTATAGCCGCTCTCGCTGCGCTACTTCTAAGACCGCAGCCCTGCCTTTCTACATCCCAGAAATAATACTGCGGTTCATATAGACCTTTAGGCATCCCATCCCCATCAAACTCAGGTAGTTTCACCCCACGCTCACCTTGGTATTGCTCATCTTGGCAATAATCCCTGAGTCCTCTATGAGCATTTTGATATCCCAAATTACAAGTCCATTTATCATATACATAATGAGCATCACCCGACCGCCGCATGAATCTAGCTTTAGTTCCATCTTGATTTTGAGAAGTTTCATTATGTTTAAAATCAACAGTAATCATTTTATAAGGAACTCCAAGTCTTCTAAATTCGAAATGAAAACCTAATTCCTTAGCTCTAGCTTGAACTTCTTGAGTTTTTAACCAGTGCACTTTTTGTACTCCAGCGTCCGTGTAATAACCTTTTACATTTGCTCCTCCACCGTTAGTAATTATTTCATTGTTTGATAGTTCCCATACGACATCTTTCGGACCCGCTCCGCGCGACCCTTCCCAACCCGCGTAAGGAGGCAAAGTAAACCCATTATAAAGATTCTTTTGCACTCCGTCTCCATAACCGGCTCTGGCAGTTCTTACGTCATTACCAAGATAATCTAAAATCATCAATCCTTCAATCCCAATTGGATCCCCGTCAGCGTGAAAAGCTGGATGAAGAAGCATGTCTTTTCTTTTCAGTGGGAGAGTATCTTCTGGGGCTCCATAACAAGCGCCCATATTATTTACATGTCTTTTAGAAACCCACCAATTTATAGGCTTGCCGAAATATCCATATCGATGAGTTGTTGTTGGATACGCAAGATTACCAATTTCATCATCCTGAATAGGCACGACTATACCGTCAGCCCAAACCCTCGTTTTACCTTGTCCATCATCTCCTAATCCAAACCAGTCAGCTATACGACATTGTAAACTTCCAGCATGAGCTCTACTCATGGTTATATCATGAGAACTTATACCATATTCAACCCCAAATCCGAGTCCTCGTTCTTGTCTTATTCTTTCGACTTCATAAAAATGTTCATGCCATATTCTGTTAACACCATAACCCATTCGCCAAGCATCGTTAATCTTATTGGGGGATTCAAAATAAAAAGATGTTTGATCTATAAATCTATATTTAGAACAAGGTAGTACATGACGAAATGGATCGTCATCTTGATCTATACAAGCATCTACACAATCAGCATACTGTTGAAATAGTAAGTCGTCCCACTCTCTAGCACATTTCCATCTACAGGCCTGTTCTAAAGCGTTTCTATTTGCCCAATTTCTTGAACACATTCTATGTCTTTGTAAATAGTCTTTGGTTCTTTGCTCAACTCCATTACCGTCAACTTCTATTTCATATTCTATCCCTTGATCATATTCAAGAGGATCAACTATTTCATAATCTTCACTATCGATTGATAAACTTGTAGTTTTAGTTAAACTCGCGTTATATTTAACTGGTAAATTCCCCCACGGCTGATCCCCCGGATCACCACCATTGTTGCCAAAATTTATAACAGTTGGATCAGAATCTACATCGTAATCCCCAGCTAAATCTCTATCGCTAAGACAAGTACCTTTCTTCTGTTTTAAAGAAGGATGAACAGACATCCATTGTCCACCCATACCTTCGGGATCTTTTATTGGCTCTTGTACTGGTTGTGCGGAAATTGCATATGTATGAGATTTTACAGTGTCAGATAAAGCAGCCCCACTTTCTTCCATTAAAGCTGCCCAAGGACCGAGAAAGGTCTGTCTAGAAATTTGATCGTCTTTACCCTCTGGGTCCGCTGCGGCTACCGGAGGATTAGGGTAATTTGTTTGATCGTATATAGGAATTTCCGTGCCCGCAACTCCACCATTATATTCAGCAGATAAAGCTGTTGTACTATTTAATTTTTTTACTTTGTTTAACCAATAAGGCTCTTCTTGTTCTATAGTACTTAAATTGTCCCCATGTACAGACCACGAAGCTCCTACGTCAGTGGCACCCATATTAATTGAGTTTAACATATACTCACCAACAAATGGATTATCCATCATTTCTACTTCTGAACTCGGTCCACCGCCTCTGTTTAAAGCCCAGCCAGTATAATGTAAAACAGAAATTATTTCATACAACTTTACTCCAGCTGAAGCATCAAGCCTAGCTTGATCAAGATTTTTAGGTATATTGTTACCTCCCACTGGTCTTTCGCAATAATTATCGTCAACAACGCCATTAATCGTTGCCCTCTCGCAACAACCTTCTGATTTCCAATATCCATATCCTTTAGAACACGTTCCATCCGGGTTTGTACTGTTAGGCTGACATGGTCCACCTTTGTCATTTTGCCATTCTATAAATCTGCCACATCTAGATCCATTAACTATAGCACTGTGAGAAGCGTTAGTTGCTCCAGCAACCAACCAACTCTCTGGCGCGGATATTGACGGATACACCTCAGTTCCTTCTCCGCCTCCAGCAATATATGGATATGCATCTCCTGCGCCTCCGACATATTGATATGCACCGTTTTGGTCTGGATTTTTATTCAAATGGCCACCGGGTATATCAGGATCAATTTCTACAATAGATATAATGTCTTCTTCCGATATCGCGGGGTTATTTCTAAAGTAGTGTTCTTTGGCGTGCTCTTCGCTATCAGCCCAATATAATCCATTAGGATATATATGCATATATTGTGCCCACGATCCTCCAGCTGTATTTATTGGATTAGTATTAACTAAATTTACTTCCCATTCAATAGTATATAAATCTTTTGGAACAATCATCGACCCAGATCTATATGGATACATCTTATAATGATCTTCAAAAGTTAATGGTCTAACCTTCTTAATACTATTAATTCTAGAAGCTAGATAATTATATTGATCTACATTTAAATAAGCTCTGTTAAATGGAGCATTATATGTATTATATTCATTTTTTGTATAGCTATCATCCGGCGCTAGTCTATCTTCACTTCTTTGAGCTATTCCATTATATTCATCTTCATCGCCGGGCGAATAATTTGCGCCTTGCGATCCTCCAAAATTATATTCGTAACTATCTTTATAGTCTGCCATTTTAAAGTCCCTTTACCAACCAACGTCTCCAGAAGGTAATATATTATATGTTACTCTTTTATCGCATCCTCTACCAAGTGTTCGACCAAACCAAGTAGTAGAAGAAACTCCAAAATATCTTAACTGTGCGTCGTCATAATCTCTAGATATTACGTGGTCAAAACCACCACAAGGCGCAGTATGATCAGCACAAGTTCGCTCAATCATCATATTAGTTCTTAGTTCGTTTTCACTATCATCTAACCATGCATCGTAATTAGATCTATACAGAGGACTCTGCCCGTAAATTTCATCACTGTCACATTCGCCCGAAACAAAAGCTACACCAGTCCAAGTTTCTCTAACTTCGATTGGTACGCCGTATTGATCAGATCCACCTATCGCTGTCGAATTGAAACTTGACGAGTCAAAACTATCAGGTTTTATAACACCAACATCACATCCCATGGTCGCAGCATAATTCGCCCAATCTGCTCCTCCAACAATGGGCGGTGGCCATTGCTTGGGGCGCTTAATTCGCAATTTAGGTGGATGATCATAAAAATGCGGTATCCTAGCCGGTCTATACATTATGTCTGATCTTATATCAGGCGCCGAGCTTTGTTTTTGTCCTTTCTCATCCATATCTATTTTTACATCGCCTTCTCCTTGGTCTCCGCCCCAAGTACCATAAAAGTCAGGCCAATGGGGTGCAGGTCCCGGCGCGCCCATGGACCCGTGCTCGTCCCATTTATATTCACACGCTTGGCACGGATCGTATGTTACCAACCTGCCAAGGGAATCTCTCTCCGTAACATCTTTGACTGTTTCGAAAAGCCTTATGTCAGTTATGTTTCCTTCGCAATCTATATTAGGAAATCCGCTAGGATGAATCTCCATTTCTCTATACGCATGAACATCACCAGCCCTCTTACGAACTGTATCTAAATCACATTTTCCGCAGCAGTCAGGAACAGGAGGCAAATATACAACTTGATCAACCATTATAAAGCCTCCATCTTCAGGAAGCTCTACTTGAACTTGCACGACTTGTGGTATTTTGCCACCTACGCAAGCAGCCTGTCTACACTCAAAGACGTTAGAGAATAACGGCTTATTATCTCCATCGACATAAGTTTGCCACTTTTGTACATCTCCCCCCGCCCGGAACTCTATATCCTCACAAACATCACACACTGTATTATAATTAGCTCTACAACGCTTCTCACCCTCAATCCAGCCATTAGCTGGATGCGGATCGAAGCCGCCTTGATATAATTGACTACCATCAGGAGCCTGATGTTTCACCCAATTATCTCCATCACATTCCCAACACGCTTCTTTATACTGCAAGGGCCATCTAGTCGTATCATAATAATTAAACGAAGGGCCGCTATGATGCATGTCATCCCTAGACCATTCCAGAGTTGGGCAGTAGTCTTCAAATTGTGCCCAAAATTTTATAAAAGAATCTAAATCTAGCTCTTCTACTTTTGCCTTAATACCCTCGACCGCAGACCTAATTATATGGTCAAGATTTATGTCATGCCTAATAACTCCATTGTCATTATCGGCATTTGTTTGAAATGTGTAAATCCATGTTCCACAAGTGTCAGGATTTCTAGACTCTGAGTATCTTCGCCACCCACCCATGCTACCAAATTGTTTACCGAGATGCGAACCGTCATATCTAAATCCCCCATCACTAGCAATTCTTGTAACTATTTGACCGTAAGCGTAATAAGTATCTGCATCATGAAAATATTTTTTACTTAACGCTTCATCCTTATTTGCTTGATCCCAAGTACCGTAGGAATCAAATATACCTAATATATCCGCGAGCTCACTTGCTTTAATAAGCCAACCAGCTGGACCTACAAAGGGCATGTATCCATTTTCAACACATTTTTGATTGGAAAGTGGAGGATTTAAATTACAACCCCCGGCATTACAATCTCCATTCCAAGCGTCGGTACAATTTAAATCTTGATCTCCAATAACCCACAAATCTTCACTTGGGGGTTTTACAATAAAGCCTCTATTTACGGTTGTTCCATGACTCGACATCTCGGGATGATCTGGAGTCCCTGCGCCCATTATGAATGGGGTAAATATATTGGTTTCGCAATAATCTCTATAGCCGCCACCGAGGTTGGGATTATATTTTCCAACTATGAGAGCTAATATTGCATAAGATAAATCATTGTGCCAACCCATAGCTCCTCCCGTTCCCGGGTCATGAGGAAGCATAGTTCTACACGCGTGCCTTATTAAAGCACCTACTGGAAACCCAGCAGGACTTGCGTTGGTGATAGGAAATCTAATTTCAGGAAATTCCGCAGGCCATATTTTACATAAATCTTCCGCCGCCTCATGATTTACTCCGTCAATGTCACCAACTTTAAAGCCTTGCCTAATTATGTTATTATTCAAATCAAAGACTTCAACATCTTGACTTGTATCCCATCCTGCTTGCATGCAGGCCAACTGTTCCAAGGTTATATCTTCTATTCTGTCATCAATAAAATATTTTGTATTAGGTTTATCATTAACGTCACCGTAAAAAAGGCTAGGAATAAGATCAACCATTTTATCCGTCGGATTCAATACTCCCTGTTCGTATAATTTTATAACTGCGCTACCAACAATTACTTTAGTTTCTCCTTGCCCACGTGCAACGGGTTCATTATCGTCTGTAGAAAGCACCCTTGTTGAACCCTTTTGATAATTCGCTTTGTAAACTGCCGCGCCTCTAACGTTTAGCGCGAACGAAACTCTGGGAGCACTACCGTCAGCATTATTTTGTAAACCATTAATATACGTTTGAATAGCGTTATCTATATCGTTCCAGTTGTTTGAAGGAATATTGCAGCCCGCTAGACCAGCAGGGAAAAACTTATTAAAACAATCTTCCGCCACCCTTCCCATTCTACCGGGCGGATTTTTCTTCAGTATGTAATTTTGACTATAATATACAGCCATGCAAGCGGGCCAATATCCCTTATATGAAGGATCCTGTTTATCCTCGTCGTTAAACGCGGCATGAGCGCCCGTAACTTCGTACATTCTCCTTGGTGGACCATAATTACTAAGATGCTTATCCCAAGTTATGGAACTCGGTCCTTCTATATCCGTGTAAGGCATATACCTATTACTGGGTGGCAAGGTACCCAAGCAAGCTGTTGTAGCTTTTCCGAATCTAAATTTTTCATCAATTGGAATATATTCTCTATGAAATCCGATTATGTCTTTTGTTCCATCTATACTTATATCTCCCTTAAATTGAGAAATGATATGTTCTCTTCTTACTTCTTTTATATAAATATCTGGATGATTCCAAAGTACCCCAGTAGGATGATAAAGCATTCCCCAAGACCCCGCAGCAGTTAAACCGTGTAGAAACTTAGAGTCTACGTGTGCTTCTTGTTCTCCCCAAATTTCGGGTTTTCTATTATTGTGCCAAAACCAAGAATGAGAAAGTTGGGAATCTGTGCCCACGGCATTTGTTCGATGGAATCTAGTATTCCTTAATTGCATAACTGACGGCCGGGTAAGTGGGTTAGTAGAAACTAGTCCGCCAAACGGAGTTCGGTTACTTGTTATTGGTCGAGAATATCTTGCATATAAAACTGGAGACTCAGCCTTTTTCAACGACTCAGTATTTTCATCCCATCCCGCTCCTTTCGCTTTAGATATTTGATAAGAATTATCGTAAGCTGATAAGCCAAGTCTGGTTTTACCCATGTGATCGCTACCCCATGCTTGAAAATTTTCTACAAATTTATATCTTAAATTTAAATTTTTCTGCCACTCATAAGAAAATTTACAGTTCTCTTCGAATACCGGTTTCATCCAGAAACCATTAAACGGATCCCCCTTCATGTCCTTTGGATCGTTTGAAGCTTTTTCGGTCCACATTTTATGTAAATTTTCATAGAACATGTCATTGGCGCTAGCCTCGCCATTTTCTGCCCACTTAAATTGCCAATGATTTAATGAACTTTTATCAAATTGATCTTCTTTATATGCAGATTTAGTTCTTGCATCTCCCGGCGTAAGCGTAATATCGTTTCCTACATTGAAAGCGGATTGCCCCTCAAACCCTCCGGGAGGACTCATTGCCGTGAGTCGTTCGTATGTTGTGCTTAATTTTGCTTCTGCGTAGTCGATACAGTAATCTATTTTAGCGTCGGTGTTACATGTTCCCTGCGTTTCGCAACAAGCTTCAAACTCTGATCTATATGTATCCACCCAAGGCATCATTTCAGAATAATAAGGCTGGTTCGGCCAAGACTTATAATAGAGCGCATTTTGTGGCCCCTCCATCTCTGATCCATCCCAACCTTCATAAGTTGCGTTGTCCGACATCAAACTAGTTAAATTAACACCAAAGCCAGTCCAGTATCCTGCGTCTACACTACCATCATATTTATTAAATTCTCTAAAAGCGGCATGTACATCATGTAGCCTAATGCTAAACATATCACGCCTACCTTCGAAAGAAGTATTAGCTTTAGTAGCGCCGTCACGATGACCATAATAACTCCAATCTTTATCAACTTTTGTATAATCATGCTTAAGATTTAAAGGAATCCATTTATCTTTTTTAAATTTCATTATGGGAGAGTCTTTAACATATCCCCCCGATATAGGTATTATGTGAGATTTAGCAAATCCATGTTGTCCGGGAAAATAAGCTGCAAAACCATCCAAGCTTAAACCTCCAAATTCTTCAGTAGTGGGCCAGCCCACGACTTTATAAACATCATTGAGATCATCTGCAGTAGGTGCCCAATTTTTATTTTCAACAAAACCCGCAGGAACAGCGCAACTCAACCAGTCTTTATCTAATACGTCAGACGCGATAGAGCAATCCCAACCGACTTTTCTATATGAGTTTGCAGCATTTTCCCCTCCAAATATCAAATGGTTTCTTGGCATTGCATACCAGAACGAGTATTTATAATAATGTGGACTTTTTAAAATATTGTCATTTCCTCCCGCAGCTTCAGTGACTGTTCCTTCGTAAGTGAATCTAGCTTTACCACCAATAAATCCTTCTTTTCCTTGCGAGTCCTTAGTTAAATCTTTAGCTAAGTAATTTCCTACGAGAGTCGCGCCAACTTGGGAGTTTATCCCAGAGCCTGCTAAAGAAATTATTTCAGTGGTCGCATTCCAAGTTTTATCTATATCATAAAATGGAGCACTAAGCAGACTAATTTCTCCCCTAGCTTTCCCTGCATCTGCATGACCAGCACCAACCGTTGTCCAATCAGCTTTTGAACAGCTATGTCGCAACGAAGCTTCCCAACTATTTGTACCATCCGCCCTTTGAACTGAATTTGGTTGATTTTCATATTGTGGGAAATGCACTCCCCACCCCTTTAACGGATTAATTGGGTGGCCTTCTGTAATTCCATTAGAAGTTATAGCTACGTCATTTTCAATCTGGTAGGCGCTGATCCCATCATCTACATCAAGATTAGCTCTAGCACCCATATTCATCCAAGTGGGGCAATTACCGAAAGGACTCAGCCAAGGAGAGTTACTTTCTCCACCTAGTTGAGTCAGAGTGTATGATCCACAACTATCACCTAATCTATTATCATAAGTAGCAAAAGTATCTAACTGTTCATCGGGAGACATTCCCATTGGATGACAAGTTTGATAATTTGTAATTGTCATTGCAGAAGAAAGGGAATTTTGATTTTCATATCCTTGTCTAGCAACTAATAAATTTTTAAATCCAACACTTTCAGGAATTTCTGCATAAAAATATGATCCAACTTTAATATCATGAGTATTCATGAAATCAATATGAGAATACAGAACTTGGTGCGAGTTTTCGACACCAGCCGTACACGTACCAAACCTTTCTTCTCCTATTTGAGTTATAGGATAAATTTGACTCTTTAAATTTAGGTAACTATTTTGCCCCAATATGTTTGTACTTATGGGCATCTGATGAATTGCATAAGCGTAAGGATCATTATTATCAGTCCCCCAAGTTCCTCCGCCTTCATAAAGATCCCCGTACCCCCTTAACGGTCTTGATGCTTGATCATACGCAAGTTCAATGGTTCCTTCGTCTATATTTTCTTCAACACAATCTCGACCCTTCAATTGCGCCATGCCAACCAAACCAAAAACGCCACGTTTTCTATTAAACTCTTTGCACTCTTTAAGAAGTTGAACTTTTGCGTCATCTTGATCGTCAGCCAAAACATAAAACCATTGATCAAGGTCAATTACTCCCCAATCTTTATACTGTTGACACTCAGCTTGATCATCACAGCCAATCGCCTGCGCATGCGCATTATCTGTACCGCAAGACAACTTACCTCTATATCCATCTTTTGTTCTATTGTTCTGTCCAGCTTGCGCAAATTTTACTTCAGATATTTTTGCTTTTTCAAAATGATCGCTCCTTATATCTTCTTGCAAACCGCTACAAGCTAGCGTTCCTCTTTGATGTAATATGCTAATAGCGTAGTTCTCCCTATCTTTTAGAGGCCCCCAGAATCCCACATGTTTTCCAACGCTTTCTACCCAATCTCCAGAATTTGGACTTAAACTATGATGCCTTACGTATCTTAAATGTTTTGGCCCTAACCTATCAGAATCATAATCAAACAAAGTAGATACAATTGGCCCCACTCCAGAGTATCCAGCATTATTAATAGGATCAACAGAAGCGAAAATCGCTGCCGCATCTGTATAACTTGGTCTACCCGGCCACTGTTTAGCTAATGAATCTGGTCCACCTTCAAGGGCGAGTAAATTGTCGTTTACTTCTTGTGCAGTAGCTCCACCAAAATCATCCGGTTTATCGAAATGAGTAAAGTTATTAAAAAAGTGCATAGGCGCGGCCGAAAAACCTGAAAGACCACAGTCTCCCACTTGATTAATACTCATGTATGCAGGTTCAATAGGTAAAACATTTACATTAAGATTATTAATAAAATCATGAACATATCTTGCTCCACTATAAGGAATTAATTTTTTCTCAAAACAGTTGGGACAATTACTTGCTGTTCCGCTTCTTACGCTATACATTTGCATCACCCATCCCGTATGATATAAAAAGTCTGCTAAAAGAGTCCTTTGATTATCTAGACGTACGAAATACTCCCCCTCTTCTGGGTCTCCGTCCGGCGCGACAAACCAACCACCAGCGGGCTGAGGTACTATCTGTTGACCGAAATCTCTGTGAGATGGCGATTTCATCAACTGGTAAGAAGATCTGCCGGGTGACGAAACATCTGACCGTTCGCGTTCTATATTCGGCTCACCCGCCCTAGGCGTACTTTCTTTGTTTGAATATCCAGATATAGTTTTATTTCCCACGTCTGCATAACTACGAGTTCCGGGATAAGTTCCCATTGGTTCGTTAATAGCAACCGTTGTATCTCTATCTGTATCCCAATGAGGTAAAGGCGCGGCACCAAGAATCGGCGCGGGAGCAGCTTCTGTTTTTATATCAAGACTTTCTGCAATACATACTCCGGAAGCATCCCATCTTCTTGGGCCAAAGGGGTCCATCTGAAATCTAGCTTCAAACTTTGCTATATAATCATCAGCGACGAGCGGATTAATGATATTATTGCTTCTCGCCTGCTTTAAATAATAATGAGTGCTATCATAGTAATCATAATAGTAAGGGTAAGTTTCTACAGAGTTCTCAGCCATAGATAACTCTAGATTATAAAGAGGGTCACCGACTAAGAATTTTTGAAAATGTTCGAAACCATCTGTATATATCCCCCAATCTCTCCTCACACATTTAGAACTGTGTCTAGGTATTGTAATTTTATGTCCTGCGGCAGGAGAACATTCCATTACTGCAAATTTAGTTCCATCAGCTTTTGTAAATATTGCTTTTTCTACTGTAGCTGCTCCACCCACTAATTCATCTAATGGTTCAAATTCAAATTCCATATCATAATTATTTAAATTATGTATTCTAAAGAACTTGTATTTGTCGTACTTTTTTGAAAACTTAAAATTTTTATATTTATTTATGTCTCCATCAAAAATTAATTCAGCTTGAGAAAATCTATTTTCTAAATTGGGATAATGATTAGGAACCCCCTTAACTGGAAGCGGGTCCGTAAAATCACAAGGCCAATCAAATCCATAACAAGTTTCACACTGAGGCGTTTCTGGTGGCGGTTTTCCAGCGTATTCAAATTCATTTTGACAAGTGGGATTATTAAAACCTTTTCTATCTGGATTATCTTCCCAGCACCAGCCGAAATGTTCAAATCTAAATTCGTCTTCTCCTTCCATTTCTTTATCTAAGGATCGATTAAAAGAGGCGCTCCAATAATCTAGAGTATCATAACTTATAAGTCTCCAGTTAGGAGAATCGAAGGTAATAACTTGGATTGTCGTAGTAGGTCCCGATGTCTTAGTAGTAGTTGTCGTTGTTGTTGTTTTTTTGTCACAACAGTATTGTTGCTCAGTTTCGCTACCACCAACTTGATCAACTGCATTTTCGCAATACCAAGTATAACAATCATTTGCAGTTAGCCATCCCTGTCCATCAACATTATGCCCCACCATTTGTGCCTGATAATCTATTTCCCACATTTTTAGACCATCAAAACCTGTATCATCATCACACCATGGACAATCATTAGAGCCACCCCCTTGATTACCTCCACCTTGCCCAGCAGGAGTACTTGGGTCGACTCTTACTTTACTCTGCTTGTTGAATTGATAAACAGTAAACTGTGTATTAAGTTTAGGGACAAACAAAGCATGTTGTAAATTAGTGCAGTAACCAGCATCAGAAGGACAAGGGCAAGGAACTCCACCATCAATAACATCTGGGCAAGAAACTTGATAAGTAAAATCTAAATCCCAACGACTACCCGAAGGAAGTAAAAGCGCCGAAGTAATAGCTTGTTGTGGGCATAAATCCCAATGACATTCTATATAAGATCCGTATTTTGGTACGGTACCAATAACTTGCGGCGGGTTACCAGCTGTAATATCTTGAGTATAAGTCATCCATTTACCGCCCTTACAATCGTCACAAGTAGAAACGGTTTCGTCAATTAAAGAATTTTCTAAACCCAAAACTAGATTCTGATCGGGAGCAACATCTATAATTAAAAATTCCTCTACCCATTTATCCATCCATGGGTCTATTATTTTTTCATAATCAAGAGCTAAGCCGCCACCATCTGCCATTATCATAGAAGCGGCATCACTATAATAACCTCCCCCAGCTATATTTTGCGCACCTGCGCCATCTTTATATTGCCCAATTAATTTATAAAACCATCCCCATTCTCCAGCCGGAGTTAAAGCTTCTTTTTGACAATCTTTTTCACCCCCGCATATTTTATTTTGACAATCTTCAACAGATGAATACCCTAAACCAAGCAGCATCGCATTGGTCAAGTTTGCACATTCCCCAGTACTATGTTGAAATTTTGCGCCATCTAAAAAATAATACTTCTTGGGACTGCTAGTTCTATCACCTATACTGGTAGTTAAACCGAAATAATATCCTTCTTCTACATAACTCGAATCATACATTCCATCTAATGCATTACCGTAAGACTCAAGTCCATTCATAAAATAAAGAGACTTATTGTTAGTCATGTGGTTCAATACTTGATTCATTGAAGAATAAAGATCATTCATTCCCGCCGCTGAATGCGCAGAACCAGTCTTTATGTAAGGAACTAAACCCATGTCATTCTATACCCAAACTGCTCCCCCTCCTTGGGCCACGACTTGTCCACAATCATCTTTCCAAACTCTTCCATCTACATTTAAATCAATAGCAAAAGCTGCTCTAGCATGTATGGGAGTTGGCATAGCGTCATCCCACTTGGTAGAATAGGTAATAGCTTCGTGAGCGGAAACTGCTTTTGGGTGTTTGTCGCTATATTGATTCATAGCTACAGCTGAGCTTCTATTAGCGTCCATTTTTCTGTCCGGATCGGATTCATAAATCATTTGCTTAGCGTAATTTTGTCTAGATATACGTATTTTATCTCCGGGAACATAATCGTGAGATTCTGTAAAGCCTGCCGCTATAGGAAAATTAGCTGGTCTTTCTTCTGGCCTTGAACCGTCGTTCCATGGATAATTTTTTACACCACCCGCACCAACCTGTCCTGCGAATAACATAGGTAGCACTCCCGGAGGGCTTCCTATGCGAGCTTGATAGGGAGGCCAAATCCATTCCTGATGTTCGCCCTCTTTGCATAAAGGCGTATCCCCTTGATAGTGAGCAATTCTTCTATCGACATCTTCATATTTATACGATACGTCAATAGCAGTACCTCGCCCAAAATGATAATGAAGTTTTCTATGATCCCATGGAGTAGTTTGTAAATTATAAGGTTTGTATACTTCTATAGTCTTTTCACAAGCGGGGGCGCATTCTGTTGCGCCTAATCCTTCTGGATTAGTGGTTATTTTAAAATTATCTTTTCTACATTCCTCTTCAGAAAAAAAACCATTATTATGCCAAGCTCCATTATCACAAGCCGCGCAAGGATCACAATAGTTAAAGTTATCTAAATAAGAGCATAACAAAAGGTCTTCTGCTTGATCCAGCACTTCGACAAGCATATGCGTTTCATGAGCTTGATAATTTTGTAAGTTATTTGGCATTATATTTCTCCTTGATTATAAAAATTTGGTTGTGCTTGCCCCGTGTATAATACCATATTATACCCTTTCCATTCTCTAGTGCAAGTCTTATCACGCTTTAATTGACCGAAAAAATTTCCGCCGGGCTTCGGAATTCCAGACCCACCGGATTGAAGTTCGTTTATTAATCCTGAAACAGCTATGTCTGACCCTACCATACCTGTAAGATCTTGACTTACAGATACATTTTTTCTTCCGGTAACGCTCAATATCGCGCTAATAGATTCTCCATCAGGAAATTTATTTTCAAATCTAGTATGCAAAGTAGGGCCATTGTAGTTTCCAGAGCCACTAAACATAGGGAAACGGTAATCGCTATTTGTTAGTAAATCGTAAAGAGCTAAATCTCTAGCATATAATCCTGTTTTATAACATAACTGATTAGTAAAATCTTGATGCCCCCACTCGCCAGATATTGTACTACATCTATTTTCATTCAACCCCATTAGTGTTGAAGCTCCCCACCAAATATATTGATTAACCTGACAAGAATAACTACAGCCAGTATCAATTGAATGAAACCATGCTCCAGAAGGATATCTTCCATTCGATGGTCCATCACTATAAGTATTGTCTGCGCTTACATTTTCAAAATAACCTCCTCTCGCTAAGTCAGTTAAATCAGCAATTAAACTTCCAGATTTCAAACTAAATACACCAGTATCAAGATTAGCGTATCCACCGCTAGTTACAAAATGAAAAATCTGTTTCAAACCACCCGTTGGGCTTTCTAAGTTAATATCAGAATAAATTACCTGAGTGTTATAACCAGAACTACTCCAAACGGTATCAAATAATGATCCAGAAGATTTGTATTCCGCTTCATTTTCTGTCATTATCAATGCACACTTATTATCCTTTAAAGCTTTTACAACTGAAGGATTATCAACTATACCATCCGAATCATTATCCAAATACTGAGCCAAAATGCTCGCCGCCGCAGAAACTTTTTCTCCTTTTGTTTTTATTGAACCAATTACTGGAACTCCAAAAACATCAGCGTATTTATCGTATAAACCAGTACTTCCCACGCCACTAAATACAGAATGATTACTCCCAGAAGTAAAGAAAAGATTTCCACTAGTGAACCCGACTGGAATTATGTTATAAGAATCATAGTCAACTACAATTTTAAATTGGTCGCCAGTGATATAAGTTGGATCAAGATTAACATAAAAATTATTTAAATTAGAATAATTATCTTGCCGTCCATTTCCGCTACCTACCCAATTATTATCATAATCACCACTACTATAAAGTCTTTTTATTGCCGCTTTATCTATAGCGCTTGTTTTTAAACCTCCAACATGATTACCAGTAAAACTGGTTTCTACATGTCCATAAGGACACATAATAGACTCACAAGGCCATAACCCCTCTGCGCTTGTATGTCCCAGTCCTAACGCATGACCAATTTCATGAGCAGCAACATGCTTTATGCTCATGCCATATTTCTCTTTCCAATCTACGTCATCTACAACCCAAGCGTCTTGAGCGTCAAAAATTAAATCCCCCCAATGGTTTCCGATTTGAAAAGTTTGTAGTAAATTTTTATAACTTTGACCCAAGAAAGCGTAAGCTAGCACGTTACTTGAAGTATCTATAGATGCAACCCCGATTCGAAAATCTCCGACATTATGCCAACCATTGTCATTATTTCCATAATAACCTAAATCATAATAATAATATCCATCAAATTTATATCCTGTTATATTAGGTTCACCACATTCATCACAATCATAAAGGGGTCTATAATAAGGGAATGGACTTGGAAGGTCCCCTCTTGCATCTACTCCTTCGAATCCCTTATTTTCGAAGTTAACTGTGACGCCGTCAAAGGCACTTTCTATAAGCTCTTTCCATTCTCTAAAAGCTTCACCAATCTGTCCAGTAAATTCATCCTGAGTCGCGCCTATCCTTTCCCAGTTCGCAGGAGGATTATCATCATAACCTGACCAATAATGATCTCTTATTTCTAAAGATGGAGCACCGGTTGGGCCTCCATGAGGACCAGTCGAGGTACTTGTATTATATATCATCGTACCCGGTAACATAAAACTATAACTATAAGTTATTGTTCCTTCATTTTTTTCACAAATGTCTCTCAGCCCCTGCCAATAATAAGCTATATTTTCATAAGTTTCTACTTTGTCATCTTTTCTATGTCCAGAAATTTTATTTCCATCTCGATAACTATATAAAGAATCTGTATCATATCCTGTTTTCAAATCCCACAAACCAGTAAATGTTTTTTCGTAACTATGCGTAACAAGTTCAGCTGTAGCAAATTCAGAAGGGCTACCTCCCACAAAACCAGAAAAGTATGGTTGACTTCCTAGATATATCCCAGAGTTAGTTAACTGTACTCCAGTTATAAATCCGCTTTTTAAATTAGCTAAACCCGTAGCAATTTTAGCGCTGGCCCCAGTCCCTTCAGAAAAAATAAGTGTTGGCGCGCTACTATATCCGCTCCCCACGTTTATGACTTTTACTCCAGTTATTTTTCCAGCAACGTCAGCGTCTGTTGGATCTCCAGTTAATCCACTAATAACTGCTCCTGCACCGCCGCCGCCACTGATTGTAGCATTTGAATTCGCTATATAATTTTCTCCAGAATGCACCATGTTTGCGCCCGACAAAGAAAAAGAGCAAAGAGCTATTCCAGAAACATCGACATGGCTGGAATTTTTTGAATGTGATCTACCATAAAACAATGGCGTAGGTATACTGGAGTAATCTTGACCAGAAGTAATCATATTCACGCCAGACGCTTGATAAAAAGTTCCCGTTTTACCCCCGCTATATTGCAAAGATATATACAAGGGCTTGTCTGCAGCGCCTTCTAAAAGATTACCTCTTGCATATGCGACCTCATACCCCAAGTTAAATAATCCAGATCTTTCATTTGCCCCACTAAGAGTAGAGTTTAAATTACTAGCGTCAGATAAAGTAAGATTTACAGAAAGAGAATCTTCTTCAACGGGCATAAATTTAGTAACGTCATCTACTATTCCAAAACTAGTATACCATCGGCTTTCAATAGGGTAAATCACATAAGGCTGTATACCAGTTCCACCCATTGTTCCTGATGAATTTATTACAATATTATTATTGGTTAAATTTCCAGCATCGAACCCACTAATAGAAAAAAATCCAGTTTGAGATAATAATTCTCCAGAGAATATTTTAAATTTATTAGAAGCATCTACACCAGTGCTTTTTAAAAATCCAACAATACTCCCACTAGCCATAAACCCAGTTTGAAAACTTAGTTCATAATTGAAAGGATCACCCTGAATCCAAACTCTTGTATCTAAACTACAACCAGTAGTGTCTATAAAAAATTTCTCAGGCTTAAAATTTTCTTTCGTCCCGCTTAAACAATAAGCCGCATCATTAAAATGATAATCATATTTACTTCCAGAAATATTTCCAGAAATATAAGGCGTGAAAGAATTTGATGAATAACCGGCGAAAAATCTTTCTTCTGGATCAAATATTTTACCACTTTCGAAAAGAAAATTCATGGTTTTACCTTCTCCAGAAAAACCAAATATAGCCCTTCCCGTATCAGACCCGCTAACTAAAAACTTACCTTCCCAAGTTAGAGAATTTCTTTCAGCAATAGATCTAAAGTTTGAACCAGAAAATAGCATTAGAACGCCCTTCCAAATGCGTTAAGATTAATAGATGGATATAAAGTATCCCAAGATACCTTTTTAATAGCTTCGGCATCTGGATATTTTGTACCAAAAGTAAAGTTTACAGTCATTCCCTGCGGTCCATAACCGATACGAAAACCTTGCAAACCAGCAGAAGGACTCAAAAAAGGCACAATAGAGTTCATGTCAAATCCAACCATACCGAAACTTATAGAGTCTGAAGGTAAAGCATTATTCACCATCATACCCTTATTCAATAACTCCTGATGATATTTATGAGGAGTAGTGAACATAGCTTGAGGATTACCGACCTGAACAAACGGAGGTGGGACAATCATTCCCTGCTCAATTCTTCCTTGACCAGCTACCCCCTCCATGCCTTTTAATTTGTCCGGATGTTGTATCCAATCTTGACCATAACCTTTAGTTACTTCATTTTCAGCATAAACCGGAGGAGCCGCATTGTCCATAGGATCGGGATACCATCTATCAAGATCGCTAGTAATATCCGTCCAATTAACATCATATTTTAAAGCGTCACCAGCGTTAGTAATAGAGCCAATAGATTGTTGAACAGCCGGAACGGTTTGTCTCCACTGCATTGAATATTGTTTTTGTCCCAAATATATGTTTGTGCTAGGAAATTTTATCCTTACGGATCGATGAAAGCGTTTCATTAAAGGTTTTGATCCAACCACTTGTCCATTTCTACCCATTACGTTTTCTCTAACAGGTTTTCCTCTCGCATCAATCACTGGCTCATCTTCGCTTACGGCGATTTCAAAAGACATACACTGTCTGCTTGTTAAACCTTCGGTCGTGAAAGGAGTTTCAAAATTAATACCTTTATAGCATCTACAAAATCTATCTATGACATCAAAGTCGCACTCAATCGCGCACTTCTCTTTTACTTCTTCTTCTTCTTTATCAGAGTATACTATTTCATTTGGATTATCGGTACCGACGAGGCCGACCTTACCAACACTAAAGTATTTATCAGTAATTTCCGGATTTGTTACAAAAATTAAATGAGGATTCTCGTTATTTTTAGTACTACCGAAAAATACATTATTCATATCACCCAGCGTAGCTCCAAAAAACTCTTCTATCATTGGTCCTAAAATTCTACGGGCATGATTAGAAACTTCTGTAATCTCTGGCTCAAATTTTTGTAACCAGTTTTGATTAACTGAATTTAATATTTGCTTATCAAATTCCTGTTGACTTAAACCCCATTTGACATCTCTTTGAAAAGTAAACCACTCTTTGCCGGTATCCTCGGCAGGATCTTCTACAACCAAAAACACCCTATCGTAAAATTCATTGTTGAATGCTAACGGCTCATTTTCTTTACCGGGCGTCGGAGCACACCCCGCATTCTGGCTCCAAGCGCTATTGTTGTCGCGCTTTAAATAAACTTTTTGAGCTTGAATTTTCATACCGTTTGGTAAAGTAACAGTTTCTAACATTTTAGCGTCGAAAACTTTTGGAACTTTATACTCTATTTCTCCATCTACACCAACCGTGCCGCCCCATTTATATCCATCGACAACGTTACCATCTCTATCCATAATTTCAAATATAGGGCCATCCAATTCTGTACAGTTGTTTAAATTTTGCCACCCACCCATCGCAGAGTCGAACTCGCCTGCTTCCGATGGTGGCGCGGGACCAACACATTTACGGTCAGGATGATAAGGCCACCTTGCTCCATTCTTAGTTTTTTGTGCTTTACTAACTGGTGGCAGCGCCCGCCAGCTTTTATCCGTAAACATAAATTTATATTGGTATCCGCGAACTAAAATTTGATAATTATTAATTCCTTCTATATAGGCGCAACAATCATTGTTAGGGTTCAGAAACGTCACCGCCATTTGTGGATTCCAGCGGGCCTCATCGTATTTATAAGCCTCTTGAGAAGCGTAAGCTCCCCAACAGCCCCATCTTAAATTAGCTATACCTGCAGTAACTCCACCTCCAGAACAGTCTTGTCCCGGCGGACATGGCATATTTTTTCTAATATTTAAATCATTAGGGAATATATTATACCCATGATAAGCTTGCCCTTTATGTTTCTGTGAGGGTGGATGAGTACTTATTTTTAAATCTCTTTCAGAATCTCCCTGACACGAATTAAATTCACACGGATTATTCGCTCGTTGGAATATATTTGGATTACCTTCCCCGCAAGCTTCGTCAATATAATGCTTACCAATAAAATCAGCGACTTCTGCTTCCCATTTTTCCCAAGCAGAATCGAGATCTTTACTATAGCTCGCTATGTATAAATCTGATTCTGGCCCATATCTGTTTTTAAAACTCTGAGCAGGAGATTCATTACCTTCGGTATGAGACATACCTTGCCCAAGAGCAGCATCGATAAACATCTCTTTTTCTCTTTGAGTAAAACGATAACCAGCTTTGATACCTAGCGGGGATAAATCTGGAGACTTGCCAACTTGATTCCCAACGCCCGGATTTCCAGCAGTACTTAAATCATTTCCATATTTTTTATAAGCTAAACCATATAAATATATTTTTCTAGCAGACTTATTATATTTAGCCAAGGCACAAGATATTAAAAATTCTTCTTCAGTTCTATCCATACCGAAAATACCATCCTTAACTTCCTGCTGACTAAATAAACCATTAGCATATGGAGCACCATCCTCTTGTTTTATATACGCTTGCGAGCCCTCTACTAAAGCTAAATTTCTCCATAATAATCTTCTATAACTTGTATATCCCTTATCTTTTACTTTTCTTGGTTTTTGTTGCCAAGATATATGGTCTTTCTTATGGGTATTTTTAATAGAATAAGTTTGTTCGTAGTTGGATATAATTATTACATCCTTTTCGTCAAAACTCTGAACCATTTGTCTAATCGGAGTTAAATCTACTATACCTTTAGTTAAATCTCTTCCATATATTTGATTAGTAAAGGGGTCCCAACCCCATTCGAATCCAAAGTCGCTACACCACGCTCCAATAATACTATTTAAAGTTTGATTTGCGTGTTGAGCTCTGTAATGGATTTTCCCTCGATTATTTATAGTAGGATTGCCTAAGTCATCTTTAGATATGAATATGTTGTTATGCTCCATCACATATACAAGTTCATCCCAACTATATTTTACATCAGGGATTTCACATGAATTATTCGTGAATTCATCTACTCCCAAAATTATAGCTCCGCCACGTTCAGGATCTAAATTACTAGCCCACCCAGCACTCGCAGCATACTCAAGATTTTGATACTGTATATCTTCCATGTCTGACGGAACAGTTCCAGCTGGACGAATAGTTCTACCTCTTGCATCATAAATGGGCGGCTTATATTTTGAACATGGATTGCATCGAATTGGAAGTTTAACAGAAAGCTTGTTTCCTTGTCTGCGATCTTTATAAAACACCATTCTTTGTCCGTCTTCAGGATTCGTTAAGTTGTGAGGCAAAGCAGATTTTCCAGCTAGCCCGAGCCAAACTTTCCCTAAAAAAATGGATCGATCATAATATTCTAAAGATAAAGTTCTTGCCCCCGTAGTCTGCCTGTAATTGTATTCCACCAAATACATAGAAGGAAGAGTGACTTGAGGATCAGCAGAATCACAAGGATTCATTATAGAAATTGCGACAGGATCAATAGCGCTTAAATCTCTTTGGTTAATATTATATAAACCGTTCTCATTTACTATGTTTACGGTTACAGAAGTAGGAGCTCCGGCAAAGCCGATGGTTACGTTTAATTCATAAATTAAACCACCAAAAGCTTCTCCGTTAGGATTATTTCCTATTTTAATTTGTTCTATTTTCCTAAACGACATTACCTTATCCCTTAAATATTTTTACACTTTTTAAATTAATCTATTGATTAAAAAAGTCTTCAGTGTCGGAGTAAATATTAGAATCGTGAGACCTTAAAATAGTAGGTGTATTCAATAAACTATTTTTAGGTGTTTTTATATAATTTACGCCTTCGACTTGCCTTAAACCGTTAATCCATATTTGCTCAGAAAGCAGCCCAAATCCAACATTTTTATGATTCCCCATGTCACTTCCAGTGATTGCATTTGCTATAATTGGTCTAGCGACGAAAGATATTTGAGCATCTTGTATATCTGGTAGGGTACTTCTTATTATTTCTATTTCATTACTGGAGTTTTCAATATAATTAAAGCCAGAAGTGAGTTTTAAACCATTCAAATATAAATCTCTATTTAAATATTTATTACCCGCCAATGTTAAATTAGTAGAATCTGGTATATATTTAATATGTACAGCTTCCCCCGTCGATCCAAGCATTCCATAATCATGAGAATCATCAAAAACTATGAACTCCTTTTCTGCAGGCATATATATATAATCTTCAGAATTAAATACTCTATGTCCAGTAGGATCATATACATCATATCTATACCTTATATTGAAAGAATGTGTACCGCTATAATATCCTTTATAACCATCAAGAATCATATAGGTTCCAGACTTCACATTACATAAATTATATATACTTCTATTACTTGAAGATAAACCTAAAGTAGATTTCTGCTCGCAACTCTTAATGCCCTGCTTAGTGAAAACTCCGTTAATAAATGTATTTCCGCCGCTAGTTATAAAATTTGAATCAGTATTAAACTTGTAGTCTTCAGAATAATGAGTAGCGAAAGAAGGCATTACCGTTGTTTTCAAGTCGAATGATCCAACCGGGGCATCAAACCTTCTGATACATTCTTCGAAAACAAATTTTTTGCAATTGCTTACGTTCGCAAATCCACTTTCACACGTATCAGTCTCTTCGCAAGGGCCATCCACTGTTCCGGTTATTTCATAACAACTTCCACAATGATTTTGTCCAACATATTTGTTACATGGATAACATACTTTTCCGGCGTATGAAGAATCTGTGCACATAGCTGCAGCAAATTTTTCACAAATAGAAACAGGACTGTCAGCATGAATAGAATTTGCAGGAATAAATTCTAATTCTGTACCCCGATTTATTCTGTCATTTTTTGTATTATATGAATATAGTTCAAAAAGCTCATCAGATTCAACCGGGTCAAAAAACAATATATTACTTTTAGCATATGGCTTCATGCCACTTTGAGAATAAACAATAGACTCTGGAACAACTTCTCTATAAGTTCGCGTTTGTATTCCTGATCCAGTGGTGTAAGTTATTACTTCTCCGCTAAGAAGACCAGTGACACCAGATTCAATAGTTTTACAAATTTGTAAATTTGAAGCAGAACCATCTCTCGAAGGTATTGTAGAAACTATATCAATATTTTCATAACCAGTTATTCCTGTACCAGTAACCATTATTTGAGATATACCTGATCCAGTTATTACATTTTCTCGAACGGTACGAACGCTAACATGTTCAGGCGTAATAGATTCAGCAAAAAAAGCTTTACTTATTTCATGTCTTTGATTAGCAGATAGCGCTCCACTAAAAATTAAAATGTCTCCCACGTGACCCTTATATCCAGTATAGCCTTCAGACTGATTATAAAAATCACCGATATATAAGGAATTTGATGGTACTACATTTGTACGATTATAGTATCTAGAAACAGACCATGATGAATTTGCAGCCTCTTCCAAATTTACTATATCGTGATAAGCGTAATCATAATAAGAAGGAGAAAAATTAGTTTTTGCCTGTTGGCCAACTATCCCGGTACCTCCATATATATTCTTAACTGTTTCGTAAGAATAATCTGGCTTATGACTTATAGAAAATATACTATAATTATTAATTTCATGCTTGGACTGGATTTCTCTATTAGCATTTCCATTAACATCTGTAAAATGAAAATAAACTCTATTCGCTCCATTTATACCTATGGCCCAACCAGATGTATCCGTTGAGCTTTTCATAGTTGTCAAAAGAGTTTTACCTTTATTTTGATCCCCAGTATTATCAAAATTTTTAATGTTTGAGATTATTGTAAAACCGTTTGCTCCAGTTAAGAAATCAACATTTTCTATCTTAAATATTGACTCTCCATCAAAATAACCAGATCCAGAATTAAAATAAAAACTGTTCGCTCCAGAACCGATAAGAATCGCGGGCTGTCCAGAAGGATTTACACATCCGTTAGCTAAAAAAGTATCACCACTGGGATTAGGTAAAAATTCATTAAAAAGGACATTACCTGCGTTACTATTATTAAAGCCATACCATATCTGTAAGCTTTCTTTAGCTACATTATTCTTTTTCAAAAAATTATTTAGTATGCTTTTATCCATAATAATTTACGTTCCTTCACAACTTGCTAAATGATTACAACTCCAATCATCCTCTACAACAGTTTGTCCACCAATAACCCATGCAGCGCAACACCCAAGACTTGAAAATCCTTTACTAGCCCAGTCGCAACAATAACAACAATCTCCCACCAACTCGGGATGGCCTTCACAATTACATCCACCCTTAGGAATAGATCTTTTAATTCCGCCGCAGTCTACATATGATCCCTTTATTATTGTTTTATCTTTATCGAATCTATAAAATTGTTTATCTGGTGAATCCTGTCCATGTCGAGGATGCTCCTTGGGGTGTTGAGCAGCCCAAGAATATGATACTTTATAATCTATATCTTTCTTTTCGTCTACCCTAGCGTTGGTTCCTCTAGAATCGAAAGACATACTTTCTGAATTCATTTGAACGGTTGGAGCGAAATTTGCAAAAGCTGGATCAGTGCCATCAACGCTCACTACGTAATTCTTGACAAATCTTTCTGGAGTTGGCGAAATAGAAGAGTGCTTGTAATTCAAATAAAAGAAATTACTATTAGCGTATTGCACTATAGCTTCTTGCGCATCAATATCCCTCGCCCCGATTTGACTCTTTGCGCTTAAAGATACATCTATTTTTGCTCTTTGTAATGTACCAACGTCATATATTAAAAAGTGGCCATTTAAATGACAAGACTGGTGAGGCTCAAATTTAGGCATAGGAGTTTTCATATTGATCGACCAGTCAATATCAGAAATTGCTCCCATTATAAGCCTGTTACCCGCAAGTCCCACATGCTCTGTCATCCTAACGTCTTCTACTCTAATCCAGTCTTTATCTGTAAACGTTGCGGAAAGTTCGTATGTTCCATCGAATGGATTTTTATTCATGTTGATTGACTTAGGTCTCGGGTCTAACCTCCAACAAGTATTGCCTAATTGATTTTTATATATATTATTTGCTTTTCTAAATAGGTACGAAGAAAGTCCATTAAAATCTCTACCGTCTGCACTCCAGTTAAAGTCGACAGTAGAACTCGCCGCGCCTTCATGCGAAAACCAACCATCACCCGCGTCAGACTCCGGGTGATAATGCCGTCTATCTGCCGCAGCTATTCCTCCCACTACATCTTCTCCTGCAAAACCTTCTTTAATCCAATCTAAGAATGCTTTAGCATCATTTTCATTACTTTTTCTTCCTTCTCTGTTTTTAGTTACTATTCTACCATTTATGCTCACCTCGCTAATGTCAGTAACGCCGTCTCTGGAAACCTCAACTTCATAATCAAAATATGCATTAGTTCCAAGGCTAACTCCATTATTATTTTGACTAGAGCTAAATGGAATCGTACAGGAAGTACAAGTATCACTGCCATTTACAACAGTAGACCCATTTTTTATTAACTGTGGTACCGCGTCTTCATTACCGTACCAAACAATGTATGTTCCATCATCGCTTAATACATTATCAAAAATATCATTCGCCTGAAAAGTTGCTGTAACTCTAATTTCTGAAGCGTAAGGGCCTTGGGGAGTAGCGGAGTTCTCTCCTGCGGTTAACGTAACTTCTGGCGTTCCGTCCATATCCCAATCCACTTCTGGACCACCAGCCACTTCTTCAACTTCATAATTAGAAGGATACGAATTAAGATACTTTGCTCGCTCTGAAGGCGGCATGACTAGATATCCATCACCACAGTTATTGTAAACGTTATGATCATACACGCCCGGATACCTTGACACGTCCAATCCAGCGGGGACTGCTTCTCTAGCTAACTGAAACAAAGTTTTAGATTCATTTTTGTTTTGTCCCGGCACCCAAAATTGTCCCGCGTTAACATAGTTCCATAAATCCCCAAGTGTATAAGCATGTCCTCCAATTAAAGTTATTTCGACATCAACCGAATCAAAATCTCCATCTGCATTATGATTAATGGACGTAGTTACTCTAGTAACAGGTTTTTCATTGTCATTTTTTATGGCATTTCCATTTGAATCTATTCTAATATCTTGTCCGTATATAGATTTAACATGTTCTACCATACGAGAGCTTCTCTCTGGATTAGGTATTCCATCGCTATCTGTATCTGGCCACCAATTTAATAAATCTGTTCCCACTCCAGCAATCACATTTGGATCGCTCTCACCGTAAGTCATGACATTTAAACCCATCGTGTCATGATCGTGCCCAAATCCAAGTGAGTGACCCATTTCATGCATCATTAATTTATCTCTTGAATCCCAATTTCCCGCGATATCTATATAGTTTGTACTGTTAATTAAATCCATATCGGCTCCGCCGACTGAACCCAAAATTCTTGTTGAAGATTGCTGCGGTAGACTAGAGCATCCCGCCAAACCTATTCCCAGATCCGCCTCTCCGATTCTTAGATCTCCTACCCCAGCATCAGCAGCAGGACCACTAGTAAGGCTGTAACTTTCATACCCGTATTCATTATGAACGTCCTGAGCAGGAAAAGGGGTTGTACTTCCCCAATTTTCAATACCTTTATTTGTCCAATTTAATCTAAATCCACGAGCATATGCATTAGGATATGCCGCATGAAAAAGTCTGCTCCAAAGCTCGGTAGCATTCGCTGCGGCAGCTTGCGTATTCGCGCTAGGAGCAATAGTTTTGCCGCCCGGCGCACAGCTTACAAACTCTACATCAGCAGGAGTAAAACTGTATGATATGGTTATCGGTTCAGTGTTTTCAATTGCATGCATGATTTCTTGAATGCCACCACCGCCACCTGCCTGTGAACCGGCGCTGAGAGTGTTGTAAAGATATTCTTCAGTAAGAGAATAAGTCCCATTAAGTAAATCTTTTGACTCTGACCTACTCATTAAAACAGGTTCTTGCTGCCATTGAACATAAGAAGGAGAAATATTTACCTTGTTAAATCCGGCCTGAGCCTTTACCCATTTAACTGCATTTCTAAATGGCCACGTTTCATCTGCGCGAATACTATCCGCACTACCTGCGTTCCATGTTTCGGTACTGGAATACATATTCAGCCAATAACCACCATCTCCCTCGACAGCAAATCTTGGTAAACCCTTAGCCGAAATAGTATGCGTTAGAGTAGCTGTGCCATCGCCATTTTGCTGAAAGCTAAAATTATTTTCTTTATCTATTACGTTATAATCTAACTCTTGTTCTGCTGTATGAGTTGCAGACATGTCCTTATAAAAAGCTGGTAAATTATAAGACGAAAATTCTATAGCATATTCAGATACTCCTACGTGTTTACTTTGTGCAAAATTTATAGATTCGACTTTAACAAAGTCTCTAGCAAATACTACTTCTTTTTGACCATCGTCGAGTTCTTCAACCATAATAAAAGGTTGCCACTGTTGATGGAAGTTGCTTATTACTTGATTTTCAAAATCTATAAGCTTCTCATAGGTCGCTGTTGGATTTCCTTCGCCTCCATACAATTGCCCGTTTAAAGTAAAATTAGTAAGCGATCCTTCCTTTTTCCCAGCATGTATAGGTTCTTCATTTACACTTAGATAAGGAGTAGGTTGATCTACTGTCGAACCTTTCAAAAGGAAAGGGCTTAGCATTTGGCCCGAACCAGAACCCCATACATTATTAATTGCAGGGAACCCCTGAATTGCCCCCGGTGAATTCCCAGAAAACTGATTGCCACTAACGACGCCAGAAATACCGGGCCAAGATATACCCGTCTGGGAAGTATAACCAGAACCCGGAAGAAATCCTCCTGCATTTCCTGTTCCAATTCCGTAATATACTTGAATTTTTCCCATGTGTTATTTCTTATTACTTTGTTTATAATTAGATACGTCTGTAATTTCACCCCAATCGCCGTGTAACTTGCTACGGTTTGATGTATATTTTAAATCCATAGTTAACCCCAAGCTTCCTTGAGAATTTATATTATAACTTATTCCATCTATCCACATATCATTTACTCCGTCCAGTTGAGAAGGAGCTTGATAAGCCATTAATAACGCTTCATTACTCATGAAATTTAAAGCCGGAGTAAAATTATATAAAGTAGGCGCTCCATTAAAAGTTCCATCAGCCACAAGATCATTACCCACGTTATTACTATTCTCCAATCCAGTTATATAACTATAACCGCACGCTCTATTTTGCTGAGCTTCTATTTCTATACTTCTTGTTCCTATGTCGGTTAAAAATAAATTATGTATTATTTCACCAGCATCGCCTCTATTTGGTACAGCGTAAGGTTTAACCATAGCTGATGGCGCAGCGTCGCTTATTTTTACGTTCATTTTTTTGACATTGCCGCCCGCCCAGTTTCCATTGCTCGGCCAGAATGACGGATCACTTGTATGAACATATGAGTAACTAATCTTTTTACCGTACATGGGGAAGGAAATTCTTTTAGACTCATATGGTATAACTGCTGCTTTACCACCAGCCCAAGCAAAAAACTCATCCCCCTTGGTATAGTCATCAAATTGAGCGACTAAATGACTAACGTCAGCTAAAGCAATATTTATATAAGTATCAATAGGATTATGCATGCCGCCGGGACCACCGCCCGCATAACCCGGATATGATCCTCCACAGCTGCTAGTATCAATACCTGCACTTAAAGTAGACCAATCAGTATGTTTGCCTTCTCTAGTAGTTATTGTTCCATTAGTTGAGACCTTAATAATTCCATTGGAATCCATTGATAATGAATTGGTATATTCATTCATAGCTTTCTGATAAATTCCACTTCTATTACTATAAGTAACTGTATAGCTTGCTGTATTTGACCCACTATCGAAATTTCTACCTATCGATACTGGATCAGCAACATATTGTCCTCCAATACTTCCCTGACTACCAAGATTGTATTGTGTTGCATGATACCTAAAAGGTGAATCAACATCAGTCCAACCTGCTGTAAATTTATCAAATGTTGCTCTACATCTAGCTGGGGATTCTATTCGAAGCTGCTTATCAAAAGCTCCAGTTAAAGAATACCAATCTCCTACATGACTTTTTATATCTGCGCGTTCAGTTACAGATATAAATCCTAACTCATCTTTTTGAATCGACCTATGACTCTTCATGGTATATACCATGCCTTGTCTACTAACGTCATCCGCCGGACCATCACCCGCAGCAGAATAGCCATAGACATGAGCCCTTTTAGAAAAAGTAAAATTATAATTTACTAAATCATAATCTTCATTCCATTGCTGTTCTGGCTGTTGAAAAATCCAAGCTGTTCTGTCCGAACCCCAAAGAACATCCATTTCACCGAAAGCGCCTTCTAAATATTCCATTTGACTGTTACCTACGGTAGCGTTAGCTAAAATTTTTGCAAGATAAATGGGGTTAGCTTTACTGCTTCCATAATCTCCAGAAATCATATCTACGTTAACAGTAAAAGTTGCATTAGTAGATCCATCTCTTTCTTGTTTTGTTTCTAACTTTTCTGACCAACTATTAAGATATTCTGGATAAATATTTTCTAAATTACTGGTGAAATGATAATCTTGCGACGTGCTAGCAGCGTTTTCTTTATTTATTTCAGGAATAAATAAGTCTCCTACCTTATACGTTTCTATGGTTGCCGTGTAGGTTGCATAGCGAATCATATCAGTAGTAGTTCCAATATCTGAATCAAAAGATAAGCTAATGATTCTACCTCTACCGAAGCTTACCCCGTTTATAATTATATCATTTTCCCAATAGTCTTGAGCGCCCGCTATTTGTTGATTTATTTTTCTGAAAGTTTCTACGACGCCTCCAGTATTACCTTCTTTTTTACCGTCGTCGATATAGCCTTGGATATCTAAAGTTATAATTTTTCTGTGATTAATAGTATTATCGCCCAGAAATTGATTCTGGACGTTATATCCTAATAAACTTACATTACTTAAATCTAAAGCCATTTACCTTTTTCCTTGTGTTATGCTCCAAAGCCTTGTCCGGGTCCTAATTGTCCAGTTATTCTACCTCCTACGTTTAATTCGTTTTCTATTATAACCGCTAAGTTTCTTATTTCTCTATCCAATTGTGTTAAAACTTGCTGCTCGTTTCCACCGGTGATTTCATTATTTTGATTAATTGTAATTTCACTCGGTTGAGATTTTCCTAGTTCACTAAATATAGTTTTCAAAGCTGTCTGAGTTGCAGTTGAAAGCGCGTTACCCTTTTCTAATTGCGTTAACACCGCAGCGAGCATTTGATATATTTTAAGTAATTCATTATTATTTTTATTTAATGTAGTATTTAAAGTGGTGGTTTGAGCAGATATAGATGAACTTATGTCACTACTCGACTTGCTTACTGCGTCATGTAATGAAGTCGAAGCCTTAACACTTTGTCTTGACATATTGTTAACTGGGCCTCCGTTGGCCCTTCTTATAAATCCACCGCGTCGGTTAAAATCAGGGCTATCCATTACTGGATCTGTAGAAGTAGGTGTCTGAGTCTTTTTCAGAGCAGCAATCGCTTTTGCAAGATCATTGTTATATTGTTTCATTAATTCTGCAAATTTTTCATCTTGTTGATGTTTGCCAACTATCCCCGGCATTTGCCGAATTAAAGATTTTAGTTCTGTCAATAGTTTGTCGTTTTGATCTCTCATTGCTCCTACTACTGGAACGGAAAGATCATTACCCATAACTTGCCCACCAACCATTCTTTGATTAGGTCCTCTAGGTGCCGTGGCACCCACGACATTATAATCTGCACCCTGAGCCATAGCCAGCATAGCATTATTAATTTTATCTACAAATGCAGCATTATCTCCGCCAACTTCAGCGCCACCCATTGCTGCCATTTGTATAACTAATTTACCCAAAAGATCAGCATGTAAAGACTGCATTGCGAAATCAGCCCCTTGCCAAGCTGTAGCTTTATTAGTACTAGTAGCATTATTTTGAACAAGATTAAATGTATGTTTCGCTACAGCATCCATACTTCTATTTAAGCTTACTATATCTGAACCAAGCCTAGCGGTTACTTTAGCGGTTCCTGCTTGAGCGGCTCCAAGAGCTCCAAGCATTTTGAATTCTTGAGTTGCCCACGCTTGATCGAAGCTAAATCTAGCTGTTTCTACTTTAGCAATGTTCTGCGTGCCGTGATGAAATACATTCGAATACTGCGCCGCTTGAGCAGATGATTGTGACATCATATTTTGAATCAATGATCCCATTCCACCCGGTCCCATACCTGCGAAATTTGGAACTGTGCCACCAGTTTGAAAACGCGGAATAGCATTATTTAAAGCTACTATATCTGGCGTTACTTGACTTTTAGGAATTACTGCTTCGCCGGGCTCAAGTAAGGTAGGCACTCCTCCTCCAGCTTGCAAATGAATTCTACCGCCTCTCTGAGCAGCTTGTAAAGAGCGCGTAGCTGTTCTATTTAATACAAAATCTCCGGGGTTAAGATCCATCGGTACTCTGTCTCCAGATCCAATACCCGGAACTATACCGCCACTTTGAAGTCTTATCTCTCCACCTCGCTGTTTATTGTTTCGAACTTGCCATCTAGCGAATTCTTCCACGGTCTTTTTGCGATTCTTGAGCCACGCGGCAATTTTACTTTTATGCGGCTCCTTATAGACGTCATCCGCCGCAATGCCCATTCGCTCTATATATGCAGTTCTTGCGCCGCCTATAGTAGCATAAGTAGCAGGGTTATAAAGATTGAAATGGCTGTCTAAACCGCCACCACTGTGATCCCATCCAAATTGTTCACCTCCACCTGCGGCAATGGTACGCTTCTTGCCTTTGTTTCTATGCTGCATCCATGCTTGAAATTGCATTTGTCCCGCCATCAGCATGCGTCCGCGTTGAATGGCATTTCGGTCAAATGAATATCCCCCAACTTGGCCGCCCCTCAATCCGGCGCCCCTATTCTGATTGGGTCCGAACAAAACATCCCTACCAGATTCATGCAAATTGCCCGCTTCTAAATTTGCCCGGGCGGCACCAGCCTGTCTTTCTGAAGCGGAAAATGCACCAGCAACAACGCTGTTAAACCAGTCCATCTTGTTGTTTCTGGTAGCATACTCTTTTAAGATGCGTAATCTTTCCATGCGTTTGTTATAATTCTCAGAGAATCTCTTTAGTTGAGCGGGAGTTTCACCGCCAGCAGGCGTGGTTTGCCCAGTGTCTAAATAACCTGCCACGCCTTGTGCGGTATGATTTAACCAGTCCATATTTCGAACACCTGTTGGCATCCCTGCTACGTTTTGCCCCATGCCTGCTGGTAAAAATTTTTGAGGTGTTTTGCTTATGATCTCCTCCACCATCTCTCGCTGTTTTCTAGTTTCGTCTTGATGGAAAGTTTGAACCAGCGGTAAAGCCTCCCTCATGTATTCTGCATAACGCAATCCGAATTCTGGCGTTCCCTTAGCTTGGTTAACCCAGTTAACAAGATTTTTAATGTTTTTCTTTTTCGCGCCCGGTGAAACATCTTCGCCAAGTAATTCACCATAATTCCAGCTATTCCCTACTCCCGGTCTTCCTGCGGCGCCAGCTGCTCCCACGCCGCCGTCAACCGCACCACTGAATGGATTAATTGCTCCTGCATAATTAGGTATGAATCCACCCTTTTGACGTTTAACAAATCCACCTCGCTGTTTATTGTTTCGAACTTGCCATCTAGCGAATTCTTCCACGGTCTTTTTGCGATTCTTGAGCCACGCGGCAATTTTACTTTTATGCGGCTCCTTATAGACGTCATCCGCCGCAATGCCCATTCGCTCTATATATGCAGTTCTTGCGCCGCCTATAGTAGCATAAGTAGCAGGGTTATAAAGATTGAAATGGCTGTCTAAACCGCCACCACTGTGATCCCATCCAAATTGTTCACCTCCACCTGCGGCAATGGTACGCTTCTTGCCTTTGTTTCTATGCTGCATCCATGCTTGAAATTGCATTTGTCCCGCCATCAGCATGCGTCCGCGTTGAATGGCATTTCGGTCAAATGAATATCCCCCAACTTGGCCGCCCCTCAATCCGGCGCCCCTATTCTGATTGGGTCCGAACAAAACATCCCTACCAGATTCATGCAAATTGCCCGCTTCTAAATTTGCCCGGGCGGCACCAGCCTGTCTTTCTGAAGCGGAAAATGCACCAGCAACAACGCTGTTAAACCAGTCCATCTTGTTGTTTCTGGTAGCATACTCTTTTAAGATGCGTAATCTTTCCATGCGTTTGTTATAATTCTCAGAGAATCTCTTTAGTTGAGCGGGAGTTTCACCGCCAGCAGGCGTGGTTTGCCCAGTGTCTAAATAACCTGCCACGCCTTGTGCGGTATGATTTAACCAGTCCATATTTCGAACACCTGTTGGCATCCCTGCTACGTTTTGCCCCATGCCTGCTGGTAAAAATTTTTGAGGTGTTTTGCTTATGATCTCCTCCACCATCTCTCGCTGTTTTCTAGTTTCGTCTTGATGGAAAGTTTGAACCAGCGGTAAAGCCTCCCTCATGTATTCTGCATAACGCAATCCGAATTCTGGCGTTCCCTTAGCTTGGTTAACCCAGTTAACAAGATTTTTAATGTTTTTCTTTTTCGCGCCCGGTGAAACATCTTCGCCAAGTAATTCACCATAATTCCAGCTATTCCCTACTCCCGGTCTTCCTGCGGCGCCAGCTGCTCCCACGCCGCCGTCAACCGCACCACTGAATGGATTAATTGCTCCTGCATAATTAGGTATGAATCCACCCTTTTGACGTTTAACAAATCC
>VTLG01010899.1_pt1 | contig 176883 bp, 213 predicted proteins | sample 4694571 | NCBI WGS metagenome assembly VTLG01 (sample SAMN12604809, study PRJNA352737) | marine metagenome | biome: ENVO:00000447; feature: ENVO:00000209|ENVO:00000569|ENVO:01000036; material: ENVO:00002151; isolation source: viral sequences binned using virsorter ... | reverse complement strand
GAATAATAATGAAACAAATAAACATCATAGCACCAATAAATCAATTGGGATACGGCGTTGTGGGATTAAACGTCGTAAAGGCTCTCGCTAAATCCGATTACGAAGTAGCGCTATTCGTAATAGGTCAGCCCAACATCCCAGATGAGGATGTTCCTCTTGTGACCGAGTGCATGAACAACTCCCAGCTTCCAAATTTTGATGCCCCATGCATTAGGATCTGGCATCAGCACAACATGAGCCAGTTTGTGGGGAAAGGGTTACATGTAGGATATCCGATTTTTGAGCTAGACAACTTCACCAAGGAGGAGAGGCATCACCTCCTTTCTCTAGACAAGATTTTCGTTTGCTCCAAATGGGCCAAAGAGGTCATATTAAAATCCTGTATGAAACAGATACTACTCAACACTACGCTGTGTGATAATATCCATGTAATACCCCTTGGGGTTGATCGTGGTATTTTTACTGAGACAGTTTCCAATAGGTCTGAAACAATTTTTTTCAACTGTGGCAAATGGGAATTCAGGAAGGGGCATGATTTCATAGTAGAAGCTTTTAACGAAGCTTTTGAACCATCAGACGACGTAGAATTGTGGATGATGTGTGATAATCCATTTTTATCTGAGGAGGAGTCTTCTGAGTGGGCTAATCTGTACAAGAAGTCTAGATTGGGTGATAAGATAAGGCTGATTCCGCGCCAGCAAAGTCAAAAAGATGTGTATAATATTATGAGGCAAACTGATTGCGGAGTTTTTCCATCCAGAGCCGAAGGATGGAACCTAGAATTGCTAGAAATGATGAGTTGTGGAAAACACGTCATTGCAACAAACTATTCTGCCCATACTGAATTTTGTAACGAGGAAAATTGTAGGCTAATAGAAATTGACAAGCTCGAAAGTGCCTATGACGGAAAATGGTTCTTCTATCAAGGGCAGTGGGGTAGTTTAGGAGATAAACAGAATGAGTCCCTCGTAAAAAATTTTCGTGAGATCCATGAACTCAAAAAAACGGGGAATTTAGGCGTGAACATTTCTGGAATTGAGACGGCAACCAAATTTTCTTGGGAAAACACTGCGAATAAGGTAATAGGAAGTCTTTACGATGGTTAATTTAATTTCTTTCCCTAGATCCGGTTGCCACTGGCTAATGAGACTAATAGAGCTATGCGCCGACAGGCCAAGAATATCAAGACAGGGCAAACCCATACCTTGGTATGACTCAGAAGGCTCTCCATGGGGGGTTCATCACCACGACTACGAATTTGTAAATGATTCAGGTCGCATTAAATTGCTCGAAGATGGACTTGACCCCAAAAACTTCCACAGCGTCATCTATCTGTACAGAGACCCTGTCGATACTCTCTATTCCCTGTTTGAATTCATAGACTGTCCAAAAACAGAAGAAAATGTAGCTAAAGCCAGCGAATGTTACTATAAACACAAGTATAAATGGCTCAATGGCGCCGACAACATACAAAATTTCCTAACAGTAAGATACGAAGATCTAGTAAACAACGGATGCGCCACAATGGAGGTAATATTAGACTTTTTGGAAGAGGATTACTCCCGCGTGGTCACAGAAGATGCTTTTGATAGAGTAAAAAACAAGACAACAGCTTTAAAGAGGGCTAGAAACTTCGGCCATCTAGTTTACGAGAGACATAGAGCAGACTTCCGTGAAAATTTTTCAAAAATTATCATGGATAAAAAATATGAAGCAATAAATGCAAAATTTTAGAGGAGAAAGACATGCCTTCCAAAGGCAAATCTTCCGGTGCAATTTTTATATACCAAGACCCCAAAACTAGCGAGATTTATCACTTCGCAAGAAAGGGAGTATATAGAAAAAATGGTAGAATTTTAATTTTCGTTAAAAAGTCGAGAGGTGAAACTATGTCAGACCATATTTTAAACAGAGCCGCTAAATCTCATGCTGAAGAAGCAGAAAGAACTCAAGCCCCTAAGAATGATCCTTTTGGGTATAAGGATGGCGGAAAAGTATGTCCCAAGGGCCAGAAATGGGACAGCAAAGTTGAAAAGTGTCTCCCCGTAGAAGGAAATGACGCAGAATGGAACTTCAAAAAGAAGGACGATGACGAAGAGGAGAAGAACGGAAAAGATAAGAAGAAGAATGGCAAAAATGGCGATAAGAAGAAAAAGGAAGAAGACAAATAAATGAGGAGCCTAAAAAATACCCACAAATGGCTTGATAATATAAACCAAGAAAGAAAGCAGCTTCTAAAGAATTTATCTAGGATAAATAAAAAGCTGGAGAATCTTCAGCATAAAGAAGACAGGCTGGTTAGGGATCTGGAAGCCCACGTAAAATTGTCGGTTTCTGGTGTCCAGTAAGGAAGAAATGTGATATCCACGATTATATTTTCAAAGGACAGGGCTTGTCAGCTAGACTTTTTGCTAACAAGCATAATGGAAAACGATTCTGACATATTCAACCTTAATGTTTTGTACGACTACTCTAGTAATAACTTTAAGGCCGGGTACGAGCATCTTTTAAAGAAATATCCCTCCCTTAATTGGGTTAGGGAGAATGATTTTCAAAAAGACACTATGAATCTTATAGAGAAGGGGGGTGATTTAGTCTGTTTTTTCGTGGACGATAATATTTTGTACAAGAAGGTGGAGGTTGATTACGATGGTATTTCCTCCCTCTTCAAAGAGGAGGATATTTTCTGCTTGTCTCTGAGGCTAGGGGCAAATACAATTATTCAAAACGAGTATATGGACAGAATGTGCGTCTTGCCTGAAAAGGCGCTCCTTATTAATGATACTTATCTTATATGGAACTGGAGAAGTCTTCCACCGTATACCAATTTTGCTTATCCATTTTCTGTTGACGGCCACATCTTACCTAAAAGATTAGTTTTAGATGTGTTGCCAAATTACGTTTTCGATACACCAAATGCCTTGGAGGGAAGAGCATTACCTCACTTGTCTGGATTTTCTCAGAATATGGCCGCTCTAAAAGAGAGTGTTTTGGTAAACACTCCATTGAATTTAGTGGGGTCATCGGAGAATAAGTCGGGACAAAAATTTGGTGTTAGTCTTGAAGAATTAAATGAGATTTATTTGAGCGGTAGTTCCCCCAGCTTGGAAGACATGGATTTTTCAGAAGTCAGGGGTTGTCATCAAGAAATTCAACTTAAATTTAAAAAGGAGATTACTAATGTTAGATCTGTTTAAGAATCACTGGCTATGCATGCTGTTGGGTGTGGGACTTGGTTGGTCGCTCCATTTCTGCCCACTGTTTGGTCACAGTCATGAGTGTCCTCATGCGGGATCCAAAACTGCTTGTGTTTGCGACAATTGCGCATGTGGGGATGATTGTGCATGCTTAGCTGGCGGCGTATGCGGATGTAAGGGCTGAGTGGTTAAGTAATACCGCACCAGTTGGTGCTTTTACTTTGTTTTTTTATCTTTTACTGGAGTACTAAAATGTTTGAAAAACTTCAAGGTTTGTTTGTTTCTCGCAGGTTTTGGCTTTCCATTGGCGGCGTAGTTTTCGTTGCTCTAGACGGTCTAGGTCTTGGCCTATCGGCAGAACAAGTGAACCACATTGTCATGCTCGGCGGCGCTTGGATTGTTGGCGATAGCCTTCGCGCTGCGTAACAATTTCAGTAGTGAAATAAAGGAAGGATTTAACTTAATGGACGTAACAAAGGCCGTGGTGAAACATTTCGAAGCCAAAAGAGAAGAGGCTCTAGTGAGGTATCGCTTGTACACCACCAATATAGTAGGGATCGGTGATCATTCTAACATTGTTGAAGAGGCAATTAAAGCTGCTCAGGATTATGAGCACGCAAACAGTTGCTTAGAACAGGTATCGGCATTATAGTATGAAAGTTTCTGATTTTTTCAAAAAGCTCTGGCCTTTTAAAAAAAAGGAGGAGAAAAAGAAAGACAATACTGCGGCTCTCTACTTTGAAGTGGACGATGAAGGGACTGTGTGGGTGGATTGCTCTTGGAATGAAAAACAGGGCAGTCACTTAATTTTTGCTGACTTGGCATACAAAGTTATGTACGGTCATCTTGTTGAACAAACTTTATCCTTTCTTAAAGACGAATGCTTGCGAGAGGACATGGAGGCTCATTTCTGGGAGGTCTTTGAATATATGTCGGCTCTAGAAAAGGTTGACGGATTAAATCTTGATGTCGATACCCTCGAACCAGAACTAGAAGCTGACGAAGTGGTCGTAAAACCCACAGAAATTGCAAAGAGGATTCGCAATGAAGAGTAGCTAACTATTCCGGTCCCATTCGAAAGGTTTAACATGTCAAAGAAAAAAATAGCATGGGAAAAGTGGGATACAGACCTAATTGAGGAAGAAATCTTGGAGGGTATGGATTTCCAAGAAGAAGATGACGAGGAAATGATTGACGAAGCTTTGAAGCTTATGCAAAAGATCCCAAAACTCATATCAACACCAATGGGTATTTATCAGCTTCACGATAAAATGAATCCAGTTAAGCAGTTTGATTGCTGGACTGGCTATACCAATTTTGATATCACCCACTCGATACAATCAAAAATAGAATCCGTGGAGGGTGTAGAACTATTAGCCATTTTAAGTAGGTACAGATTTTTCCTTGGCGTTGGAAAATTGTTTAAGTTTAAAAACGTTAGAGCAAAAATAGAACAGGACTTATATGAATCTGATCCTGAGTCATTCGACTTCAAAATGAATCAGGAAACCCAAGAAACCGTGGAAGTGATCAGAGAGATAATTTCTCAGGAGAAATACTGGGCTATTTTTGTATCCCACAATGGAGAAATTGAATACTCTAGCACAAACAAAGAAGATGATCAGGACCACACAACAAATGTTCTTTCATATGGAAAGCTCAAAAAGGAATTTGGAGGAAAAATCTTCCAGAATGACCCCGAAATTAGTTAGGAGGAACGATGGCGGTTAGGACTATAGGAGACGAGGAGTTTGATGTGGCTTGGAAGGATACAAACAATATAAAAATCATAAACAAGGTTTGCTCCAAGTACTCCAAGATAATTCCCAGAGACGAATTAGATCGATGTAAATTAATTGCCTTGTGGGAGGCTCTCAAGGCTTATGACCCCGAGAAGGGGCAGAAATTTACTTCATTTTTGTACAACAGAATCGATTGGGAGTGTAAAAAGCAGCTTTACGACATCAATAAGAGAAACAGGCAAAAAAAGTATAACGAAGCCCTGCATTTTAGTGAAGACGCAAACGAAATTGAAATAAATGACGTTATTGAGAAGCTTCACCCCAGACTAAGCAAGGTAATATACCAACGCTTTTTTGAGAGGCTGACGATGGAAGAAATTGCAAAAGAAAACGACTACAGTAGGGAGACAGCTAGAAGATACATCCTTAACGCGCTAGAAAAGCTTAAAGACATCTATTAAATTTGGTGTATAATACTGTGGAACTGGATCTATAAAACAGGATAAGAAGGAAAAGAAAATCCTACATAAAGGGGTTTTTTATGACGCTTAGCACACATGTGGGTACTGCAACAGGTTCAGGCGGCAAAGATAATGACGGCGGCGTTATTATGCATGCCGGTAATATTGCCAGTAGCAGATTCACCAACAAGAGCATCCTAGACATCGTGAAGGGTGCAGACGAGTATGGCTCAAAGATCGTCGTAAATACCGACGACAGCAGTCACCAAGTTGGCCTTACTTCCACAAAGGGTAGTGGTGAGGTTGGTTTCTTTCCCAAGAAGGCCAATAGATCTTCAACAGATCAGGGCTTTATAATTAGAGGCGTTTCAACTAAAATTAATAACGTCGCTAATACTGTTCTTCAGGTTAATGGCAGTGGATTTGGTCGTAGACCGGCTCATTACCACTCAGAAATCCATCGTCAGAGAGGTCTGTGGTCAGACAAGGTCTTCAATCTGTTCCGCAATCCTACTGCGGCTTCTACCAATAACCATGGTTTGCTTGCTGCTGACGGAGCCGCTAAGACTACTCTCACTAACAGAGGTACTTCGACTGCGTTCCGTAACATTTCCGCTGGCAACAACACCAGACCACTTGAGAATCGTCCAAGTAGGGCAGTTCCCGGTGAATTGGTATGGTTGATTGACTTTTCCACCCGTGGCTCTAGTGGTGGTAACTTCCAAGATTACAGCGCCATTACAGGCGGTTAATCTCTCGTTGCAGTCACATGGAAGGGGCTGTGTTGTTCACGGCCCCTTCTTTTTTTCTCTTTCAAGAAAGAGGTACTAAATGGAATCTGATATCTTTTCAATTCCTGTGTTGGCAGCAATAGTTGCCATAGTTGTGGGTCTAGGGAAGGTCATTGAAATTCTTATTTTAAAAGCGGTTCCTAAGAAGTCGGTTCTAATGGATGAAGAAAGAGACTGGATGCAGCACACCTACAAGGTTATTTCTAGGCAAGATTCTGATGGAACACCTCTAGTCTACGTGCCTAGAAGCTGGGCGGAAACTCAAAAAGATATGCAGCAAGTCATGACTCAAATAGTAAATGATCAGAGAAGGATTGCTGACATATTAGACAGAATAGACAAAAAACTGGAAGAAAAAAAATAATGATTTTAGTCCCCTACCACGAAGCTAAGCAGTACATCAAAGAAGCAGACGTTCTATTGTTTCGTGGTGAGGGACTAATTAGTTGGTTGATAAAAAGATATGGGAGTGGGGTTCATAGCCACGCCGGTATGGCTCACTGGGATGGAGACAATTTGGAATGCGTAGAGTTCAGAGAATTCAAGGGCGCCAGATCAGTCTCCTTGAAGAGTCAAGTTGAGACACATCCAAACAATATTGATATATTTCGCCCTGCCTATTCCATAAATCATAACACCTTTTCCGGCTGGCCTCTTAACGAAGAGCAAAGGTCTATCAAGGTTACTTATGAAACCGGGAAGAGGGTAAACAATTTAACACCAGACAAAGCTAGGGAAATTACGGATGTGATGGTGGAACTTACTGGTCTTCCATACGGATGGAAAAATTTCTGGAAACTTGGAAAGCATTATCTGCCCTTCTGTAGATTGGCAGAACAAAATGTCAAGGACGACGACCCTACAGACGTTTTTGTTTGCAGCACGGCTGTTGCCTATGCATATCGCAAAGCGTATGTAGATCCCGTGCCATATCTAGCAGATTCGGCGGTTACTCCTGCCGACCTAGCTAGATCATCACTTTTTCAGTATCAATTCACCATCAGTAAGGACTGGTAAGGTCATGAAAAAATTAATGCAAGTCATGATATTCTTGGCGATGATGATGCTCTTCCCGGCTTTGGGATTTGCTCAACCGCTTACTATGGACGAGGCTTTGGAAGGAGTATGCAGGGTTACCACTAGAACTGCCGCAGGTAGCGGGACAGTATTTCAGGAAGACGAAGATAAATATTACATCCTCACCAATGGACACGTTATTGAAAGATCCAAAAGAGGCCATTTAGAATTCTTTCAAGACGGTTACAAATCCGCCCTTCTTCCATTCAAGACAGAATATTGCGAATACAAAGAGGGTACTGCATTAGACTTAGCAATCGTGTCCGTCAAGAAGAAGTATTTTGGTAGATTTCCTCCTAGAGTAATCCCTCTTGCTCCGAAAGGCACAGAGATAAAAGCCAATGATTTAGTCATTGCTGGAGGATGCCCTTCTGCTCAATGGGCCACTGCTTGGAAAGGTAGAGTGCTCAGAAATGCAGGAGCCGTTATCAGTTTCAATGCTGCCCCTATTGGGGGTCAGTCTGGAAGCGGTGTTTTGGTTCTCGTCAAGGATGACAAAGGAGAGCTTCACACTCGCCTTGGCATTCTTCTCGCTTGGAGAATAGGAGATGGGGCATGGACAGATGATGGAAAAAATGATTACGGCGCTGGGTTATCTTTAAAGCAGATCTACGAGATACTGGATGGCAACGGTCATGGACATCCCATCGAGGCTTCTTATAGTATTGTTTCTAAAAAAGACGAGACTAAAAAGTCCGCAAAAGAAAGACTGAATAGAGTCTGCCCACATTGTAACCATAAAATTAGTGATCATGTTGTCATACCAAGAGACGGCGGTCTTAGAAGAACCGATAAGGGCGAATTTATGTTTTGCCCCGAACTTAAGTTTCAAGATGGTGGTATTGCAGATACCGCAAAGTATTACGGTGGTATAAGAGTTGGTGAGTTATATAACGGAGAGGGTATATTCCCTTGGTGTCCTTGGGACAGATGCCCCCCTCCAAACCCCAACCCTCCCCCCAATCCTAATCCCAACCCCAATCCGCCAGATGGTGGCGACGGAGGATGGAACGGTTGGCCGGGAAGGCCCGATCCGGGTGGCCCCGTTGATCCTACACCCGATTTTGGTAAAGAGCGTCAGGAGTATCTTGATAAGATTGCTGAACTAAAAGAGAAGCTTACAAATCTAGAATCTTTGTCTGAAAGCTTAAAAGCTGAACTTGGTGGAACCAACAGTAGTCTTTTGGACTCTCAAAATGAAGTCAACGGATTAAGAGATCTTTTAGGTTCTGTTGAGGGGCAAAAGGATCTATTAAAGTCTAGGATAGACAACCTTCTGGGTGTCATTGGAGAAAAAGACGGTCATATATCAAACCTAGAGGCTACTAACGGTCATTACATGGATAGCATGACCGGCGGCAATGGAAATACCGTAGAAAATGTTAGCTTTACACTTGGAGGAATGAGCTTGGGAATGCTGGCACTTAAATATGGAGTACCTTTTTTGATTAATAGGAGAAGACGCAAAAGAAAAAACGAAAAAAACGTTGACAAAGACGATGAACAGGGGTATGATAATGATGAGCATGTTATGCCGTTGCCTATGGAGAAGGAGCCAGAAAGCCTCGAACACAAACATACTCATGAGCACATCCATACTCACAAGCACGCTAATGAGTATATAATGCCCTTGGAACAACTACCGCAGGGAAAAACTACAGAGGATATGGATTGCCCAACTGGTGATCGGGGATTAAATCCGGGGTTTGTTCCTTATGGATTTCCTGTAGGACAGCCCTACCATCAACAACCAGTTGCTATGCAAGGATTGCCACCACAATTTTTGAATGTACCGTTTAGCACTAGGAAAAAAGCAAGTGCTGAACAAATTATGACTGTCTTTGGTGAATTGATTAATGAGTATCAAGATGATCAAACAATGACGATGAATCAAATTGATACACTGTTACGTCACAGGCTTAAAGAAAAATTTAACATCGAATAATCGGAGGTGATCTATGTCTGACACTGAAAATCTAGTAATCCCATCCCACGACGCCATACTTCCTTACATGTTTGAGGGTGTAAAATGGGCAATTCCTAATGTTGGCGACAACAAGGAAACTCTTAATATGGCTATAGCGCGCCTGTTTGAAAAGATTGGCGAGCATCTTCAAGCGTTTTCGGTTCGTACCGACTGCTTTGTTCCCGGTCCTCCAACACTGGCCGCAGTCAAGCAGCATCACAACATGTTTGTGCGCTTGTGCAATCTGATTGACACAAATACCAAGCCTGATAACATGGAAAGACTTGAAGCTCATCACATTACGCATGAACGTAGAGCTTTTAAGATTTATCCGGTTCGTTATTTTGATGTCAAGAACGACTACTGTCGCAGATGGATTGAATTATGCCTTCAGGGTTTGAGTGACCTAGCTCAGCTTTCTGAGAACACTTGGGCTAATGACTGGAGCATCCAGACCGGCAAAGAGATGAAAAAGCTTTTCCGTGAAGCCTATCGTCTCATGTGCGTTGAGCTTTTCCGTATTCCTGTAGTGGAAGCTCATGGTGTCTTCAACGATGAGTCACCTTACTTCCTTGCTCCAGAAATGTTTGAAGCTTACAACGTTGGACACATTCCTACTATCGAGTGGATTAAACATCCAGCCCTTGGTAGTGAATTTACAGAAGACGAACTTCGTCCAATTGCAACTCCTAACGTTCCAGTAGCACCGGGTGTAGCAGAGAATGAATCTAATACGCCCCAGCGAGAACTAGAGCGCAGAATGCAAGGAGGCGAAGTAGTCTCTTAACCGCTGTTTAATCCAGTTTTGAGGGGTCTGGCTTTCAAACCCCTCTTTTTTTTACATCTGAATGACCTTAAGGAAGGAAACCATGAAAAAAGCGATCTTGGGAACTGTTATGCTACTATTCGTTCTTGCCTCCTCCGTGTTCTCAGCGGACAAGCAGCTTTACCAGCACTTACAGGACGTATCTGTAACAGTAAAGTCTGGCCTTGGAGAAGGCTCTGGTGTTCTTATTACCAGAGATGTTCTAGTCTCTCCGGGCAGAGTAGAAAAAATTAACTTCGTCTGGACTGCTGGACATGTTGTAGACAATTTAAGATCTGTTAGGGTAGTCATAAAGAACGGCAAGCCAACTACAATAGTTGAATTTAAGGATGCTCAGATTGTAAAGGAGTTGATAGAGGATGGGAGGCGTGTTGGCGAACTGAAAATGGATGCCAAGGTTATAAAATATAGCGACTCAGAAAATGGTGATGATCTCGCCTTGCTTATGGTGAGAAAGAAGGGCTTTATCACTAAGACGACCACCTTCTACGCCCCCAACACTCCAACCGCTGTAGGTACTGAATTGTACCATGTTGGCTCATTGCTAGGCCAAGTCGGAAGTAATTCGATGACGAGAGGAATTTGCTCTCAAGTCGGAAGAGTTCTTGACTTAGGCTCTGGTGATGGTGTAGTATTTGATCAGACAACTGTAACGGCTTTCCCCGGTTCTAGTGGGGGAGGGGTTTTCCTCAGTGAGAGATCAGGAGACAAGGCTGGTCAATATGTTGGGATGCTTGTGAGAGGTGCTGGAGAAACCTTTAACTTTATAGTTCCTGTTAGAAGAATGCGAACATGGGCCAAGAAGGAATCTATTCTGTGGGCTATAGATACAACTACAGAGGTTCCAAGCCTTAAGGATATCCTAACGCTTCCAACCGAAGGTGGATCGTCCACGGGTGGAAAAACAGAAAAAAGTATTCTGACTAAAGACAGTGTTAAATTTCCCACACTGATTAAGTGAGAGAATAGCGATGTTTAGGAAAATTTTTAGTTGGTACATGGAGCAAAAGATGAGTCACGTATTGTTGGCACTGTATTTAATTGCTGCGATTACAGCTACGATTATGGTGCCGGATGGTGGTGGGCTTGTTCTTTGGGCTTGGGGTGCTGGAGCAGCCCTAGTCGTTGGACCTTGGCTATGGTCAATCAATCGTGTTACTAAAGAGGCCACAGGAAAGAACATCTGGTAATGATAAAATCCAAAGATCGATTTCAAATTGTGGTCTTTGTCGCAAGCTGGTGTCCTCACTGCAAGGGGATGCGTCAAGAGGTTTGGACAAAAAAAGATGTTCTAAAATCCTCTTCGAATTATCATGGGGGCAAGCCAGCAATTATTCAGGTAGATAAACCCGGTAATGAATATTTATCTGAACAGTTTGACATTGAAGCTTTTCCTACTGTGGTTATTATGGACGAGGAAAGAGAAATTTTTAAACGCGCTCATAATATGGACGTAGAAGAAACAATAAAATTTTTGGAAGAGTTTGATGGAAATAAACAAGTCTGAGGACGTTGTTCTCATTACTGGTGGGAGAGGTTTTTTAGGAAAAAGACTCTACCAGCTTCTTAACTATTCCGGCTACGAAAAAGTCGTTGCAATGGGCGGGACTAACGACGGGGTCGATTTGGGGGAAGAGGCTGTTGTTGGATGGATGTTTGATAACTACAATCCCGATGTTGTTATTCATCTTGCTGCTAGAGTTGGCGGAATTGGAGCCAACATGAAGTACCCCGGCGGCTTCCTGTATGAAAATCTAAACATGGGTGTTAAGGTTATCGAGGAGGCCAGACAACACGGGTGCAAAAAATTTATACTAGCCGGAACTGTTTGTTCCTATCCCAAAAATTGCCCCGTGCCATTCAAGGAAGACGACCTATGGAATGGATACCCAGAAGAAACAAATGCTCCATACGGCATAGCGAAGAAAACCTTAATGGAAATGCTATTGGCGTATAGAAAGCAGTTTGGCTTTAACGGTGTTTCTTTAATCCCGGTTAATATGTATGGGCCGGGTGACAACCATGACCCAAGAGCCAGCCATGTCATACCCGCAATTATATCTCGCGTGGGATATGCGAAGGCCAACGGTGAAAAATCCATGGAAGTCTGGGGTTCTGGCAACGCTAGCAGAGAATTCCTATACGTTGACGATTGCGCTGAAGCTGTAATGCTAGCCATGGAGCGATACAACGAAGCGGATCCTGTCAACATAGGAACTGGGGTAGAAACAAACATTAGAGACCTCATTGAGCTAATTTGTGAACTGATGGAATACGATGGGGAGATTGTGTGGAACGATGAAAAACCAGATGGACAGCCAAGACGATGCCTAGACGTGGCTAGAGCGCAAGAGGGCTTTGGCTTCAACGCCTCCACCTCTCTAAGAGAAGGTCTAGAGAGAACTCTAGAGTGGTGTGGTAATGCCGAGTTTTTCTTGAAGCAAGTAAATGAGCTTCCCCCAACCGAGAGGGCATAGCGTTGATTACAGCGATTGTTCTATCAGAAGATGGAGCGGCTAGAGTACACCTTCTTCTTGAAAGCTTATATGCTAATGCTGGCAATATTTTTGACATAAATGTCTTATATAAGTTTTCAGATAATAATTTTTTTGAAGGCTACTCGATAGCAGCAGACCATTTCTATAGAAAGCACAAGCATGGGCATGAGTTTCCCGTTAGATGGCACGAGAGAAGACATTCATCAGTAGCAAAAGATATCCTCTCAGTTGTCGAAGGCTCAAGGGGTCTTGTCTGCATTTTTAATGATGAAAACATTCTCATTAAAAGACCTCCGTGCTACAACAAAATCAGAAGATTGTTTGATAACCACAACCCACTGTGCCTTTCTCTTAGACTGGGAAACAACACAGTGATACAAAATCCATACGAGAGATCCAGCTATTTTGCAGAGATACCGAAGGAGGGAGAGTTCGTATTGGACGAATTTCTTTTGTGGGATTCGTCAAAGATAACTCCTTATACCAATTTTGGCATTCCCTTCTCTACAAATGGACATATTTATAGACTGGATAATTTAAAAGAGATTATGCGTGCGTCTTCCGAATCTAAGATTGACGCCCTTGAAGAAGAAATACAACCTATTATCTACCAAGGGGCATGGGAAAAATTTCCTCGTCTAATGGCCTGTCCAGAGTACAGTGTAGTAATCCACAATTCATCAGAAAAAATATCTGATTCTTATCGTGATAGTTCACTGGGGATAGAAAAGGCTGACATCAACACAAGATATCTTAATGGCCACAGCATAGACCTAGATTATTTTTCGTTTAAACATATTTCCAAACCATATGAAGATTTTGTTTTGAGATTTAACTAATGAAAATTATTTGCAGCACGGTAGTGAGAGCGGCCAAACAGGGGGATATTCATGGCGGTCTTTATGTTATTGATGTAGACTCTGAGGAGATTGTACACTATTCACCTTACGCAGAAGACTTCGTAAACGATAACGAGAGGGGCGGCGAGAGAGGACTGCGTGGAATAACTGTTCTGGACGACAGGATAGTCGTTGCCGACTCTGGGGGACTCATAGAGTTGGATAAAGAGACGTTTCAAATCGTTAGACGTTTCAGCGACGATAAAATATTTAAATCTATACATGAAATTTGTTACTTCGATAACAATATCTGGGTAACTTCCACGGCCTACGATTCAATTGCTAGTGTTGATTTAGACTTTAAATTGTCAGGACTCTGGGAAGTTGTGGGAGAGAACAGGTCAGATTACAAAGCATTGCTAGGTCTTGAACAGATAAACCCCGGCGAAGCTCCAGAAGATGACAATTTTCATATCAATTCAATTTCTGCGTATGACAACAGGCTAGTCTTCGGAGGGCTTATAACCCATCTGTACGATTTTAAAACGATGGACGTTATAAATCCCATGCCCATGATCGAAAGATCAAAGAGCTTTCAGCACAATTTCTATGAATACCCCGGATTCTATGCCGTCAACCTAACTACGTTTGGTTATCTTGGGTTAATTAAAAGTGACGATTCGGTACATACAATGCCCAACTCATTCAATAACGAAAGCACTACAATAGAAAGAACTCTTTTAAAGACAAGATTTGTAGCCCTTCCAAAAGCTAAAAAGGTCAAGTATCATGCGGATGAAATTGCCAAAGCTAACTGGAATAGGGGTCTGGCAAGACATGAAGACTTCTTGTTTGTTGGATCATCACCGGCTAGAATCATTATGTTTAACATGAATGACGGCAAGATAGAAAAAACTATACAGCTAGAGGAAGATATAAGGCATTGCATCCACGGTCTAGAAATACTGGAGTAATCATGAAGGCTGATATGAAAAAGGTCGTAAAGTCCAAGGCGGAAAAGATAAAAATTAGTGATAGTTCTTACGGCTGGGTTTTACCGGAAAAATCTGACGGACTAGAAAGCGGGAATGGTTTTCGTAAATTAATTATTTATTCTGTTGGTCCTAGTTTTTCTTGGGTCCACAAAGGTTTCAGAAAGAGTCATGGGAAAAACAATAAGAAAAAAAAGTAAGCGCGACAAGAAAAGATTGAAGAGGGAACGTCGATCTAGGAAGAATAAGAAGCGTGAATATGAGACCAACATGGGATGAGTATTTTATGGGTATGGCGCGCTATGCGTCTACACGCAGCCACGACTCACAAACCAAGGTGGGGTGTGTTATAGTTGGTAGCCCCAATATAGTTGTTGGGGTTGGCTATAACGGATTTTGTTCGGGAGTTAAAGAGGAGGATTTGCCGACCACAAGACCCGGCAAGTATCCTTTTATTGTACACGCAGAGGCAAATGCTGTTAGCAACTTGGTTGTAAGGCAGATAGATCACTACAAGGCATACATTACACATCTCCCTTGCGCCAATTGTGCCAAGCTGTTATGGCAGACCGGTGTGATGGAGTGGTATGTTCCAGAAGGCTCAAAAGCTCATGGGGAGAAGGAGGAAGACAAGATTGTTTACAGCCACCTCATAGAAAACGGACTTGAGATAACTTATCTAAAAGAGTGAGTAAGCGCAATAGTTTTAGTGTATAATATTTTGTATTAACAGTTACCCTTTAGGGATTTTACAATGGAACAACCTTCCGTAGGTCTCACTACTAAAGTTTTAGTGACAAACATAGTTGACGGTGACACTGTAGATGTTCAAATAGTCAAGAACATCCGTGTTCGTCTGAAAGATTGCTGGTGTCCAGAAACAAGAACGAGAGATCTCGAAGAAAAAGAGAAGGGGCTTGCAGCAAAAGATCACATGGAAAGCCTGTTGGCTCAACAGGAGTTATACTTCGGAGATGTGAGATACAAGGAAGTAGTCTTACACATACCCGCCGACGAAGAGGGTGACATAAAAGATATTTTAACTATGAATCGGGTTTTAGGATATATCTTTGTTAACGGAGAAGATGTATCAGCTAGAATGGTAGCCGATGGACACGCCACAAAAGAAAAAAAGAAGAAGTAGGATTTAATATGTCAGTTGCCGAATTGCAGAACTATACTTTCGTAGGAAGATATGCAAGATGGATACCGGAAAAGAAGAGAAGAGAAACTTGGAAAGAGTCTGTTGATCGTGTTAAAAACATGATGCTTGAGCAATATCCAGATGCAAAGGATGATATTGACTGGGCGTATGATTTGATGCACAAGAAAAGGGTCTTAGGCTCGCAAAGAGCGTTGCAGTTTGGTGGCAAACCAATTATTAAGCATAACGCTAGAGTATATAACTGCATTGCATCATATTCAGACAGGCCAAGATTTTTCCAAGAAACCATGTACCTACTTCTTTGTGGGTGCGGGGTCGGGTTTTCTGTACAGAAGCACCATGTTGAAAAGCTTCCTAGATTGGTATTTTCAAAAGACGGCACTAAAAAGTATACTATTCCAGATACAATAGAGGGATGGTCTGACGCTATTGGTGTGCTGGTCAGTAGTTATTTTGAAGACTGTGATATTTTTCCAGAGTACATGGGCAAGACCGTATCCTTTGATTACTCAGAAATTAGACCCGCCGGATCATATCTAAGCTCAAGCTCTGGCAAAGCTCCCGGTCCAGAACCTCTGAAAAAAGCTCTAACGAATGTTAAGAAAGTTTTAGACAGGGCGTTAAAGGATGCTTTATTTTCAAATAGAAAGCTGAGACCTATAGATGTCTACGATGTTGTTATGCACGCTGCTGACGCTGTTATTAGTGGCGGGGTACGTAGAAGTGCTACGATTTGTCTTTTTTCGCCAGATGATGAAGAGATGGCATTGGCAAAGACTGGCAATTGGTTTCATAGTAATCCTCAACGTGGCCGTTCTAACAATTCTGCTCTGTTACTACGTGATAAAACCAGCCCTGCACAATTTGAAACATTGATGGAGTCGGTAAAGGAGTTCGGAGAGCCGGGCTTTGTATGGGCAGATTCAACCGAGCTTATCGTCAATCCCTGTGTGGAAATAGGTCTGTATCCCGTTGACGAAGAAACAGGGGAGACCGGATGGCAAGCATGCAATCTTAGTACCGTCAACTGCGCCAAAATTTCCACAAAGGAAGACTTCCTTGAGTCGTGTCGTGCTGCTGCAACCATAGGAACCCTTCAAGCTGGGTTTTCTAATCTGCCATATCTAGGAGAGGTTAGTGAGAGGATCTTCAGAAGAGAGGCTCTACTTGGAGTTTCTATGACTGGGATCATGGAGCGGTATGAAATATGTCTTGACCCGGCCACACAAAAAGAGGGGGCTAGGGCTGTTAAAAAGGCTAACAAGGAAATTGCTGCCAAGATCGGCATTAATCAGGCTGCTAGAACTACCTGTGTCAAGCCAGAAGGAACAGCTTCCTGCATTCTAGGAACTAGCTCTGGCATCCATCCACATCACGCCAAGCGATACATCAGGAGAGTTCAGGCAAATAAGCTGGAGAATATATATCAACATTTTAAAGAGTCCAATCCAAGGGCTTGTGCTGAATCAGTCTGGTCTGCAAACGATAGTGATGATGTCATTTGTTTTTGCATAGAAGTCCCAGACGGATCAAAGCTGAAGAACAAAGTTAGTGCTATAGACCTGTTGGGATGTGTAAAAACTACTCAGCAAAACTGGGTCATGACTGGACGCAATGAGTCCTTATGCGTCAAGCCTTTCCTGCAACATAATGTGTCTAACACGATCAATGTTAAGCCAGAGGAATGGCATGATGTAGAAAAATTTATATACAAGAATCGTAAGTTTTTCTGCGGAGTTTCTTTACTGCCTGTCAGTGGAGACAAAGACTACCCACAGGCTCCATTTTCTACGGTATATCTACCTAGCGAAATGGTTTCGCACTACGGAGACGGAGCGATGTTTGTAAGCGGCCTGATCGAGGTCGCTCTGAATCTCTGGGAAGATAATTTATGGGCAGCTTGTGATGGTCTGCTGGGAATAGGGACTAGGATTAAAGGCAACGGAAAAAGAGAGTGGGTTGAGCGCTGTAAAAAGTTTGCTAAAAAGTATATGGACGGAGACATTAAGAGATTAACATATTGTATGAAGGATGTATATAATTGGAAGGAATGGGTGGATATGAAAAGAGAGTACAAATCTGTAGATTATACTACGTGTATTGAACAAGAGGACAATGTAGTACCCGAACAGGAGATCGCTTGTGCAAATGGAGCTTGTGAAATTATATGAATAAATATTCTTATAGTACAGATACTCCGATTTCGATTGAGCCAAAAGATGGAATCTCACTAAGAATAAAAAAGCTTACAAAAACAGCACAGCTACCATACAAAGCACACGATCATGATGCTGGTTTCGATTTATATTCTGACGAAGACATATCTATCAAAGCTGGTGAAACAGTTTTAATCAGCACCGGAATAGCGATGGAGATACCGAAAGGATTTGTCGGTTTAATCTGGGACAGGTCTTCTATGGGCGTTAAGGGAATCCATAGGTTTGCAGGAGTCATAGACAGTGGCTATCGTGGAGAAGTTAAAGTCTGTTTGTCAAATTTCAGCTACGGATTAAAAGACTGGCCACACTACCATGTTAACTACGATATTAAAAGGGGCGACAGGATAGCTCAGTTGGTGGTTCAACAAATACCCTTAGTTCATGTCATAGAGGTTGAGGAACTTGAGGATTCTGCTAGATCATGTGGAGGGTTTGGTTCTTCTGGTAAATAAAATAATATGAAAAAGAGACAACATCGAAGAAATCTCAAAGCGAAAACACCTAACCAATTTGAATATATCAGAGCAATTACAGAATCAGATATTACTGTATGCACTGGTCCAGCCGGAAGCGGCAAGACTGCCGTGGCGGTTGGGTTGGCATGCGAACATTTAAATGCAAACAAAGTTGAAAAAATAATAATCACTAGACCGGTTGTAGAATCTGGGAAGGGACTAGGGTACTTACCCGGCTCCTTTCAAGAGAAGATACATCCATACTTAGTCCCCGTGATAGAAGAAATGAACGCTTTTCTAGGGGTTGAAAATGTCCGAAAGCTTAGAGCGGAGAATATTATAGAGATCTGCCCCCTAGAATACATGCGGGGTAGAAACTTTCATAATGCGTTTATGATTTTAGATGAGGCTCAAAACGCCACGTTTGAACAGATAAAGATGTTTTTAACCCGCCTTGGGCGGAACTCTAGATGTGTAATAAATGGCGACATAGATCAGTCTGACTTGATGCCGAGACTCAGAGGGGCCTTAGACATATGTACCGAGAGACTTGACAACACTAAAGGGGTTAGCATAGTAGAGTTGGACGAAGATGACATAGTGAGGAATAAGATAATAGCCCGTGTTTTAGCAAAGCTGGACTTTTGGGATGAGTAAATACTACTACGGAATAATGTGGCTGGCCATAGGAATAATATCTGCCGTTGATATATACTGGTCCATAGTGTATCAAGACTTGTTGTATGCGGTAGAATTAAATCCCATGGGAAGGCTTCTTATCGAAATGGATAACGGCGGGGTTGCCCTCTTCATGGCCGTTAAAATGTTTGGAACGGTTGCGGCTTTAGGCTTGTTGGTGGTATTATATCACTGGAAGAAGAAATATGCGTGGCCAGTAATGACAACCATATTCTCTCTCCAGTGCATACTTCTAGTCTATATTGGTCAAAATGTAGCGGTGTAAAATGCCCGAGTACGAGTATAGATGCGCAAATTGTGAACACGAGTTCTCAGTCAATCAGAGCATAAAAACCTACAAGCCGAAGAAGAGATGTCCTGAATGCAATAAGCATAAGCTGGAAAGAGTGTTGTCTCCTCCAAAGGTTTTTGTTCGAGGGGAGGCTCAAACCATTGGGCAGCTAGCAGAACGCAACACAAAATCTATGGGGCATTACGAATTGTCGGATGCTAGAGGAAGGCAAGACGAAGGAAACTTTAAGAAGAAGAAAGGCGGCCCTTGGCATCACTCCAGTGGAGATGCAAGTTCGCAGGAAATAAACAAGATGTCCGATTCACAAAAACATAGATATGTTAGGACTGGAAGAAAATGAATGATTATAATGACGACTACGACGATTTTGAAGGCTCAGCGTCTGATCTAGAAGATCTCGGACACACAATTATAGACTGTGCAGATTGTCACTCTCCGCTTATAGACATTTGGCGAGTGCAGGAATCTGAAAGACGTACAGATATTAAGGTCATCTGTGACAACCCGGATTGTCAAGGATCAAGCTGGAAATATCTTGTAGAGGGGGAGTTTTATATTGGCTGCACAGACAAAAGTAGAATTGTTGACATTGAAGAGTCTGATGGCATGACATTAATCCATGCTGTTTCACAAAAGGAAGGTGAAGTATGACCGAGGAATTTTTTCAGGAGGACAACACAGAGATTCATTATGTTCTCCCAAACGGTAAGCAGTCCACCGAAGAAACAGCTTCTGCTTGTGCCAAAACAGCCACCGGAGACGAAGCCGACACCTTCTTCGTAAAGTTCCATCGTGGCAAGCTGTTCGATCCACATGGTTTGGATAAAAATAAGATCAGAGATGCTCAGTACAGAAAAGTAGATGCAACCACATTCGATTTATACTTAGGCTATCTCAAGAATCGCAGGGGCGATCTCTTGCTGAGAGCCGAAAGGAGATGCATAGATGTCTAAGAGAGGACCACTGACAAAAGTAGATAAGTGTTACATCGACAACAATTCCGGCTTAACTGTGGAAGAGTTAGCTTCGGATCTTGATAGAACAACAAATTCTATTTCCAAGTATCGTAAAACTAAAACCAAGCACACTACTCCCATAAAGAATGAAGCAGGTTCTATTGTTGGAGATTTAATGGGTAACACAACCGCATCTCAAAAGCGTAGAGGTGTTACAATAATGACTCCAGCGGCTTCCGAATTGGCGGATGAAACAAAGTCATCATCCAATTCAAGAATCAATGACTCCGTAGTTCACAGGATAAGAGAATGACAACATCTGTTGCCAAGTCAATAGATGGATATGTGAATGTTTATGCGGACAGTAATCCAATTTGGATAGTGACTCTTTCAAACAATGAAACTATCTATCAGGATGACGGAAGACCCGGCGTGACGCCGCAGAGCGCGTGGGAAAGGCTCGGAATATACTGCGAGGAGGAGGGGGTGTATATAACGAGCATGAGCATAAAAAATCGTTCACATGTTGAGGTTGTCGGAACCGGCGGCGACGGCTATTATTTCTGTAAGGGTGCGGGGAAATTTCTTTTCGGAGATAAAACAAACCACTCCTTTGTAGTCGGCGTCCTAGAAAATGATAGCTTGAGAGTTCGTCGTTGGAATCTCCCAGAAGTCATTCCAGACGCCTACGAAGATAGAGATCCGGGTGATGCCGGAATTTTTTTGATAAAAAGGAATTGCAATGACGAAAGTTTATCAGCATGTGACGACGGGACAGAAATGTAATGCGGCACAATACATTGCCGAAATGGTTTGCTTGCGGGAGGCAGAGTCTGCCAATGAGGGTCAACCCGCATACAAATTATGGAATACAGAAAAGTGGAAGAACAAATTTCGTAGTCAGGTCACTAAAGCATACGCTTTGCTTAAAAAATATGATGACGTTGCAATCATCAACGCTCTCAAGTCACCTGCCGGAAAACGCATCTATTCTCTAAGGTTGAAAAACTTAGAGACTCTTATACAAAAAGAACAGAAGCAAATAGATGTTCAAAATTCTCAGGTAGCCCCGCCCAAAGAATATAATTCTGATGGCTCTAACGCTCCAAGAAAACCGTATGGAAAGAAAAGCAACGCGCAGAAATTGAGGGAACTAGATGGCTAAGATGAAATATTTAGATGAGTCAACGACAAAAGAGATAATAAAAAAGTATGGAGACGTAGTCAGAAGCGGATCTGAAGTTTTTGAAGAGCGGTCAAATTTTCAGGTTATTCCCGTAAGTCCCGCACTAGATATAGCTCTAGGTGGTGGTCTTCTTGAGGGAAGCTGGGCTACTTTTATGGGCGATCCAAAAAGTGGAAAAACTACAACTGCTCTGCAATTTGCGTCTACCTGTCAGTCCGAAGAATACGGTAGTCGTCCAGTTATTTATATGGATGTAGAAGGAAGACTGAAGTCCATGAACCTCTCTGGCGTTCACGGTCTTAGGCCGGAAGAAATCAAGGTGGTTAGTTCCGGCGACGAACCAATGAGCGCGGAGCAGTATCTAAATATAGCAGAGACTTATATTAAACAGACCCCAAACTGTGTCATGATCATTGATTCAATATCTGCTCTCATACCTGAAAAAGAACTAATCGACGATGTTAACGCTCAGTTTCGCCCATCGCTACCAAAGCTTCTGAAAAATTGGTGTAAGAAACTCGGAGGAATTGTTCCAAAACAAAGAGCTATCGTGGTTATGATAGTCCATCTTATCGCTAACACTTCGGGTTTTGGCAAAACTAAAGTTCCAGATGGTGGAAGAGGAATACAATATCAGACAGACAATATTTTAGAGATACGATACATCAAGCCTTGGGAGGTTGGAGGATCTCAGATAGGGCAGATGATCCATTGGAAAATTATGACCTCTGCTGCTGGGGGTTTTCCCGGCGGCGAAGCCCAGAGTTGGCTGCGTTACGGACACGGCATAGATAAAACTCAAGAGCTTTTTATAATGGCTGTTGATCTCGATCTCATCGGAAAGGCTGGAGCTTGGTACACCTGCAACTATCTTGTTGAAAAAGCAGATCAGTTTTCTTCGCTTCTAAAACAGAACAACATAGATGCAGAAGACGAAAAGGCAGTCAAATCGTTCTTCCAATTCCAAGGTCAGGATAGAGCGGTCACTTTCCTAAACGAGAATCCAGACACGCTGAAGCTTCTAGAGAAGCAAATCAAGGAGATGTTTTGAACGTAGTTGGCTTTGATGGTAGAGAGAGACACTGGAATCTTTCAAGGAAGTCCAAGGCTTCCCACAAGTCTGCCCCTCACAAAAGAACTAGATTAATTTTGCGCAACTTGTTTAAACGAGATATAATCTTAGAAGAGGTATCTCTACCCGGCAGCAATACTGTTACTCGCACATCTACACTGTACGCTGATTTTTTTATACCCTCAAGGAATCTTATGGTTGAGGTTCATGGGAGACAGCACTACGAGTTCGTAGATTTTTATCACAAAACAGTGAGTGGTTTTTATAAGTCTAAAGCTAGAGACAGAGACAAGATTCGCTGGTGCGAATTAAATGATATTAACATTGTTATCTTAAAATACACAGGCAGTGACGATGAGTGGACACAACAAATCATCGATAGATGAATTAGATAGTTTTGTAAAGTCTATCGACTCCTATATCATAGGAGAAGATGTTCAACGCATTCAGATAAATCCAGAGGTTGAAGCGATACTAAACCTCACTGGAATTGAATTAAAATCTATATCTTCTGAAGACTGTTGCGAAAAAGCCTACTGCCTATACGCATACTGTAGTTACGTTCAGTCAGTTTTCAACAGGCATCAGGTTAAACTCTATTGGTGCGATAGCCAGATAAATAAGATGGTTGCGAAACAGGCAGATTCATTCAGCAAATATATGAAGTGGGAACAAAAGTATTACACTGTTGTAGAGCAGGATGAATTCGCTAGGAAGATATTCGACGCAAAACTTGTTTCAGAATCTAGGGTTATTTGGCTTACGGATAAAATCAGAGACATACGAAAGATGGCTGATACGTTAATGGAGTTGAGCAAAAGGAAAACATATTCATGACAAGCCCATTAGACAAAATTAGATCTGGAATATTAAGCAATGATATGAAGCTCGTGTCAGAAGGTTTTGAAAATCTCACCGGGGAATCGCTTTCAGGGGTTGACCAAACGCAAGATCCTAAAGATGATTTCATAGCCCCGGCGAAAAATAAGTCAAAGGGAAAGACTCGGATAGCCAGATCAGAACCCATCAGCGCAGGGGCGAATCAATTTACAGACGACAGCGATGAGTCGAAAGATATCGTAACTCCAGAAATAGAGTTAACGGAAAGAAACAGGCCGAGAGCTTCTTTGATAGATATACAGTGTCATATTTGCAACAAGACAGAGAGAATTCCCGAATCGTTAATGCAGGGTAGGGAATTTTATCGTTGTGACAGGTGTTCCAGCAGGTAATCATGGTTAAGCCAATCAACAATCCGGCTTCCGAGAGGGCAGTCCTGTCTGGCATTATACAACACGGGTCAGATGCGTTTATTGACGTAGACGATATTATAGATGTCCAAACTTTCACCTTAGAAGAAAACCAGATAATATATACTTGCCTCAAGCGAGTCCTCAGTAAAAGCTCAATCGTAGACTTGCCATCTGTCCTGAGTGCTGCTCAAGACTTGGGCCTACAAGAAGTCTTTAACGAAAAAATATCCTCAGACCATATTGGAGCTTTGGCTAATCTAGAAGTTGAACTAGATAATGTCAGGCAGCATGCGGTAAAGCTGAAGAAGCTTGACGTAGCCAGAGATATCAGATCCAAGATACGAAAGATCAATTCTGATATCGGAGACGTTACTGGTGACGAATCTATAGACGAGATTCTTAATATAGCGGAGGGTCCAATTTTCGACTTGTCCGCAGCACTTAATCACTCGGTAGAAGACAAGCCGACAGTTCTTGGTGAAGAAGTTGAGGACTATGTTACGCATCTAGAAGAAAACCCCTCCGACATGCTGGGTCTTAGCAGTGGATTTCTTAGATATGATAGCGCGATTGGCGGTGGCTTTAGGAGGAAGTGTGTGGATCTCATCGCGGCTAGGCCGAAGGTCGGCAAAAGCATGATGGCAGACAATGTCGCCATAAACATTGCTGAAAAATTAGATGTCCCCGTGCTGTTGCTGGATACAGAAATGTCCAAAGAGGACCACTTCAACCGGATACTTGGAAATTTCAGTGGAGTAAACATTAACGATATCTCCACCGGGAAGTTTTCCAACAGCGCTTGCGACAGGGAAAAAATTCAACAGGCCACGCAAAAGTTTAAGGAGATTCCGCTAAGCTATATTACCATCGCCGGAAAACCCTTCGAAGAAACCCTCTCTGTTATAAGAAGGTGGATAGTCAAAAACGTGGGGTACGACGAAAATGGTCGCGTAAATGATTGCATGATTATATACGACTACCTGAAGCTCATGCATTCTAATCAGATAAGTGACAGCATGAAAGAGTTTCAGGTTTTGGGATTTCAAATTACACAACTGCACAATTTTTGCGTTCAATATGATTGCCCATGCTTAGCTTTTGTTCAATTGAACCGAGATGGCATCACCAAAGAGAGCACAGATGTTGTAAGCGGGTCTGATAGATTGATCTGGCTGTGTAGTAGTTTTTCCATCTTTAAAAAGAAATCCGATGAAGAGGTTGCAGAAGACCAAGGAGAGAGCGGAAATAGAAAATTGATTCCAATTGTCAGCAGACATGGTTCTGGCATGGATGATTACGATTACATCAATATGTCGATGAAGGGAGAGGTGGCAAGGGTTGACGAAAAGGAGACTCGCAACGAATTAAAATTCAGCACCCAAAGGCAAGAGTCTGGTGGTTTTGCCATTGATAATTTAGATGACAAAGAAAGCCCATTTTAATGGATAAGAAGCAACTAATAGTTTTGTCAAACAAAGTAGCGGAAAAGATGACAGATCTTTTTGACTTCTTTGGCGTCAGATATTTTGAACAATACGACAGAATAACTTCAGTTTGTCCAATCCATGAGGGGGCAGACAACCCTCAAGCATTCACGGTAACTACAACTAGAGATCAATACTTTGGATACTGGAGATGCTGGACTCATGGATGTGAGCGTAAGTTTGTTCCGACCCCTATAGGCTTGATAAGGGGTCTTCTAACCGCGCAGAAAGGAGAGGAGATAGCTTTCTCCGAAGCCGTGGATTTCGCATTAAATTTCACGTCATCCTCTAAAGAAGAACTAGAGGAAGAGGGTAAAAATTTTAAGCTGGAAAAATTTATAGAATTGTCTGAAAAGGTTTACCAGTCCGTATCAAAGCCGAAGTATTCAATTAGCAGGAATCTTGTAAGAGAATCTCTATCTAGACCGGTAGAATATTACGTGAACAGAGGTTACGACGAGAAGACTCTGGATGTTTTTGATATTGGAATTTGTACTGATCAGAAGAAGCAGATGAAGAACAGGATAGTTGCCCCAGTTTACGATGATGATCATAAATTTATGATAGGATGCGTTGGCAGAGTTCCACACGAGAACAGCAATGGAAACAAGTGGATAAACTCCAAGCACTTCAATTCAGGAGCTTATCTTTATGGATACTGGCTGGCAAAAGACAGGATCAGGGAAACGAGAACTGCAATACTTGTCGAGGGTCAGGGAGATGTTTGGAGATTGTATGAAGCTGGCATACGCAATTCGGTGGGGATGTTTGGGTCTAGCCTTAGTGATGGTCAGTCTAGAATTTTAGAGACCTCTGGCGCTCTTAATTTAGTAGTGCTTGCTGATAACGATGAAGCGGGAGAGAAAGCAAGACAGTCCGTCATACAGAAATGCGACAGGCTTTTTCATATTGTCTGTCCTACATTTTCCAAAGAAGATATTGGCGAAATGAGCGTACTCGAAATAGAAGAAGAAATCAAACCACAACTTGAGGGGATGATATAATGGAGCAAAAGATTTTAGGGATATCTGGTGCGAAGCAGAGCGGAAAGACCACGTGTTCAAATTTTCTACATGGTTACCAACTCAGGCTTCATGAAGCTGTAACTAAATTTATGATGAACGACAAGGGCGAACTTCTAGTTAACGCCATGACCACCAATGAAAAAGGCGAGGAGGAGGAAGGCGTTGGCGTTTTGGACGTTAGTAGGCTAGACAACGAATTCGTTGACTATGCTTCGCAGATGGTTTGGCCATACGTTAAAGCTTTCAGCTTTGCCGACCCGCTCAAGCTGCTTGCTATTCATCTTTTCGGTCTCACAGAACAGCAATGCTATGGCTCTGGCGAAGACAAGGACACCAAAACTCCGGTAAAAACTAAGTTTATGCGTAAGCTATTGAACAAGGACTTGGGGGACAAAAAGTTTCTAACAGCCAGAGAATTTTTACAACTGTTTGGCACAGATGTTTGCAGGGCAATCAAATCGGATATATGGACAAACTCTTGCTTAACAAGAATAAAAGATAGCAACACTGAGCTTGCTATAATTTCCGACTGTAGATTTCCTAACGAGGTTGACGCCATAAAAAGTGTTGGAGGCAAAGTTATTCGGTTAACCAGATGTCCTCATGAAGACAACCATGCAAGTGAAACAGCTTTGACAGATTCATACGAGGGATACGATCATGTAATTGATAATGCCAAGATGACTATGGATGAAGCCAATAGGGCTTTGATGGATGTTCTGAAACAGTGGGGCTGGCTACAATCCAAGGTAGGGTAATGACTAAGCAAGAATCGGTAGAATATATGGGTTACACTTTTCCAGTAAAAAAACCTTGGGGAGAATATACAGACTATTTTAGAAGCGACAACGTCGTTTTTAAAAAAATTGTTATTAATCCCGGCGAGGAAATATCGCATCAGATACATCACAAGAGAAGTGAGTTCTGGTACGTAATAGAAGGAACTGGAATCATGCGGTGGAATAATTTGGATAACTGGAAGGTTAGACCGGGGTTCACCATTGAGATCAGAAAGAACGACGCTCATCAAATTATCAACACGGGTGATGTAGACCTTGTGATTTATGAAATGCAGTTTGGGCAATGTTCCGAGGACGACATTGTGAGGCTAGAGGACAAATATGACAGGGAGAAGAACGATGAATAACAGAGTCAAAATTGATCTTCCAGTAGAGAAATTGAACGAGGCTATAGAAATAGCCAAGAAGAGAGACGCGAAGAAGGAAAAGTTCGGTTCTAAAAGTTACAACAACACATACAGAAGTTCGGAAGATGTACACATTGTAGGGGCTGTGGGCGAAGCTGCTGTGGCCCACTTCTTTGGGGTAGACATGGATAAAACCATCTTCCAAGAACATGGAGATGCCGGTGTAGACAATTCCGTAGAGGGTTGTGGAAATATAGAAGTCAAGACAACCACATACTGGAAAGATCCCTACCTTAGAGTGCCCGCCTACAGACCAAACAAGGAAATAGACTACTACGTTCTATGTTATGTTGACAAGAAAGACTACTCAAATGTCTGGATTGTTGGTGCTGCTAAGAGGGATGAGGTTGTTAAAAAAACAAAACGTCGCCTGTACAGGGACGGACCCCTTAACTATATTTTGGAAGAAAAAGAACTGGAAGATATAAATGATAGTATGTTATCTAAGAAGCAGCAGTCTTAGCACTCTCGACTTCTGCGAGCAGAAGTTTTTTCTACAGTATAATTTGTCATTCAAAGACAAAACCAACAAGAAGGCTTTGATGGGAACAATCACCCATAAGGCACTTCAGATTTTGGGGGACAAAAAACTATGTATGAACAGAGGAAACAAGAGTTTTACCGATGACGAGGTAGGTAGGTTAACTCTTGATGATTGTGACAACATTGAAAAAATAACAGAAAAGGCTTTCAAGTATTATACCAGTCACGAACCCAATGTAGATCTGGATGATTCTAGCTTGAGAACCTGTACCCGCTGGGTGCATAAAGCTGTAGAATACAACGATGGGCTTTTGGACCCTAGAAATCAAGACGTGTTTGCTACCGAGGAGTATTTTGATTTCGAAATAGATGAGCCTTGGGCCAAGTATTGCTACAATTTAGGTGGTGAAAAAATTGAAGGCAGGCTAGCCATTAAAGGCACAGTCGATCTAATAGTCAAGCACGACGAAAAATATTACGAAATCCTTGACTACAAAACCGGAAAGCGTATAAATTGGGCAACGGGTGAAGAAAAGACTCTCGAATCTTTGCAGAGCGACACACAGTTGTTGCTTTACTACTACGCCCTAAAAAATATGTACCCTGATTACGATTTCGGTGTCAGCATATTCTATATCAACTCTGGTGGTCTCTTTTCTATGTGCTTTGACGATCAAGATTATGTCAAAGCAGAAACCATCTTGAAGAAAAAATTTCAATACATTAAAAATACAAAGCGCCCAAAGCTTCTATGTAATGAAAACCGACACTGGAAATGTCGCAAGCTATGCAAGTTTAGTGAAAGTCACGAAGGAACAAACAAAAGCGTTTGTCAATTTATTCGTGACGAAATCAAAAGGAAGGGTGTAAACAAAGTTGTACATGAATACGGTGATTTGGTTAAACTTTCTACTTACGGAAGCGGTGGAGGAAGATTGAAGAAATGAGTTGGGTTCCACTACATTTGCATACACATTACAGCTTATTGGATGGACTGTCTAAACCAGAACAGGTGGCGGCTAGATGCGCAGATCTAGGCTACTCCTCTTGTGCTATTACCGACCATGGAACTATCGCCGGTGCAGTATCCTTTACAAGCGCAATGAAATCTAAAAACATTAAACCTATTATTGGATGCGAATTTTATTTAAGTCAAGAAGACTGTCGTATTCAGGAAAAGGAAAACAGAGCTTTAAGCCATCTTGTAGTTCTGTCTAAGAATAAGGAAGGTTGGAATAGGCTTATAGAAGCAACCTCTAGAAGTAATGACGATGATGTATTCTACTTCAAACCCAGATTAGATTTAAACTTGCTATCAGAATATGCAGATGGAAATCTTATAGCATTTAGCGGACATCTTGGCAGCGATTTAGCTAACGTTATTTTCAATGACTACAAAGAGGCATACAGCGCAGAGACTGAAGCAGACGTTAAAGAATATATAGACCCAGATTGGGAATCAAAGGTTCTTAGTAAGGCAAATTTGTATAGGGATATTTTCGGAAAAGAAAACTTCCTTATTGAGATCCAGTGCATCGATGAAGAAAACTCACCAGCAGCCAAGCTGGTAGCTCAGGGTCTTAGATACGTAGCAAAAAAATATAAGATCCCCTCTGTTGCAACTGCTGACTCCCACTATCCCACTAAAGCCGACGCAACAGATCATCTCATTTTGCTTTGCTCTGCCATGAAGACAACGCTTAGGAATATCAAGAACAAGATCAAAAATAACGAGAGCGTAGGATTCTCTGCCTTTTTGAAGTCAAACAATTTTCATATCCCCTCACTAGAGGAGATGAAAAAATTTCATACGGAGGCCGAGCTAGCCAATGCTGTAATGGTCTCCGACATGTGTGAAGACTACAGCATTCTCAACAAACCCATGCTTCCCAAATTCGATTGTCCAGAGGGCGCAGGTGAAGAAGAATTTCTTCGTGAGTTGTGCCGTGAAGGATGGAAGAACCGTCTTAAGGTTTCAGGAAAAATAGAATCTGAAGAAAATCAAAATATATATGCTAACAGGGTTAAGCAGGAACTTGATGTTATAAGTGATGCGAATCTGTCTGGATACTTTTTAATCGTTAGGGATATAGTTAACAAGGTCAAAGAAGAGGGCTGGCTTCCGGGTCCGGGCAGAGGATCGGCAGCAGGATGCTTGGTTTCATATCTGGTAGGAATAACAGAGGTGGATCCAATTGAGTTCGATCTGCTGTTTGAAAGGTTTTATAACGCTGGACGAAACACACAGGATCATATTTCTTTGCCAGATATAGATATAGACGTTCCAGCTTCAAAACGAGATGAAGTTATCAATTACATCAGGTCAAAATATGGAACCGTGCAGGTTGGTCAGATGGTGACCTTCGGAAGATTGCAAGGTCGTAGTGCTCTTAAGGAAGTCTTAAGAATGAACGAAGCATGCTCTTTCGATGAGATGAACGTCATCACAAAAAGTCTCCCCCATGAGCACGAGATATCAGACCTTCTTACAGACATGGATGAGCCGTCAGTCATAAAATGGGCTTTGATCAATCAGCCAGATATTCTAAGAGACTATTGTAGGATTGACGATTCCGGTGAACTGGAGGGCGAGTACTCAAAACTTTTTGAACAGGCCATGAGAATAGAAGGCACATTTAAATCTCAGGGCAAGCATGCGGCAGGTGTTGTTATTTCCTCGCACAATCTTAGTGACGTTTGTCCTATGGTTAGAGACAAAAAGGGGTGCGAAAAGATTGCCGGAATGGAAATGACCGACTTGGAGGCTATGGGACACGTAAAGTTTGATATACTTGGCGTGTCGTTATTGGACAAGCTTATGGGAGTAAGGGACCAACTAGGAAAATGAATATTTCTTACAGAGATAAACTTAGGAACAAGTTAAGCAACGGAATGTACGAGGAGTGGAACTCTTTAAGTATCTGTTGCATCAATGATTTTTACACTGTGAGATCTGGAATTAAATATCAGGTTCATTGTGAAGACAACAGGTATAGGTTTAGTAGATTGTACGACAATTGTAACGATGCGATATCTAAGTTTTTGGATATCAAACACAGACTATTAAAAAGAAAGTGAGGCCAATAATGCCTTCGGCGCATGACATAATTGTATTTGATTTTGAGACCGGAAGTAGAGACCCTCTAAAAACTCAACCAACCCAAATTGCAGCAGTTGCTATACACGGTAGAAAACTAACGGTTCAGCCTAATGGCTATTTCAATAGTGAAATTCGCCCCATTCTAGACGATGACAAGGCCATTGAAATGGGGCTTGATCCTGTAGAAGATGAAGCACTTGATATTACCAGAAAAACCAGAGCCGAACTTAAGAAGGCTCCTGCTCCAAAGCAGGTGTGGGGTAAGTTTTCCAACTTTGTAAATAAATACAATTGGAAAAAGACTCCTTATTTTGCTCCGATCCCAGCCGGTTATAATATAAATGGTTTCGATTTAATTATTGCCGATAGGATGTGTCAACAGTATGGGCCGGTTGACAAAAAAACGGGCAGGCAAACTCTGTTCAATAGAATCCACAGGGTTGACGTTATGAACTTGGTATGGGGATGGTTGGAGAATAATCCTGATGTGAAAAGATTCAGCTTGGATTCTCTGAGGGATTATTTTGGAATGTCCAAAGAAAATGCTCATGATGCGCTTCAGGATATCAAAGATACCGCCAACATCATGATCAGGTTTATGAAAATGCAACGAAAATTTGCTGGGAAAGTACATTTTGAAAAGGCTTTTGCAGATGGAAAACTATATATTTGACGTTAACAATATTGATTACGACGATGCACCCACTTGGAATCTCATTTGCGAGGGGAGAACTAAAGGGGTTTTTCAGTTGGAGAGCAGTCTGGGAAAGTCTTGGGCTAAGCGTGTTCGTCCAAAAAATCTTGAGGAGTTAGCGGCCCTTACCGCTCTTCTACGTCCCGGTTGCCTAAAGGCAATCGTTGACGGCAAATCCATGACCCAGCATTATGTTGATCGCAAAAGTGGAGAAGAAGAGGTAACCTACATACACGAGTCTCTAGAACCCATCCTAGAAAGAACTCAGGGGGTTCTTGTTTACCAAGAGCAGTCTATGAAAATAGCGCAGAAGATTGCCGGATTCGATCTTCAACAGGCGGATGATTTGAGAAAAGCCATCGGTAAAAAGAAGGCGGATCTCATGGCTAAAATTAAAAGAGAGTTCATTGAGGGTGCTGAAAATGAAAATGTTGTTTCTAGAGAAGCAGCGGAGGAGATATTCTCATGGATTGAAAAATCCAGTCGTTATGCTTTTAATAAGTCTCACGCTGTTAGCTATGCTATTTGTGGTTATTGGTCCGCTTATGCTAAAGCGCATCATACAGTCGAATTTTATTGTCACTGCTTAAGACACGCTAAAAATAAACCTGACTCTCAAAGAGAGATTAAAGAACTGGTGTCGGATGCAAAGACGAATGACATTTTTATACTCCCTCCCTCACTGGGAGCATTGAATGAAGAGACCTGTATAATTAATGACAGAATCCATTTTGGATTAACCGATATTAAATCTGTTGGTGTTAATCAAATTAAGAAGATGAAGGAAAGGCTGCTTGAGGAAGAGAAGGTTTTAGGAAAGAAGATAGCTGATTGGGACTGGTATGAATTTTTGGTTAGGCTTTCCGACAAGATAAGTTCCGCAACTACAATCGCAATGGTTTCCGTTGGTGTTTTTTCTGCAAATAAAATAAGCAGGAGTAGAATGCTGGATGAATTTGACACTTGGTCAAAGCTTACAGCCAAAGAACAGCTATGGATATACGACAGGCATAACAACTGGAGCAGTCTCAAGGATGCTCTCGTTGCCCTGCGACCAACTAAAAAAATGGGCGGCGGAACATTCAACCAGAAAAGAAGTGAGATAGTCAAGGATCTTATAAAGCAAATCAGAAAGCCAGCATATTCCCTAGAGGACACCCCGGACTGGGTTGCTGGCACAGAACAAAATTATTTGGGTGTTCCCATAACTTATTCCAAGGTGGACTCTTGTGACACAAGCTCTGCCAATGCAACATGCAAAGACTTTTTAAACGGAAAGGTGAAAGATGTTGCACTAGCGGTATCAATTAGTAGTGTCCGACCATACACCCTAAAAAAGGGAAAGAACAAGGGTCGTGATATGGCATTTTTATGTGTTGAGGATCAGACCAGCCCTTTGGATAATATAGCTATTTTTGCAGACGAATGGGAAGAGTATCGTAATATTTTATACGAAGGAAACACTGTTGTTATATATGGAGGCGAGTCCAGAAAAGGTAAATATAGATCCGATAGCAGTCTAGTCATAGAAAGAGTGTGGCAAATATAAGACCTTGCAGGTATAGTATTACAGTTAACGTTGTTTTTTGAAAGGAAATATCCATGAATAACATTACGAATGATTGTCGTTTTTTTGGACGACTTGTCGCCAATCCACAGTTGATCAAGACCAGAAATGATGTGGATCTGGTTACATTTACACTCGCCGTTCCAGAATATCGCAGGGAAAAGGATGGAGAAAAGAAAAGAAACGTTAGCTATTTTGATTTCGAAGCTTGGGACACAGGAGCAATCACTCTAGCAAAATATAGTGAAAAGGGTGACGAAATCTTCGTTCATGCTTCCGCTAGGCCAAACAACTGGACGGACAGGGAGGGTGTTAAGAGATATCAGATCAAGTTTAGAGTCAAGGAGTTTAAGATTCTTAGCTACAACAAAAAACAAAACGAAACAGATAAGAGTAATACTGAAACTGAACCAGCTTTAAGCACTGAAGATGGATAAAGATATAAATTCAAATGGTAGCAAATTAGAGCTTGAGGAACAATTGGTTCATCAAAATTATGGACTGGTTGTTGCTCAAGCTTTAAAATTTGTCAGCGACGACAAGGGGTCGCTTGAAGACTACATACAGGTTGGACTAATAGGTCTTCTTAAAGCCATAAGAAAACACGATGCGGACAGGGCTAAATTTTCCACATTCGCATCGGCCTGTATAAAAAATGAACTGATAAATTTTTCCAACAGGTCTTTGAAGAGAGGAAAAAAAGTTAAGATCATGTATAACACTGATCTTCTTTTGACCACTCTTTCTGAAAACGCCAACTTCCACTATCGAGAAAAGGAAAAGCTTTTTGAAATTGAGCACGAGCTTTTAACAGAAGAGCAAAGAATCATTTTAAAAAGAAAGATGCAGAACTATTCCAACAAAGAAATTGCAGAAGAGATCGGTTGCTCTAAAGGATCTCTTAAAAATAAATTCAGACAAATAATAAAACTGCTACGAGAAGCCAACGCCGATGAGTAGAAAGAAAAGAATTCTTCTATGTTGCGAGGCAAGCTATCTCAATACGGGATATGCTACCTACGGTAGAGAGGTTATGAAACGTCTCCATCAGACTGGAAAATATGAACTTGCAGAATTTGCTAGTTACGGAGAAGCTACCGATCCGAGGTCTGGTGGAATACCTTGGATGTTCTATCCCAATGCGCCACAGAAAGACAACAAGAAAGAGCTTAGCGAGTATAATTCCAAAGGGACAAACCAATTTGGAGAATGGAGATTCGAACAGGTTCTTTTAGATTTTAAACCAGACATAGTATTTGACATCAGAGATTTCTGGATGATTGACTATCAAGAGAGGTCTCCATTCAGAAGATTCTTCCACTGGGCTATTATGCCAACAGTGGATGCAGAACCACAAAACGAACAGTGGTTGGCAACCTACGCAAATGCTGACGGAGTGTTTAATTATTCAGAGTGGGGCAGAGATGTTCTACTCAAAGAAGGAATGGGAAAAATCAATTGTCTTGGATGTGCCCCTCCATCTGCCGATGCGGCATATAGACCAGTTGCCAACAAGAGAGAACACAAGTTAAGCATGGGTTTCGATCCAGACACCATGGTCATCGGGACCGTCATGAGGAATCAGCGTAGGAAACTATTTCCAGATCTGTTTAAGACCTTTAGAATGTTTTTAGATTCATCCAAAAGGTCCGACGTATATCTCTATTGCCACACCAGCTTCCCAGACGTGGGGTGGGATCTTCCCAAGCTAATCAACCAATACGGAATATCCAGCAAGATCATACTTACATACGTTTGCACGGATTGCAAAAATGCCTTTCCGTCATACTTTTCAGATGCCAGAACTCGATGTCCAATGTGTGGTAGCCACGCTGCCGGATTAGCCAGTGTACAAAAGGGGGTATCGTATGAATTCTTGTCTGGCATCATGAATTCTTTTGACCTTTATATACAATACGCAAACAGTGAAGGGTTTGGACTGCCACAAGTAGAAGCTGCTGCTTGTGGCGTGCCTGTAATGTCGGTTGATTACTCCGCTATGTCAAGCGTTATAAGAAAGCTAGGTGGCCAGCCCCTTAATCTCAAAGCGCTATACCAAGAGTTGGAAACCGGATGCAACAGGGCGGTCCCAGACAATGACTACTCTGCTAAGAAAATAGAAGAGTTCTTCAATTTATCTCAACAAGAAAGAGATGAAGCTGGACTGAAAATAAAGAAGAATTTTGAGAAACATTACCAGTGGGATAACACTGCAAGGGTATGGGAAGAATATTTCGACGGCGTAGAAATTAGACCGGAGTCCGAAACTTGGGGATCTCCCCCCAGAATACATGTCCCAGAAACAAGAGTCCCTCAAGAACTTCCCCCAAAAGATTATGTGCAATGGTTAATTGTAAATGTTTTAGGGGAGCCTGAAAGACTGAACTCCTACATGGAGTCTAGGATGATCAGGGATCTTAATTACGGATTCCATCTTGAGGGAACTGGTGGGATGTATTTTAATGAAGACTCGATGCAGTTTGCCAGACCTCAGTTTGAGAAGTTTGACAAGGAGATTGCCTATAACTACCTCCTAGAGCTATGCATGCGTAGGAATTTTTGGGAGCAGCAAAGACTGGAGTTATTGGGATGAGGGTACTATATATTGGATGTTACAGGGACGGAACCGGTTGGGGTCAAGCCGCCATAGATTACATCTTGGCAATGGACTCCGTGGGAATAGATGTGGTTCCCAGAGCGGTGAAGCTAAATTCTAATATCGCTGAACTTCCAGATCGTATTTTGGAGCTTGAGAACAAGTCTAGCAGAGGGTGTAACGTATGTATACAACACGTCCTCCCCCACATGATGGATTACAACGGAAAATTTGAAAAAAATATTGGACTGTACGCTACGGAAACTAACAGTTTTGAATGGTCTATATGGCCCAATAGAATAAATCAGATGGACGAGGCTTGGGTCATTAACAATCAAATGCTTCGCGTGTCCAAGGATAGTGGCGTTGATATACCAATAACTGTTATACCACACGCTTCCGATACTTCTAAGTTCAAGCAAAGGTACGAACCTATAGAGATACCGGATTCTGAAAACAATTTTGTTTTTTACTTTGTCGGAGATTTGAATAGAAGAAAAAACCTATCTGCCTTTGTCAGGGCTTTTCATAGCGAATTTGATACTGATGAACCCGTATCGATAGTAATCAAAACCAGCAAATACAATACTTCTCCATACGATTGTGCTGCTGAAGTCAAAGAAATGTGCCAGAATGTTAAGAATGGTTTGAAGTTGTATCCAACCATAGGGCACTACAAAGAAGACCTCATAATTACAGATAGGTTAAATGAAGATACACTCAGAAGGCTTCACGCTACTTGTGATTGTTTTGTTATGCCTAGCTATGGCGAAGCTTGGTGTATTCCAGCTTTTGATGCTATGGGGTTCGGCAATACTCCAATATGCACAGACGTAGGCGGGATGGCAGACTTTATGGATGACGGGGAGGGTATTCTGGTTTCTTCCAGAGAAGAACCCGTATTTGGAATGATAGAAACATTCGATGATCTATATACGGCAAAGGAAACTTGGCAGTCGATAGACCCCTTAGAACTACAAGTGGCAATGAGACAGACCTATAACAATTCAAATTCAACAGACGTATATGATGCTATAAAAGAAAAAGGAAGAAATAGAATTGAGGAATATTCTTACGAAGCAATAGGAAATCTAATAAAGAAGGCTCTTGATGTCGATTAGTCCTGTATCATCCATAACAAAAGCGGCAACGTATAAGGATGGAGAGCCGCTAAATATACTTACGTTCCCTACTCACGAGAGGTACGAAACCAGCCTAGCAAAGACTGGTCATAATTTTTATGCGTACAGGGCCGAGGGAATTAAAGACTGGAATACAAACTACGGAGACATTCCAGAAAACTACAACCTGTTAAACTCCAGCTTGGGGCCGAGACAGATTCCCCTGTACCTAGATTTTGACATAGTTCTATCTCAGAATAAGTTTGGGCAGTATCAAATAGCAAGACAGATCGCAGACACTCTGCATGTCCCACTAGTCAGCCTAGAGCATACCCTGCCCGTCCCCAGTTGGCCAGACGACATGTTGCTCTCTCTGAGAGAGATGCGGGGCAATATTAATTTGTTCATTTCAGAGTACAGTCTTGGGCGATGGGGATGGGAAGATAGAAATGACACTTCTGTAATTCACCATGGAGTAAATACCGAACTGTTTAAGCCAGACGACAAAATTGAAGAGCGGGAGAATCATATACTTTCGGTAGTTAATGACTGGATAAACCGAGACTGGTGTTGCGGATTCACTATATGGCAGAACGTGATAAAAAATTTCCCCTTCCATGTAGTCGGAGACACTCCGGGTCTGTCTGAGCCAGCAGGAAGCATTGAAGAACTGGCAGCGTTTTATGCTGGGAGTAGGATATTTTTAAATACTTCTACAATTTCTCCAGTTCCCACATCTCTGCTGGAGGCAATGGCCTGTGGATGTGCAATCGTTAGCACCTCAACTTGCATGATTCCAGAAATAATACAGAATGGAGTTAATGGATTTATCAGCAACGACGAAGATGAGCTTAGAGAGTACTTGGTCACGCTGCTAAACGATGAGGATTTGGCCAAGGACATGGGGGCGAAAGCTAGGCAAACAGTTATAGAAAAATTTTCAGAAGATGCATTTATAAATAATTGGAAACAATTTTTAGACGTGGCATCTCAATCATGTTTTAAAGGATAGACTTATGCGAGTCAGTATAACGGTTGGAGCAACCGAGTTTAAGAATGGGTACTTAAATATAGATCCAATATCGGAAGAGGGTGGCGAGAAAGTTGGAGCAAGATATCATCAAGATAGTTTTGATGGTAGTGTTAAGGCCGATGTCCGAGATCTAGATGATCTTGTTATGGACTCAGAATGCACAGAGCTTATAGCCGAAGATGTTTTAGACTACCTTGTGTTAGAAGAAGCCAAGTCCGCTATAGGTCATTGGGTGACAAAGCTTCGTCATGGAGGGAAGATCATAATTTCCGGCACAGACTCTTACGAAGTTTGCAAGCAGTTTGTGCAGAGGACTATAGATGCTGATACCTTTAACGGTTTAATTCATGGCGAATTCAACCATCCTTGGGATGTCAAGATGAGCCATATGTCCACAACTGATTTGCAAAATGAACTGGAATCTCATGGTATTAAAATTCTCAAGAAGAGAGTCAATGGGTTTTCCATGGTTTTGGAGGGTGAAAGACCGTGACTGATTTTTCAGATGCGTTTATAAAAAAAGAAGGAGAGCAGAGAAAATATTTCTCTGGCAAGGCTGACGACGAAGATGTACAGGGGCTTTTCACGTCTTGCGAAGACTGTGTGTTTTCAGGTTATGAAAAAGACACACAAACATCGTGCAAGCTAAACCGGGTGGACAAGTTTAAAGACAAGGGCGTTGAAATCATGGAGGCGTACAACGACGAAAGGGAGTTTTACGTTGTAAAATCCTTCTGCAACTCCTATAGAAATAAGGATTGGGGAGACAGCCATGTTGACCACGAGCTATCTGTAGCCAAGGAAAACCAGATCAGGTGGAATGCCATTATTATAGTGGGAAATGGGAAGTCTGAATCTGGAGATCCAGAGAAAAATATTGCCCCTTTTCTTGACCTCTTGGAAAAAACCTGCATCAGCATCAAGGATCAGAGTATTCCTCCCGTTGCTGTAATTGTGTCCAACAACTCTGACGTGCTCCCATTTGACATAGCCCACAAAGCACACGAGATGTTTGACAGAACCGACATCAGTTTTTACGTTTCCAATATAGTCGAAACAAATTTTGACGATATACAATGCGTTGATGATGCTTTTCTAAAATGTAAAAATGGATTTTACTCTGTATTCAAAAGTGGGCATGTTGCCAAACCAAATATAATTCAATCTTTGAACTCAGCGCTAAATGAAGATCTAGAAAAGATTGCATATGTCAGGGGATACGACGGCATAAACGGCACTACAGCCCAAGCTGCAATCCATAAGTATCTCGGCGGAAACTTCTCTCTTTCCCTAGAGGAAAAGATATCTAAGATCTGTGAAGAAGATGGCTCGGGTAATCTCATTAGAGACTGGGAGGAAATACATGAATTTTCCTAGAGTTACTGTGATGATACCTAACCATAACGACGAACAATATATCCAGAGCGCCATAGACAGCGCATTAAATCAGGATTACTTGGGTGGACTTAGCGTGTGTGTCGTTGACGATGGATCAAGTGACGGATCGTGGGATCTCATAAACTCATTGTTTGAAAACATCGACTCTGTCGAAAGGGTTGGGGACTTTTCAATCGTAAAAGGAGTAAGAAATCACAGATCTATCACAGCCGTAAGAAGGCCGGAAGCTGGTGGACCAAGTGCCGCAAGAAATACTGGAATAGATTTTACACTAGACGATACCGATATCTATGCAATGCTGGATTCAGATGATGAATTTTACAAACAAAAAGTTAGTAAATGTGTTGATGTATTTATAAGAGATTCTGGATCTGTTGGGGTAGTTTATGGCGACTATGATACGTATAATACAAGCACAGGAATAAAGATAAGAGAATTTAAAGAACCCTTCAACAGAAGGAGACTGATAGACGAGTGCATCGTTCATAGTGGCAGTGTTGTAAGTAAGGAAGCCCTGCTGGAGACGAAAGAGGAAACTGGATACTATGACGAAAACATGCGCACCTGTGAAGACTATGATTTGTGGATGAGAATAAGCGAATCGTTTATGATAGTCCACATAGCGGAGGCCATGACTCTTGTCAGGGTTACGGGATCTAATTCTAGTTTTATAATTGATAGCGAGGTTTGGCAACAGAACTGGAGAAGAGTAATGGAAAAATTTCACCAGAGAAATAATGCGATCTAACAGATTTACTACTTTTGCCAAAAAAAATGGCTCTGGGACATCAGACAAGAGTCTTCTGTCTGTAATAATTCCGGTTGCCGGTATGGGACATAGAATGAAATCCTATGGTCCTAAATGCTTGCTGCATGCGGATAAAGACTCTACAATAATAGAACGTATAATACACAACGTATATAAATCATACCCGTATTCCGATGTAATTACGGTGGTGGGATTCGACGCTGATAAAGTTATTAAGACTCTTCCAAGAGACATACGAATTATAGAAAATCAATTGTATGAAGAGACAAACGTAGTAGAAAGTTTAAGACTGGCATTAAATAATTCAGTCTGCGATAACGTGTTAATCATTTACGGAGATCTGATATTTAATCAGGATGCCATATTGGGAATAACAGAAGATGGCTCATGCGCTGTTGTTGATACAAAATCTCGTTTTAAAAACGAAGAGATAGGCGTAACCGTGGTAAATGACAAGATAAGCAGCTTTGCATACGGGCTAGATACTAAGTGGGCACAGATAATATATTTAACTGGGACGGAATTAAATATCTTTAGAGAGCTTTGCTTCGACAGAAAGAAAAACAGGCTGTACCCATTTGAAATCTTAAACATGGTTATAAACAGGGGCGGAAAAATTAAAGCTATAGAGCCAGATGAGATGGAAATTCTGGAAGTCGACTCGTTGAGGGATTTGCAAAAATGAAAATAATGATAGCCAGTGACGGGCCTCATGCACACTATTATATTAGGGTGGGATGGGCAAAGGTTATGGAGGCGATGGGGCATGAGTGCATACTATGGGACATTCATTCCAAGCCCAGCTTTGACGTATTTGATGAGTTTGAACCTGACATTTTTATTGGTCAGACATATAATTTAGACAGGGGCGTTTTTCAATGCATAAAAGAACGTCCTCATCTGAAGGTGGTAATGAGAGCTTCGGATTGGGGAGATGCTCAAGACAACATCGATCTCGAAAAATATCCTGTTCTGGTTGCCAGAGCAGACGAAATTGATATTGTTGGAAAGCTGATGCATGAGACTGGTAAACCTGATTTTGTTTATAATCATTATCATGATAAATGGATTGCAAAAACCCACAATAAATGGGAGTCCATCGGCGTAAGACCTGTTTCCATGCTTCATGCTGCCGACATATTTGAATATTCCGGCGGAAAGGAATTAGACTTTCTGAAATGCGACGTGTCATTTATAGGTGGGTATTGGCCATACAAAGCCAGATGTTTAGATCCTTACATTGTAAGATTGTGTCATCCGGTTGGAAAATATAATATTAAAATCTATGGAAATCAGAACTGGCCTGTTGTTCAGCACCTAGGGAGGCTGGATGAAAAACATGTCAAGGACACTTTTTGTTCGTCAACAATTTCACCCAATGTTAGCGAGCCACATTCGCAAGATTTTGGATACGATATAATAGAACGACCATTCAAGGTTCTTGCTGCCGGTGGATTCTGCATATCAGATTATGTGCAATCAATGGCAGAGGACGTATTTAATAACGACGAAATTGTATTCGCCAAGACTCCAGAAGAGTTCGAAGACAAGATAAGACATTATCTTAGGAATCCAGAGGAGAGGCTACCGTATATAAAACGAGGACATGAAAGAATTTTAAAAGAGCATACATATTTTCATAGGGTTTCCAAGATATTTAAGGAGTTGGGTCTATTGAACGAATCTATCGGATGTATGAACCTGCTTAATCAGGCTACGGGGATGCCCGCATGAAGGTTTTGATTACAGGAGCTACAGGATTTTTGGGTCAAAGATTGGCAATGGATCTCTTGAGACAGGGAGATGTTGAGATTGTTACCATGAGCAGGAAACCTGTTTTTGCAACTGCAACCAAGCACTACTGCTGCGATCTGGGATTTACCAACCCAGACAGCAAGCACTATTCCTTCTTCTCAAATGTTTGCCAGTTGGAGAAGCCCGATGTAATTTTCCATCTCGCCGGTAATCCTTTGAGCAGGCTCGATGAGCAAGACCCTCACTCAATCCTAGTCGACAATATAATTGGAACCCAAAAGGTTCTTCATTACGCACCACAGAACTGTCGTGTTGTTCTAGCTTCAACAGTTATTGTTTACGGGGACTGGCTCCTTAGAGACAAAGCGGATGCACAATATGAAGAGCCTTTCAGGACAGAACCGACCTCTGTATATGGTATGACAAAAAGGGCTGCTGAAAGTTTAGTAGAAATTTACACATCCTCAGAAAGAGTTAATGGTGTTTCATTGAGGCTATGCGCCACAATCGGACCCAATTTAACACATGGGGTCATAAAAGATTTCATGGCTAAGCTAAAGTCTCCAAGTGAACATCTGGAAATATTAGGAGATGCTCCGGGTTCCACAAAACCTTATTGCCATATAGACGATGCAATTTCAGCACTAAAATTAGTTGGATTTTCGGACCTATCTGGAGAGTTTAACGTTGTTCCAGATGACACCATCACCATAGAGAAGCTTGCCTACTGTGTCATGGATAATTTTAATATCCACAAGCCTATTAAATGGCTGGGCGAGGGAGCGAACTGGAAGGGTGACAATAGAGCCATACAAATAAGCAACAAGAAGCTAAAGGACTGTGGATGGAATCCCAGCTTCCCAAAATCCGAGGACGCTATAGGAGATGTAGTTAGGTCATTTTATAATGAAGATACTGTACATACCGATAATAAATGAGTCTCTTGTATTTACTACGCAAGCTGGAGATTACCAAGCCGATTCTCTTTTTCATGGCTTAAGATCTCTACTTGGCGAAGACGTTGTCGACGGATACAAGATGTGGCACTTGTACAAGAGCCTTAAAGATAGCCCTGATGTAATCCCAAGATTATGGGGTAAGGGTTTTACCACGTATGGCTTACTGTCTGATGACGACAATATAGACAGAGACGACATTGGAAGAAAAATAGCTAATCACTACTACGACTACTTAGTAATGCCTATACACCACACGTTAAACGGAAAATATGAACCAGTACTAAATATTTTAGAGTCTGTTAGATCTTACTATGACAGAAATGAGTTAATAGTCGTAGATGGCTGGGACCGATGCAACATCAATGAAGACATAGCAAGATGCGGAATTTATTTTAAGCGAGAACTGTTCGATCAGTATAGAGATATCGCCCTGCCCATTTCCTTTTCCATTCCAGAGGAAAAAATTTGCGATCCACTTGAAAGAAATTTTGATTTCGCCCCTCTAGTTCCCAACTGCACGGGAGAACACGCCGACAGCTACATTTATGACAATGAGGAAGACTATTACAATGATTACAGAAGTAGCTATTTCGCATACACTTGCAAAAAGGGAAGAGACGAAATGATCTCAGAGGGCTGGGATTGTATGAGGCATTACGAAATACTAGCCTGTGGGTGCGTTCCGTTCTTTACAGACATAGAGAAATGCCAAGACTTAACATTGGCTAGATTTCCAAAAGATTTATGCATAGAAGCTAAAAAGCTGGCCGGTCTCCTCCCCGGAACCAAGCAACCTTATAATCCAGATGAAGAAACATTTATAGGAACAGCAAAGGAAATCCTGCCGGGAGAAAAAAGAGGCAGTATTGATTTCTCAAAATTCGATTTAGTTCAGTATAATGATATTAGAGAGCAGCTAATCCACCATACTAAAACGAAACTCACCACAATCAGCACTGCCAAGGATTTTTTGGATAGGATAAAAACATGGCGCTTGAGATAGAAAAAGCTTTCTGTTTGTGTATCGACAAGAGAGAAGAGCATTGGGAGGATTTGGAGAACCAGTGCATTCTTAAGGGTATACCTCTCGAAAAGTTCGTGGTTGGCGATGGAGAGGTGCTTCCAAAATCGGAGTACGACTACATAGACGACAAAGACCCGAAGGTGGATACTTGGACATACGGACACCCAGACGATGGGACTTGGGTGAACCACTACAACGCATTCATTTGTCATCAGCGTATAATACAGAGAGCCAAGGACCAGAGACTCGAAAATTTTTTAATGCTAGAGGACGATGCTTATTTTACAGACAGATATAATTTTGTTTTAAGTAGTATAATGCATCATTTTGAAGGAGACGAACCTCTAGATTGGGATATGCTTTATCTCGGCTGGTGGATTGGCCATGAAGACGATGAATGGAATAAGGAAATAGAGGATGAATTCGAGGATAAAAAGTTTACCGCTCTCGCAAGAATCTTTACCAACACCGGAGGTCTTCACGGGGTTGTAATAAACAACAGCATCTATGATCTACTGCTTAGATTGAATCCAGTAGCTCCAATAGACATGCAGTTAAACACCCTGTATCATCACGGGCCACGCAGTATAAAATCTTGGGTCATGATCCCTAAGATAATTCACGATAAGGGCCTGTTTAGTGAATGCGAACAAAACGAAAGTCCGAGGATGACGCTATGATCCCGCTATTTATTTCCTCTAAAAACAGAGCCAGTCAGTTGAGGCTTCTTTTTGAAAGCCTACACAGGAACTCTTCAGATTTGTTTCAAATCACAGTTCTTTTCGCGGCTACTGATGAAGACTACATGCTTGGTTATAAGAAGCTAATTGAAGAAGAAATTCTTCCGAATATACAATGGGTTCCAGAAGAACAGTGCGACGTTCCCGGTCTTTTTACCCAACAGTTTTACCGTTATCTGGATGAAAACAGCAACATCTTTTCTCTGATGGTTGACGATAACATTCTCTATAGAAAAATAGAGTTGTCGGAGGAAAGGATTGAGGAAATTCTAGACAATGAAACATTCTGCTTTAGTTTGAGGCTAGGGAAAAATACCCTAGTCCAGAATCATCTGACTAGAGAAACGCAAAATCCACTCGAAGAAACAGATATAAAAGAGGACCATGCAAAATGGAATTTTATCGACAGGCGTGGCCAATTTGAGGATTATGCTATACCCTTTAGCTGGGATGGTGGAATATACAGGACAAAGGATGTGCTAGACGCTTTTGGAGGGGCCGACTTTACCAATACAGATCACACATGGGCGCCTCTTCCGCATAGAACAGAGTCTTATATGTATCAAAATATAGAAAAGCTGTCACACAAGCCAATGCTATCTTCTCCAAAGCATAGCGTTGTTGTGGGAATGGACTATAACAAGGTTATTAATGTTCAAAGCAATGGCGGGGCCAAGTTTAGAGCAGATGAAAAAGGGCTTAACGATTTATATCTGAAAGATTTTGTGATAGATTTTGATTCTATGGATTTTTCTGAAATAGAAAGTGCCCACGAAGAAGTACCATTTAAGTTGAGGAAAGCATAATGGATTTCACCTTTGGTATTATTTCAAATCTTGCTGGTGACGCACCCCACTATGTCAAGGAGGTTATACTTTCTGTATACAAACAAAGCATACCAATTGAAAATTGTGAGATTATACTGGTTGGCGGTAAATATGACGGCCTGATGGAGGTAATGACAAACTTTTCTTCACACGTTGGAAGCATTAGACATGTTTCTTTCGATGAATCTATAAAAAGCGGATGGATAACAAGAAAGAAAAATATAATTACTGAAAAGGCTACGTATGAAAACATAGTTTACATGCACGACTATGTCATGTTTAGTGACACATGGCATGAGGAATTTATAAAATTCGGAAATGATTGGGATATATGCATGAACTCAATTATCAATTCCAATTTCAAACGCTATAGAGACTGGGTAACCTACGACCATCCTAACATTCACAACTCTGAAAGAACCTTAGTGCATGGGGGTGTTCAGTGGACACAGAAAGAGCCGTGGTGTCCAGAAGGTAAGGTGGTGAACGGTGGTGGAACTTTGATGCCATATGATTATGTTGGTGGACACATGTACGTTTCCGGCGCTTATTGGGTTGCAAAGAAAAATGTTATGGAAGAAGAGCCTCTCAACGAAGATCTGTGTCACTCTGACGCCGAAGATATAGAGTGGTCCTTAAGAGTTAGAGATAAGTTCAACTACGTCATGAACGAGAAGTCTAAAGTCCATCTGTTGAAGTATAAACCTTTAGACGAGTCTTGGTTTAGACTTCTAAATTTCTTAAAAGACAACAGTGGAGACCCCCCTGCTTTTCCACCCTCGCTACCAGATTGCTATTCAAGTAACAAAAAATGATAAAAGTAATAATCTTTGATCTTGATGGTGTTCTGGTAGAAGCCAGACCTATTCATTATGAGGCTTTAAACAGGGCCTTGTCTTCCATTGGGGAAGAGTTTGTTATAAGTAAAGAAGAACATCTTGCTTCATACGATGGCCTTCCCACCAGAAAAAAGTTAATAAAACTAACTGAGGAAAAAGGTTTACCGGAAGAGTACCATGATAAAATCTGGAGAATGAAACAACAGTGTACATCTGAAGTTATAGAGGATATGGTGTGGCCAGAGGATCACGTTGAAATAGCAGATGCAATATTAAGACTAAAAGACAACGGATACAAGATATACTGTGCCTCAAACTCAATAAAATCTAGCATGGATCTCATGCTGTCTTGCGCTGGATATATTGACCTTGTAGATAAATGGTTTTCAAATGAAGATGTTCTTTATCCAAAGCCTCACTCAGAGATCTATCTCACATGTATGGTAGACGCGCATGTTAACCCAAAAGAATGTCTCATTGTGGAGGATTCGCACATTGGACGAAAGGCTGCTCATGAATCTGGCGGTCATGTCATGGGTGTGTCTGGATTGCCAGATGTGACATATGGGAATATACTGAGAGAAATTGAGAAAGCAGACAAGCAAAATCAAAAGAAACTATTTAAGCCTAAATGGCAAGGAGGGGAGATGAAAGTTCTAATCCCAATGGCTGGAGCCGGATCGCGTTTCGAAAAAGCTGGGTACACTTTTCCAAAGCCTCTCATTGAGGTAAATGGAAAGCCGATGATTCAATTGGTGGTGGAAAATCTAAACATAGATGCGCAACACATATTCATAGTGCAAAAAGAACACTATGAAAAGTATAACCTACAGTACCTACTTAATCTTATATCTCCAAACAATGTGATTATTCCGGTGGAGGGAATTACCGAGGGGGCAGCGTGTACAACGCTCCTAGCGAAAGAATTTATAGACAATGACCAGCCTTTATTAACTGCTAATTCAGATCAATTTGTAGAATGGGACAGTAACGAATTCTTGTATTCAATGCAGGCAGACGAAGTTGATGGTGGGATACTAACTTTCAATTCCGTCCATCCCAAGTGGAGCTTTGCTAAAACTGATGAAGACGGTTTTGTTACGGAGGTTGCTGAAAAGAAGCCGATTTCCAACAACGCCACCGTAGGAATATACTACTGGTCCAAGGGAAGTGATTACGTTAAATTTGCAGAACAGATGATTAAAAAAGACAATCGTGTCAATGGAGAATTCTATGTATGTCCTGTGTACAACGAAGCTATCGAAGATGAAAAGAAGATAAAGACTTTCCATGTAGAAAAGATGTGGGGACTGGGAACACCAGAAGACCTTAAGGTATTTGTCAATGAGTGCAATTATAGCCATTCCAGCTAGATTAGAGTCCACAAGACTTCCAAACAAGATGCTACTGAAGAAAAATGGCCATCCATTAATTTGGCATACCATTCTTCAAGCTGAAAAAACTGGACTTCCTGTTGTTGTTGCAACCGACAGCATGAAAATTTTTAATTTAGTGGACCCCTTCTGCATTCCCATTTTTACCGAAGCCTGTGAGAGCGGAACAGAAAGAATCGTTGACGCTCTTTACCAGCCATCATTTATTAGATATGACTACGTTGTAAACTGGCAGGGTGATGAACCAGAATTTCCTCCAGAAAGAGTCCTAGAACTCCTAGAAGAAATGGATGGATATGATATAGGAACATTCTGCACCAAGCCAACCGCCGACGAATTGTATGATCCCAATACCGTTAAGGTTCGCGTTAATGGAAGGATGGAGGCGGTTCGGTTTACGAGGGAGACATCTATAGGTTACAAACACATGGGAATTTATATATTTAGCAAGAAATTTATACAGGATTTTCCATTTATGGAAGATAGCGAAGCCTCAATAGAGGAGAGTCTTGAGCAAATAAAATGGATGGAAAATGGATACAAGATCCTTGTCAAGAACATACCGGAGTCAACTATCGGTATTGACACAGAGGAAGACTATAAAAGATACACGGGAGAAAAAATATGAGAGTGTTCATAGGATGGGATTCCAGAGAAAATGATGCCTACGAGGTGTGTGTTCACACCCTACTAAAACATTCCTCCATGCCTCTAGATATCGTTCCGTTAAAACAGAAGCAGTTGCGCATTCGTGGTCTTTATACAAGGGAAGAGACTGCCGTATCTACTGAGTTTGCCTTCACCAGATTCCTAACCCCACACCTTTCTGATTACTCGGGGTGGTCCCTGTTCATTGATTGCGATTTTCTTTTCACAAAAGATGTTGCAGAGCTATATAACATGCGTGACGACCAGTATGCATTAATGTGTGTAAAACATGACTATGTTCCAAAAGATTCTGTAAAAATGGATGGGCAGAAGCAAGTGGCTTACCCAAGAAAGAACTGGTCTAGTTGTATCTTGTGGAACTGTGGTCACGAATCAAATCAAATACTTACCCCGCAAATTGTCAACTCTGAATATGTTTCTGGAGCATTCCTTCATCGATTTCAGTGGCTTGACGACAGAGAAATAGGCGAATTGCCACTGGAGTGGAACTGGCTTGAGGGAGAATATGATAAGCCTGAAAACCCACCTGCCGTGATTCACTATACAAACGGTGGGCCATGGTTTGAGGAGTGTCAGGATGTGGATTATGCTGATTTATGGAACGAATCTATAGCAGAGTCCAAAAATGAATAGAGTCCTCTACGTTACCTCTTTCAACGGGCCACTATTCGTGGCAACTGGGTCTAAACTAATTCATAGTTTCAATAAAAGGAACGTGGAAGGGGATCTGTTCATTGCTTATGAGGACGTTATAAACTTTCCAGAGTTTGATGAAAATAACCAAAGGATTAAAAATAGAATCCTACACAAGATGGATGACGACCCCTTCCTGCTAAAGTGGCTGAAAGAAAACGAGGATATAATTCCTCAAAAGTATGGCGGGAAAGCCCCGCTATGTGACGGATGTCCCAACCCAAACGACAACTGGCGTGGCCATGTTGATGGATGTTTAAATGGCACTTACCACTCCAGAGTATCACACTGGTTCAGAAAAATAGTAGCTCTTAAAGCCGCCTTGGATAGGCACAAAGATGATTACGATATATTTGTATGGTGTGATTGCGACATCATCTTTAAAGATAGATTAACAAATGACTTTCTGCTGGAGGTTCTAGGGCATCACGGAGCTTTTTATTTTCTTGGTCCTCACAGGAGGAAAGTGAAGAGCGGCGTAGAGTCAGGATTCATGGCTTTTTCAAAGACTAATGGTGGTTATAAATTTATAGAAACTGTAATCAGTAAATTTGAGGATGGTAGTTTTCGTGACTATGAAAGAAGAAACGATGGATACATTTTCGAAAAAGTTTTTGACGAGGTTGATGTTCCTTCTAGGGACTTAGTTATTCATGGGCGAAAGGGCATGAATGTTATGGATGAAAGCGTATTTCATAAATATTTTGATCACTATAAGGGTGATCATTGGAGGAGATACGGAATATAATGATATATGCTGGAGTTTTTAACACAAAGCCAACCCCAAGAGGAACACAGGTTAGCTGGGCATTTTACGAAGGGATTTTAAATTCTGGAGACTGTGCCATATGGGCACAACCTGATGATGCACTGGACGATTTTCCTGACGCTGTTAAATCTACTGCTCGCGGAACAGACGTTACGGTTCAGTTGTGTGAAGGCGGGAACGCTAGGAACATCCTTAGAGAGGTTGCCAACGAAATTGGACATCGCAGAATTATAATGGATGCGGCCTTCTTTAATTCTGTCAGAGTGATGGATTTCGAAGACAGATGGGAGGATGCGTATCACTCTGTAGGATACGACCACATAAAGGGAGCCGCTGATTACTGTAACAAAAACTCCCCTTCGGACAGGTGGGAAGATTTAAACTTAGAGATGGGGGAGTGGAGAAATAGTGGGGAGCACGTACTAGTTCTTGGGCAAAACGAAACCGGATTTGGAATGAATCATTTTTCTGGAAATAAATTTACAGCGTTTTCTGATCTTATATTTGACATAAGAAAATATACCGATAGACCAATCGTGTTCAGAATGCACAAGCATAAAAGAAGCGAGTATGATCTCGTTTTTAAAAATTCAGAAATGAAAAACGTCTTCGCATCCCAGATGAGCAATGACAACTCCATTTTCAATGACCTAAAAAATGCTTGGTGCTCTGTAGCTATTACAACAAACGCTGCTGTTGATTCCATATTGTATGGAATTCCAGTCATAACTGCTGACAAAATCTCTGCCGCATATGAGGTGGCAGAACACGACATCTCTAATATAGAAAATCCACTGATGCCAGACAGGACTCAATGGGCTTATGACCTAGCGTATGCTCAATGGAATCTGGAGGAAATCAGGGAAGGATTGCCTTGGAGACACTTAAGGAGGCAGCATGACAAGTCATGAGCTTCCCCCGCCCAATATAATAATTACAGGAAACCCTAAAGATGTGACAATAACCACGTCCTTTGGCTTTGGCTGTGGTGGACACTTGGTTACGACTGAAGAATACCTATCCGAGGAGAATTTTAATTACCCCTACAAAAAATCAATAGCAACTGCCGGAATACTTCGAGGTAGCGGGGAATGTGTAAAAAAGGCAGAAGAGTTTTGGTACATAGATCATGGATATTTTCATAGAACAAAGCACCCACCAGACTGTGATGGATATTACCGTGTTGGACACAACACCTTGTGGAGCAGCGGCGAGGGTGATTATACTTGGGATAGATTTAATAGTTTTAAAATAGAGCTAAAGCCTTGGAGAAAAGATGGAAGCCATATAATTGTGGTTCCTCCATCAAGATATATGGGTCCGTTTTTAAATCGTGTGTGGTGGCTTGAAAAAACTCAGCGGGAGTTGTCAAAATACACAAAGAGGAAAATAATTGTATCAACCAAGGACGGTGTTAAGTTGAGAGACTGCCTACCCGGAGCTTGGGCACTGGTGACAGATCATTCAAACGCGGCTGTAGACGCCGTTATACACGGTGTGCCTGTAATAGTGACACACCCAGACAGAAGAATAGGTTCCCTTGAAGAAATAGAAAATCCTCCAAAGAGTAGAGGCTTTTTAAAAAATCTAGCCAACAGACAATGGACGCTTGAAGAGATGCGTAGTGGCATGGCTTGGGACGAGATAAAAAATTATCACAAATACGACAGGGAGTACTACAAGTGGTAGACGCATCAGATATAACAATATGCACATCCCAGTTTATGTCATATGATTTGTTGGAGAAGAATTACGACCTTGTAAACGAACTGAATAGCGAAGTCAACTGGCTGGTGATGCATAATTATCCTGAAGATAAGAGGCGTCTGAAGAAAAAGAACGTTAGAACTATAGATTTCGATCTGACGCTTGATGAGGTGGTCGCCAGTAATGAATTAGAATCCCAAGTAGCATATGATATTTCTAAAGTGGGAAAAACTAGCTATCATCACGGGATGACACTGAACGAGTCTGTAAAATATGTAGACACTAGGTTTGCTCTAATTCTTGATCCAGACTTTTTCTTCGCGCCCAACCTTAATACCGTTCTACACTACGCAGTAGAAGAAGATCTGTCCTTTTTCGGAGCATCATACCCCCTATGGTACAGCAAAAGGTTTTATGATTTTCCAACAGTATTTTTTATGCTTATCGACACAGAAAAAGTAGACCTAAAAGATTTAGACTTCAGGCCAAAATGCGACGATGTAAAATTAGACAAGGACACTTCGTGGAGAGTGTACGAAAAATATTACTCGGACCCAAAACATAAGCACGACATAGTCCTGTACTCTAATGCGGGTGGTGGTGGATGGCCTAGACAGCCACATAAAAGAAGCAAGGATGATCATCCAGACAACGCCCATTGTAAAAAGAGCAAGGAAACTATTCAGAGCAAATATGGAATTAAGGTGGGTCTTAAACGGCACATAGATATATACTTTTGGAATGGTAAATTATTTAGCATGCATTCCAGATCCAAACCTCACAGGGCGGTTAAAAGGCCGAAGAAAAAAGAGCTAATGGAGTGGGCTTTGGACTTCATACCAAACAAGATAAGAGAGATTAGAAGTTATGATTCCATTATTTAAAGTATACATGTCTGATAAAGCTTCTCGCGCAGCGTCTGGGGTGCTTGAAAGCGGATATATCGGACAGGGGCTTAAAGTAGATCAATTTGAAAAGCTTCTTAGCAAAAGGCTTAATCATGAGCATCTTCTAACCACAAACAGCGGAACTTCCGCTGCCCATCTGGCTCTACACCTCCTGAAAAAACCAGACCTCTTGCAGTGGAAAGAATATCCTGTGATGACAGAAGATGATTGGCCGGGGTTGAAGGATGGAGATGAGGTTTTGTGTACTCCTCTTACCTGTACCGCCACCAATTGGCCGGTGCTCGCTAACGGATTAAAGATAAAGTGGGTGGATATTGATCCAGATAACCTTAATATGGATCTAGAAGACCTGTCAAAAAAAATCACAGAGAAGACAAAAGCTATTATCGTTGTGCATTGGGGTGGGTATCCTGTCGATCTAGATAAGCTGTCTAAGATTTGTGGAGAGGCGAAGAGAAGGATAGGATTTAGACCCATGGTCATAGAAGACTGTGCTCACTCTTTTGGCTCCACCTACAAGAACGCCTCCGTGGGCACAAGGAACATAGGATTCTACAGCTTTCAGGCTATAAAACATCTTACGTCGGTAGACGGAGGCGCGTTGTGTGTACCATACGAAAAGCTACTATCTCGTGGAAAACTTATCCGATGGTATGGGATAGACAGGGATTCTCCCAGAAGGGATTTCAGGTGCGAGGAGGACATCACCGAGTGGGGATTTAAGTTTCATATGAATGACGTAAATGCTTCAATAGGAATTGAGAATCTAAAAGAAGTGGATAAAGAAGTCATCACTAAGAATATAGAAAACGCTAAGTACTACAACGAAAATCTTAGCGGTGTTTCTGGAGTTACGCTTCTTGAAGCAAAGCCGGATAGAAAGTCTTCTTACTGGCTTTATACTATAAAGGTGGAGAACCGGGACGACTTTATGCGAATGATGGAAACTAGAGGAGTAGCTGTAAGTAGGGTTCATGAAAGAAATGATAAACATTCTTGTGTAAAAGAATTCTCTGCCACGCTTCCGAATCTAGAAGACACGGTTCAAAAAATGATATGCATTCCAGCGGGATGGTGGGTTGCTCAAGAGGATAGGGAATACATAATTGAATCCATAAAAGGGGGATGGTGAATGGAAATTACGGCTAAAGTTACCAAGACCCCTAGAAACATAGCGGTGTGCCTCACCAAAAAAAGCGGGCACGCTGCTTGCGTAGCGTTTGCCGAGGGGATTGAAAAGACTGGGGATCATGCAAGAATTTTTGAACCCTCAATGAGATGGATTCCAACAATTGATGAAAGATATGATGTAATAGTTTCAGCTTGCGAGTTTCATGACAGTAAGCTGCACAAAAGAAAAAATGGCCAGAAAAAAGAATATGTATTGTTCAGAAGTAAACTGACTACCCTTGGAAAGGATACTCTAATTATAGAGTCTGCTGCCTTTAAAGATAGAAAAACCGATCCGGTTAATGATGACAAATTTTATTCCGTGGGTATAAATGGAATTAAAAGTGAGGGAGAGTATAATAATATAAACTCACCTCCTGACCGTTGGGATAAAATTGGATACGGTATAAAACCTTGGAGAAAAGACGGAGACTATGTCTTGTATATCATGCAAAACTTTGGCGGCATTGGTCTAAAAAATTTAGACTATCATCCTAACAACCCTCTGGCATATTTCCATGATTATATTAACTGGCTGGACAAGTTTACAAATAGACAGGTAAGGGTTAGACTGCATCCAAATCAGGTATATGCTGCGAGGGCGGAAGGTCTGGGCAAGGTGAAAGAAAGAAAGCGTAAGAGGCACCTATCTATGTTTGCATCATATCCATCCATTACTGTTACAGGAGAGCACTTTAGCACTCTTGAGGAAGACATTTCTGGAGCTTGGTGCGCTATAGGTAACACGAGTAACGCCCTATGTGAATGTGTAATAAATGGAGTCCCCATAATAACAACCGATAAATTTTCCATGGCTTACGACATGGCAGAACACGATATAGAAAATCTAGAGAACCCCAGAACTCCAGACAGAACGCAATGGTGTCACGACCTAGCATATACACAGTGGACGATAGAAGAGATGAGAAACGGAGACCCTTGGATACACTTGAAGGAAAAACTCAGATCATGAAAATTGAGAACATATTAATATACGGATCTGCACATTTAACACAAGAAGCTTGTCTCCTTATCAAGGATCATTACAATTTAGTTGGACACGTACCATCTAACAATCCGGTCATAGCTGGGAAGATGGATTTACCGGTGGTAGATGAAGCGGTTGAACATGATATTAAGCTGTCACTGCAATATAATAGAAGGATAAAGGATACGCATAATGCATTCAACGTCCACACGGGACTCTTGCCATTATGGGGCGGCACGGATATACTATACCACACTATAAAAGGAATAAGGGAAGGTCGTATTTTTGAACAGGGTTTAACATTCCACAAAATGTCTGAGGATTTTGATTACGGGAATATCATAAGTAAGATTACATATCCGGTAGACAAGTCTGACACAATGGTAAATCTTTATGAACGAATGACACAATGCTTTCCCTCTTTTGTTTTGGGAAGCTTACGCTTGTTAGAGCGTCTTGAACAATCCCAGATAGATGACTGTTATAAAGACAGGCCGCGTATTTTCAGACGTGGAAATGTCTTGGAAGGTGACTCTGAAATCTACGATGATACCTTGGCCACGCTTAAACGGATGTACGAACACTAGAGGAGTGGACATGCCCCCAAAAAAGTTTACTTACGACAAACATGAATATAATTTTTCTGAGATCATATCTCAACTTTTTGACGTTGAAGATTTGTCTATGGTGCATGAGGAGTGGTCCTCTGCAAAAGAATACGAACTTCTTGACAATGTTAAAACTGATCAATTGACTGTATACCATAAGCACTTCTATGACAATGTAGAAAAATTTGACTGGTATGAAACATATAATAAATTTGTCAAGACCGTGATAGCGGAATTTTTTGATGAGCCTATGCTTTATCAAAAGATACCAACGTTTAGAGTTCATCAACCAGATAATCTGGCTGTTGCAGGATATCATCGAGACATGGACTACAATCACTCAGAGCATGAGGTTAATTTCTTCCTCCCTATGACAAAAGCTTTTGGATCAAATACGATATGGGTAGAATCAGAGATGGACAAAAGAGATTTTGCACCCATGGAGGCAGATAACGGTGAGTTCTATATGTGGAACGGGGCAATTCTTTTACATGGCAACAAGGTTAATAAGACCGGCAAGTCCAGAGTTAGTGTGGATTTCAGGGTGCTTCCAGAGTCCAAGTATGTAGAATCCGATAAGAAAAGCGTAACGTACAATGTTAAATTTTCGATAGGCGATTATTTCGAAAGGATGTAATATGGGTCACAAAACTTTGACCGGGGCTATTCAGGGAAAATTTTGGGGAACCACGCAGTGCTTTTTTGAAAATTGCACAAGCGAGGTGCATTACATAGAAGCTGTCAAGGGTGGGTTCTGCTCCCGTCACCATCATGAAAATAAATGGAACAGATTTATTGTGCTGGAAGGGGCATTAAAGGTTATTATATATAAGCAGGATGGTCAAGATGAGACAATTCTGACTGACGGAATGTTTTCTGACGTTCCACCCGCAGTCGACCATAGATTCGAGGCCATGGAAGACACAAGAGCCTTAGAGATATACTGGATAGACGGTCTTGATCCCAACGATATAGTGAGGCGAGACATTGGTGGTCTTAAATGATATCAATATAGATAAACCAGTCCTGCTTATTGGTGCTGCTCCAAATCTAAAACAGTATCTTAAGCCGGATGCCTATAAAAATTTCTTTACTATAACTATAGGCAAGGCTTTGTATGCAACAAATTATACAGACTTACTCTTTTCTATTGACTTAGTAAGAGTCGTACATAATCTGTCTAATTTTTCTGATAGATGGGGACACTATCTTGTTCCACATTTTATTACGCATCACTTTTGGGATTCTAGATCTTCGGGAATATTTGAAACCGGAAGCTGGAAAATAGAGTTTAACCATCACGATGGAACCAGCAAACCGTATACGGATGATAGCAGATATAGATATCCCCTGAGTCCAGAGCATAATTCCATGGCGCATCATTTTTTGGACTTTAGAAGTGTTCCAAAATTTACCGTTGGAAAACACGATGGTTCTTACTTGATAGCTGGATCATTGAAATACGAAGACGTAGATGAAATTGTAGACTTCTCTAAGTACAAAAATATTACCAAGTTCACTCGGGATGACATATGGAAACACAACACTGACAAAGTTGATGCGTACCATCAATTCTTACATAAAGATGGCAAGCTAAGAAATGACTGCAACAGTACTCATTTTGCACTGAACTGGCTATGGATGAAAGGCATTAAAAATATATACACTGTAGGAGTGTCTAAGGATTATCACAAATGGGACGACACTGAAAAAATTATGAACATGTATGACATAAATTGCACAAGGGTCGAAGACGCTATTCTAGACAAGAGGACGAGAAATCATATAACAAGTCCCAAAAGAGGCTATGCAGATTTAGCTGAGAGGATGATGATAGAATGAAATTCATATCTCATAGGGGAAACATAGACGGGCCGAACCCGGAATGGGAGAATGACCCCTCACGTATAGAGGACGTTCTGAATAAGGGTTATGATGTGGAGATAGATGTGTGGAAGATTGGGTCCAAGCTTTTTCTAGGGCATGACGGGCCACAGTTTCCCATAGACTATGGCTTTATCAAAAATGAAAGCCTTCTATGTCACGCTAAGAATCTAGAAGCTCTAGAATACATGCTCAAGATGGACGATGTTCACTGCTTTTGGCATCAAGAGGATCACTATACTATAACTAGCAATGGATACATTGTAAGCTATCCGGGGTATGCAGTTACACCTAAAACTATATGCATGAGACCCGAAGCCCAGTCGTACACCCAGCTATATGGTTCTGCTTATGCGATATGTTCTGACTATGTAGAGATATTTAAATGAAGCATGAAGATGTAACCATAGTTCTTCAGGGTCCACTGGTTAACTACTGGGGCGCTATGTCCGAGGGTCTGGCGTATGTGTATGACTATCTAGAAAATGTAAACGAAATTATAATATCAAGCTGGTCTGATTCTCTTGACAGGTTTGAACCAAGCAAACTAGAACAGGCTATAAAACATGGTAACATATCTTTGGTTACAGACGATATCGATAAATATGATGAGTATTACAATAACTCCAATATATGTTACCAAGCAGCAAGCTCGTTAAACGGAATTAGGGAAGTCAAAACGAAGTATGCAATAAAGATGAGATGCGATGAATATTATACGGACATATCTAAGTTTATTGACTTGATGAAGTCCAGCCCAGAAAAATTAACCACTCACAACTTTCTGTTTAACCCGGATTCAATTGAGCAGTTTCATCCGTCAGATCACATGGCCGGTGGATACACTGAAAATATTCTAGGCATGTACGAGAAGGCATTTGAGTGGTGTAAAAAATTCACTGGGACCGACCCTATTACTGCTGATCAAATAGGAGTACAAAATTACAGAAACGTCTACAAGGACGGAAAAGTTTCTCCCGAATCATTCCTGTGCTTGGCATTTTTAACCCACATGGGAGTGGATATTAACTGTGACGACAGCGTGGAGATAATGAAGAAACATGTTCAGCTTGTTCCTCTGTCTGAAATGGGGGAATTTTTATGCAATATAAAAGGCATAGGACATAAAGATTATGAAATTTTTCTAGAGAGTATACACGGAAAAAGCTCAATAGGAAGCATGGAGGAGCTATGAAGATATCACCCATACCGCCAATAAAAGGGCCTCACGGATACATACTTAAGGCAGAAAAAGATTCCCCGAAAATTACTCAAGGTGGGGCAATGACCTTTTATATTGACGCCCTGTATTCCACTCTGGTTGAATTGCAACCAAAGATCTGTTTGGAAATAGGGACGCATCGTGGAGGGTCCGCAAAAACTTTTCAGAGATACTTCGATAACTACTGCAATGATGGATGGTTGCTAACTGTAGACATAAAGGAATATGTTGATGTTAGAACTGACAACGTTGCACAGGCTACAGTATATCCCCACGTCCTAAACTTTAAAAAACATCATAAGCATGTAAAAGACAAAGACGTGCTTGAGGGGTCGGAAGAGGTTGAAGGTTCCGAAGAAAAGAATTGCAAAATCATAGAGGATTATAAATCTTCGGCTGGAATATACGAACCATTCGATTTTGTCTTTATAGACGGCGATCATCAGAGGGACTCTTTTTTGAAAGACGTAGAGATAGCAAAAGCTTTGAGTCGCCCACCCCACTACATGCTGCTTGACGATGTTTACGACTACGTTCACGACTCCACAACGGTCTTTAGGGAAGAGATCAAGCCCAAGTATGATCACTATCTATTCGAAGATTGGAGATCTAGCGAAGATATATTTTCCCTAGACCATGTAAACCACGATCAAAAAGTTGTTGCTGGTACAGCTTTAATATGGGAGAAACAATGAAAATACTGGTCACGGGTGGCGGTGGATATGTAGGAAATATCCTTTGCAGGGATCTTCTAGCTCAGGGGTTTCAGGTGCGATGTGTAGATAATTTTCATAAGGGGCAGTGTGACGCTCTTATGGGCCTAATGATACATTCGCCATTTGAATTTATGTACGGAGATGTCACAAATGTAAAGCATGTAGAAAGAATGCTGGATGGAGTTGACGGAGTAATTCACTTAGCTGCGATAGTAGGATTTCCCGCATGCCTAAAACAGCCAGCGTTAGCTACTTCTGTCAACATAGACGGAACACAAAATTTGCTGGAGCAGAGAGACCCCGACATCCCCTTTGTGTTTGCTTCCACCGGCAGCGTATACGGAAAAGTGGATGGCATTTGCACGGAAGACTCCCCCTTAAACGCAGTCTCCTTATACGGGGAATCAAAAAAGGTTGCTGAGAGGGAGGTGTCTAAGAATCCAAACACCGTATCTTTCAGGTTTGCCACAGGATTTGGGGTAAGCCCATGCATGAGGGTTAATCTGCTGGTTAACGATTTTGTTCTTAATGCCCACTCACAGAAATGCTTGAATGTTTTTCAGGCGGATTTCAGACGTACCTTCGTACACGTCAGAGATATGTCCAGAGCTTTTATTTTTGGCCTAAAGAATACAGGAGTCTTGAATCACAAAGTCTATAACGTTGGTGACAATGATCTAAACTGGACTAAAAGAGAGCTTGCAGAATATATTGGAGAGCGAACTGGAGCATTTATCAATTACGCGGAGACGGGTGAAGATCTAGATAAGAGGGATTATTCTGTGGATTACAGCAGGTTGAATGACGAGGGATTCAGGTGTGAAGTTAGCATGGAGCAGGGGATAGATGAGTTAATAAAGACTGTCCCACTCCTACAAATAAGGCATCAGTATCAATGATAGATCTATCTGAAAAAAAAGTAGTAGTTACAGGCGGCGAAGGGTTTCTCGGGAGAGCAGTAAAAAGCGTACTGTTTGAACGCGAGGCTATTCCAATAATTTTGTCACACGACAAAGTAAACCTTCTAGACCTTGACGCTACAATCAAGTTCTTTGTATCACAGAATCCAGACTATTGTATACACTGCGCTGGATATAACGGAGGCATTGAATTTAACAGAATGTACCCAGCGGATATACTGTACGCTAATACGGTTATGGGTTTGAATCTATTTCACGCCTGTGAATATTCACAAATAAAAAAAATGATCTCAATAATGACTTCTTGTGCATATCCCGATACTGGAGAACAAGTTCTGGAGGAGAGCAATTTTTGGAATGGACAGCCAAATGAAACAATTAGAGCACACGGAATAGCTAAGCGAACACTACAAGCGGCTACAGACGCTTACAAAAAGCAGTACAATTTTAATTCAGTAACAGCATGTGTAACCAACCTGTACGGACCTTATGATACTTTTGATTTGGTGAGAACAAAGGTTGTGGGCGCCCTGATACGTAAATTTACAGAGGCCCACATTGAGTATCTGGAAGATATGGAAATTGCCAAGAGGTCTGATGTACCCATCGAAGAAATCGACAAGCCCGCTGTAGAATGCTGGGGAACAGGGTCTCCCAAGAGGGAGTTTATGTACGTCTCAGACGCCGCAGAAGCTATCGTGCAAGCCTTAGAAAAGTATGACGACCACACCCAGCCTTTAAATATTGGCACCGGAAATGATATTACCATAAAAGAACTGGTGAATTACATCGTAACTTCTTTGGGCTATGAAGGAGACGTAATATGGAATACTGAAAAGCCTGACGGACAACTTAAAAAACTATTAAGCACAGAAAGAATGAATAAAATTATTGACATAAATCCGGCGGGCCTTAGCGAGGGCATAAACAAAACGGTTGAATGGTATATTAACAATAAAGAATGGGCAGACTCTAGGAAATAATCATGAAACTCGGTCTTATACTAGAAGACACCAGCGCGAATCAAATTTCTTATCACGCTATACGCAATTTGAATTTCGCCACAAACAACAACAATGATAAAGACTTTGTGATATTTTTTGAAAACGCTACGCCAAATGTTATACAGCCAGCGTTTGCCTTCATGAATAGTAGCGAGATATGGAACTTTGATGGGACTTTAATATCCACCACTGCTGCAAATACCATGCTGTCTATCAACGCCATTGCTCCGAAAAAGAAGTTTTTTTACGTCTGGGATTTAGAGTGGTGTAGACCACATGGAAAAGGATTCGACTATATGATACAAGCCTACAACAACAAAGGGGTAGATTTGATTGCAAGAAGTGAAGATCATGCCAAGGCTATTAAAAATTATTGTAACAGAGATGTATGCGGAATAGTTACAGATTTCAATATGGACCAATTAATGGAAATAATCAAATGAATAGATTTTCTCAAAAACACAAAGAGTTCCTTATAAGTCAATACGTAAACGAAAAGAAGAGCACTTATGAAATCGCCCAAGAACTTAACACCTATCCCAACAAAGTAAGGAGGGCGCTAAAGGCTTTGGGTGTGGAGCTAAGAGATAAAAGCTCTGCGCAATCCGTTGCCATCGCAAGTGGAAGGCACGAGCATCCCACCAAGGGAAAGAAGCGCACTGAATCAGAAAAGATTGCTATAAGCGACGGGATGTTTTCATACTGGGAGGAAATGGATGATTCCGAGAGGGATAGAAGGTCGGAAATATCCAAGAAGCAATGGGCCAGCATGTCGGATGAAGAGCGACAGACCCTTAGAAGTTTGGCCGCAGAAGCCGTAAGACGCGCCAGCAAGGAAGGGTCTAAAATTGAAAAATTTATCTACGAAGCCTTGTCCAAAGAGGGGTATCAGGCTATATTTCATAAGAAGGGCCTGATTGCCAACGACAAACTTGAAGTTGACATATTTGTTCCCGAATTAAAAACAGCAATAGAAATAGATGGACCAGCACACTTTTTGCCAATTTGGGGTGAGGAAAATTTGAATCGTCATATTAGATCTGATTCGGTTAAAGCTGGACTGTTGATGAATCGGGGATACGTTGTAATAAGAATAAAGAACCTGATAAAAAATCTGTCTGCAAAAAACATGCGAGACGTTTTTGAAAAACTTACCGTGGAATTGAAAAAGATAGAACAAGAATTTCCACCCATGGATAAGAGACTGGTAGAAATAGAAACATGAATTTAGAAGATAAAACAGTTGCAGAATTGAAGAAACTTGCTAGAGATAATAATATCCGTTTGCAGCAAGGCATAAAGAAAGATGAACTGTTAAAAATTTTGGAGGTTTACATGAATGAAATCGGACAAGCTACGGAAGAGGTTGGCGAGGACATCTTATTTGAGCACGACATGGGGGTTGATGGAGTTGGCGGCGGGGATCAGGAGGATGAGGTGGTAGAGCCTGATGCTCCGAGCTTTGCGTCTCCAGAATGGAATGAGCATGTTATGTCTCATTTTAGAAGCGATGAACTTATCGATGGCCATCCAATTACAGCAGGATTGAGACGTGTGGCAGAACTGTTATTGGGAGACATTATAGAGTCTGGCCCAACTGAAGTTTTTCCGTCTTCTGACTCCAACGGTCCCGGTAGAGCTACCGTAGTTTACAAGGTTGTTATTGACTGGATGAACAACGGTTTTCACAGAACCTTTAGTGAAGTTGCCGACGTGTGGCACGGTAACACAGATGACTTATTCTGTGCTCATCCCGTAGCTACTGCTTCTACAAGAGCAGAAGGCAGGGCACTAAGAAAGGCTTTAAAGATTCGAGTTATAGCAGCGGAGGAGCTTGCTAAGAAAGATATAGTGGGTATTGTCAAGGAGGCTGTATCCGCATCTTCTCCTACGGATGGAGAGTACAACCTAGACGACAGAATCAGTCCTCAACAGGTAGTATTTATTGACAAGAAGTGTAGTCAGCTTAATATTAATGTTAGTAACTTTATTAATATTGGCTCATCAGATTACCGGAGCATTAATGATGTAAAAAGAGACAAAGCTAAACAGATGATTAAAGTTCTCAATGACTATCAAAATGGCATTGTAGATATTCCAGAAGAAATTTTAGGTTATGACAAGAATTGGAGAGAATAATGAAAGTTACTTTTACCACAAACAATGGAAGAATGACTGCTGAGTTTGACGTAGATACACAAACTGATCTTTTTGAACAGCTAGCCTACTTCCAAGAAATTTTTGGTGAGGAGCAATGCGCAAAGTGCGGTAGCGAGAACCTGAGATTTCAGGTAAGGAAGGTTGAGGACAATCTATACTACGAGCTTAAGTGTGTAGATTGTGGAGCCAAGCTAGCATTTGGCACTATGAAGGTTGGGGGCAGACTCTTCCCAAGACGCAAGGACAAGGAAGGAAACTGGCTACCAGATCGTGGTTGGGTTAAGTGGAATAAGGAGACCCAGCAGGAAGAGTAGCGCCTAGCGCGTCTTGCGGAGAAGAGAGGAGGCCCGGTAGCATTATGCCGCCGGGCCTTTTCTCGTTGCCTCCCAAGACAACGGCAATTACATTTGTCGCGGGCTTCTTAGAGATACTCTAGGCTAACGTACAAGCCGTATTGAGTCTTGCTTCCAATACTGTCAGGGGAAGCCGTAATACCTAAGTACCAGTCGTGTTGTTTGTACTGGCCGGTATTTGCTGATCCATTTCCAGCGTAGAAGCCACTAGGTCCGGGTGATTTGGCTAGCGGGACAATAATTCCGCTTCCACCAACCGTATTTGTCCCAGCGGCTAATCTGTCACTTGGGTTTGGCGAGCCTTGCTGAGTACCCTGAGCATCTGCTCCAGCGTGCGTAGCACTACCCCACCAAATAGAATCCCCAGAACCCTCGATGCTATAAGAACTTTGCGGGTGAATAAACTCAGCAACTCTAGTAGTCACTCCGCTTGCAGGATGATCCTTGTTCACCCTGTCAAAGATTCTAAACTTTACATTCTGAGTTCTTACATCTGAAGCATTAACAAATCTAACATTTAAAGTAGCATCTGAATTTGGGATGTACTTTAGACCGGTTGCGGGAACTACGCTGGGAGTGAAAGCTAAAGTATCTGTAGAATACTTGATATTTTTAGCAGCCCCACCGTCTGTAGTACCGTTACCATCTGTTATAAACGTCGTGCCTTGCCACTGATTAAGCTCTACTGATTGCCCAAAAGAACCGCCAAAGAAACCTAGCCCGGAGCCAGCAAGATTATTTATGGACGTATTGCCAGCATAAAAATCTATGGATGCCATTTTTACCTCCTTAGATTGTACAATCTATTGTATTATACACCATTACTCGAAAAAGCCTTTTGTTTTACGCTTGTAAGGAACCTTGTTATTTAACCATTCCTTTCTTCCTTCGCATCCACAATCCTTACCGCTGGCCTTCGTAAACGCATCCACCACAGCCTTAATCCCTGTGAACTTTGTAATTTTTTCTATAGTATCCCCCAACCCACTTGATTCTTTTGTCTCCTCTACCTCCTCCGCTTGTTTCTCTTCAGGGGTTTTTACTGTTCCAGATCTAACCTCGGCGTTTGAGGTGGCTGTTTGGAATGGTCCTCTTCCCTCTTCCCATTTCTGAAAATAGTCCCTGCGTTTCTTGCATAGGTTGTATTGGTGTGGAGTTTTCGTTATATTATGTCTAGGGCAGAAAATTTCTTCATCACTCCCACTAAAAATGCAATCGCATCCAGTTTCCCCGTGAACATCCTCTGTGGGTTTTTCTCTAGGTCTGGATACAGTCCTATTCTTTCCGCAACTTCCACATCCCATACCTTCTCCTTATCTGCCTTCGGTTACATTTGCTATAAAAGCTATGCCATCTAACTTCTCTGAGCGGGCTGAACTAGGACCATACCCCGGCCACCCGTCGCTAGCACAAGCATTATCCCCCACGGGAGTATGTATATTACAACATGCTTCTGGTATTCGAATAAACTGAAAATCTAAATCAACCGGGCCTTCAGTGTTTGCCTGTCTAGCGTCCATCCCCGGATACGGCGTCCCCTCGTGACTACCAACAACAATCCTGAACAGACCACCATGCCTAGTCCAAAGTCCCGACGCGGAATTCTCATAAAATTCACCGAATGCTGCTGGCTTTCCTATGCCTACCTCGTGACCCATAGGATGCCCCGGAACGATTTTATTCCACCCATCAGCCGCGTGTTTGGTAGTAAGAGCATCAAACGATGCGGGTGCTGTGGGATCGTATTCTAAAGATACCGCCCCGGTTGCATCAATAGCATCATTAGGTTCAGGATCTATATAAGATTCGTAATGTATTGTGAAAGTCCTTGTGCTGACATTGCTTACTACCCATTCTCCATTCGCCTCTGAACTGGGACAATAATCATCTCTTCCGCAGCAATTGTTAGCATCACACGCGCCCTCAGAATTCCAAAACATGCCAGCCATTCGGCATCTCATGTAACATTTAGAACAAGTATCACTTGAGGATTCTTCCCAATCTTCATCCCCACCACCACTATCAGCCCCAACACAACCCTTTACAACAACACCACTATTGATCCAAGTTCCCGGTCCTTGCCACACGGGAGAGATATCGTTTTTATCTTCATCCTTAGTGATTCTAAGGCATGCAGATTTGTCCAGAATTGCATTGGTTTCATTACCTTCCGCGTCTCCTAGAACTCCAACATACTTTCCGTCTTTATCCTTTATCTCATTTGGATTTAGCCTCACTTCAATGCCTAAAGCATCATTCGATGTTTTGCATATTCCAAAATCTGCACTCTTACAATAATCCTCATCCACTTTTATAGAAGCATCAGGAGAAACTTTTCTTTTCGAGATCCTGCCGTCGAACCACCTCCTATTGTTAGGTGGTATTTCTGCAACTTCACATTTTGCCTTAGTGTCGAAGGTGCTGGTTACATCATTTCCATTTTCATCTTGACATATGGAGTCGCTCATTTTGCAAACACCCTGTTCAGCCACAACTTCGTCGAGCCAGATCTTCTCTCCATTTTTCAGATCGTGATCAACAGCCGTGGTAACCTGAATGTGTGGAACCCCGTTTATTTTAACCTCTTCAACCTTACTAAGGGTATTCAAATGTCGACCAGCTATTCCCGGTACTGGTGTGCCGTATCCCTCAAGAGTTTCAACTAGTTCAAAAAATCCCAATTTCTCTGGGACAGGATTTAGCAAGGGTTCGTCAGCTATAAAGTAGTCGTCAAAAAGAATGTTTGATTTTTCAGCCTTTTTTCCAGTCCTAAACAGATTATTTAACGGCCCCGGAAAATTGGCGCCTATATCATACACTGATCCTTGAGGCACATTAAACTCAGACTGATGAGGCACTGGCCAAGGAGCATCCCCATAAGGCCAAGGCTCCTGTCTTGTTCCCCTGTAAAGATATCTGTCAAGCGCTCTGTTGTGAGAGGTTAGCTTTGTTGCATCCTTTACTTTTATTTCTACCCACTGAGGATAATTCGCGGTTCCATCGGGCTTGGGTTTTCCAAAGCCGGTGTCCGGGTCTACGTCTGTCATGACATCTGATGGAATAATTGAGTCAACTCTTCTAGAGACTTCCATGGTGGGAATGTCGCTAGTGAGTGTTCGATACCCCGGTTGTTTATCTACTGTTATGTCTTCAACCGTGTGAGTAAACTTAGGCCCTTGTGAAAAGTCCTTATGATACTCCCAGTTTACCGGGATTCTTCTGGGTTTTTCTATATCCTCTACGAGATACGTGCTTTCTGGATATACAGTATTAGCAGACAGTCTGTCGGTTGAGCTAGGAAGCATGGAGTTAGGTCCAAAATTATCGGCATCCGCTAGAGTGAACCCTCCAACATTGTTACTGCCAAAGTGTTTGCCGCCGGTCTCGGCAGCAGTTCTGTCTGCTAAGCCTATACTGACTCTGTCAGGTGGAAGAGTTACAGTCTTGCCGCCACGCTGAACCTGCCTCCCCGCATACCATCCACACGCCCTGCCACCAATTTGTCTTCCAACCAAAAGATCATATCCTCTAGTCCCCTTCTCGTCATCCATGTCAACATAGTAAACTTCAAACACTTCAGGTTCTTTTTTGAATGTTCTCCATTCATTCCCTTTCAATTGCTCTCCCTGTAGGTTCAGACAGGCGGCAGGGTCCATTCCGTACATTAGGGGAATTTCACAACTCTTGGTGAAGGAGCAACAGTCTGTGCATGGTATGCGAGGACCACAATTGAATCCCTCTATTTCACAACCACCCGTACCCGGACAAGGCCCAAGATATTTTCCGGGTCCACCAGTGGGTAGGCGACAGGTAGTAATATTCATACGCATATTCAATCCGGTTTCAAAATAGCTATCAAATGTAGGTAGTCCATGACCCCCCATATCAATAGCAGAACCGCATCCCATTACTAATTGCATATACCATTTATCTTCTGGCGCATCTCCAATTGAAACGCGGGGATCCGACAATGCATATATGGCTTCATTACATGGTCCACAGAAATTGCAGTCTCCCCCCGTGCAGAATGGTGAACCTGTTACTCCCTTTCCGCTCGTTGGAGTGTCGGCAAATTTATGACACTGTTTTGTGCCTACTTTGCCCATCGGAACCCATTCAGAAATCCATTTTATTCCGTCCCACTTCATAGGAATATCAAGCCCGGCTTTAGGAAAACCGGGGCATGATTGTTCGCGTTCCTTGTATTCAAACTTGTCACAACCAGTAACGATTGCCCCGCTACAATCTTGACATTTCATATCTCCGGGGAGATCTATACCCATACACTCATATTCTTTATTAAAATACGCTCCACCATCAGCAGGCGATAGCTGCGTGCAGGTTTGTCCTTCGGAATTAGCAGCATCTTTTATGCATATGAATTTGCCCTCGCATTTTAAATCCCTGCTACTGGGATAACCTAAGCAGGGAGTAAACACATTCATCACCCTCTGCGGCATCCATTCGCAAGCACCGCCAGATACTCCTTGACACAACGCCTGTGTCCCCTTACTGAAACAGACTGAGGGATCGCCAAAGGGATTCATTGGATTGGGCTTACACGTATATATGATCTTTTTCTCGCACTCTAGCTCTCCAAGCTTTGTGGGACTGCCTTCTTCTCCACACTGCATGTTGCAAGCATGCCAGTCTGAAATTGTGGGGTATTTCTTTTTGCATATATTTGTCTCCTTTGAGGAGCCGGGGCAGCAATCACAAGAACAGCAATCATCGTCCTCACATCCCTTACCGCAGGCTTTATCCAGAGAAGCTGCGTTTTTACACCGGGCCTTTTTAAAAGCACTGTTCTTTCCAGATCTACATACTGGCTTATCCCCAGATCTAGTTCTATCAGAACACTTCCAGCATCCACATGGCATATCACGTTTGGTCTTCGGATTCGTACAACCATATGCGCATTCACAACAATGTCCCCCACCAATCACACCATCCAATCCATCGGGACCAATATGTCCAGTTTTAACTACTGGTTCTAGATCCCCCTCGCAATCAAACCCACACATAGAATCTAATATGAGAGTTCCGGGGTCTTTCACGGTAGCCACTAACTCAAGAGGCATAAAGTGATCGGAGCAAACTGGACAAACCTCTGTCTGCTCAATATCAACATACCAATCCTGAGCCACACTTGTTACTTCATCTATCTTAAAGAATCCAAAACCTCCCGCTCTCCATCCTTTAGTTTTGCCAAACAGTTGCGATGGATCAGAAGCTGAAGGTGATTCCCAGAAACCAGTATACGGACACACTTCCCACACCGGCACATCATGCTTGGGCTTTGGCACAGGAAGAGAGTCACCACAGACTGGTGGACATGGCTCGTCCCTACCAAAACCTGCATTGGCACCCGCATCAGTTCCCGTGTTATACCACACTCTTCCATCCGAAGGATCACCATTACAGTCATACAGAGCAAAGTGATCCTCATCAATCACATCCACTACCCATAAGGCAAGTGGAACTGGCCCCTTTGGTTGACCACTTGTGTCGTATGGTGCGGTTACACATTTACCTTTTGGGTTTACAACCTTGTTGCAATGTTCACCTTTGCATGCCTTAGACTTTTTAAAGTCCCAATGTATTTCGTCTAGCTTCGCATTTGTCAACACGTTTGCGGCGAAGTTTCCTGAAACGTTATTGACTGTAACAGCATCGCCGGTTGTTAAATCGTGACCACTTGACTTTATCACAATTGGCATTGTATTACTAGCATGTTCAACATTGCCAGAGTATTCATTTCCAAAGCATGTTTCAGTTACATGACTGGGCTGGAAAATGCTGGCATGACCCACATCTCCATACAGCACATTTTGTGGATACAGACCGGTATCGGCCCAGTAATCTAGGTTATTGTTGCCAAACTGAGAGGGCGGGCCACCGACAATAAGTGGCTCTATTAAATCGTTAATTCCAACACCGTCGTGGTATTGACAGTAGCTCGTGGTAAATTCACACGGATGTTTATAAAGAATTTTTGCTTTTTTAGATCTTAACACTCCATCTACATGTGCCCGTCTATTCTTACAAATTTTCAGCATTTGCTGACTAACATTGTACCAGTCAACAGGCTTGCCAGTCCCCGGATCAACAATATCCCTATCAAACCATTTAGATGCACTTTCAACAGGGCAACTTTCAAAGACAGGATTATTAGCGTCAAAGTTTTGAGGACATCCGGTATGCCACTCAAATCCAGCTTGCTTGCACTCTGCCTCCGTCCAAAAATCTTTGGGGGTAATTCGACCATTAGGATCCGATCCCGTAACTCCAGAATCTGAAAAACATCCACCGGTACAGGCGCAGACTGTGTATCCCATGGAATCTTGACTTGCTTGAGAATATGTTTTATGATAATTCTGTTTAGTTTCAGTGGCCTTAAATGGGCCATACTGCATATTCAATTTAGTCAGGTCATGATCGCCGGGTGGTCGTATGAAGAATTTTTTTCTGCTTTCTTGGTAGATATATATTGGGCTTTCCGCAATGGTAAACCTTTCAAACCCCATCATGTCAAGGTACGGAGACGCGGCATTTTTATCTAGAGGGTAATGCTCCATAGAGGGATTGGTGAATTCAAACGAGTAAGAAGCTTTTGCGGCAACGTTGTCGTTTGTTCCATCTATTTTAGAGGTGTTAAGATCCAAATTTGAACAGTTTAATATCTGATCTAGGGGAATATACAGAACCGTTATTCTTCCACCCCTGTTTGGATCATCTAGTGTTGTGCAATCATTGTGAAAATCACAACCCCTGAGTATAAGAATAAAGCTTCCTTCCCCTCTGCCCGCTCCGGTAGAAGAGGGGGGTCCAACCCCTTGAGATGCTATGCATGGAAGATTTGTTTGTGCCGCAGTTTTGCCGGGGTCAATCAGGATAGCTTCATCATATGGGGTAACACATATATTGTCTGATTGTCCTCCGGGTCTTGCAGCGACACCGCCCATTCGGCCACCACTAGACAAATTTGGCTGATGTGCAGAACTTTGTTGACCAACGAAATTCCCGCCACAGCAAGTATTAACGCACTCTCTTGCCTGCTTCCAAGAAGTGGTCCATGTATTGTAATACCATGTATCACCCGTGGTGGATTCACCCAAGGTTTCATTTGGCTTCTCACAATCTTTCTTAGTATTAACGTCATCCTTTACTTTTCCATTTGCGTCTATACAATATCCACGAGCCAAACACCCATTTTTATCTACTATTATTTCACTGAATTGTTGTTCTTTTGCCCACTTATTATTTAATCTTAAGCAGTCTTTTTGGTTATTGTGGTTTGTAATATTTCCAGCTTTATCTTTGCAGTGAGGTGGCGTAGCTGCGGCAACCCATTCCTTGTTACTGGACAGGCACGTCTCCTCTGTCGGGTATTTGGGTTTGCTTTTTTCATCTCCTTGATGAATGAATTTTCCTTCACTATCCTCACAGTGTGCTGGAATCATCCTTTTACAATTCTTTGCCAGTCTCCAACTATCTTGGAATCTGTCATCATAAACTACGCACTGAGCAGGAAACCATTTCGTTTTGCCGTACTTTTTTTCATGTAATGGATCGGGATCTTGACCCGGAATTGTGTTCTCACATTTATCCTTAGTATTCAATAACAATTCTGTTCCAGCGGCATTCTTCTTGGTGATTTCATGATGTTGTGAAATGGCACCTAGGCTAACCGACAATTCGGTTGAATTCTCACAATTTTCAATACATACACATCTTCCGATCTTAGCATCGCTTATTTTGCTTGATGTGATAGGACCATACATCCTGTTAATACAATTATTCAAGACGCCGTCAAGAGGAACGGCACTTCCATCTGGATCAAGACTTTCATCAGCCCCCATCGTCGTTTTCATTAGAGAAGTGAGGCTGGAGCTATGTCCGAGACCCAGAGAATTACCTATTTCGTGTGCCGCAGCCAGCATGACGCTGAAGGCATCGGGATCATCAGAAGGCTGCTGACCATCTGTTCTCCAGTCTTGGTTTTTATTGAAAATTATTTCGCCAGCAACACCACCTCTTAAACCCAGTTGCGACCCCGGATCGGCTTGCGCATCAAGGAGGAACGTCTCCGCGAGCGCCGCAGCACCGAGGTCTTGCATCCCAATACGAATATCGCCAATGTTATCTTTATGGGGAAGATCGTAGGTGGTTCCCCCCGTTCTATCTAGCTCTTGACTGGTTCCCGTTTCGTCGTCAAGAGACGTAAAGTTTAAAGTCAGCCAAGGGAATTGATCTTCAAATAATCTTTTCCATACGTTAAAGGCACTGCCTATTTCTCTCTTGAATTTTGCCGCATCTACAGAACCATCAACATGATCTTTTAAAGTGACAAACTTTTTCCCATTGCTATCTTGGTTGTCTTTCTTAATGAAGCTATAAGTAATACTAACCGTTTTTGGGTTTTTGCATTTGTCAGAAGTTATATTTCGCAATGTTCGCCACAATCTAGTCGAACCAGCGTCAACATCATTACACATTGCCGGATTAGCTGGTTCTGCTATCGATTCACCATTGGCACACTCTGCCTCTCCAAATGAAGCAGTTTCGTCATATTCAAAAAACCCAGCCGTAGTATTTCCTGTTAAAGGATTGTTTCCCTTGATATCCAGAACTTCACAATACGGATTGACAAAAGAAACCACGCTTCCGTCTTCCAGACAGGTGTGAATTTTTTCACCAGAAGTAGCCTGAAAAAATGTTCCACCATTTCTAGGTTGTGGAATCCAGTCGGCCTCTCCAGCGGTTGGATCGGGGGCATGAGGAGCCGAGGTTGGCGGATTACTCATCTTACCCATTAAGGTTTCACGAGTTCGACTACTCATTCCCCTGCTTCTATAAGCATCGGTTGAATGGGTTGGAGTACCCATGGGGGCCTCTCTGTTGGCGCCCTCTCTGCCACTATAGGTACAATCAGATTTGCTACCATCAGCACGAGTGGTTATTAAGCACGGATCACAAAGATCCTTTCCTGTGTTTGGGTCCACCGTACAACATCTTCTTCCACGCCAAGTACCGTTCTCGTACTTTAGATGGTAGGTTTTAAAGTCCTTGCCTTCTACCTTCTTTTCAAATTTATCTCTAGCCCCCTGTCTTGAGGAAGCTTGAGCGACCCTGATGGTAAGTTCTGGAGGAAGCAAACATCCAGTCTCACCCGTAGCCGTTAGGTTGGGATCGCATACTTCTTTACAGCCACACCCAGCATTACATGGGTGACCAAGATTATCATCCGACTTGTAATATTGCGGAGCATAATCTTTGCCAGACATGTATGTCTGATGCAAAGGGAAATGTCCAGTATGCCTTTTGGTCTTATAACTGGTTTCGCCTTCGCGCGTAGTATCAAAATTGTCGCCTGCCGACATCGAAACCTTCCTAGGATCTTAATATGTTATAGCTGTTGTTGGGTAATCATCGTTTGGACCACAGTCCTCTAGGGTAGTAAACCCTTGAATAAATATTTTCTTGCTACAAGCAGTGGTCTCTCCCTGCTCACAACCCATCATGGTTATGACCTCTTGTCCAACAAACTCTGCCTGTAATATTATATGTATTGGAAGGGATTCTGACACAGTCTCTGCGGTAGCACCTTCTCCAGTACACATATTTGTTCCAGTTCCGGCCTTCTTTTTTGCGTATGTTATAACAGCTTTTCTTCCTGTGTCTGCACTTATAAAACTATCCCCCATCATCAACCCCTGATTTAATGGGTTCTCAATAAGCACTCTTTGATATAGCAAAGATATAGCTTCATCAGGAAGACCCGCCGCACCCACCGGGTGGCTTTCTCCGGGTGGCCCTGTTATAGTGTTGCCAAACTCGTGACATGGATCTCCCATTCTTCTGGCTTGAGGGTCTCCCCTACTTACCTTGTTTAATTTATCTCCGCAGTCTGAAGCAGTCTTTCTAACGCTATGAGCAAACTTCCTAAGCACGACAGCATCATAAAATGGAACACATGCCGTTGTGAAATTTTGGCAGTTAACATAGTAGGCGCTTGTATCTGGATCTATTTTTACTTCGCAATTTCCACACCATTCATAATCCTCTGGATCGTATATATGAATATCTGGATACATTTTAGAAGATGGAAAATAGCTCCCAAACGAACAATCCTCACTTGAACAAGGGTTTCTATACAGTCTACCGGGAGAGGCTACGCTATCAAGTATACCAAAGTTGAAAGAGTTTTTCCCGTCGATACCGGCTTTGGGCATTATGCATCTCGTAGCCTTACATAGAAACATATCCGTTCCTCCACCACCACCACCACCGGCTGCTGTCCAGACCTTTCTCTGCCTATCCCATCTCAGATCTATCGGACCAGCTTTCCACTTATCCGGTCTTTTTAGATGGTTGAAATAGAAGTTATCTTTTGCTGCCTTGCGAGTGGGAACTCCATCCCACCTCTTGCCTGCGGTCTCGCAATCCTCTTGGTTGGTTTCTCCCGTAGATGTATTTCCTGCGGAATCCACACAGTGGCCGGGGAGGTTAATTGGCACCCCATCACTATCACGAGAATCAGCATCAAAATGTGCATTTGGCACGGGCTTACCTTCGGTATCATAACCCCAACCGACAAGAACCATTGGACCTCTTAGTCCTACTGGCCTACTGGCTGCACCGCCACCACTATGAATTCCGGTCAATGATTGAGAAGCTTCAGAGTACCCCTTCTTATTAATAATCGTTCCTCGATCAGAAAGTTTTGCATTGCTGCTCAAGGCTGCAACGCTGTGACCAGAGGCAAACGGATTTAATGTTACAGAAGTTACGACTCCAGAACCAGCCATGCCGTAATCAACGCCTTCTGGAGCTTCGAATGTTGAAACCCCGAATTTAAAATCTGCCCCAAACCATTCTTGATTGGCGGCTATACAAGGGGCAGCAGTCCTATGTTCTGGCTTTTTCTTTAGGGTAATGGGATCTCTACAGTAGCCATAAAAATCTGTAGCGAAGGGTGTCAGTAATCCATCCATGCTTGTCATGGAAAAAGCCGACCACGTATCTTCTCTCACCTGCCCCATCCATCCATCTATTTCTTGGGAAAGAATATTTACAGTTCTGGAATCTGGATATGATAACCACCTGCAAAGAGACCCGCCACTATCCTTGGTTTGAACACACTCGTGGTAATTCTTTATAGCAGGGACTATACTCCCGTTGGAATCTTGGCACTGACCCGTAACGGGTCTATTATCCCAGTCTCTTATATGTTCTGGGGTATTAATACCTAGATACCCTGTAAATATATCGTGAGATTTTCCTTCTTTAAAAAATGCCATCTTAAAACTCCAGTTGTTATATGTTTACATTCGCCATGAGCCAGATTGAAAGTCTTGACTCCACGATGGTGGTGGCGGCGATGGTTTCGGCTTATTCAGTTGTTTTAATATATCACTTGTAGTCTGTCTCGTCTCTTCAATGAGTTTGCGAGCCTCTGAATATCCCTTAGCTGCTTCTCCTTCTTCTCGTGGACCAGCCCCGCCGGGAAGTTCAGGAATCCAACTACTCATTGTATAGGTCGTAGTTACCGCAGACGTAGCTCCTATGTCTACAGTAATACCAGTAATATATGGCCCTAGCAGCACCCCAAAGACTACTATAGGTCTTCCCGCAAAATAGTGTGGACCACCAACCAATTCCACGGACCCTGTTTCGGCTATCTGCTGAGATACTAGGGTTTTTCTCAATTGGGATTTTGCCGATTTATTTAAAGCGGACATGCTACCAGCATTTTCTGGAGTCAGATTATCATCTTTTTTAACCTCCACTTTTCCAAAGCTAATGCCTCCACCCCACGGCCCCCAAGATTCCCTGTTGCTTATTTGCGGTACGGCTGCTTGATAGGGCTTGAAGGCAGCGGCGGCTAATCCGGCCTTGATCCATTCCGCCCCCGGCCTATATGTATCTCCCCATTTAACAACCCCCGTGGGGAATAAGAACTCTAATATTGCCAATAGCTCTCTTTGCGCTATCAAACTATCGTTTTTCAAAGGGTCACCGGCACCCGCTTTTAAGCCCCCATGATAATTAACCGGACCTTGTTCAAGTGTTAATAACGCATACGGCTTTAATCTCAATGGAACAGGACCGGTATCTCCATCAGCAAGTACAAATCCTGCGGCGGCGTTGGCGGAACCTTCTGTATCAACCTTCTGTAAAAACCATTCCTCCCCACCACCATGTACGGCATCCACAAAATTTCCATCAACGTCAAACTGAACTCCCGCTTGAGGCTCCCAAAGCCAATAAGTTTTAGGATCTACGGAAGCTCTAACAAATACCTTTCCTCCATTACCCGCATTATACCCCCTGTGATTTGAAGGCAAGGTAATATGCTTTGTTTTCTTGTCTACTAGAGTGTGGTCGACATGCTCTAATGTAACATTGCCGTCTCTGTTAATGCTTTGAAACAACGTGGGGTAAGTGAAGAATGGCTGGAGCTTTCCATCATCATCATAAAACTCAAAGTTTTGCGGGTAAACCAAATTCCCATTCTTGCCGCCGCCTGATTTCATATCCACATCTATCCATCCGGCACCGGTAATATCCCAGTCTAGTTCAAAGCTTGGCTTGCTAGCTATAGATGCCGATGCTGCACCGGGAATTTTGATCTCTCTTATATGCTGATCTATAATCTCTGGATCAAAAGGAAGGGGCATTAAGTATTTTTTACCATACCAATTAGTTGCAATGTCTCTAATTTTTTCATAAAAGGTTTCCATTTCTACACCTTTAGACGTGAGCGGGCTAATATAGTCTGCACGATCTGCTCTAAATTTTTGAGCACGGGAATTTTTCACGCTCAACATGCCAGCTGCGGCGCCAGTTAAACTATATGCAGCATCAACATCTGGCTGTGAGAGACCGGCAGGCCCAACGGGAACCGCTCTTGTCGGATCGGCATCAGTTTGAATCCGTTCAAACTCAGAAACTTGCGATGCTGAAACACCACCCTTGCCCGCTACGTCTACTTCAACACCCATGGCGTCAACATTATATATTGTCTTAAAGATTCCCTCCAACGCCATGTGACCATCCCATCCCATTAACTCCACCAAGCGTGGGTTAAAATTAGTAATGTAACTTATCCAACTGTCCTTACTAACCGCTGCCGCTCTTAGCTCTGTCACCGTAGTTTTGTAAAGGTGTTTGCGTTTCGGAAACTGGCCGTTAATAGTATCTCCACCATTATACAATATCCTCGATCCCGCAACATTAGGAACGGTTACATCAACCATATCTATTTCTATAATAGCGGTTTGCGGATTAACAGGAGTTCCGCCACCACCACCCCAAAAATTATCGGTGGGATCTCCTACACTACAATTCCCAGCAGCAACATCCCATATTCCAATTGTCCATGCCCCACCGTTGGCTACGTCATCTTCACAAGCTTTTCGGTTCACATGGGCAAGTACACCGCCACCGGGATCGGAACAATACCCACACAAGCATTCATCTTGGGAAACAGCCGGAATCATTCTTTGGTTGGCATTGTTCACACATCCTTCACCCTCTCTCCTGATTCTTGGCCGGGTGTGATTTGGTTTTGGTTCTCCCGGCCCGCCCTTCCATTCGTCTTCACCGGGACAATTTGCCTCGTTATATATTCCACCGGGGAAGAGGGGCAAGGGTGTGCCGGGGAGATTCGGGCCGGGGATTACGTCACAGTTCGGCGTCACCCATTGTACCGTATACAGTAACCCAGCTTTGCGATCAGTTATATTGGCTTGGTTGGGCGGATTAAAATCTTTCATAGGCTCATCAGCATTGAAGAAGCCTATATTTGGTTGTCCCTCTAGAGGGAGGTTTACGGTTTGCTTACAGCTAGGCGCGGCTGGAGCTTGCGGGACATCCCAAGAGCAACCTATTATAGCATTACAAGGATGTTCTTGGGCTATATGCCAACAATAATCTTCCCTTTCAGTTAAACCAAAAGCCGGAAACAAATCTATCTTATCGTCGCCAAGGGGTACATTGGCATTTACATTTGATCCGCCAAGGCCGGTAGGAACAGTCATCCGCATATCGGCGGGCATGTTATTCGGAGCCACATCCCAGATATCATTTCTGTAGTCATCTTGTTCTGAAGCTACATCCGCAACAGCCCCGTTAGCGGGAACCTTGTCGGCAATTTTTCTTCCTAGGGGTAGCGGATTTAACGTCGCTGGTGGCATAGCGGGAACAGCAGCATCCTTCGAAAACTTATTGGAGTCTACAAATGCTGGAGGGCCAACAATCTGTGGACCCCTTACTCCATCAAACTGAGTCCATTCTCTCAAGATATCGGTTGGATCAAGAGGGGAAACATATTCACCCCTTAACCTATCTGCACCTAGATCACTAACTCCGATAACTCTTGTTCTTGCGCCACCAATAAGAATAGCGCCCATTATCTCATCACCAAACTCATATCCAATTTTGCTTGACGCCATCCTTCCTCTCCATTGGTCAAACGGAGGATCTGGAATATCAAACGGATCTCTTTTAGAGGACTCGATATAACGCAAGAGTAGTCCCGGCACAGGTGGCCGAACCCTATGTATAACTTTAATTTTTATGACACCGGCAACACCTTCTCCATACACGGGCACAAACCCGGCGGGGAAGTTCGGTGGCCACGGAGCGGCATCTGGTAGTAGCTCAACATAAAAGTCGGCATTTGCAGCCTTGCATACTTGACTTATCAGGTCTAGAAGAGATACAACTTCGGCACCAATTCTAAAATTAGAGTCCAGAAGTCCGTCAGGATGTTGACCTTCAGTTAGGAGAGATAGCTCGCTGAGATCCACCTTGTATCTATATGCGCTGCGGGGTGAGGTTCCAAAGCCTGCTATGGCAGGATTGAATGGTCCATCGGGAGTGTTCGTTAGATTGGTTACATAGTACGGAGGCCCGCCAAATCTCTCTTGGCCGGTTGTAAAATAATCCCCGTTCCAAAATGGATGGGGTTGATAGCCAGCGGGTTCGCTGAAAACGGGGAACCCCGGAGTATGCCTGCCGTGAACTTCCCACGCGGGTCCGGGTTTACCCATAAGCATTACTTGTAAAATTTCAAGTATGTTCCTGAAGGACATTTTTCCGGGGAACGGATCATACCAAACAAGACCTGATTTGTTTCTATCTGCGGAGCCAAATCCTTGAATTTCCTCAATCATTCCAAACACGTTTAGAACATTATAAAAACCGACATGTCCGTCTCTGAATTGTCTATTAATTGGGTCGGTTATTACTCCATAAGACCCATCTGCTGGAGCGGTCCATCTATTATGTGAACCTAGAATAACTTTCATTCCAGCTAGAATCTTTCTGGGGTCTTCAATTCTAGCATTAATAATTCTACCACCCTGTGTTGAATGGTCCTCACGAATTGCTGATAATAGTCCGTTGAAATACCAAGGATGTTGTGGCACTGTTGGAAACAGGGTGACAACTTCTGTCGCGGGATTCTTATCAAAACGATAATAGTTAAACCAAACAGGAGATCCTAATTCAGCGGTATAGAAAAAATCACCTGAATTGTGGTACAGGTTTGCTATTCCCCCAGCAGTAGCAAGGGCGCTGGCGACAAGACCGTTTGGAAAATGCCCCGTCTTAAATGCGTGGTATCCTTCGTCAACGGCATTATACACTCTTGGATTTCCGAGGGCATCAACCTTGTTATCTTTATCTACAATTAAATTTAAGTCCAGTACAGATGGATTTAAATCGTACTTCAACTGTAGATTGAAGTTGACTATGGAAGCCCCCATAAAAGTTTGTTGACCAAGAATTTCTGCCATTATAAATTTTCCTTATACTACCACGGCATACCCGGAGGAGTCGTGCCAAGACCTGTGTTAACATTGGTAACGGTTCTTGGGTACTGAAATACGACATTGCCCAAATAACTATGCCCAAGCGCGCCACCCCTTGTACCAGCCCCCTCGTATAGATCGTATGTCCACTCTAACCTATAAGTATATCTACCCGAAATTGGATCCCAAGTTTCTAAGGGATCACTGGGGCCAACGGCAACATTATCGACGCCAATAGTTCCAACAGGAGATAGGGTGTTAATAATACTTCTTATTGCAGCCTGTTGATTATACGCAGCGTTTCCATGTATAGAAGTTACCTGACTAGGTTTTCCTCTCATTGCAGTGGTCCAATTACAACCATGCAGAATTCCAGAAACCTGAACTTCTATTGTTAGTGTTCTTCTCCATGCAGATTGAGTATTGATATCCTGAAATACTGGACCGCGCCTTCTCCCTATAACAGGTGTTTCTGCAAAAATATGGTGAGGCTGGGTATCTTCAACAGTAATAGTTTCTGTCAATGCTCCCGGTATACATACGGTTGCTCTGTTGTCGTAAGATACAGAATAATTAATTGTACCCGCAGACTTGTTTACGGTTATGCTTTTAGTTACCGGTCTGGGATTTAAAGACGTGTTCGTGAAAATTGGTGAAGCCGCTATTTGATTAGCAGGATCAACACCCCCGGCCTCTACAGTCTTATGTGCAATCTGATACAGATATGGAGCTAAATATTTAAATCTTCGATTGGCCTGATCGAATTTATATTTAGCCATTGTTGTTTGTGCTGCTTGGGCAGCATCGTGCTGGGGTTTTCCACTATCGGTCTCCCAATCAGACTCTCTTGCCAGACCCTCTATTGATCCATTTATCTCTACAGTAATTACCCCTTCTTCCTTAGACTCATTCTTCGATATCTCCATTGTTTCCACCACTGGATTTTCCCCCAACCCATCACCAGTAGCAGTCCCCTCTAAGGTAGAGACGGTTGAATCAACAAGCAACCATGTTTCAGTTACATTAAATGAGCCAGCAGATTTATCTATATTTTGGACTCTTTTATAATCATATCCCTTGTAGGAAGCAGGAAGATTTATGCCGTCCACATCTATAAAACCCTGCTTATTTGTTGAAAGAACACCGTCCTCGGTTTGGTAGCCTCCGCTTCTGGTAGCTTTTCCAGAGTTAGATATTTTATTTAAAACATACCCTCTTGCTTGTTGCCAAGCTTCACCATCCTCGACACCATCTGATCTATGTCCTGTTATAGAACCATCTGCTGCTAAATCTCCAGCAGTAGTAGTAGATTCGTCATATCTTCTTTTACCAACTGCTGATATTGTGTGTGTTAAAACATAGGTTTTATAAGTTGTAGAAAGAGTTTTATAATTAGTGTGGTCTGCAAGGTGTGAAGCTCCTACCACCCCCGTACCTTCTACCCTTAACTGGGTGGCTTCGTTTTCATCTATAGACCAAGCCTCGTCTGCACTTTGCACCAAAAACTTAAAATCTTCCGTCGAAGCTTGGTGCCCATCTTTATCCGTAGCGTATCCAACCAGTCTATCTGCTTCTAGCTGTATTGTGTAATTACAAAGATTGGGCGCTCCACCAGTTTGTTCGGGAAATTCTATACTGGCTATCCTAGGAAAACATCTCAACCCCTGAACACTCTCGTCTTCTGGCGGCAATAGATGCAATTCACCGCCTTCATTTTCCCGGCTAAACAGATTAGACAGAGCCTTCTGTTTTTGCTGTATAGACCTATACCACGCCTCATCGTCAACTGGCGGGTTGTATGGGGTGTCGACAGACGAAGTATAAAAAGCGCCTGTGTTGGTTGGAGACCCTTTATCGGCTGTTAGCACGCCGGTTAGAGTTATGGTATATCTGGTTCCTATAACATTACCATCACCAGTAGAATCATAAGCCTTGCTTATGCTAACTAACGGCGCGGGGATAATGAAATTTTCAGTCCCTGATCGGTCTGTATATGAAACTGGCATAGTTCACCTCTAAGATTGATAACCTCTAGTCCATAGGGTCATATTATTAGTACTAGTTCCCAGCCCACTTGGCATAAATAATGTCATTGAATTTGTAGTAGTTCCCACTCCAGATGGCATAAATAAGGTTACAGAATTTGTATGGTCCATATAACTGGTCCCAGCAAGATAAGACGAACCGGCAAAGGTGGGATCGTAAGCCTTAAGATACATCTGCATAACTGAACTGGGCGCATAGACTTCTGGTCCCTCAATAAACAGCGGGGCTATACGTATTCCAGATTCCTTAACGCGCATATATAATTCAATATTATTTACCACATCAGGCATAACGCCCTTGGTGTAAAGCAACCTTGTTGGGCTTCCTATTATGCCCTTGCCAACTTTTGGCATTGTCAATATCATTTCCGCAGACGGAGTTCCACTTCCAGAAACAAGATCCTTAATAAACAACGGCATTATTTTAAATTTTTGTGGATAAAGATCCTTACCACCCTCAATAATTAGATCTTTTGTAGCAAATTTTGCCGTAGGAGGAACCCCTCTTGCGAGGGTATATAGGTTCATGCTTTCCTCGTCGATTCCTCCACGCACAAATAAATCAATAGCTTTATTGGTGGTAACTGAAGCCACTCCAGACATGGCAACATTACCAGTATCTCCCAACCCACTCAAGTTCTGTTTAGCTTTTAGGAATAACGGAAGGCTCATTGCGGGATAGTCAGACTCAGCAAAGAGATTCATTATTCCACTTGAAGCAGTAGCCACAGCCCCTATTGAAAATAATGTAGCATCTTGAGTCTCTTGTACGATGCTATCATAACTCTTGTACCTCATTTTTGTAGAGTATATTTTGAACTCAGCATCGTATGGCTGAGATGACTGCGGGTAGGACAATATAAACTTCAAGTCATGGGCTTCGAAATCATCTCTAAAAGTTGTCTTCCCGTCTAAAGAATATACACTATCTGGAAGAACTCCTGAGAATATTACCTTCCGTATTGAACCAGAGGGAACCGATATATGTTGAGAATACCACCCGATGTCTTGAAGCTGCTGACTAGCCGCCGTGTCTCCCCTTCTCACGAAAGCCGTGCTTAATAAAACTCCGCTATGGTGGTTGGTGGTGTGTTCTATCCACGCATCTATTTCAAAGTTTTGAAGCTGATAAAAATTCTCTGGTAGATCTTGTTTAGGTATAGAGATCTGGGATGAAACGGCATAATCAATTTGTCCCCACAGGTCTTTATCAAACGCTCCACCTCTGGCGTTCATAACATTGCCAGACTCTACAACAAACTGAACATACTCCTTATCCACTGTAGAAAAACCGGGTCCAAATCCGCCGCCACCCACGCCTCCGGGCTGGACAGGTGCTCCGGTTAAGGTTATTTGAATTTCAGCAGCCGCGTCGTCGCTTACGCAAGCCCCACCACCAGAAGTATTTCCGGCGGCATCAAATACAACATTAAATGGGGTACATGCTTGACTCGTTCTTAATTCTTCTCCAGCATCCATGAAAGAAAAATCGTGAGCCAGATAAAATCTGCTGCTGGCTCCACAGTAAAGCCTTAGCCTGACTGTACCCCCGCAAGCCAATGACGCAGTGCCAGAATCCCAGACACCGGTATATGTGTTGGTGCCAGCGTCTGTGTAGGTAGCAGAGGCGTCATATGTTAATGTAAATTTCTCTCCCAGCAACCCCTTGTTTGTCCCCCCTTCTGGAAGCGTTATGGCTGTGACTTCAGCTTGAATGCTATTGGAAATATTATCACATGCACACTTGCTGATTTCTCCAGTTGAAGCCGCCCCTTCTGGCAACGCCGCCGGAACCTTGTCGTCAATAAATCTACTTAAACGAAATCTGTCGTCATGCCAATCCTTAATTCCGCTAGCACCCATTGACCTACTACTAAGCCCAACCTCATCTATCCAGCCGGTGTATTGCCCCTCGTCAACAGGGTATTCTCTTTTCCCTATGAAAACTCTGGTATTTTCAGATCTATGTCTTGTTCTGGCAAATTCCTCGGATATGCCTTCTTGCTTACCGTTAACATAAATTCTTAATCGAGAATCTCCAGAACTAAGAACTCCCACAACCTGCGCCGGATAATCGTAGTCGGTAAAAGTTTTTTCACTTACAGCGTAGTTAGGAACATTCACGCCTTCAACGCTAGAGTCTGCTCTAACATAAAACTTGCCGTCGTAATTACAACCAAGAACCATGTTGGCTGGATCGACCTTATGCTGCCCTATAAATACCGTGCTAGATATATCCCCACTGGGGGTAATCTTAGCGTAAGCAGTAAAGCCAGCCGGTAACGGAATTCCACTGCCAGCGTCTACATATCCTCCTTTGGATAGATAGACAGCCCTCTCTTGAATTCCATCAGACCCGTATCTGGTTCTTAGCTGCCCAGACTTGAACCATTCTCCTACTCCAGCTTGAACGGTGTAGGATTGGCTGTTAACTGTATCGTATACTACTGCCGAGCCACCGGATACACCGCTACCCTCAAAAGGAAAATATAACTCGTCAAAGTTAGATCTAAGAGAGTTGTGTAGAGAGCTTCTCCAGTATCCGTACTCTTTGTTTACGCCGCTGGGATATAGGGAATTTTCCCCGGCGAATTCCACCCCGCCGAACATTACCAGTCCTATTAGTCCAGAAGTGTTTGCCATTACGTCAGTCCTTGTCTCTTACCTATCGGTGTCACGCTAGATTTGTTGGCGGGTCTAGGGGCTGCTCCCTGCTTAGTAAGCACCTGATTAAGCCCACTCCTAACTGCCTCATTAGCCAGCGATTCCATTGCGTCACCCATTCCCTTTGAGTGGTTTGGAATACTAACATTAACATCCTGCTTGCTATTCATTGTAATAACAGAACCATCAACCTTCGACAAGTTATTTCCTGCTTCAGCAAGCGGCACAACTATTTGCTGCATGCCCTGAGTGAATGTCTGTAGTGTGGCATTCAAGGCGTTTGTAAAGTCAGTCATGTTGACGGAAATTTCACCACCACCACCACCACTTATGGACGTGCTTGATGGTTGCGAGCCAACATGTCCTCCGCTGTGATAGTTATTCATGTTATTAAGGAAATCGGGACCAAAATCTCTAGTGAGTCTAGAGGCAGCATTCGACCTAAGAACGTATTCATTCTGCTGTAGCCTAGCGATCACATCGCCCCCACCAGCAAGCCCTGTAACAAGACCACCTTGATGGAAACCGGTTAGGGCCGTTTTCTTCTCTACTCCACGGAGTCTCCAATGCACACCCGGCAATTCCCCAAACAGTTTCTGCTGCTCTAAAGTCAACTGGCCTCTATGAAACTGCGGGTCGAAGTACTGGCTGCGTGATGAGCCGGACCCATAAAAAGGAGTACCCAACAAGTCTACGGTTTCATTTTTTCGAAACGCCCAGTCTAAGTTCGGACTATCATAGTTAATACTTGGACTCAGATCATCGGGGTCAGCGCCGAAATTAATTCTTGAGATATCTTCGAATCGTGATTCCAAAAGCGGAGCCGGTAGTTCATCTAAATTCGCCATGACTCCCGGCTTGAACCGGCCAGCTTTATCGACTCTTTGCAGGAAGTCTTTCAAGCCCGGCTTACCGATATCTCCAATGCCGCTCCCTGTGCCAAGCCAAAGATTTCTAAACTTTTGAGCTTTGCCTTTTCCAAGAATCTCTTCTATCAGTTTATCCGCAGCTACGGTATCAGCCCCTGTGCCTACAATCAAGCTTTCATAGGCTGATATCAACTTTGCAAATTTCTCTCTCGCGCTACCTGCAATATATTCTGCGTGGCTGATCGTGTCGGTGCCGAAATTCCTTGCGAATCCGGTAGCCTTATGCAGTCTCATTTCCCATTGAGAGATTTTTAACGCCGCTTCATCATCTACCAACGCTGCTATCTCTGCAAACGGCCCCTCTGGAACCTTCCCCGCCGTGCCGGGCTTGGTCAACTCCGAAAGTGCTCCCATGTCTTTATCGAATGTCGCACTGATCGATTCTCGTCCCACCCCAAGTGGGTGTCCTTCTCTAGCTCGACCTAAGATTTGACCAATTCGACCACTTCTATCAATCGAGTGAAGTGTTTCTTCCATCGCGGTTCTTCTGAGGCTGACCAGCATTGCTCTTGCTTCCTCAAAATCCTTTGGGGTGGAGCTACTAAGTCCTCCGGGTATCATACCCCGAAACATAATGTCTTCTGCCTCCATGGCCCGCCTTCCGCGCCCCCCCGGAACGGTCATGTTTTGACGATGCAATCCTACTGTCCTCATTTTTCTCGTAGTATCCATAAGCTCTGGAAGATCGGCTTGTATATGACCCAATGAACCACGCCCAGAGAATTCTCCCGTTCTCCTCAGATAGTCGGTGTTACGCGATGCCCAACCATAACTTTTCTCTCTCTGCATCTGGGGGTCTATTACAATATCATTGAGAATATTCTCAGCCCTAATACCAAGACGCTTATCAAAATCTCCCATTGAATTTGCAAGATCAAATGCCCAATCATTCCAGAACGCCGTCTCTATATCCCCATAGTACTCCGCGCCCCGCCCCTGTTCTATTCCACGAATCGCCATACGGTGTAGATTTTGCACAGACGCAGCCTGAGCAGGGTCGGATGTCATGAACATCTCATCTAGGGTTTTTAATATATCAAGATCTCCCTTTTGCTTAGCTTCCCCAATAAAACTTTGGATCATTTCATCGAAGACTTTATTTCCCCTATTCCGCTGCCCACCAGACAACTGCTTGGACCAGACTTCTGCCCTCTTCAGCGTCTCCTGTGCCGCATCGTCCCACGCCTTTGCTCCTTGGAGCGTCATCACCTTTGCTCCATGAGCCATCCCCGCCGGTCCCATCTTATCGGCCCCTTCGGCCAACACTCTCCTACCAATCGCCATCGCGTCATAAAATCCTCCAAAAACTCCCGTTGCCCGTGGGCCGTCGACACCCGGCACGGGAGGCCCTTGCACAGTGCGAGAACCCCGACCCGCACCCTTATGCCTAAACGGCCTGCCCTGCCACCCCATCGCCTTTTTCCCGGCCTTATAGGTTTTTCTCTGAGCGGCGAGATAAGAAGCAGCCTCTTTAAGACCTTCCTTGGTCTTACTGATTGGGGCATTCTTCATAAAGGCAACAAAAGCTTTAATCACTTTTGGAGACGCCTTAAATGCGGATACACCAGCTTTACCCAACTTAAACGGGACAGTCACAACTCCAGCGCCAATTAAATGGGTAAAATCAAAAAGCAATTCCTCCCACAATGCTGGATCTTCTCTTAATCTTTCCTGCTCTCCCTTTGGCCATCCCAACTTCTCCTTAATTCCCCCAACAACATCGAGACTAGATTCACTAGCAAGTTCAAATGCCGGAAAGACGAGTCCGCCCCAAAACCCTTGACCCCTTACCCCACGCGGATCCTGCTCTCCTTGCTTGAAAGCTCGATGGGGATCACTGTGGGCTTTAATTGCCGCTGCCCGCTCTTTACTCTGCTCCGGCGGTAGCTGGCCTTTCGCATGCAAGCGCGGTAGACGCCTACCGTTCTTAGCATAAACAACCCCGCCACTATTCATTCTCTCTAGATTGCTAAGACCGATATTATCAACGGCCTTCTTCTGCATAACAAACTCGCCACTTTGCAGGTAGGCCGGTACATCTCCCCCACGCTGTCGTGGCACAAGACCGCCGTCATGGAAAGATAACTTAGGGGGAAGATCTTCCCAGATGCTGGGTTCTACGGGATCATTGGGAAGGAGTCCTGTTTTTCTATATCTTGCGTCAATTAATTCTTGGGCTAACGGTGTAACCCTAACCTTGTAGGGTTCACCCGTCTTTAGATTTATACGAAAACCGGGCATGTATTGCAAGGGGGGCAATTGAGGATCTTTTTGACGAGCCTTCACTCGATCTCTTATCGCCTTCAGTTCGGTTGCTTTATCACCGCCAATCCCTTTCTCGGGCCAAACAGGTCCAAGGTTCTGCATCTCTTTTGGAGCATCAAAACTATGAAGCCCATATCTCTTAAGAAACTCAGCAAGAGCTTCTTCCTCATAATCACCCATTCCTTTTAATGATCGCGGAACAGGTCTTGACCTTTTGGTTTTCATTGTAGCTTTAAGAATTCTATGCTGCTCTAACGATGAACCAAGGACACGACCCCTACCACCCTTTTGCATCATATTGTAGAAGTCTAATACATCCTTTTCAGCGAACCCCATACCTGACAGGTGGTCAAGAAGTTCAATTTCAATATCCCTAGCTGAACCCTTATAGGCACCCGACCCAGTTCCCCCCCAGCCCCCCCGTGACTTCACAAAGTCGTGTGAGACCATAGCATCCATCATGGCATGAAAAGTATCCATCTCTTTTCCGGCAATGGTGACCGTCGATTGTTCCATCATTCCAAATGGATCGTCGGACTGCAACCATATATTTTCATATGCTTGTTTTAGATAAGCAACAGTGCCGGGTTCTCCGCTTGCCGCTGAAACCCAATCAGGTCGCCCCGGTGGTGGCAGGGGGATATTCTTTACAGGGGGTTCTACGGCTTTAGATAGTACCTTCGACACCCCCTTTGTCAAGGATAGGCCCGTTCCTTTTGCCGTCTTTTTTACCGCCTTCTTTGCACCAAACCCAAACAGTCCCCTCAACCACTTTAACCCCTTCCCTATAACAGACCCTATACCTGCATATATCACACCACCAGTTGCACGACGTTCTGGGCCGGGATGAAACCCATAAGGTTGTTGACCAAATATTTGTTCTGAAAGCGGAGGAAGCCCGAAGGGATCGAGATCAGGGCTACGCCACGGCCATGATCTACCCGGAAACTTTGCCTGTATTGAAAGCGGAGGCAAACCCCAAGCATCATTGGTTAGCCATGGAACATCTTTTCCGGGTTCCGGGTAGAGTGGTCTTGATGGTATTCCACCACGCTGCAACCCAATCATCCCACCAGTTGCACGCGGCCAAGGCGAGAAAGAGGAAGGTTCTGGGCCGGGATGAAACCCATAAGGTTGTTGGCCAAGGCCAAACATTTGTTCTGAAAGCGGAGGAAGCCCGAAGGGATCGGGGCTACGCCATGGCCATGATCTACCCGGAAACTTTGCTTGTATTGAAAGCGGAGGTAACCCCCAAGCATCATTGGTTAACCATGGAACATCTTTTCCGGGTTCCTGATAGGGTGGTCTTGATGGTATTCCACCGCGCTGTAGCCCAATCATCCCACCAGTTGCACGATTCTTCCTGCGGCCCTCTCTTTGTTCTTTTAGGACATCCCGCACAGAACGCTTCTTCTTTTTTATAGTCAATCCCGGTTTCGGCTTGGCTTTAGTTGGACCAAGAGATCTCCTGCTACCCTTGAACGTTACGTTGCCCTTTTCATCCGTAATTCCAAAGTACATAGCTTCATCTACTTGAGCTTCTGTTAAGCCGAATTTTCTTTTAAGAAGTGCCCTTGTTAAAAGTTCTTGCTTGGAGGCTGGAGGTCTTCCACCAATACCAAGTTTAGCTGCCTGCACCGGTCCAAACTTTTCGATAATATCTTTATTAGATAGACCTTGTTGGTACAATTTTTTACGGATCTGGTCTATTATATTCTTCTCTCTTTGCTCTCTTGCTCTTGTGTTTGGCCCCATTTTTCTTTCGCCGGGTCTGGCCTTGCGGAACATCAATCCACCGCTTTCAATATCAGTCGAGATCGGATCTCGGCGGGCTGGGCTAGCCCCATTGGGGCCTACAATCGGATGGCGGCGGCGCGGGGCTGCATGATGATCGGGTTTTGTCCCCGGTGCTGGTGCTGCTGGCACGGGGGTTAGACCGGGGGCTGATGGCTGAGATGGAGGAAGTGCTGGAGCTTTTGGAGGCTTATGAGGATCACGAGGACGCCAGCCACGTTTGGGGATAGGCGATTGTTTAGGCAAAGTTGCAGGTGGCAAATCAAGAGGGAAGGGTGGGGGGATTATCGGGACAGGCTCTTGAGTTAGACGGCGAAGCGCCACGTGTTTTAGATAGGCGTGATGTCTAGCTTCATCTTTTTGTTTGCCGCTTAAGGACCAGTAATTTTTAGGCAGGCCCATAGCTTTTCGCCATGCCTCGGCTTTTTCTTGGTCAAGTGGAAGCGTCTTCCCACCTTCGGCTACAATGGGCCAGATTGATGGAGGCTTGTCCATATTGACGTTTCTCTTCTTGGCTTTATCCTGTTCTCTCAAGAGTCTATCGTGTTCAATCGGATCACCAAGTGGATTGGCGGCATTTCCCTTTAGGCGAGAAAATAAACCACCCATACTGAAACCATCAACCACCATATTACGATGAGCTTTCCTTCTGGATTCAGACTGTCTACGTTTTTCCGCAACGCTTATTCCTGTCTGCCCATATACTACTCCACCCTTATTAAGCATGTTAAAGAAATATCCCCGCCCACCAAACGGGTTCAAGTGTGGGTATACTCCCCCTCTTCTATTAGGCGCGCGACCTCGGCGTCGTCTGCGAGGGCGAGGCACTTGTGCTGCCGGTCTTGGACGTGGTCTTGGGCGTGGGCGTGGGCGTCTACGTGGTCTTGGACGTGGGGTGGGAGTGGGAGGAGTGGGGTCGTAGTCGGGCTGTTCAGATCTCGGTGTAGTCGGCTCAGGCGTGGTTGGCATGGCTGGGGCTGGCGATACGGGTTCAATCTCCGTGGGTGCTGGCTGCTCTGACGGCCCGGTGCGTTGACCCGGAACCAGTAGCCAATAGGGCGTGCCGTTTGGAAGTAAGTGCCGCTCCCACGCTTTACCATCATTGGGAGGTCGCGGGCCAATATGATAGGGTCGCCCAGTTTCATCATCTATTCCACTTGGAACCGCCGGGTCTATTTGTTGTCCTGTTTGAGCATAAATTACGCCGCCAAACTGCCTTTGGTTTGTTCTAACTGGCTCTGTTGAAATTTCCTTTTGATTATCTCTGACTTTCCGAATAAGTCTCTTCAACTTATCCGCTCTAGTCATTGTGTTTCCTTCATATTTCACCTTTTGATTAAAATGAGCCTTGAGAGCGGCACTGTTTTTATCAGTCCCTAGATTGGCAATAAAGTCATCAAGATTCAGCCCTCTCCTAAGTCTACCTCGCCTTGATCGATCAACCGGTTGTGCTCCAGACGCCAACATCATGGTTCTGACAAACGTTTCGTCTCTGTTCGTCAGATACTGCTTGCGGAATCCCTTGCCTCTCGGATGATTCTCCGCGAAGCCTCTCGGGTCTATGAATCCCTTCCCGTAAGAACTATAGTTATATATTCTTTCTAAGAAGTCAGTACCCGAAGCTCCACCAAATGACTTATTAATCTCTTGAATATATTCAACTAGTCTATATTCCGGTCCTTGTTCGATCCCCGCCCTCTTCAGTTCTTCTGCTGTTCCTGTAGCCTGCGATCTTCCAATCCCACCAGCAGCATCCATGGCCACAGTTGCCAACTTCGTCGGACCTGCGAGATCTCCAATTACACCTGAAGCTACTGCTCCCCGCACCCCCTTCAACTGACCAGATAATGCCCTTTGGGCAAACATTGTGGCTTCTATAGCATTAGAAAATTCCGAGTAATCCAAGAATCCATCCTGATTTGCATCATAACTTCTCGCAGTGGTCATGTTAAACAACCACGGTAAGTACTTTCTTATCGAAGGAAGACCAGATTGTGCCTCTGGATTTTGAGCGGAAAGCCTAATAGCTTCCATAAGTGCAATCGGCAACCCTTTTCCGGTTCCAATAGAATCCTTGGTTATGCCATACTTTGCTAGTTCTTGTTGTAACAATTCATTGCTGACATCATCCTTACCTGAAAAGATTCCTTGTAGTCTGGCTTCATATCCTGCATAATCTGCACGACTTGACGCATACATCGTTGACGTAGCCGCTTTGCGACTTAGGGCGTGCATCATTTCATGGTAGAATATATTATAGTTAACGCCAGTGCCAAAGAATCCCTCTGAACCAATCCCCATAAATCCATGAACCTGCGCCTTCGGCGTTCCAGAAGAAGACCTTGTTATGGGAGTGCTTTTTGAAAATAGAAGTAGTCTTCTACCATCGTCGGAAATTCCCTGATCGTCAAAGAGTCCAAACTTTTTCATGGCTCTTCTTGCATCTATTCCGGTATTTCGATAAAATCTTCCCATAAGACCCGAAGTTGGAGGTTTATCAAGGGGGTCTGGGGGGTCACCGAAAATCCTAGCTCTTGCTCTCGCAAAGTCATCTTGGTTACCGCGATTTGGTTGGCCACCCTTACCACCGGCCCCCAACCCGAAAGCTTTAAAGAAAGTAAGAAGGCCCGGAGGAGGAGCCTGACCGGGAGCTAGCCGCTCCATCATTTCCTGAAAAGCTGCCGCTCCAAAAAACTTATAATCTCCCTTCACGGATCTTTGTGGGGCATATGCCATTAAGGCAGCAATCGCCTGAAATTGCCTAGATCCAGAAAACTCCTGATCTCTTTTAGAGCGTTGGTATCTTGCTTTTAATTTGTCTGGGCTGGTGAAGCCTCCCTGACTAAGAATGGGGCCTCTTAATTCTTGATTTGAACCAAACCATAGTTTAGCATCAGGTCCATAACCCATGGCCTCGTACTGTTTTTGTAGCTCCGGGGACAAATCCGAAACCCTTGTATGTGTCATCCAATCTGGAGCATTTTTTCCCACCGCCGGTGCTGGTGCTGTCGGACCAACACCCGCCTTGCCCGCCTTGGCTCCACCCTGTGCATAGATAATTCCACCGGTAGCAAGACCAATACCTGTTTGAGCAGACCTTTCCATGCTCGCCAACTGTGGGCCAAATGCATTTGTAGCCTTAACGCTCATTACCCTTTCACCGGGAGTTAACCCGTATGGCTGACCATCAGGGGTTTGAGCAGGAACCGTATCAGTACCTCTGGGTTTCCAATTTGGAATGCCCGCTCCCATCTTAGCATATTTGGTAACAACGCCACCCGTAGCACTAAAAATAGTACTGAGACCACGGCTCGGTCTGTTTACACCCCTGTTAATACTCTCCAATAGGGCATGAGCGGTGGTGTCATCGGTTCTTAGGCGATCACCGCCGCCTCTGGTAGCAGAGAATTGATCGAACCCGCCTTGCGGCATTCCTGCTCCACTGTCACCCGGCTCCCCTCTTCTTCTTCTCTGCCCTTCGGTGAGCCGACCAGCCCGCTTTCTTCTCTCTTCTCCCTCAGTAAGAATCCGTCTTGCAGGACTCATTGCCTCTAATCTTATATTACGAAGCTGTCTCCTAAAAATTTCTAATGCATCCGCAGCTTTCTTTGCATCTGTCGATGTACGTATAAATTCGTCTCGCGCTTCATTCAAATCGAATGTGTCTAAATTCTGTAGAGCTTTTTGAATTTCTTCTGTTGAACGAGCAAGTAGCGCAGTACCTACTGACGGATCAATACCAATTTTTTGGAATAGTTTTCCAAGATCTCCTTCCAAAAGTTCCGATGTCCGTGATGCCTCTTCTTCCCGCTGTATCACAATACGTCTTCTAAGTTCTTCACGTACATTAGCAAGAACTTCATTTAATTTCTGAAGAGGAAACACCCTTATGGGATCACCGTCATCAGTTCTCCCACGTACCTGTCCACCCTTACCCAAAACCTTGCCTAGCTCAGTAAGCCCCTCTATTGTGCTAGGGTCTATTCCAGCACGTTCAATGCCTTCAATAAGCGCTTGCTGAATCTTGTCACCGGTTCCAAACGTATTTTTATTTAAGAACTGAAGCAAGGATTTTTGTTGAGTGACCTGACTGTCGGAACCTATGCCTGCATCCGCAGCAATAAGCTCATCCAAAAATCCAAGAGATTTAGCTACTGCTCTTAACTCTTGCAGGTTTGCTGCCAAATTCTTCCCGGCTTGACGGTTCGCCTTAGCGTCACCCCCAGCCCCCAAGCCCCCAAACCCAGCAGTCCCACGTCTTATTCCGTCAAGCCTTTTTTCAATCTCCTGAAAACCAGCCGCACGGAGATTTCCCAGCGGATTAATGACGCCAGAATCGGCAGTCACTGACGGTGGCGTGGAAAGGCGGTTCAGCGACGGCGTTGCAAGAAGATCCCGTAAACTCTGCCCTCTCTGTCTTTCGCCACGTAGTTTATCAAGCTCTTTTAAGGGTTCAAGACTATTCTGCAAAGTCGTTAATACGTCTTTATCTAGTGCCCTTGTTAAGAGGTCTAGGGCAACACTTGGTGCAGTGAACCCTCTAGCTGTGTCCCTTTCAGTAGTCGTTTCTAAAAGTTTCTCAATGGTCTGTGGTATGGTGGTCGTCAATGCCTTGACATTAGCACGGGCATTTTTCTTCTCGGCATCAGCAGTCGCCTTTTCTATATTGGCTTCATCTACTCTAGACTGAATAAATACCTGTCTCAATCCTCTGAGGAACTCTTTGTTTTGTCTAGCAAGGGTGTCTCCCAGATCCCTATTTGTTTGCTTAAGGGAATCTATCATAGCCTGCCTAGCTCTCTCTCCTTCGAGAATTTGCTTCTCAATACTCTGGATAAGCCTTTCTTCCGGGTCGCTAGTACCACCCAGTATTTGCCTACCCGCTGCTCTTCCACCAGCACCTTCAAACAACTTGGGGAACTTTGTTCTGAAAAATTCGAATGTTTTAAATGCGGCTAATTCGTCACCGGTTCTAGCCCTGCCTTCTTTCAAAGCCTTCGCTATCGCATTAGCGTCCAATCCCTGAGCTTGTAATTCCGGTTTGGTAATTTTACCAAAGGCTTCCAGAGGAACATCTCCAAATTGCCTCATAAGCTGCAAGATGTCTTTATTTCTTGGATCACCCGCAACGATAGGCTGACCGCCCCTACCCAGTCCTTCAGCCCTTTCGAAATTAGCCCTGAGCTTAAGTATATCCTCCAAGCCGCCGAAGGTCGCATCTATTAGAGTTGCAGCTTTCTTTTCTCTCTGTGAACGAAGCTGACTGAGCCTCTTTTGATCTTCTGCGATACGCTTTTGTATATTAGCGTAATCTTTTAGAACCAGATTTACCCGCGAGAACTGAGATCTAAGACGAGCAGTTTCATCCTGTAATTCTCTAAAGCTGATTGTGCCCTCATCGTAAGCCCTTTCCTGATTAACAATTTCAGCCTGTAATTCTTTTAGCTTTTTAGCTAAGGAATCAACATCGCTCCCGCCACGGAAGTCTGTACCAAGCAAACTCTTTCTTGCAGCTACTTCTGCTTCTTTAATCTTTACTAGGTCTACGTCTATTCCTCTAGCTTCTGATATAAGCTTAAGCCCTTGCAATCTCGACTTATGCAACTCCGATTCTTCTCTTGCAATTTTAAGCTCAAGCTGACCTCTTTGCTGTAAACCAGCGGCTAGTTGTTTATTGGAAGCGTCAATAAACTTTGCACCTTCCGCGTGAGTTTTCAGAAATGGAGTTAAAGCCTGAGCAATCTTAGCATTAATACCCTCTGGATCTGCTTTAATTTTTGAAGCTAAATCGTCACCAACATTGTCTAGGGCAATCGCTAGAGCTTTACCTATCTCCTGATCTGCATCGGATGCACCCGCCCCGGTCAATCCCAATTGCTTAAGAACCTGATCAATAAGACCTTCGCCCTTCTTTGCTGTCGGTGAGGCTTTTGCAGACCCTAGAAGTACAGCCGGAAGCTTAGTTAATACTTCACCGGCCTTTTTAGCTGGTCCCGAAATTTTAGTTATATCTTCTAGGGGAACCTGCATTTCTTTTAATTTGTCATCAACAGCTTCAATCTCTCTTTTAAATTTGTCAAAGTCTACAATCTCTTCTGGCTTTTGTAGAAGTCTTCCAATAGCGCGAGGCTTTCCAATGCTCAATCTACCAGTTGCTAAAGTTGCAAATACTTCAAGACCTCTTGAGGCTTCTTGAACTCTGGCCGTCATTTCCCTGAACCCAGCAGCTAGAGATCTTTGTAGATTTAATGTTTTAAATGTATCTTCTATTTGCTGACTCAGTTTCGCTTGAGCTTCTCTAGCTTTAATCTGAGCTTCAATTTGCTTATGGGCTTCTTCTCTTAGCCGCCTGAAAGATGTTTGACCAAGGAGAGTAGCTTCTCTTATAGCACCTCTCGTTGCATTGTCAAACTCTTGCGTTGTTTTGGAAGTCTTGGCAAACTCTAAAACCAACTCTTTAGTTTTGCCGGTTATCTTTTTGATCTCTCCTGCAAATTCTCCCCTTTGTGAAGGATCTCTTTCTATAACCCGTCTTAGATCCCTTGATCCAGTTCCAGCTTGTGCGAGAGCAAGCCCGGTAGAAATTCTACCCTTAGAAAATCTCTGGAAGGTGTCATCTAGTTTTGAAACCGAATCTGCAAAGTCCGCTTTTTGTATAGCCTTCGTGGCTGCGCTATATTCCGAGGCTCCAAAAGCAAGTGCCCCTATGAGTAGGGGAATTCCTATCAAAGCTCCAATACCCGTTGAGGTTAAAGCGGTGCCAGTCGCTGCCGCTACACCAGCCGCTGCACCCAGTCCAACTCCAGCGCCTCCAATCGCCCCGGCAGCAACACCGAAGCCAGCAGCCTTGCCTGCCGCACCCTGTCTAGCCGCACCACCAGCCTTGATATCTGCCGCTACCAATTTATCTGCAAAGGCATTAACGGCAAAAGCCCCAGCAATCAAACCACCGGCAAGAGTTCCAAGACCTTTTCCAGCGCCTTCAGTCCCACCCCTCAAGTTATCAAAACCCCTAGCTAATGCCGAAGCGCTGATAACTTCATTAAGAAGAACGAATGTCAGGATACCCTGACTAACTCCTCCCATGAAATCGTTAAAGACGCCCTCTCCTGACGCAAGACTTTCCGTCAGGGCAGATACAACAAACGCCATCCCCAGCAGATCGCGGCTTGCCTTCTTTCCAGCTTTTCCCGCATCATCAAGCCCCTTATTAGCCTTCCTCGCCGCCGCCTCCTCGTTTCTTCGAATAGCAGCCTGCCCCATAGCTCCACCGGGAACACCTCTGCCGGGAGTTCCCTCCGCGAACTTCAGTATCGGACCACCGTTAGCACGCTTCTGTACCGGCCCGCCTCTGGAAAACTTGTTCATCGCGTTTAGTTTAGAGTACCCAATTTTCTGGGAAGACTCTTTGTTTATAACAAATTCGCCGGGGGTTAATAATGCTGGAACAGTATCTACAGCGCCACCAGCAGCAAACCCGGTAGTAATAACTCCACCAGTGTTTTTCTTGTTTGTTGCCTCAAGCCGTTGTGCGCGCCTGTTTATTGACCTATCAAAGCGTTTTTGATTAATGCCTTTACGAATAACATCTCTAGCATTTGTCGAGTTAGAGGATAGTTTGATATCGGTATATGGCCGGATCCGCTCGTTGACAAAGTCTTTGAGTTGACCCTCCTTCTTGATCAGATCAAAATTTTTATTGCCGGGTTTTTTGACTCCTGCGGTGGTGGTAACATAGTCTTCAAACAATTGTCCAAGACTTAGGCCCAGCTTAGCCTTGTAGGCATTACCAATGCTTCTTCCGGCGCTTCTGCTTAAGTTTCTTTGTGCGTTTTTTGCTCTCTTTCTGATTGCTTTTTCCGAATTTTCAAACGAATTGCCTCCCTTCGTAAAAATAGAAACATCCACAGGAGCCTGCACTCTGGCGGTTTCATCTTGCGCAAGAAGGCGTTTAACCGGCCCTCTTTGTTTGGCGCTTCGAAGAGAGGCGCTAACCTTAGTATAATCCGGGGGGTCGGCTTTTCCAACTTTTTGAACCAACATTCCCAGTCTTTGTTGGCTTTGGATAGTTCCGGGTTTTTTCTTTCCTCTTTTAGGCACGCCTCGATTTTTTGTGCCTTTATTATATCTATTTATGCCCGCTAAATTACTGACGCCGTGTGACTGAACAGCAGACTTCCTGATAACAAATTCACCCGGTTGCAACATAGCCGGTACTGTATCTGCGTTGCCTCTGCCGGGAACCAATCCTCCTCGCGCATACCCCTTGATCTTCCCGCCCTTGTTTACCCCAAATATGCCGGGCATAGCGCCGCCTCTCCCACCGGCACCTCTTCCACCACCACCCCCTCTACCCAAAGCAAATCTTCCCACGCCCCTAGCAAGCGCAAAAGTTCCAAAGGCTGTCAATAGGGGAATGAGTGGCTTAATCGAATCTGCAACCCGTATAAACGCCTTCGCCATATTTGTGGCAAGCTCAATCATTCCCCTGAAGACACTATCATTTGATATCGCCCTGACCAAAGCGGTGAACTCTTCTCTAACCTTTGTGAATTGAACGGCCAGTCCTTGCTGGGCGGTTTGCGCATCTTTAGATAGAGAGGCACCTCCGTCTAGGGCAACGTTATAAGCTTTCTGAGCTTTCTCGAACTGTTGGATTAAGGGAATAACTTTAGACACCTGCCTGAAGCCGCCCAACTGTTCAGTAATCTGGGAGTATCTTATGTCTCTTGGGTCTAAATCTTTAAGAACTGCGTTAAGTCTTCTAACCGCCTCAAAAGGTCCAACGAATTGCCCTTCAAGATTCTGAAGCTCAACCCCAAACCGTTTAAGGAATTTCAGGGTGGTTGGACGTTGCAATCTTGTAAAAATGGTTCTAAAGCCCGTGGCAATAGTTTCAGCAGTCTCTCGCGTAGTTGATCGAACAGACGTAAACAGAGCTATGAGTTCTTCTACAGAACCGCCAGCGCTTTTAAATACGCCACCAGCACGTTTAATAGCCGTGCCCAAATCACCGGCTTCTACAGCAAAACTACCAGCAACCCTGTTAATTTTACCGAGAACATTTTCTAGCTTACTAGCCTCTAAGCCAAACTGAGACATAACCGCAATACTAGTTTCCGTAGTGCTGGTAATATCATCAAAGGTTGGAGCTAGTGTAGTTTTAGCTAGGGCTTCTAGGGCCGACTTAGTTTGTTTAGCGGTGAGACCGGCCTGAGCAAGAATTCTAGTTGTCTTAACAAGAGATGAAGAAGAAACACCGAAGTTCGTAGCCAGTCTGGTAATTTCAGTATTTAAAAATTTAAGACTTTGTACACTTTGCCCAGTAACCTGAGACACTTTAATTATTTCTCTTTCGAAGGCTATGGCATCTTTAGTAGCCCTACCAATAGCCTGACCAAATGCAGTTACAATTCTTCTAGCTACGTCATATCTAGCGACATGAACCACAGCCTGACCAATTGCGCTGCCAAGCAAGTCAAACTTTCCCCTTGCCGCAGACGCTTTAGAACCGGCCTTTTCTACAGCCTTCTCCACTCTGGCCAAATCGGCTGCGGTTTTCTTTGCCCCTTTTACCTGAACCTTAACCTCGGTAGTCTTGCTGCCGAGATTACTCCTGATTTGCTGAGCAACCTTTTTAAGGTTTTTAGGTGCTCGCATTCGGATTTCTGCTGTCAATACAAATTTGCCAGCCATGGTTTCTCCTAAAAAATAGTGGGCATACCGATAGCATGAAACACTACCCGCATACCCACTATCCGTTAGTTACTATTCTAGCTATCTACTTCAGCGGTCTCAACCTCGCTAGTGGCTTCGACCTCTTCTTCAACTTCTTCTGTCTCATTCAAGACTTCATCTTCGGGTGGTTCTTCTTGAACCTTCTTTTTCCTTGATGTTCTCTTTTTTGTTTCTGTCTTTTTATCTTCTTCAAGAACGACGGGCTTTCCATCGTCATCAAGAAATGGCACAAAATCCGAAACAAATTCGCCTTCTTCGTCAACAAGGTTGCCATCAATGTCGATGAGTTGGCCATCATCATTAATGAAACGACCATCATCATTTAACAGTCTGCCTTCTTCATCTACAAGCTTGCCATCCTTATTTAGAAGGCGCAGTTTTTCGTCAGCAAACTTATACTGAACGAGAAACTTATTTTCTGGCAACCCCTTCTCGTAATCTGGGTCCAGTTGGTATAGCTTGTCTGCCAAGGTGGCGGCAGCGCTGGCCGCAAACGGCTCATCTGCATTTTCTTCGTAGTCATCCAAGCTGTCAAAAACCTTTTTCCCGCTGTCTGGATCTACAGTGCAGGAGTAAACTAGATAGTTGAAGCTGGCGTTATCGGCTTGGGCTTCGGCTGTGTTGGCGTCCATTGAAGTTCTTTCGGCCACTAGAACTCTGAATTCATTTCTGGCATCTCTCATGGACAGAGCTATATCTTTAGCTTCAGCGAGTTTAATTCCGCCAGCGCTCAATCTTCGTTCACCCTGAGCAATCTCTTTGACAATTTCAGAATATCTGGTTTCTTTTTCCTCATCCCAAATCTGTTGATCTCTTAGATAGTCTTCGAGCTTCTGTCTAAGAATAGCACCATTTTCTAGAGCTTTTCTGAAAGCTTTTAGATAATGTAATTGTGCTTCATTTCTATCCTTAGCTGTAGGATCAACAACGGAAACAATTTTTTCGTTTCCATTCTTATCTACAGACTCTACTGTGATTCTACCCTTCTGCTTAGCCATCGTTTTCCTCCTTATCTACTGTTTTGACTGGAAGTGTCATGCTATATCTTAGCCATTTAACATCATACTGGGCAAATTCCGCCTCCAAATTTCGCATTTGGCTATTTCCTTTGTCCAATATTTCTGAGCGGGCCTCTTCAAAAATATCCCGCATATGCTTTTGCTCATCTGTTAGACTGTCTGATTCTTCATATCCCCATAAAAATCCAAAATGCTTTTCGATAGTGCTTAGTGCTCCTATCATTGTTGTTTGTATTTTCTTTTTGGAAATTTTTAACAGTCTATCTTTAGAGTCTTCTTTGTATTTAGAATCTTTATCAACCTTATATTTTGTAGACGCCCTGATTAAATCTTCGTATCCCTTGTCCATTCTATCTTCCCTTCATGTTTTTAGAAAATTTTGAGTTGGCTTCCATTTGTACTCTTTGTTTTACATCTTTTAGCTTCGAATGTTTCGTCATGCTTTTTCCAGCCTTTTCTCTAGATCTAAGTTCCTTCAATCTTGATTTTTGATTTGCTCTAGCAATCGGATCATTTAACTGATTAACATCTTTTGCGCTACTGGGATCGGTCATTATAAATACTTCGTCGGCGTTGCTTATTTTTGAATTACCTATAATATTTTCAGCGGCAGATCTTTTCTGATCCTCTTCTCGTTTTCTTCTTTGTACGATTAACCAACCATCTAAAGCGTCGTCGTCTTGAATTACATCATCTGGTGGACATTCGGGGGACTCAAAAATATTGTCATACATACTAGACCAAGCAAGTAAACTTTTTTGATCTTGCGTTAACTCTACTCCGCTTTTATGAAAAATAGAACCATTCTTCTTGGCGCTAGACCAAGTGCTTCTCCAAGGCTCTGTCTTGGAAATCTCTCGTAAATCTTCGTCGCTTATTTGTTGTTGGTGATAGAACGCTAACATTTTAGCCAAGTCCACATGCTTCCAGTCATAAGGCGTTCCATCGGGATATTTGGTGGCGTTTTCCAGCATCCAAAAATATCTACAGAAAATTGCATATCCTCTACATGTTAAGAAATCATACGAACTTTTTTCCTCTATGAGGGAGGACAGTTTATTTTTAGCTCTATTGATTCCTTTTCGAACAGTTATTTTTAGTTCTCTTTTAAAGTAAGAATTATACAACTGAACTTTTAACTCCTCTATATCCTTAACTAGCTTTTCTAAACTCTCTTCTTTCTCATCGTCCCACAATCCATAGCTTGTCAACATGTCAATGCATTCTTCTTCGGTCATCATGTCATTCATTAAGGCTTCGTTATAAGCCTCAAGAAAAACTTCGTTTGCGTCGTATTGTTGGTCCAAGGTTAATGGATGTATGTAAATAGACAGTTCGGAATCTATCTTATACTTAAGATATCCTGCACATATCCTTGATATATAAAATTCCCGCTCATAAGGTTCCATATCGAAACTTTACCAACGGGAATTTTGTGTTTGCTATCATAACTGTCCACTCCTAAGATCCTAATGTATTTTAACCAGTATACCCACTCGCCTATCCCAAAAATGGCTATCGCATCATATACTGGTTTTGAGCGGTCTAGTAAACGCCTAGACCTCAATAGTCGATTACGAAGGCGAAGTAACAGTAAGGGCGTTGAACGTTGAGTAACTGTAGGTTACAGTTGCGTTTTCACCACCGGTACTACCACCAGCATAGGTAACACTGTTTAACTTATTTTTACTTGCAAGATCCAAGATAGTGCCATCGGTCATCTTGATGTAGATCTGTCGATCTGTCAAGTTGTCGGCAGTACTTCTGGCATCAACTAGGTCACCGGAAACTGTAGTGACTTCGAACTCAGATGTAACTTCCAGCGGGAAAGTAACGTATCTGTGGTACGGAGTCTTTCTACCTAGTTCATTAATCGCGTCACGACCAAGGTCAGCACTAACAGTAATACTGTTAAGGTGAACGTGGGGTGAGTTTGCAGAACTATTCCAACCGTTGCCCGTGCTAGTGTCTTCGACGCCGGGAATATCCGCCGGGAGAACAGAAGCTGCAAGGTTGACATTTTCTCTTCTCTGAACCCCGTCAGAACCGGGAGAGTGCTCACTACCAATTGCTCCGAAGCTAAGGTCTTTAGCACCAAGATGCGCAGGAAGAACGGTTGTGAAATCAGAGGCGTTACCGTACCATCTCTTGTCGTTACCAACCATCGTGACGGACTCAGTTGAGTTTCCGTCTACAGGAAGCGTGTAGGTAAGTGAACTTACATACATGCCTGAGCAGTAAACAATAGAGCCGGGTTCTGCCGCACCGGCCTTTTCAGCCGTGTCAGAATAGATAGCGAGATAAACATCTCGTCTGTCGTTGGCCTTGGCTACGATACTGCCAGCAGTTGGGCACATGGACGTGTAGATTAACGGTCTGCCGTCCAAAACCTTTTCGATAGTAACTTCAACATCGGGTACTTCTTCGATGTTTTCGTATAGGCCGATCTGACCCAATTCGAAAGCTTGTTCGAGGTTGAAAGTTGTTGTAATGCCTACACTCTGAACGCCGTAAAGCGCTGTTGCGTTGGTCATGTCGGCTTCGCCGTGTGTGGCTTGAAGCACTGCCTGACATGCCCAGAAAATTCTATTATTGGCCATTTTATAAGCTCTCCTTTACATTGTGCGAAGAATGCGAGTTGCCATGATATTATACACCAAAAAACTATATTCCCGGTAAAATTACCTCCGTTGAAGTCCTCACTACGCCATGATATAGGTTAGGATTAATGCTAGTAGAGGCTGTAATTGCAGAGTCCTTGAGCCTAATGCTTCCGTGTAAAATCTTAACACTTCTAAAATCGTCTACTAATTCTGGATACCTCAGACCACTTGGTCTGGTCATTCCCCTCCAGTCTAGCGGAAAAGCCTTGATCTGATAATCTTCTACTCTATCTGAGTCAAAAGCGTTGATAGTTTTTTCATTCTGTAAAGAAACTATATCAAGTAGCTTATCACGATCATACTCTTCTTCTGCTAGTATATGGAACAGAACTTCAGTATTAACATACTGACCTCCACCAAGCTGGAACGGTTCAAAATCTCTTCTGGAAACCGCTTCAACAGCTATAACTGGAAGTTGCATTCTGGTTTGCGCCAACTGAGACCAGTCCCCGGAAGCTGCGTAATTAAAATCAGCATCGGCTCTTTGAGACCTATATTGTATTTCTCTGAAGAATTGCTGGTTGGCTCTGGTAACATTGATCCATTTATAACTGAATTCTGCTTGCACATCACTAGTTGATGAAATTGCAGAGCCAAAAACAATTCTTCCCTTTGGATAGTCTACATGAAAGGAGTGTGGGCCGACGCCGGAAGCCGGTCTAAAAACATTATCCACAAACACTCCAGAAATTCCGGGTGGTCTCTCTTGATTAGGATAATCACCACTTGTATCTTCAAGCATCTTTTGTATAACATTGGGTTGAGCCTGATAAGATAACCCACTTTGCCATACCCAATTAGATCTAAATCCCTCCCATACCTGACCAGAGTCGTAATTAGGATCATCGACAAGTCTTAACTTATGCTTATCGCCTCCATAGTGACCAGACGTGGGGATTTCTATGTTAAAGAAGTTTCCCTTTTCCAACAACGCCCAATCAAAAAATTCTACCAAGTTGTCTTGCAAGATGGTATTTAACGTATTGTCCCCTACGTTATCGAATCCTTTTAGATTTTTGCTAGCGTGTGACATATTATCTACTTATTTAGACAGTCTTTTTACGAGAACAGCAGATAGCTTAGATTCAAAATCTTTGTTTTTCAAAGCTCTGCTGATGAAGTTATTTGACCTTGTGCCAGAAAAGCTTGGAGGAACTCTGGAAACCCCTGCACTCATCCCCCATGATTCATCGGCGTGTCTGCTCATTCTGGCCCCTCCGCTTCTACCAAACGGACCATATTGTATATCGTAACCAAAAACAAGAATGGAGTCCCCGGCCTCTAGCAATAGGGTTTTTACATCTGCTTGCTGACCCGAAGTTAAATCCCATTGAAGGGGTATGTTTGGTATATTTTGATACGCCAGCGGTTGAATTTCAATGGTTATTCCACCCTTGAGTTTTCTACCAGACTTTTTGACATTTTTGTATTTTACAACCACGTTGGCTGCTATTGCCTGCGCAAAAATATCTACTACTTGAACAGCCTGTCCGGGGGGTAACCCTATATCAAATTGCAAAGTTCCGCCCAATAGAGACTGCATTTCTGGTGAGGATGATATGGTTTCTTTTACAACAGCAGAAACATCTTCTCTGATTCCATCAACGGCTGTTGAAAAATGAGGGCCTATTACCTCCGCTAAAGCCGTCAAGATTTTGTTGGCAATTTCTTGATTGTTTTCTAAAATATGATAAAAAGACATTAGACTCTTTCCCAAAACATAACAATATACTGTGTGGGATTTTGCTTAAACCCTTGCGGTATAGGCTCTCCCGTCCTTTTGTATCTCATCTGGTTGTAAGAGCCTATGTCGACTAGGAGTTCTTTGGCCTTGGTTAGTTTGGCATAATCGCTCATATAGCCAACTGTCTGGATAGTATTATTAGGTATGTCGACCTCAAAGCCGACATTGACCCAATTTTTTCTGTCGTGATAAATTCTTAGGTTAACAGTATCTTTATTTTCTATCAGCTTAAAACCCACCCCGCCACACAGAGGACAAATGGATCCCCTGTTAAACGAAATGGGGCCTCCGCTACGATAGAAATTGGCAGACCTTCCCCCTATGGTGTTGGTAATACAGTTACCACACCGCTCCCTTTTCTCTGGATAAACCACAGTTGCAGTTCTTTCAAAAAGCTTAATGGCTTCATTAAACTTTGTAAAAACCTTGCCGGAAAGTTGGATGGCCATGAATTGTCACCTTATGTTATTGCATCACCTGAGTAATAACGCGGCTCATCATATTTATCATCATACAACCTGTTTAAGGTTGCAATCGCTGTAGTATCTCTTTTGTCAGTGAACGGGGCGTCGATTGTATAATTCGAGCCAATTCTTTCGTTTGCCCCGGCTAGCGTGTTGGCAACGCCTCTGGGAGACTGCACCAAAGCATTACCGTTTTCAACATTATTTCCACTTATAACCTTTTGTACTATAGCCATTATTGACTCCTATAATTAGGATTCTAGTTGTGAAATTCTCTCTTTTGCAGCATCAAGCTGTGTCTTCAATTCTTGAATTGCTGAGATCATATGGACGTTGATTGAATGAGCATCCAACCCTTTCAAGTTTTCAACAATAACCTCTCCGGTATCATGGTCAATCAAATCTGACCCAGCCTCTACGACACACTCTGGAAATACATCAGCAACTTCTTGAGCAATAAAGTTGTAATGCGTGCTGCCTTCATCGACACTATGACAGTGGCAGTATTCCTCGATGAAATTAAAACTAACAGGTCTTAGGTTCATAATTCTGTTCAATGCAGACTCACTATCTATAGACTGTATGTTCTCCTTAATTCTTTCATCTGAAGTAGCTATCCATAAAGTACTCAGAGGCTTGGCAGCAGAATTGGTAGCCAATTCAAGCATGTAGTTTATATTAACCAAGCTGCCTATCCCTACATTGTTTCCGTTGATCCTCAAGCCATTATCTGTGCCTTCATTGGAGAGCCAAGCGTTGTTCAGAGCTATATTGCCGTCATTCATTCTTATGCCGTCATGAAATATTCCAGACCCACGAAGTCTGGTTTCGTCTGCATAAATATCAAATCTAAATAGGTTGGTGGCATCTGTGTCAAATCTAGATATTCTCAATTTGGCATCTGTATCTGCCGCCGTGGTTCCCGCTTGAATAAACGCTGTATTATTTGAATCTCCAGAAGAGCTTCTCGACCCTAGCAATCTGAGAGCAGAATAACTTCCACCCAAGGGGTCACCAATAAGCACTGCGCTATTTTCACCATAAACATGCAATCTATTTTTTCCAATTGCGACATTCTCATACGGAGAGCTTGTGTTTATACCCACGTTGCCAGTCTTATTAATGGCAAAGTGGTTGGCGGTAATTGATCCAGAATTGTTTATCTTTAGGGAATCATTAACTGAGTGATACCCCATGCAACTCCAATCACCAGCATTTGTAACACCACTGGCATTTGTCTCTTTTCCAAAATAAAGAGCGGTGGCAGAATTGCCAGCATTCTCTATGGCAAGATCAACAGAAGACCCACTACCCATAACATGTAGCTTGTAGTTAGGCTTCCAGTATGTTGGAGTTTTGACAGCTTTTGGATATAGGCCAGAAGATCCAATGCCTACGTTTCCATTTGTTGAATCCAGAACCAACTGATTCTGCATTTTCTTAAAGTTACTTCTAGTTTCAACTACTAATCTGTTATTGTCATTTTCCCACTTAAATGAAGAGTAGTTAGCTCTGTTGGCATTTCCAACCCCAGAACCCATTATCAAGTGGGAAGGCCCATTGGTGGTGCCAACTACTACAGCGTTTCCACTAGATGTTATCTTGCCCAGATCATCGCCTACTACGAGTTTCTCATTCGGGCCTACATTGCCAATACCCATATATCCGCCACTAGAAATAACCATGGCGGCTTCTGTTGTCTTTACTAGGAAATCTCGTGAGGCGTTTGCACCAATATAGAAATACCCATGACCGCTAGCTGCGGTATGCACGCCCATGCCAAACCCAAGCAGGAGGTCATCATCTGACCAAGTGGTGGTTGACTTATACTTATTCAACATTAAGTTAGACTTGTTGGGGCTACTAATTTGCGTATCAAGTCTTATTGCATAACCAGAGTGGGCAACATGTACGGGTTCTGCCGGATGCTCTCTTCCAATGCCAAGATATCCGAGACTATTTACTACTAGTCTGGGAGTGAAGTCTTGATCAGAACGGTGATGTCCCAGTTGGAAATTTTTGCCGGTTGGGATTCCTATGTCTCGTTCAGAACCCTCTAGCAGCAATCCTAATCCCGACCCATGTATCGATTTCAAATGTAAAGTAGGACCACCAGTATCCCCATTGTCCATCACCCCGCTTCCAAAGATGCTGACGGTTCCATGATTATCAATAACCACCCTCTTTGAAAGAACATCGGTCCCAGAAGCAAGAACGCCAGCGGAAGTATAAAATTCTATCGACCCGTGATCTTTGTGCGTGTTTGCGTCATTGCCCGTTGCAAACGTTACCGCTGAAACAATGTTGGTGTCCCATTGTCCAAACATAGAACCTATGGCAGTATTGCTGGTAGTTACACTACTGTCTCTAAAGTCCACATCATTTCTAAAATAGTTATCGGTTCCACTAGCCATAATTGGAATAATGGATTCAACAATATCAACCATGTTGTCTCGCAAAACCTTAGCGGTAATACCGCCATCGGTATTATCCGCAAGCTGCGATTCAATCTGGGTCTTTAGATCTGATTTTTTTCTTTCTACCATTATTCAAAACGTCCTAATCTACTTATATACCTAGTTGTAGAAACCGAATCACTTCCCGGTGAGTATGGGCTAAGGATGGCTTGTCCGATTACGTTTCCGCCAGCCTTGTACTGCATTTTCGCGTCTTCATATTTTTTGTAGGTGTCCTCAAACAAAAGCTTTAGACCCTGAACAATTCCTCTTAAGTCGATTGCTGAAGCTCCGTCTCTTAGGGAGATAGCGTTGAGAGAGTTGGTTTTAAGTTCACTGCCAATGAGGAGGTTGGCGGTTTTGAGGCTTACCAACGTAATGAAAGGGTCATCTTTGTCTGAGGCGATGGTGGGATCTGGGGATAACGTCGAGGAGTCCACGTCAACAGTGTAGGTCTTTTCGAAATCTATTTCATGAAGGACAAGTTGAGCGGATACTAAGATAGACTCTTCGACTCTGTCATCTATGAATGTGTAGTTGGAGGAATCTAAATCATTTATAAGGTGGCGAACAATAAGCGTCATTTCATTTTGCCAAGTCATACTGTTGCTCCCTATAGGTTTCTGTAAACTTTAAAAGATGTTATGTCCGTATAAAATGTTCCATCTGAGATGGTCAAATATCCCTGTAACTTATATGTTCCCGCTTCGTCCAAATCTCCAGAAACAATCGTATACTTCATTTGTCCGTCAGTTCCATCTGTAACAAAAGCCGTATCCTTGGTAAGTTTTGTACCACTGGGCTTTTTGATAACTACTTGCTTAGCGCTAGCTGAAGATATATTCACTGCGCTTGAACCATCTTTTACGGTAATCGTAAAAATAGTACCTATATCGTTGACGTGAATTTCATTAGCTGCCATGTGTTATTCTCTCACCAATATCTGATCCATGGATTTGTCTATATGTCCTGTAATTAAAGTTCCTTTGTCGAGATGGCTGGAATAGCCGGATGACTTATCAATGTATGCTGAAATATCAATTCCTTTATAGATGTTTGAAGATAAATCTATTCCTTTGTCTAGGTACAATGTGAACAGCTTGGAGTCCGCTTGATCCTTGCTTCCAGAAAGAACCGCCTGTATTGAGAATACGCTTGCACCAATACTACTAGATGGCCCAATTAATAATACACTATTTGCGCTAAAACTTGTGCTGCTTTGTAGGCTAAGACTCTCTGTAAATACAACATCGCCTGAAATTATGGTTGGGGTGGCCACTAAGCTCATAGAAGAACTTAATAGATTCTGCGTAATTGTAGCCGTGCCCCTTAGCCTACTTCCGCTTTCGTATCCAATACCAAAGCCGGAATCAAACGGACTACCAGAACCTATGCTAGATTTCAAAGACACCGTTATTAGGCTAGCAGCGCCAGAAAGTGACGCCGTATTAATGATGCCACTTTCTACTTCTGAAAATGGGGCTTCGCTAATCGCATTAAAGCCTAGCATGTTGCACCCCTACGCTTTAGACAAAACTTGGACCAGACGACTCTTCTTCAATGTCCACACTAATTTGACCTAACGCCTCATCCACAGCAGCTTTTGCTTGGTCCTCAACATTTTTAACCGCTTCTTGTATTTCATAGGATCTTATTGTGCTTATTATATCCTGCATAATACAGTCAACTGTAAACTCATACTTCCATTCACTTAGTTGGTCTTCACTTGGTTCGTCTTCGTCTAAGGCATCTAGTTTATCTTGATAGAATGAAGACCATAAGTTAGCATTCATAGCTGGAAAAGCTTCCTGAGCCTTCCCAAGTATAGAGTCTGGATATGTTACGGTAATATCCTTGCCATTAAAATTTGCTGTTAATTCCGCCATGATTTACTCCTACGGAAAGAATAATAAAAACGCTGGGCTTGTTGTGTCTGCTTCTTCTTCTTCTTCTGATGCATCGCCGCACTGGAAGTACATATTAAATATCCTAATAGTGTCTCCCATTTCAGAGCCTGCATTTGTAACACGCAGGATTAGATTGGTGTAGTCTCCTATACTGTTTGCTTCGCCGCTGCTAAGATTAATTGTGTATTGAGTAGCGCTGCTTGTACTAACACTGCCATTAGTTGTACTATGCCTTTGTGTGGTTCCTTCAAATAGAGCTATTGTCAATCCCGGCGTCCCCATGAAACCCCCGGCAGTTGCCAAGGCCGTGTATATTATCTTGTGGTCAGCGGCTGACTCTGGGTCTGTTACATTGCTAAGGGTAAATATTGCCGGTCCTACTGGTGCGGAATCAAATCCTACTTGCCCTTGGACATAATCAGAACCAGCAGAAGTTCCATCTGCGCTAGTATGGATATTGCTAGTGCCAGAGCTTTCGTCTACCCACCCACCCCTGTCAGAAGTGCCATCCAGTGTTGCATTTTGTGCCATAATTAATCCTTAGTGAGTTCCATCTTCTGCCACGTTTTGAGCGATAACAAAACCGTCCATACCTCTGCCATTACTCCTAGTGCCAAGAAATCCGTACACATCCACTCTGCCCGCTGTGTTCGTCATTGTAGGAGCAGTTCCTCCTACCCATCTGACCTCGGTATAAGCCCCGTTGCTTTCGTCGTAATCCACATTTCCCCACGAGACGGTTTTTGGAGAGCTTGAGTGTTGTTCAATTCTTAAAATGTATCTCCCGCCCCTCTTCATGTTCTGGAAGATAATCTTTGTTACGTTGGCAGCAAGAACTATCCAGTGATAGTTCCCTTTTTGCCAATCTATATTGATGGTGGCTCCGCTATCGTCACTAACAGTAGTTCCGGTATTGGAGTAGGGAACCGCTTCCTGAACAAAGTTGCCTCTCAACCTCACCCCGTCTGCACTTTCGTCCCACATGAAATATTTATCTGGCGACTGCGGTGGACTGTCCGCCGCGTCTCCTCCATTACCAAAGACCTTAAAATCATAACCATCCTGTGCCGCTCCTATGGTAAGCGTTCCGTCAAGGTCAACATTGCCATCAATATCAACAGCATCCAAATTTGTCGTGCCGTCAATGTCAGCATTTCCTGATATATCTAGCGTAGCAGCATCTAATTCGCCAGAAATTGTAAGGTTTCTTTGTCCTGTTGTATCTATATTTGCATCTGTTGTAACTACTTTAGAAGCAATCGCTGTACCAGCAGTTAATCCATCAAGTAGTTCTAGTTCTGCTTCAGCAAGAACAGCACTACCTGCTGTAAATCCTGTACCTGTAACTATTCCGCCTGCTGTAATAGTTCCAGTTGTTGTTATTGTATCAATATAAGCGTCTTTCCATCGTACACCAGTGGTGCCTAAATCAACATCACTATCTGATTGTGGTCCGAAAATATTGTCTGCAAGGTAAACCTGTTCTGTATTGTTGGCATAGAAATGAATCTCATTCGCCGTCTCAAAATCAATCTTGGTTTGGTCGTCTTCACCGATCTTAATATCTGTAGCAAGCAGTGAAGTTATCCCAGTTACAGCCCCTGCGAGTATTACGGCAGTACCTTCAACTGTAATTTGACCCGACGACGCTCTTGCAATTGTGGTATCACTAGCGTGACCCAATTCTATATTGCCAAGGACATCCACATCTCCTGTGGTGGTTATAGTGTCAATGTAGGCGTCTTTCCACCGAACTCCGGTAGTACCCAAGTCAACATCACTGTCGGACTGTGGGCCGAAAACATTGTCTGCAAGATATACTTGCTCCACATTAGCGGCATAGAAATGTATTTCGTCTGCCGTTTCAAAGTCTATCTTAGTCTGGTCATCTTCACCGATTTTAATATCTGTAGCCAACAGAGATGTAACCGTGGTTAAAGCGGCATCAAGAGCAATGGATATTGTAGCGCTGCCATCACCCGCAGTAGTAATTCCATTACCACCAGCAAGAGTTAGATTTACGTTGGCGGTAAGGTCTTGTGCTGTACTTGAATCACCAGCCAATGTAACGCCTGTTATATCACCACTACCACCACCACTAGCATTTTCCCACCCCGGAGCATTCTCAGCATCATTGACGGTGAGCACCTGACCGTCTGACCCAATGGCTAGTCTCACATAGCTAGTACCATTATGGTAAAGTATATCTCCAGCCTGATCTGAACCAACCGCGAACCCATTGCCAAACGTGACTTTACCACCATCTGCAATGGTCATAGAGTCATCGCCATCTGTGTACTCTATTAATGCTGTTTGTATGGAGGTAGTACCCTGCACTTTGAGAGCGGTGACTTGGCCTGTGCTTGGATTGTATGTTAATCCCGTATCAGTCTCTGCCCCTTGCGTTCCGGTGGCTCCGTCTACAAATACTGGATACACAGTTTCGTTTGCAGTGTTGTTTGCTGATACGGTAAAGCTGGTAGCTAAATCCGCAGTTCCAGTTACATCACCAGTTAATGGCCCAGCAAAGGCATCGGCTGTCACGGTTCCATCAAAATAAGCATCTTTAAATTCATTGTCTGATTTTCCTAGATCAATAATGTTGTCAGAGCCGGGATATAAAGCACCATCTTCAAGTATTAACTGCTTTTCATTTGCTGCATAAAAGTTAATCTTATCAGCATCTTCAAAGTCAATCTTAGTCTGATCGTCCTCACCGATTTTAATATCCGTAGCTAAGAGAGAAGTTATGACAGTCTGCGCCGCATCTATAGCAAGATCAACTGTGTTATCACCGTCTTGATAAGTAACAGTTATGCCTGTTTCAGTATTACTGGTAAACATCGCCCCTGCTGTGTCAGCGATGTATTCGCTAAGAGTTGCCCCATCAACAGTAATAGCGTCTGCTTCAAGAGTTCCATCAATATCTGCATTGCCCGATATATCTAATGAAGCTCCATCTATTTCACCAGTTACTGTTATACTGTCAACAAAAGCGTCTTTCCATCTAACTCCGGTAGTTCCTAGATCAACATCGCTATCAGATTGTGGGCCAAAAATGTTATCTGCAAGATAAACCTGTTCTACATTAGCCGCATAAAAATGGATCTCATCCGCCGTCTCGAAGTCGATTTTAGTCTGATCATCTTCGCCAATTTTAATATCTGCGGCTAAGAGAGAAGTAATTCCGGTTTGCGCAGCATCTATTGCGAAGTCGATATTATCATTACTAGTGTCATATGTAACAGTAATACCCGACTCCGTGTTGCTACTAAGCATATTAGTACCAACAGTATCTCTAATGTATGTGGCTAAAGCTACGCCATCAACAGTAATGGCATCTGCTTCCAGAGTACCGTCGATATCGGCATTGCCTGAAATATCTAATGAAGTAGCATCGAGTTCACCAGCTACTGTCACTACGCCACTGGTTAAGGTTATCAAATCAGTATCGCTTGTATGACCAATGGTCGTCCCATCAATAATTACATTATCAACTGTCAGTGTAGTAAGGGTTCCTAGAGATGTGACATTTCCCTGAGCCGCCGTTGCCAACGTACCGGCTATAGTTCCACCTGAAACATTAATACCAGCGCTAAATACTGGTATTTGGTTCATGGTAACTACGCCACCACTTGATATAGCAATAGCATCTGTATCAGAAGAAGAACCTATATTCGCTCCATCTGCAATAACCAATCCACCAAGAAGCGTAACTGTGCCAGTGGAACTTAAAACCATATCACCATTGCTGGTCGTGGGCTTAGAAGACTCGGTAGCAGATGTTGCGAAAACCAGTTCCGTAGCATTATTACTACTAGAAAAATCACCTTCCGACCTAGCAAATATAGATGCCGCAAGTAGATTTGCGTCTGATCCGGTTCCTTCCACCGGGGCGGCGAATCCTATTTGACCTAGAATATCGCCGTCACTGATGTCAGAATCACTAGTTTGCAGGGTTATGGAATGTACCAATTTTCTACTTCCTTATCACATGATATAGTAATTAAAACCATCACCAGCAGCAGTTCCCGCGTCAACTACGGTAACACTTTCGAACTGGTGATAAAGTATGATGCTATCACCACCATCAACTTTATCGTTGGTAGCCGTAGTAACGGTAACATTTCCTGATCCAGAGTCTACCTTTTTAATGGTAAACTTCCTGCCTGTGGTAGTACTATTACCGGCAGAGGTGGGCAAGGTCATGGTGAGATTGCTGGAAGAAGTAGTGACACCAGTAAACCCCTTGCTGATTGCTCCGCTTGACGAGGCGTTTTCTACACCTTCAACAAAATGAGTACCAGCCGTAACTTTACTCTTAAATATGGCTGCGCCATCGTCGCTACCATCAAGAGTTAAAGCGGTAATTTGTGAACCGCCATCGTCTACATTGAAGATAATGTCAGTATCATTGGCCTGTGTTTCGATGGTAATATTACCGACACTAGTGGAAACCGTGACAGCCGCGTCACCTACACTAAGGTCGTCACAAGCAAGACCACTAACGGTAGCAGACGCAGCGACCCAGTTAGTTCCATCAAACTTTAGGAACTCTCCACTGGAGGGAGAATCCTGACCAATCTTCGTAACGTTACCGCTACCATCAAAGGTAATCGCCGCAGTTCCACCAGCCTCTTTAAGAGACCCACCGTCATCTAGAATAATGTCGCCAGTAACGGTAAGACTACCGGCAACGGTTGCAGTCGATGCTGCACCCGCACCAATGGTGACATCTACTTCGCCATCGGCGTCGGCTTGTCCAGCAATCACCAATCCCGCCGTTAAAGTAGCATCGTTTTCTGCTACATAAAATCTAAGCGATGCAGCTTCAGAACCGTGTGCCGAATCTGTAATAATCGCATCTACATACGCTAATCTTTCATGCGTGTTGTCACTGTCATCAGTACCATAGAAAGATATAAGACCCATGATATCACTATCGGCACCAGAAGCGCTATCTTTATTGAATCTTAATTCACCAGAGGTAGCGCCAGCATGCGTGTTTGTGATATGGAGAATGGGCGAAGACGCCGCACTGCTCGAAACCGTTACTGCTGGGGCGCTAATTGCTAAACCTGTAGCTCCCGTAGCAATAGTTGCTCCAGTTGCATTATCATGCGTGATAGTAAAATCACTATCGACCCCCATAGCGAAAACGGAGCTATCAGTCAATAGTTTTACATCGTTGCCAAAGATACAGTCCTTAACGACACTCAAGCCACCATCGGTTTGAAGTGAGCCATCAGTAGTAGAAGTGGCATCTGTGTTGTCATCGGTCTTTAGTATCCCAGAAAAGGTTCCAGTAGTCGCTGCAAGAGCGGCAAAAGAACCCGCTGCGGTAGAAGCCCCACCAATAACAGCACCGTCTATTGTTCCACCATTGATATCAACAGTGGTTACTGTACCAAGATTAGCACACGTACCACCGGCAGCAGTCCATGTACTATCAGAAGCCCAAGTTAGAGCCTTCGATGCTGCTGCGGTTCCTAGGGTGGTGATATCTAGATAGTTAAGCTCTGTAGCCGTAGCTGTAACGCCATCAAGAATGTTAAGCTCGGCAGGCGTTGAAGTGATTGACGTGGTACTAGCAGCAGCCAAAACCGGCAGGTAGTATGTGCCAGCCGCCATTGCGGGCAGATTGATTGTCGCATCAGCAGTCGGGTCAACAATACCTAGAGTAGTTTCGTGAGCATTAGCCGAAGACCCCTCAAACACGAAAGCGTTTGTTACGTCTATATAGGCTTGGTTTATGGACGTTGTTGTGCCATTAACCGTAAGATCACCAGTAACCGTTAGATTATCATTGACAGTAACTTCGGAAGTGGTGTGTCCAATTGATATGGCTATGCCGCTGGACTGGTCAGCTATTTTTAAGGCGCCTTTGGAGTTAGTAATATAAGCATTTGTATCATCATGATACATCGTCATATCACTATCAGAACCAAACTCAATCTTGTCACTATCTGGCATAATCAAATCGCCAGAGCTATCTGCGCTAAGAAACTTGGAGGCTTGTGATAAACCTAGAGTTACAATCCCGAGGCTTTGTGGTGAATATGTCATTTTTTACTCCAATTTTAGGTGGATTGTATTATATTATACACAGATTAAATAATGAACCAATTACTATTGTCCGACATTAAAGTGATAGATTCATTCTGATGGTACAGGATTATAGAAGTAGCTCCATCTATTGTCTCACTAGATGTTCTAAGAATATTTACAGCATTACCACTACTGTCAGTCTTCTTGATTATTAACTTCCTTCCCCCGTTTGAGCTAGCTGCATATAGGGTTACATCCACCTCTCCACTAGAGGCATTTACAAAAACAACCTCGTTAGAGGTTGTCACAGTTGTATCTCCAGTAATGGTCGCATAGGGGATTGCCCTATGAGAAAGATTCCCGTTACTGTCTAGATAGACCGCCTTTCCAGCGGGGTATGTTCCGAAAACAGTGTGCGTACCGGAACTAAGACTTATAGCGTTGTCGCTATTGGTGCTGGAAATAACGGTGGTGCGGGCAAGGGTGTCTGGAGAAGCATCGGTAATAGTACCTATGCCCACCTCCCAAGCCGTGCCGCCAGAGTCTTGAATAGCGTAAAATGTTGTGTTGCCATTGCCCACACCGGCAACAAACGTTTGGAAGCCTTCCACTGCACCGGCAAGATTAATTGTGCCTGTGCCTGTGGTAGTACTCGTTTCTTTTACTCTATCTGCTAAGGCTAGAGCCATTTTAGCCTCCTGTTAGGAAATAGAGTTTACGTAAACGAAATATCCAGATCGCCAACGTTAAACTTGAATAAGTCGCCGCTCTTGACATCTCTGGGAGTTGTTAAGGCTCCATGTAGTAGAAGGTTTCCACCTCCAGAAGCATCCACAACGAATACGCCGGATACCATTCCCCAATCTCCGGTAGCTGTATTAAAACTAATGGCTCCAGCATTTTGTGTAGCGCCAGCAGTTGACGGAGCATCCCAGTTTGAGTTATTCTGTGTTACACCGACTCTAGAGTAACTCAGGGCAGTATCACCAGCAGCACCCAACTCTTTTGGGCCAATGGTGGTTCCGGTTAGAGCCTCTACCTTGCTGGCTTCATAATACCTAATTAATCCAACGTAAATTGCAGAGGGTTTCGAAAAAGTGTCTGCCCTAAATAAGTGATTTATTAACGCTGCTTCCAAATAGTCGCTCATAGCGTCTGACATAATTATATTCTCCCGTTAGAAGCTTGCTAGTTCCGCTCTTTTCCAAGTGTCCGTTGCCACACAGATGTATAAAAAATATACTCCTTCTGTAGCGGCAAAATTTATCTGCCCAGCACTGCACGTGGCTGAAGCGCTTGAAGGAGCAGAATCATCCCAAAAGATAACAGAATCAGTAGTATCAACAAAACCTGTCCTCAAATCTTCTGGGCTAATTTCTCCTGATACATTATCAGGGAGCAAAGAATTTATGACGTTATTGATTAAATCTGTTTTGGTTCTTTGAGTCATATATCTTCTCTATTTTTACACCTGTCCACTGTATTATACACCATATAGCAAAAAACCGCCCCCAAAAAATTGAGGGCGGTCCTTGCGGGAAAAAGCCAGAATCGACTTTAGAAAGAACCGAGAAGGATTCTTCTGTTGTCGAGGACAGCAAAGCCTAGTTCGGCCCAGCCGTAGAAACCGGCTCTCTGGTGACGATGAAGAGTGTCATCTTCAAAGATCTGGACTTCCTGCTTAACAGGCATGATAAAGCTATCATTCTTGTCCAAGTCAAGACCAACGATTAGCTCAGGGTCTGTGCCCTGTAGTGAGCCAGCGAGTTGGTCTGAGAAGAATACTTGATACTCTTGTCCCTCACCAAGCTCATCCATGTCATGAAGATTGACACCGAATACGCGGGTGATAATGGAAGCGTCGTCGCCAGCCATGTAGATCTCTCTACGGGTGACTTCGTCTACCTGATCGATACCCCAGTTACGGATATCTTCCAGAGCTTCTGGACTTAGGTAGATGTCAGAAAGTCTTCCACGTCGGACAGAACCGGTGTTTCCACCACCATTACGACGCATGACAGTCTTCATAAGAGAAACGAGTCTCTTTGTAAACTGACCATCTGCGGCATCGCCATCATACACCAAGATGTTGCGATCAACACCAGCGGCGAGTAGCGTGTGCCAGCCATCATCGTTCATCTTCTTGACGAATCCAGCTTCTAGCACTTGCATGGCGCGACCAACAACGTCCCAACGAGCTTCTCTTGCATAACGCAGGAGATAGTCGATTGAACTCGCAACCGTATAGGTCGGGACCATTACATAGTCGCCTTCCACGGCGCGTTCTGGGATGCGACCATGACCGGGGTTAGTATAAGCAACGTGCTCATTCTCTTCACCCGGAGCAAGAAGGTCTAGGGGAAATTCTACAGAAGAACCGGGTTCCATAGGCATTCTCTCAAAGATGCCATCAAGAACGTCGCCAATCAGAACACCCTGACGGAGAGGGCTTTCCAGAGCGACTGCCAATTCGTTCTGAGCTTCAAGAGCTTCTAACTTATTATTGCTACCAGATCTTTTTAGAAGTTCAATGAACTGCTGGTCTGGTCTAGTCATTCTACTCATCTATAGTCTCCTTTTCTTTTTAGTCTGGATTACGCGCCAGAGAAGGCGGATGTATCACCGTGGTTGGGAAGGTTAATAGCCACCTTGACGTAGCCGTCTTCGTCAGCCTTAGAAAGAAATCTTCCAACAACTAGACGTTCTCTCTCATCGTCTGCACTGGGAGCCTTCGCGGTAAGGTTACCGGCAGTACCAGAGCTAGCATAGGCAGTCTGACCGGCAGTAATGCCAGTAGCGCTGTCTACACTATTAGTCACAACCCACCCCTTACGGAGAAGTGTAACCTTACCACCCTTCTGTACCTCATCCTTATGCCAGTTAATGTGCTGGCGGGTGAGGTCAAGGTTTACAACGTCGTTGAGTAAAAGACCAACCGGAACAGCGTCGGCGTAGTTGCCGTAAGTGGCCGTTTGATACTTCACCTTTGCAGCGGCGTGATCCATAGCAGCACCAGAACCAACTGTATCCAGAACTACAATGCCACCTCTGGTGGCTGTGCCTGCGTTGTAAAAGAAACTAATGTCAGTTTCGAGTTCATGTCTGTCAGCTTTTAAAGCCATGTCTATTTTCTCCTTTAAAGCAAAATATTTTTACTTGAAATTACTCGTTCAAACCTGCTGTAGTATGAAGCACGTTGTTTGCGAGCCATTGACTGGCGGAAGTTCTGGCGTCATCTAAGCCATCATCACCAGCGTCCACCATAGTAACCTCTTCTTCTTCCTGAACACCATCAAGATCTTCAGCATCGGCAGTAGTCTCATCTTGATCTACATCGGCTTCGATCTCTTCTACAACCTCTGCTTCGACTTCCGTAGTCTCTTCAGAGACTTCTTCGGTCTCATCAGACTGAGTCTTTGAAAGAAGAGCAACGATTTCATCGAACACCGCATCTTCGGTGTCTGCAAATTTTGCGAGAGTTTCTTCAATGGTCTCTTCGCTAACGCCAGCCTCAACTAGGGCTGACTTGCGAGCCATAAGCTTCACTTCACACTCATGAGCTTCAATCTTAGACAAAGCTTCGGAAAGCTTCTCATCTTTTTCCACTAGCTTCTCTTCTAGTCCAGCCAAAAGAACCTCTTGCTCACTAACCTTAGTGTCTCTTTCGGCAATCGCTTCGTCTTTCTCAGAAATCTGAGCTTCAAAAGCATCAACCTTTAGTTGAATTTCTTCTGTTTTCTTTAGTTCCATTTCGGCCTTTAGATTTTCGGTGTCTTCCTTAGCCTGTTTTAGTTCAGACTGAAGGAGGTCGACCTTGCCTTGTAGGGTATCTTCATTAGCCATTGCGACATTCTCCCTTATATTGAAATCAGTTATAGAATATGCTTTACTACCATGAAAAGGATCATTTTTAAGGATGACACTCTTAGGATTAGCCGGGTTGTTGACCAGCCCCTTGCCAGAAAAGGCAATGTTTCTTAAAAGTCTTCCTAGCTTAAATCCTTCAAACTCTCCACCGCCACCATAAGCCCTAAGATGCTTAGTCAGAAATGCTGAATCCTCATTTCTGGCAATAATTTTGTGATCTCCATTTGGAGCCACAGCAGCGTAATCAAAACCTCTAAACAAGCATTCCATGCTAACAAACCACTTGCCCTGCTGGATCTCTTCAATAATAGCTTCCATTCTCTCCTGACGTTCAGGATCGCTCCAGCTATTATACAGGACAGCGCTTGTGATAATGTCAAAGTTTTCCGGCAGATCCTCAAATTTCGTTTCGTCTGAAATTTCAGCACCGGACATGTCAACAACCATGTTGTCGGTTATATGACCAATGATATCACTTTCATCATGCATGAAATTAAACTGCTTGTCTTCCGGCGTCTTTCTAGCGGCCCAAGACTCTCTGATGTCAAAAACATCATCGTTCTTGTTCCATCCGCTAGATACCAAAACCGAAGTGAGATAATATAGATCGAATTGGTTGGGGTTACTCTTGCCACCCTTAACCAGAGTCAAAGACTTCGCCTTCTCCTGTTCTTCCGTAGTGGGAGAATGGGGTACGGCTAAAGAAGAATATGCAATACTAGAGTTGGATTCTACCGCAGAAGCCAACCCCGCATCTATTTCTGCTTTGAAAATTTCTATATTCATGTTTTACCTCATAAAAGTATACACCATAAAGAAAAATAAATCAAAAAAATGTTACCTCCTATGGTGTAACGAGTAAGCAGAAGCTTGAATTTGTCTTAATTCCTCGATACTTGGGTTTTTCTTATTTGAATCCACGAAACTTTTTTTCAAAGATTCGATCTCTAACTTAATATCGGAATGTGTTACCGCTTTGGCATCCAAGATTTTTTGTACCATTTCTGGTGTTATGGATGAGTATGGTTCTAGGCAGGACAACACTGAAAGTTTAACGTCTTCCAACTGAATGGTTTCCTCTTTGGTGAGACCTCTGAGATTCTTTTTACCATAATGGTTTAGAAGGGCTGGATTTAGAATTTCAGATATTGTCTTCTGAGCCTCTACAGCCCAAAGCATCGTGCTAATAAAATCGGAATCAGCAGCCACGCGAGGCTTCACAACCTTCTGCTTTCTCTTTTCTTTATCCCTAGAATTTTTAGGTCTGCCGTCTTCTGGCCTACCCTTGGGCTGAAATTTTTGCTGCTGTTCAAATTTCTTCTGTTCTCTCTGTTCTCTCTTGTCTTCTTGCTCGTCTCTTTTCTTTTCGATTTTCAAGTCGTCCCGCCTGTCACTCGGTTTTGTGAAGGGGTGATCGCCAGTATCACCACAGGGAATAAGACCGACATCCTCCGGTCCAAGCAAATCCTTTTGAAGTGCAATCTTCTCAAGATCGTGTCTTCTTTCGGGGTTGTGGTAAGGACCGGCTTTCTGAGGAGAACCCTCATTGTTACGCTCTCTAGATTCTCTCTTTATTCTGATTCTTTCGATTTCTGGAATTTCTCCGAATCTTTCTTGCACGGTTTCGCCACTGATAAGATCTCTATCAACCAACTGAATTAAGAGATTCTTTTCTGCGGCTTCATCTGATAGAACCATCTGATCAAAATGAACCCTAGCAGGAAACCTAAATCCCATTGCCTTCTGGATGATCTCGATTTCATCTTTCCAGAAATTAATCAGGGTATTTCTTCCGTACTCTAGTCTTTCAACCAGAACCTTTAAAGAAATGAAGTTGTTTGTAAAACCTCCACCCTGACCACTACCTAAGCCAGTAAGAGTGGGAGGAACTCCTAGACCGGCATATATATTCGTTAATACCGGTTGATATTTTTCAGACCCAAGAAATCTATAAACCTGAGTACTGGACTCCTTAAAATCTATCTCTGGCCCCCATACCAGATCCATCGTTCCGCCGCCAACGTTACTGGCTAGGATATCTCTCAGCTTGTTGATGGCTCCCTTTGTCGGCAAAATTTTATTATCAAGATCACCAATTGTCCAAAGCCTTATGTTTGAAATGGCCCCATCTAGAGCGGAGATATCAGCAAGCTTCATCTTCTCAAGCATTAAGATGTCATCTAATATAGCATAGATCATGGGGTTCGCCCACATTCTCCAATCATCTTTCTTGTAGTAATAAACAGAAAGCTTGTCTGGATCTATAGGCAGAATATTTTTACCATCCTTTATGGCATTGAGCAAATCTTTTGGAAGCTGCGCAACAAGCTCCTTGCGATTAGCGTCCTTTGAATTGGACGCGCTGGCAATGTGTCTTCTCAGAGAATTAGAAATCTTCAGTGCAAATTGCGGCTTTCCAGCAAACAAGGCTAACTCCGCTCCGATAAGTTCCAGTGAAAGAGGATTTAGAAAATCGTACTTCCAAGGTATCTCTCGTCTGGAGACAGGCAGATCTTCGGGCACAATGTCAGCTACGCCAATTGCCTTTAGATCTCGCTCAACTTTTTTGTTAACCTTTGCGTTTCTCTTTTTTACGACGACATTACCACATCTGTAGAAAAGGTTAAGGAATCTTTCTGATCTTTCCTTACCGCCGCACCTCTCGAACCACTTGCGGTAAAATTGTTCTATGCGTTTATTAGGATGTACTAACGTAATGCCCTGACAAGCAAAATCGCCCATTAGATCAATCACGTTTCTGACAATACCCACCCTATCATAAGCCGCCATACACATCCGTATAGCTTCTTTCTGTCTGGAGGGCACAGATTCTTCGTCACGAAACCGATTGTAGTCATCTCTTACATAGCTTGTACGAACCGATCTGTTTGGCTCAATATCTATAAAAGATCTTCTGGCCGAACTACTTGCCCTTTGCACTCCCTCATACTGATCAAGCACGCCTTCGGTTGTCCGCAAGGCTTCTTGTTTGCTGGACTCATCGCTCCAAGTAACAAAAGCATGGTCTTGTGATTGGTTTTTTATCTCGTCTGCCATTGGAATTGTTTCCCTTGCTAGTTCAATTGATAATACGAATGATCCAGTATATAATACACCAATTAATCGTAGATACCTCTAACAGCTTCAGTAAACCACGATGGACCTATAAAGTCTGGGCCATCCGAGGGTTTTTTGATAAGCGTAGCAAATCCTCCCACGGTGTCATAAGCCGGGGGAGCGGGATTTCTTTGAATAGTTCTGGCAGACATATTCGCCATAAGCACTGCACTATATCGATCCTTTCTAAGCCTATCCTTCTTTCCTCCCGGTAGCTTGACTTCGGGTGTGTCCCACTTATCTCTACCTGAAGGAGTTTGCGTCATTATGATCATAGAAAGTTCATCCTTAAGCTCTTCTATTTCCATTACGCAATCTTCTAGCGTATCATAAATTCTGTTTCTAAGCTTGTCTTCAGATATGGCTAATCCAATAGTGGCTGCATCAAAATATGGGAATAATAAGACCTTATCTTCAAAGTCTTTACGCATGCCGTGGTTAGCCTCTGTAACCCAGTCTGATTTTGCAAACTGCACCATTTCTAAAATATGTAGCCCCGGATTTCCATCGGTATCTTTATCCTTATCTGGATCGATTGTGGGCCATAGAGCTACTTCCCCGTCTCTTATCTTGTCTTCGTCGTGGAGAGCCTCCATTACGGCTATGCCGCCGCCCTGAGCATCCATGGCGATTTCATCGCATGGGAATATCTTCATCAGATCACGAATCTTTCTGGCACAATAAGAATAAAAATCTGTTTCCTTGACCAGTCCAGCTTTTAGTTTTTCTTTGTGATCTGACCTTGTGGTGGTCCAACAATACACAACTCTTCTGTGGTCCGAAAGCATTTCTAAAACAACTATACTAAAGTTATCTACTTCCGACGCGGGGTCTATTCCATAAACGTATCTTCGGTTGTCTGCCCCTCTCAAGGCGGCTTGAAATTCTACTTTTCCGCTTGGCAAGGATATGGGGTTTTCTGGCGAGGCTACGCATGACTCAATAAGTGATCGTTTAAAAAATCCATTACTGTCAGTAGAAAAACAAGCCCCATATTCCATCTGATAGATACCTGAATGCATGGTGGCTTTAGATCTAGCAACTTGAGCGTCATCCATGAATCCGGGTGGCAGTAACTCAAAAGGAATTCTAATTATGCTATACTGCCTCCAGTCGAATCCGTTTGGTATTTCTTCTCCACCAAATATTTCAGATAATCTTTCGGGTCGACCTCTGCTTTGTATGATCTGCTTCCACTTTTTCCAATATTCCGCAAAATGGTTAAAGTCATAAAAAGCCGTACCAGATAAAATAATTTGGTTGCCTATCGCTGCGTCTACTTCATCAGGCTCGACAAAATCCTCACCCAATTCTTCTGCTCTTTTCATAGCAGCTAGCCTCCTCACATTTTCCACGGGAGAAGCACTAACGGCAGCAAAACCAGCGACAACGTTTTCAAAAATTGCTCTGGGTATAGATGCGAATTCATCAGCGATAATGTCGTTTGCTCGCTGACCACGAATCTTAGAACCGTCGCCAAGAGGCAGGCAGGTGACTGTGCTTTTGCCAATTATCATTCTGCACATATCCACGTCTTTTCTTGGTCCACCATTCGGCCCTACAATATCCCGCAGGATGGGAGAGTTTCTCCATATAGCATCCATATATTCAAAAAGAACTTTAGACTGACGAAAAGCTGCTCCGACAACAACGATTTTTCGATTAGGCATTAGTAAAGCTCTCATCATGGCATAGAGAGACAGAACAAACGACTTGCCAAATCCACGAGAGGCGATTAACATGGGGAATTTTCTATGCCACATTTCCCTGATCATGAGCGCTTGAACTGGGAGGATGTCAACGTTAAATATGTGCTTGCAGATGAAGCAGAAATATTCTGGCTGCATTAATAGCCAAGTTAACTTAAGGTGGAATTCCCTATCCGTGTCGAGGTCGAATGGGTTAATAAGCTTCGACTGATCTACAGTGATATCCAGCCAAGCATCTTCTATAGAATTATTCCGATTGTTCACGGTTTGATATCTCTACTACCCTATGAAAAATTTGTATGGCGCTTTCTTCTGCGTTCTCTTTTGTATCACAGAACAACGTTTCGATACCATACTGCTCCTTATACTCGCAAATCTTTCTCCACATGAATTTGCCATTCATTCTTAGGTATTTCCATCTACCGGGAGGGATGCTGCTGCCCTTTGGAAACTGCATCAGAGTATCAATCGAAAATTCGCATAAAACATATGCCCATCTGAACTCAGACATTCTTTCGATTTCTGCATCGAACTGCTTACGCTTCTTACCGAGGTTCATCGCCAACTCACCGGTGCTTGCTTTGCGTTCTATGCATAGAACGTCTTCTAGCCCCTCCAAGGTGTAATCACCTGTTTTCAAGCCACGTTGAACAGTTGCTTTACATTCTTCGAACCCATCGAAGTTCCAGCCGTTCTTTTCGCGCGTGTCTTCAATTATGACAAAATTATCTTGCTTCATTTTCATATACTATCTGTATAAATAGCCCCTCGTAACGCAGTTCGTCTCCCGTTACTTTTCTGTGGCAACTCCAGCATAATGTAATGCCGTTACGGGTTTCAAAACGCAGATTGGCGGCGTCTGCCCACCGCCTAATGTGGTGCGCATTTATTTTGCCTCTGCCACCACATTGCGGCATCTGACACCTATACCCGTCTCTTTTAAATACCTTTTTTTTCCAATCCTTATAAATAGGATCGTTAAAGTCTCTATCCCTACTCAATGGACTTAGTTCTCCTAACTTTGGATACAGAAGCCTTCCTTCTGACCATTCTTGCTATGTCTTTGTGACGAGTAGTAGATCGTTCCTTTATTATGTCATTACATACTTTTCTTACAGCAAGATCACAAGCCTCATCAGGATCTTTTGCCTCGACCCACACCGTAGTTTCTGATTTAGAATGTGACTTTATATTAGCCTCCTTCATTACTTTCAGAACCTTGGTCATGTCTATGTGGACTCGATACAGCATTGGCAGTTCTCTCCGGGTCTGTATGACGTGGTAGTTTGGGTCTTTCTCCCGGCAATTGCTTGTTGGGCAATCCCTTCTTTCTAATGTCTGCACATTCAGGACAACCATAAACCGGACCCTTGTGCGGCTTGGCGTAATGAAATACGCGAATCAAGGTATCCATAGTTACGTATCCTCTTACGGATTCCATAACAGATAGTTTATATATATCCTCGATATGTTCCGTAACAAACTGTCTGTCTTTTACTTCCTGATCAATTACATCTTGCTGATGATTAATAATCGATCTGTAATATGATGATGTAACTAATTGGGTCTGATGTTGCAAGTATATATCATACCCCAACACCATGCAAAAAATACTCATAATAAGATACACTATTCCAACGTTCCTGTTCACGATTCTCTCCTTATTTGGATTACTTAATCTTTTCATAAATGTATCTAGCAGTTACCACATCTTCTGTCGCCAAACCCGTAGCGTCGAAAAGGGTTTGATCGCCATCGATATGAACCTTGCCAGAAACAACCTCTCCTAAAGATACCCAAGTTTGTTTCTTATCCTGAAGAGGAACATACTGTATCTCTCCAGAATGAGAACACTGATCCCAGCTATCGTATACAACAAAATCTACATTATCTAAAACGGACTGAGACAATTCTCTCTTGCCCTCCGCATCTGCTCCAATAGCATTAACATGCGTCATATCCTTAAGCCATTCATGCTCAAGAAACGGAGTCTTTGCGGGAGTAAGGGTTGTAACGATATCAGCCTCCTTAACACATTCCTGCACGCTATCAGCAATTTCAACTTCAACTTCATCTTCAAATAAGCTACCGATATATTCACATCTGCTTCTGTCTAAATCAAACAACACAATTCTGCTGAGTTCTCTTGCAAGCATAACTGCTTGAATTTGTCTTTGAGTCTGATTTCCACAACCGATAAAGGCGGCTACGGAAGCGTCAGGATAGGCTACATATTTCGTAGCCACCCCAGTAACTGCCGCTGTTCTGATAGCTGTAAGTTGCTCACCGTCCATAATTGCAAGTAGTTCTCCAGTATCAACATCATTGATAAGAACCTTTGCAAAAATATTAATCTTTCTTTTTTCTCTGGTCTTGTCCAGATGTACACCGCACCACTTAATTCCGGCAGTGTTATCTACAACTGCTGGCATAGCCCTAAAGTCCCCATCTGGAATATCCAGATAAAGCTTAGGAGGCATCTGACACTTTTCCACGTCTCTAAAAAGTTCCTCTATTACGTCCATGCATTCCTGAACAGTAAGAACTTTTGCCACTTCATCATTTGAGAGAATAAGAGGATTGCTTGTCATTCTTTAATCTCGCTATATCATATTGAACCATGGTTGATACTAAATCCTCAAAAGAAATCTCTGGAGTCCAACCTAATTTTTTCCTAGCTTTTGAGTAGTCTCCTTTTAAATACGGGACTTCTGATGGTCTGAATTGTTTCTCGTCTATTCTTATAAATTGAGCATAGTCTTCTATGCCCACGTGTTTAAAAGCTTCTTGAAGAAAGTCTTGAACCGAATGGGTTTCTCCTGTAGCAATAACATAAGTATCTGGTTTATCATATTGAAGCATTAGCCACATTGCTCTTACATAGTCCTTGGCATGGCCCCAGTCTCTACAAGCATTCAAATTTCCAAGATGTAGCCTAGGGGCCGAGGCAACAAGATATTCCCGAAAAAGAGTTTGATCTTCCATCTGTAAGTCATTACTATAGTCTAAAAATTCTTGAAACGAAGCTATATATTTACTGATTTTTTTGGTGACAAAGTTATCACCTCTTCTTTCACTTTCGTGGTTAAATAAAATGCCACAGCTAGCATGCAGCCCATGAATCTTTCTGTAAAGTTCTGTCAGGTTATGCGCTGCAAGCTTAGCTATAGCGTATGGAGATTGAGGATTGAATCTAGTTGTTTCGTTTTGAAATCTGTTTTGATTTTCGTCTATGCTAAAAGAATCTCCAAACATCTCGCTGGAACTAGCTTGATAAAATCTAGGCTGCTTTTCAAGCTTGACTATTGACTCTAAAATATTCAAACAGCCCTTAGCTGTAATGTCCCAAGTTACGGAAGGTTGATCAAAAGAAACTCCAACATGAGATTGTGCGGCTAAATTGTAGACTTCGTCTGGGTTGTGTCCCCACATTATATTGTACACACTAGAAAAATCTAAAACATCCCCGCTTTCCAAAACAAAGAATTCTTTTCCAATTAAATGGTCAATTCTGGTGGTGTTGGGAGTGCTGGTTCTTCTAGCAACGCCAACGACGTAATAACCCTTCTCCAGCAATAGCTCCGCTAAGTAAGAGCCATCCTGACCAGTAACCCCAAAGACTACGGCTTTTTGTTTCATTCTGTAACCTTATCTGGAAGCTTGGTTGGAGGCAGTTCGTGAAAAATTATATCATCACTGCGGCTCAAGCTTCCGTCTCCCTTGCCCTGCCCCTTCTTGCCATCTCCTTTTCCCTTGCCCTTGCCTTCTCCTTTACCCTTACCTTTTCCATTGTTCTTCCCTCCAACTTTCTTACCCCCTTTAAGCATGCCTAAAGCCTGATCTGCTTTTTTATGATCATTAACAGAATAAGGCAGTCTATACGATCTAGGTTCTGTAGTATCGTAATCTTGGAAGGATATAAAATATCCCTTCCAGCCTTGCCAACCACTTTTAGTAGTCTCTCTATTCAGGTCAGTAGCCCAAACATATATCGACCCCTTCTCACCGGTTCTTTTGTTAGGCTCCTTCACTTTGATCCAATGAACCTGAAAATTATCTGGCAGCGACTGATCGGAGGGCCACCCGGTCAAGTTGGCTAAAGAAAAATCTATCGACAGACACGAATACAGAACTAATGATATTACCAGAGCCTTAACGGACCAGCGGCCCTTAACTCCTATTATAAGCCACAGTAATAAAGCACTGAGAATAAAAAACGCTAACGGGATACTCATAAAGGCGGTCCTTGGTTTGTAAGCAAACTTTTTTCAAGATTGCTAATATCGGTTACTTCCCCTTCTTTATCCACAGTGAATCTGAAAGCCGTCTTCTCATCCCCACTCAGTCTTAAAACTACTTCCTTAATCATTACAGTTGAATACGGATTAATCTTATCTAACTGAATAGAAACGGGAACCTCCTCCGCTTCACTACGCTTCATATACATGTGAACGTTGACAACATATTCACCCGGAACAGTTCCTCTGACAGTAACTATCTCTCTGTTGTCCTTGAACTCAATCGGTCCCCACTCAGTAACAACAGTGTCGTTCCTGTGACCGAGATCGTCACGGTCCAGATGCATGAGACCCTCTTCTCTTCGCATAAAGGCAACCAGATTTCCTTGAGGGTCTTCCACATACATATCCACATCGTCATCTAAATCATTCGGCCAAGTTACTGTAATCATAAACTCGGCTTTCATCTTTACGTTATTCTGCTTCTTACTGGGATTGATCAATACAAACGACAAGGCGAACAAAGCCGCAAAGCATAAGAGCGTATTGAACAGTAAGTCCAAGAACGACAAGTTAGTGTGATAGTTTCTCTTCATTTTTTTGAATTCTGTCAATAGCCTGATTGAGGTTAAAGTATTGAATCTTCAGCAAGGCTCCGCATATCAAACCGGTCAGAGTCGTATAAAGGGCTGTCGACATGCCGACCCCTAATTCCCTGATAAGGGACTGTACAGTCTTCACATCTGCTATATTAACAGTAGCGAACCCAGAAAGCATCATAATAAATCCGACAACGGTTCCAACCATTCCGATTGTCAAACAAAGATCACTTGTGAACCAGCCCACTTCCATAAGTCTCTCAATCCGATCTATCAGGTGAGGCTCGTCTCCTCCTTCGTCAATGAACTTACTCAACCTGTAAGTCTTGTATCCACACCAACCCGACATGATACCAAACAGGCCCAACAGTACAAAGCTAAGCTTAGTAGCATCGTTCTCCCATATTGTAACAAAGACGCCATCGGCTACCATGTAAGCAGTAGCAGATACAACCAAGGTTATAAATAGCCACCACCTAAGAAACAGTTGATGTTTAATTAACGCTTCCGAATATTTCATTGCTCATCTCCAAGGCTCTCTTGTTTTCTTTAATGATTCTTTCGTAGTCAGCATCGCCAGCCATCCCCCGGTATCTATCATTCACCCGCATGGAATTTGCACTCTTTAAGTACGTCATTCCCGAAAACGAACTGCCACCCCCAAACGGAGAAAGCTGGCTTAAAGCAGAGTCGGTAAACTCCAGTCCAAGTTTTTCGGCTACTTCCCGCCGGTACTCTTTATCCCTAACCCACTTGTTAAACAGGATGTAATGATCACCGTTTAGCTCATGATAATATCTACAATGGTCCATATACAACTTAATTGTTTCGTCACTGAGAATTTCTTCTTTTAATACCTGACTGTCCCTGTGTGCCATTCTTACACAGCTAGCCACCCAATTCTTAAAGTCTCTTAAAATGACAACTATGTTATTGTTCACAGCGAAAATATCCGAAGTCCCACAGGCCCAAACAGTATCTCTAATACTGGCCTGTTCGTGCGTACCAATTACCAAGTTAGTGAGAGAGGAGTTCGCTTGGTGGTAAGACTTGAGGAAATTTGAGAAGTCTGCCTTATCAGGGTGTTCGTCTTTACCAGTCTTAAGGGGATTGTTAGCAAGATAACTTACACCATTGTGGTTTTGAATGTAGAAGAACCACTGGGTGATAGTTTTAATGGAGAAGTCGGAGACACCGGAAAGTTGGTGTAGTAGCCATATAGCGACAGCATGATGGCCTGTCCTATGCATGGCAGCAACCATGATCTTCTTTACGTCGTCCATTATTCTTTTACCGTATCTGGGGTAAGGAATGGCTGATCTACAATACCGTCTTCGTATTTGTGCCATTCAGAGAGATCTTGCTTTTGTTTTTCCATGGCAAGTCTCATTTTTTCCATTTCAGTACCAAATTCTTGTCTCAGGTCTGGGTTTGTTAAAACTTGACCAACCCAGCCAATGAAAGTCTGCTTGGAATCTTCGAGGCGCTTAATTCGCTGCTCTCGCGTTGCTTTTAAATCTTTGAGCATTATGCTCTTTTTACCCTGCAAGTCCTTGTAATCGCGTCCTAGGGACTCCTGAGCGGCCCTTGAGGTAGCAACCTGCCTTTCCAAGTTAAAAATATAGTCTCTGTCTTGATATTCTGGGTCTCTGTTTTTTTCTTCTTGAATGAGTTGTTCAAAGATGCCGATATTCTTCATGTTGGTTTGTTGTTCTCGCAGGGCGCGATTCATCAACAGTTCCAATTTTATAGCGTCAATAACCTGAAGCTCTTCAGTTGGAAGCACGTCGTCTCTGAATTGGGAAATAATGCGGGACCAGTGGTATAGGAAAAGTTCCTGTTCGTTTTCATCGAATTGGAATTGGATCTCTTTCCAATACAAGCGGGATTTTAAATCATAAAGAGCTTCTAGTTCTCTTTTCTTGATTTTAGAGTCTCCGAGCTTTTCTCGTATGTAATTCTCTATGCTCTCGGGATCTCTGTCTAGGTGGCTAGCAATATCTGCTACAGAGATTTTCTCATGGTGTAGCTTAATGTAAGATATTTCTGTTTTGGAGAATCTACCCTTCTTCATAACCAGCCCCCTTGTGTCTCTCAAAGAGAATATAGATTTCTTGGTATATCTGTTCTCTGCGAGGCTTGGGAACATATACACCATGTAGTATGCGAAGGTAATCAGCGCGGAATGAGATGTCTAAGAATTCATCAATAAGATTGAATAATTCTGCTGTATCTACATGGTCAATGAAGCTATCCATCTGCTTCATATTATTTTCATGTTCATCCCTGATAGATTCAATGTTTAATGGCTCCATCAGAAATTTTTTAGCATTATTTCTCTGCTCAGACTGTTCATTGCTTAGGTCTGGATTTTTTCTGAAGAATTTATCGCGTTTGAAATTACTCAGGCGGTTCTTTACATGCACCGCTAAGAAGTTTTCTAATGGGCGATTCTCATCGTATCTATCAAGAGCCTCCATAGCAATAATGAAAGCCTCTTGTCTGATGTCATCAGCTTCATAGAAGCCAAACTTAAACTTATGAGCGTAGCGATTTACGACCTTATTGATCGTCTCTATCACTTGCTCCTCTGTCATTCCCTTTGGTATCTTCACTAACATCCTCGGATTCATCATTTTGAAGAATAGCCATAGCCTTGTCTATCGAAGGGTCTTTCATCTGAAGCTCTAACTTTACTTGCTTCTGTAGCTCTCCAGTACTTTTCATCGCCAATTCTGTTTGAATGCGCTTCATGAGGTAATCCTTTGAGTTTCAAGTGTCAAAAGAAAAAGTCGCTGTTATAATATTATACACGGGAAACACTAATGGAGCACAACAATGCGATTGGACGACGTGGAAAAAAGATTCATAAAAGAAACTTGTGAATTTTACAAGGACTCCCGAATAGCAGAAGAATTGACTAGGATAAGATATAGCACGGGATTGGAAGAGAAGGTCACTATTGACCAAGTTAGGAAGTTCAGATATAGCGTGGGTATTTACAAAGAAAGAGGCCGGGGCGTAGTAAAGGTGAAGAGGGATAAGAATGTCTGATTATATAGAGATACCTATAGGCGGGGTTAACGGCGCTGGTAAGTTTGCCAAGGTTCATACGGGAGATTTTGTCTGGCTAAGTAGATATAGTTGGCATCTCAATAAGAATGGGTACGCGGTGACTAAAATTAATGGCAGGCACAAGCTGATGCACAGAATGGTGGCGGAAGTAACAGATCCGTACATATTTGTGGACCATATAGATAATGACAGGCTTAATAATACCAGAATGAATCTGAGACAGTATACCCCTAAAGAAAATGCGAACAACATGAAGTCGAATGTAAAGATTGCGGCTTTTGGTGAGGAGAAGAATATTTCGCAGTGGGTAGAGGATGAAAGGTGTGAGGTGTCATATGCGGCATTTTACAACAGGTTGAATAAGGGAATCGACCCAGAGGTGGCTATGCAGAAGAATGGAAGCAGACGGGGGCTTAGCGAGGCAGATTAGCTAATACTTTTTCGCCAAAATTTTTTTATTGTGTTTGCACCCCCCCGCCTATTTTACCCATACTACGCAACCTTACTAGTCAGCACAAAACCCCACCCCTCTCTATCTTGCCTAAATTACCATCCGCCGTCTCGTGGAGACTGAGACTCGGTCTCAATAGGCCACCAGACCTGTTTTTACCCAGACTACGTACCTTACCCAGTCTAACATAGGGGTTGGATACCTACCTATCCTGTTTATCTTGCCCAAACTAACACCCAGAGTGTAGCATTCTGCTATACCATATGTTGTGGTCGGAGTCGGCATATTCCCAACCTACCTATCTTACCCAGAGTACTAAATGGGAATTCGGGCAGATTCTCGGAAAGTCGTAAGTCGTTGCCACGTAAGGACTTACGTCACGAAACTACCCATCTTACCACATTTTCTCCCTGCCATAATGGCCGAAAACGGCGTTTTTCCCCGTTGCCAATATGGCAGGTTTGACGTAAGTCGTTGACTGGCAACAGGTTACGTCAAACCGACCCGAAAAACCGGTTTCTGGTATAGTAGAGAGGCAAACAAAAGTACTAGACCTCTCAGCCCACTATGGAGTAGAGATATGCTGGCAGTTTACTTGACCGCAAAGGGCTGGCTGCTGATGCTGGTCGCCGTCGCATGGTTGCTGGGAGACTTCGACCACTAGGTCGGCCACCAGCCACCACCGATGGACGGATGCCAAGCACCCCAAGTTCCGGGGCCGATCCGCCAGCCACCGACCACACCAGCCACCAAGTGAGAACAAGTACCATGTTGAATGCACACTGGCAAGGCCACCACGACCAGCGCGAGTGCAAGGTCTGCCACCAGATCAAGCAACTGGGACAGTTCCCGATCAACAACACCCTATCAAGCGGCATCCTCCGCAAGCACACCTGCACCGAGTGCCGCAAGCAACAGGGCAAGGTGCGAGCTAGGCTGCACCGAGAAAACCGCAAGCCCGACCACCTGCGATGCCCGATCTGTCACAAGCACGTCAGTGGCAGCAAGAGCATTGTGCTGGACCACGACCACGCCACCGACAAGTTCCGGGGCTGGCTGTGCAACGACTGCAACAACGGACTTGGAAAGTTCAACGACAGTATCGACATGCTGACCAGAGCAATCAACTACCTCCGGAGCTAGGAACAATGAGACTTTCACGATTCCAGAATTACATCCGCTACAGCACTGAGTGCCCCGGCGACGTTTCCAAGTCACGCTGGCGTGCTATGCTCAAGGTAGCATGGCGACGTGGCTGGACCATGGCCAAGCCGGAACGGTTCATCGCCGGTTCCAAGCACTCCGTTAGACGTATCGGAAGGTGATGGTGATATATAGATCGGGTGAAACGAGCATCCTGCATGCCCTTCACTTGTTTCAGGGCATGCAGGCTGCTCAAGGACAACAGGACGAGACAGGGAGACTGCGTAATGTGGGTAATTTACACGATTTTGGCTCTGGTCTGGACGATGACCCTACTGGACGTGTTCGTCCCCGACTGGCAGAAGTGGTAGGGGCTTGTCAGCCAGCGGGTCAGCGGGTACAATAAACACACGAGGACGAGAGATGACGACTGCACAGGACTGGGAACGACGACGTAAACGATGGGCCGAGTACGAGGCCCGTGTGGCCAAGCGTAAGGCCAGCAAGGACAAGGCCGACAAGCCGAAGCCGACTGGCGACGGGCCGAGCGGATTCGACTACTACCAAGACACCAAACGACACTGCTAAGGAATGAGCTATGCTGACCATCGACAACGCGACAGTTGAGACACTTGACCAGACGCAAGCACGACCAGTGGGCAAAACGGTGCTGAGCGTCACCATCGGGGAGCACACGTTTGAGATGCTGGTGGACGAGGATGAACTGATCGACGCTCTGGCGTCACAGTACAAGTAAGGGGCAACCCGCTAGGGGCAGGGTTCGGGTAGAACGAGCATCCTGCATGCCCTTCACTTGTTTCAGGGCATGCAGGCTGCTTGAGGACAGAAGGACGAGACAGGACAGGGAGACTGCGTAAGATGAGATACTACCCGCAAGTGATCGCAGACAAGATGACCAAGGGACTGGTGCATGAGCAGTCTAAGATCTGGGAAATCCGCAGAGTCTTGCGTAACGAGGGACTCTCGGTCAGTGAGGTCGACTACTACATGAACGTCGACGAGGATTTCATCCCCGACGTGCTTCAAGTCTACGCTTGACAGCAAGTGGGCCAGCGTGCTATAACACGCACACACAATCACACACGAGGGCGAGACATGCGACACGACGAGACACGCGACAACTGCACCAACCTTGAAGCCACGCTGATCGCAGCGGATGCTTTCGAGGAAACCCGCGAGGACGAGGGCAGCGACGGCACAACATGGCACGAGTGCGGATGCGAGGATTGCTCCACCGTCCCCGTTTGCGAACATGGTGGCCGACCCGTCACTTGGTTCCCGTCGCTTGGCTCTGAAGTGCAGGCCGAGCATATGGCAGAATTCTACGGATAGGGCAGCGTGCAAGGGCGTAAGCTCCCCGATCAATGGGGTCGGCCCAACACGCTAGTCGCAGGGTTCGGGTAGAACCAGCAGCCTGCGTGCCCTTCACTTGTTTCAGGGCATGCAGGCTGCTCAAGGACGAAAGGACGAGAGGTTAGGCAAGATGGGATTCTCTGGATACTTGGGACTGCTGATCGTGATCGCTTGGCTGTTGGGGGACTTCGACTGCTAAGCGCTTGACACGAGTGAGCCAGTCTGCTACAATACACGCACACGGGTGACAAGCTCCCCACTCAACGGGGCCGACCCAAACACACCTACCTTGAAAGGGTAAACACAATGCGACACGATGAAACACGCGACAACGTCACCGACATCGAGGCCACGATCATCGAGGCCGACAACCGAGCCATCCTCCACCAAGGACTTGGGGGAATCGAGGGGTCGGACAAGACTGGGCGTGAAACGTGGGATGAACGGAGCCAGCGAATGGCCGAGGAGGCCGAGGACGTGCCTGACGGCGAATCGTTCCCCGGCGACCAGTGCGTTGATGGTGGCGTACCGTTCCACCGGCCCGCCGGATGGTTGGCCGAGTACGTGGACGAGGATTTCGACGGCCCCGAGGACGACGACGATTCCGAGGACGACGGCCAGCCCTCCGAGTATGAGGAGTGGCAGGACTACATGGGCGGGGACGAGTACTACGATCACAGTGAATCCGTGTGGGGTGAGGGCTACTAGTATGAGCAAGTGGAAGGTGTTCGATGCGAACACGGGTGAGGTCGAGGTCGAGACATACCTCAAGTGGGCCGCAGTGTTCATCGCATGGGTGGACGGCCTCGACTACACCAAGGCGTGAGGGCAGGAAGGCGGTTCGGGTAGAACCAGCGGCCTGTATCGCCTTCGCCCGTCTCAGGCGATGCAGGCCGCTCACAGAGGGCAATGGGCCGAGTGAGGAAGATAGGTAAGATGGAGACTCTGATGCGATTCGACGATGAGCGAGACAATGTGGTGGAACTGGACCGGATGCTGATGCACGGTGATCTACTGAGGAAGGAACAACGTGATGAGCCAGCGGAACCCGAAGATGCCGAGAGAGCGGGGATCAGGATACTGTGTTCCCGTCTGACCAAGGAGGAACTGATCGAGTTGGTCGCTGACCTGACAGTTTCTGAGCGAGAGAAACGGGAAGAACTGGATGCTCTCAACGGGATTATCCGTTGACAAAGGCGGCGAGTGTGCTACAATACACGGGTGACAAGCTCCCCAAGTTCCGGGGCCGACCCAACCAAGTGAGTTAGAGAGAGACCATGCAACACAAACCAAAGACAGGCGACCTGTTTGACCGAGGGGCCGAGTTCGACTTCGCAATCGTGCCGTTGAAGGCTCATCGCAAACTACAGTACATCACTATTCTGCACGGCCAGCTAGGGCTTGCGGATGGTGGCAAGGTGGGAATGGCAATTGACTACTCCAACCTGACACACGGCGGCGTAGGCTACAACGGTGAACTGAACAAGCGAGTCAAGATCTGGAAAGTGAGAGGTACGTAGGATGGAGATGCTGATCTGTGTGGCGATTGCTGCGATCATTTACGAGGGACTGTTAGGGAATCTGTGATGAAGACGACGCTGAAGACGCTGAGACGTATTGACCGAGACACTTGGGCGACCATGACGTTTATCACGTTCTGGACCCTGATCATTGTGGGAACGAGGTAGAGACATGACCAACAACAATCACACCAGCCCGCACAACTGTGCTTGTGGCCGACTGACCTGTGCGTCCTTTGTGGCGGGCAACCAGTGCTTCCGCTGTGAGCAGGTTGACAACCAGCGGGCTGGTATAACTTTCCCCCACTGGCTGGATGAGTGGAAGGCGTGGTTCGCGGGCAACCGTGAACGACAGAAAGCTCACGAAGCTGGGCCGGACTACCGTCCAGCGGGCCGGTTCAACGTATGGGAGTAGGTGAATTATGAGACTTGACCATCTAGACGTGGCCGACACTCAGGGCGGTCTTGGCGGGTTTGACATGGAAGACATTCCCGAGAAGGGAGTGATCAATGTGGACGTGTTCAACGCTAACGGTCACGGGGTGTTCAGTATCTCGGTGTCCACTGACGGGGTGGCCTATCAAGTTCTGCCACGGGGCGAGGACGCTGGTATGTATACCATCCTAACCGACGAGGTGTGAGCAGGGGAGGGGATCAGGTAAAACGAGCGGCCTGCATCGCCTTCGCCCGTCTCAGGCGATGCAGGCCGCTCACGAAGGACAGCAGGCCGAGAAGACACGATAGGATAAGGGCAAGCATGGACGTTATCACGATTGGACTGGCGACGGCGTTGGTTTGGTTGGCAATTTCACACTAGAAGGACACACTATGTTGACGCGGAAGGTATTCGAGGAACAGGCAGCGATCATCAAGAAGCATCTCCCCAAGGTGGGGCGTGAGTTCTCTCACGAGATGGCGAGTGATCTAGCGGATTACTTTGAACGAGAGAATCCCCGGTTTGACCGGGAACGGTTCCTTGAGGCGTGTGGGCTTTAGGGGTTGACAAACGACGGTGAGTGTGCTAGAATATACACTCACAAGAACGAGGAAAGAGGCAAGGCATGAGAGAAATTGAAGTGAGCATCCCCTGTCGGACAACGGCTAGCTTTCGCAAGCCAGCACAGAAGCAGGTGAAGGACACCCCGGAGAATCGTGAGTCGCGTATCCGGTTGTACCAGTGGCGAGCCGAGAACGGGCTTGATATCTTTACAGGGAAACCCCATGACAATAGTTGAACAAAAGAGCGTCTACCGCTCAGCCGCGTACCCCTGTGTGAAGGCGGCGATGTGGACGGAACACGGACAGTGGAATATCAGTTACATCAGGAACGGCGAGATCCTCGGCAAGTGGCATCGTGGGAACGAGACCTACATCCGCCGGGTTTGGAATAGCAAGTACCCCGCCGTGCCGGTTCCGATCAACTACTGTCAATGCGAGGCTTGCACCGCTTGACAAACAGCCGCGTGTCTGCTAGAATACACGCACAACACTGGGAGTAGGGCCGGGAAACTGGCAGCCGCTCCACCTTACAACTCCCCCCGGCAGCCAACTCAAGAGTAGGTGCTAGCCGACCACTGCCGGGGGGAGATTGATACAAGCTCTTTTACAATTGAAACAAGTGAAGCCCTTGTAGCTCGGTGGCATGAGCATGGCGGGTTTTCCCTAATAGCGACTGTACAATCGCTGGGGGAATTCTGACAGCCTTAGATCGTGGCGGGCCGGTGTTTGTACGAATACCGGTGAGTGTGTACACACTCTTTCACCCCGTAAACGTCCCGGTGGCGTTTGGTTCGAATCCCTCCGGGGGCAGCACTTTTATGTAGCTGGCATATGCCAGTGAACAACGAGGCGTCAGAGCGGCACAGCCGTAAATCTAGCCACGCCTACAAACCCCGAGAAGGGGTGGAGATAAATAGGGCTAGTACCTTACATGCGGGTCGAGGTGGTGTTGGTTGTCTCCGTTCTAGAGCGGACAGTACGCCAACGTAATGCAGACCACACACCCCCGCAGATCCGGGGACGTAACTCAACAGGCTAGAGTGTCGGATTGTCTATCCGGTGGTTGCGGGTTCGAATCCCGCCGTCCTCGCGTTATATAGCCGCTGCCCCCCGCCTTGTTTTATATTTATATAACTCATCTGGGCCGGGGGTGGCGGTTGTTTTATATACCCGGTTCGGGTGAAACGCGACGGCGCTGTGTCGCGCGACAACTGCGCCGCTCGGTGGCAAAGGGTCAGGGTCAGGCGAATGCGTGATTTCTTGGAAATAGTATCAAGATTGGGGTTGACTTTGGTCGATAATATACTATAATGGAGGAGTAAGGCAATGAAAGGGAGAACCATGAAACGCAAGATGAAGAAGATGGACCGGGGCATGATCGAGTTCGGTGCTGATTGCATCACGATCACGATTGAGGACGAGCCTTGGAAGGTTGGACGGATTCACCGGGCTAACAAAGCGGGAGCGGGCAAACACGCCGACAGGCGAACCAAACGCAACCGCACGCGAGCAGCAGCGAACCGTACCGCCATCAGGGAATCTATGTAAATGATAATTGACCTCTTGACTTGGACGAACTTTCTTGGTATAATTGTGGCCATGGGGTTCATTTCAGTAGTGGCAGACAAACTCGGTTGGTTTGAATAGGGAGATGACGATGGATACGTTTGACGAACTTTCGGAATGGCTGGACGAAAGCGCAAGGAGGAATGGCGAGATGCGTGACAAGGCGATGCGGATTACTGAAGGCAAGGGATTCCATCTGGATCTGCCCAACGGCGTTACCGTTTCGGTTCAGTTTGGGCCGATGAACTACTGCGACCAAGACGTGAGGAATGCGGGATTCGATGCTCCCGCCAAGGCAGCAGCGAATGGGGAGCAATGGGGTTCCAACCTCGCTGAGTGTGCTGCCTACCTTACTGGTAGCAACCTGTCTTGGGTTGCCGTGCCGGGATTCACCGGGCCTATCGGTGACGAGGACGTGGAAACTTTCTACGATGACGTGTGCGGATACATGACCGTGCAGGAAGTGCTGGACTTCATCATTCTGGCATCGCAACTGGTCAACCCGGAAGCTAACGAGAAGAGCCTTGGCAACCGGATGCTGTCTAGTCTCAAAGATGAGCGTGAGGTGATGGAAGATCCCGTGCCTAGCGATCAGTACCCGTGGCCACTCCCCGGACAGAAGGAGCTTGACTTTGATGACGCTTGATGACGTTTTCAGGATTGCGTTGAAACACTTTCCGCTGTGCCACGTTGGCGAGGATGCCGAGGGTGAGGTGGTGATCTTCACCGGCATGATGGTTGATGATAACCAAGAACTTAGGGAGATGACGAATGAAGACATTGCGTAAGGGCGACGAGTTCAAGCGGGTGAAGGATTCCACTAAGGCCCAGTGGGATGGTATAAAGAAACTGGTCGCTGATGGCTGGACGTTCTGCGACAAAACGACGTGGCGCCAACTGCGAGACAAGGGTAAATAGTGAGTGTCGCCGGAATTGTATTTATAGCCCTCGTCGCGCTGATTTCACTTGACGCTCTATGGTTCGACCCGTGGTGGGACGACTAGAGTTCAGGTGAAACGGCGCGGCGGGGGTGTCTTTCCACATCCCTGCCGCTCAGCGAAGAGGAGAGAGAAAACTTTGGGGAAATGTGAGATTTAGTGGAGAGCGGCCTTGACATATGCCGATAATATACTATAATGGGGGAAACACTGGCAAACGAAAGGGAGAACGAGATGCACGGCGAACTGGTTTACGAGATTGATGGCATTCAGGTTGTCTACTGCCCACAGCACGGTGGCGTGTTTGAGGTGTGGCAACCCGAGGGGGATGGCCCGGATGGTGTCTATTACGAATGCGTGGCGGATGTCGAGGAAGAGGACTACGCCATTGCAATCGCTGACGAGATCTGGGAAAATCAAAGCGAAGGCTGTTATTAGGGCTTGACAACCACAACACCTGTGGTATAATTGGGTATCGAAACGGCAAACAGAAAGGCGACGAGATGACGATTCCGAGAGTGACGCGAGAATGTACGATTGCTGTGATGGAGAAATCCACGCAACAGGACTTCGGCCACTTCGCGTTGGAGATTACTGAGGAGTTGCTCCGAGAGCAACCCGATCTGCTGGCGGCTATCAGCTTCCTGCTGACCAACTTCCTCACTACTGGTATGGAAAGCGAGGAAGCGGAAGCGGCACAAACCGCAGCGGGTATGGCTGTGGTCGGTGTGGTGTACAGGATGATAAAGTCGCAGATGGCTGCGGCTGAGATGGAAAGTTTGTTTAGTGAAGAGGAGACGGTTGAATGAGTTACTCATATGTTGGAATCGGTGCGAGCGTGAAGTTTGATTATCACGACAAGGCCCGGAGTGGTCGCATTGAAAGAATCGGGAATGGTCCCAACGGCGTCTATGTCATCATCGAACAGAACGATGGTGTATTCAAGACGTTCTCACAACGGAAGATCCAGAACTTGCAAAGGGCATAAACATGAAGACAACAACCACGACATTCGAGTTGGAAAAGGAAACCAAGAACACGGTGCGATATAGCGAAACGCCGGATGAGGGAGTGGCCCCAGTGGTCAATACCATCTACATCCAAAAGCACGTTCTCGGAAAGACTGCTCCACAGAACATCAAGATCACAGTGGAGGAATCTAAGTAACGCGGGGTAGCTCCCCGTTTAGGGTGGTGGCGGAATAACCGGAGCCAGTTGGAGACGGTAACGCACACCAAGCACAGAGTAGGCCCGACTGGGTGAGGCTGTGCGAAGTGGTTCGGAAGTAGGGAAGCGGGTCAAACCCGTTGCCATATCCAACCCCGAAAAGATGCGGGTAATATTGTAAGTCCCGCCCACCCATATTACATACAGCGGCTTGGAGTTTCGCCCTTTCCTCAGTCGCTGGCCCCCGTTCCGGTTCGCCGGTGCGGGGGTTTTTTATTGGCGGGGATCGGGTGAAACGCTGCGGCGGGTTGTCGCTGCACAACAACGCCGCTCGGCGTCAAGGGGTAAATGGGGGTTAGGATGGATTTTGTTAGGAATATATATCGGGGATTTTGGTATTTTATGTGGAGCGAGGGGTTGACAATAGCCGATAATACTCTATAATGGGGGAGTAACAAACACAACACAAGGGCAACACAATGGCACAATCACTCTATCCGCTGGAAACCGTCAACTACTCCCGAGCCAATGCCAAGACGCACGCAATGTCGGAAGTTCCCGAGTTGGCGGCGTACCTTGAAGGTGGGCGGAAGATTTATAGCCTTGACCTGTTGTCGGGACACTCGTGCCCGTTTGCTAACGAGTGCCTGTCGAAAGCCGTGACGGTTGATTACAGCGGCAAGCGGAAGGTTGTCGACGGGCCTAATACCAAGTTCCGTTGTTTCTCGGCATCGCAGGAAGCTCAGTACACCAACGTGTACAATTCCCGATCCCACAACTTCCGGCAGTTGAGTGAGCATCCCGGCAACGATTGGCATATGTCCGATATGCTCAGGGATTCAATGCCCGAGAATCTCGGCATCTGTCGGATTCACGTTGCGGGTGATTTCTTCAACGCGAGCTATTTCAAGGCGTGGATGTTCATTGCCGAAACGCACCCCGACAGGCTGTTCTACGCCTACACCAAAAGCCTAAAATACTGGGTTGACAATCGGGATAATATCCCAGAGAATATGGTATTGACAGCATCCTACGGTGGACGTGACGATCACTTGATTGCCACGGAAGGTTTGCGGTCTGCCACGGTTGTGTTCTCGGAAGCGGAAGCGGATCGGCTTGGAGCGGAAATTGACCACGACGATTCCCACGCTGCCCGGCCTAGCTTGCGGGACCAGAGTTTCGCTCTGCTGCTGCACGGGACGCAACCAAAGGGAACGGAAGCGGCGACGGCGTTGCGAGAGTTGAAGGGTAAAGGTTCTTATTCTAGAAAGGTGACGAAATGATTAGCGACGCGGTGACGGTTGTTGTTGGTTGTATCAAGTGTGCGGAACCCCAGCATATTACAGTTGGGAATGCGGATCTTGATTCGTGGCAGAACGGGGCGTTGATTCAGGACGCTATGCCCTACCTGTCGGCGGATGAGCGGGAGATCCTCATCAGCGGGATCTGTGGGGAATGTTTCGACAACATGTTTGCGGGTGAAGAATGATCGACTATAGTAAGCGAGTTTATGTCTACTGGAATCTCCACCGGAAGCTGTGGAGTGTGAGACAGTCCGGGCTTATCGTGGACCACGCCCACCTGCTATCGTTGCGGGATTGTAAGTTCCTCGTCGGCAAGGCTGGACAGGCGAGGGTTCGACGTGAGGGAAAGAAGAACGTCCACGCTGGCGTGAGCGGTTACCTGTTGACGGACCCGTGTAGCGTTGACCGGATGGTGTGGAATGGGTTCTACGATAAACAGGTGTGGGTGATGTATAACCCTTATAAGCACGACACGTTTGTAGAGCGGACTGGTGTATGTGATGATCAGCATCCGATCCCAGTATATAGAGCAGACTACGTTGCTATGTATAAGGACAATGATCGGAACGCCCCGACAGTGATGGCCCTAGAACCGGAAGGTGAGCCATGTGCCACCTTCGGGTGAAACGGGGCGGCGATGTAGGCTCACCCAACCCACGCCGCTGGCGCGCGACTAGGATGGCCGATCTGGAGGTTCATTATTTTTTGAGAATTCTGGCAAATCGGGGCTAAAGTCTCTTGACATATTGTGCCGATAAACTATAATGGAGACAGTTGAGAGGTTGATGAGTGTTTCATCAACAACGAGTTTTGAACGCAGACGGAGATGAGAAACATGGAGACACGCAAGAGAGCAGAAGCGATTTCGGCAACGGCATTCGTTGAGGCGTATGTCAAGGTTCACCAGAGCGGCGGCACGATTGCCGACGTGGCTGATGAGCTTGGTCGATCTGTTGAGCAGACCCGGAGCAAGAAGAATGCTCTGACTCCCGCACTGGCGGATCGCGGGATCAAGTTGCCGAAGTTGGTTCGGCAGGGTCGGAGCGGTTCGTCTTACGACGAGGCTGCTGCCTTGGCTGGCGATTACCTCGCGAGCCTGATGGCCGACAGTGACGAGGCCGAGTTGGAAATCGCTTCGGAGTAGTCATCCGTCGCGGGAGGGAGCGGGGTCACCCTGCGGGGTGGCCCTGCTTTTCTCTTGACTTTCTTGGCTACTTATGTTACTATGTGCAAGTACAGAAACTAGACTTTTGGAGTGATGAGATGAACGAAAGAATTGAAGCGTATGACGGAGCGAATCAGGAAGGCCAGTGGGTCTACGACCAGCAAGGCGTTGCCTCTGATCAGGGGTTCGGCCATGTGTCAAAGGACTGGTATCCCAAGACGATCAGCTACGATCAGGGAATGGAATTGTTGGAGGCCGAGCAAGGCCATCGTCAGGACTACCTTGTTCCAGTTTCCGAGTTGGAATTCGGGATCGAGGACGTTGATGGTAAACCCCGGTTTGTCGTCTCTGTTGACGATCAGGACTTTGTTCCTAACAACCATGCACTCTCACAAATGACAGCAAAGTTGTGCGAGGGCAAGGGCACGGGTTTCACTCGCTGGTTGACCGAGGATCAGGTCAACGCCAAAGAGGAGACTCGTTACAAGCGTGACTATCAGGACGCTGAGACGATTCAGGCGATTATCGAAAACGGGTTCCGTCGAATCCGCGAGGACAAGCCTGATACCAAGTACAAGGTTCGCACCTACGACGATGGCACGATGCGTGCTTTCCTCAGTGAGAAATACGCCGAGGTTGACAATCGTTGGTACTTGGAGCAGATCGAGGATATTATCCCGAATGGTCGTCTTAGCCACTGGCGTGGCAATGCCGATACTATTTACGGCAACGTCCTGATTCCCGATACCATCCGCGAGGAAGAGGATTCCGATTACGGCGGCATGGTGAGCATTGGAAACTGTGAGATCGGCAAACGCAACGTGTTGTCGATGCCCAGTCTGTTCCGTGCAATCTGCATGAACGGATGCATCTGGGGACAAACTAAGGGTAGTGAGATTCGTGTTCGCCACATCGGTGACATCGACCTCGATCAGCTTTCCAAGAAGATTCGCAATAACATCGAGGTGCAGATTCCCCTGCTCCCCGCTGGTATTGAGAGACTGCTGGGTGTTCGCCTGAAGGAGAACGAAGGCAACACGATGAAGTCGGTTATCGCTGCGGTTTCCGACATCGAGAAGTTGCAGAAGCGTGACGCGACTGCTGTTCTCGAAGCATGGGTTATGTTCGAGTCGAAGACTCCCGGCGAGAATCGTAACCTGTTCGGGGTTGTCAACAGCGTGACTCGCGCTGGTCAGTTCCTTGGAAATGACAACTGGGTGAAGTTCGATCAGCTTGGCGGCAAGTTGGTCAACTACAACGACAACCAGTGGGATCGTGTTTGTAACCGCGCTGCGGAATACGAGGACGATGACTTTGCCCGAATCTTTTCCAGCAAGGCGGTGTTGGCCGCTTAGAAAGGCGGCTAGCATGGAGAGATTCATAAGCGCTCTCATGCTATTCGCTTGCATAGCTGCCGCATGGGTGGGACTTAGCGAAGGCATGAAGGGTAAATAGTCGACTCAGACCCGTTCCGGTTCGCCGGGGCGGGTCTGTTTTTTTGATAATAGGACTTGACAAGTTCGGGTGAAACGGGCCGGTACTGGTGGCGCACGGCAACCAGACCGCTCGCGGGAGGGGTATGAGAACAAGGCTGAGACCGAGTGATTTGGTTGTGGGTTAAATCATTCTACGAAAAAACCCCATGCCAATCAGAGGTCAACTGGCACAGGGGTATAGTGTATACAGATAAGGTAGGACAAGGTGGCCGGGCTGATTACCCTCCACCGTGACCGAGTATATTTACCTGCATAACCGACGCAACGAGAAGATAGAATATCTAGTCCAGCGTGGGCGTTGGTAGATACGGTATGTACTATGACTCCAGTGGTTACACCTACAATGACAGAAGGGCGGTGCTATATTATGCAGGAGCAGATCTGTGCTATTAAGTACCCCATAGGTACTCTTCTTCAGTACACACGGAACATCTACATAGTAAATATGGATCCCGCCTTTAGACAAGGTGTTAATACAGGTATTACAATCCTTGTGAAGATAAGTAGGTGGATCGATTTGTACCCATTCCCCAGCGTATGTTAGAGAAGGAGAGAATAATACAGCAAGACCAAGTAAGAGTGACTTGAACATAGCAACTGCCTCCGGTGTGATATGAGATGTGAAATTGGGGTGTGAGAACGCTGGCCTCCGTACTTTATCTTACGCCCAGATCAGTCAGGAGACAAGTAAACCCCGCCCCTTTCTTTCTTTCTAACAAATATACTGTGCCGGTTGTAACGATTAGGTAGTATGAGTGTCGTGATGACCCATGTCTCGCATCTTCCGCCGCCATCCCCTTAGCTTAATCAAGAATTTTGGTTTGTCAATACCTAAAACCTGAATTTTTTTAAAGTTTCTGGAACGAATTGCGCCAAAAAGCTCTTGACAAGACCGCAAAATGCCGATATAATGTATGGAAAGGCGTGTTCATCTTTGACCAAAACCCATATAGGGCATAAATCCCACAGAATACAGCAATAAAGCCTCTTTTTGGGCCTGTATTATACTTATTGTGTGGGAACGAGGTTCAAATCATGAAAAAGTTGCCACTACATAAGCTGTTTCTTGTGTATACCTCTATTGGTATTATACTACTATAAATACGAGAGTTAAGTATTTCTCTGGTAGTATATAAATACGTTAACAGGAGGTTATTTACCATGACTACAAAGAGAAAAGAGGAGTTGCACAAGGGAGAAAAGGTAGAGAAAAAGACAGAAAAACTAGAAACAGGAGAAAACTCAGTAATTTCTGATGAATTAATAAGGTGGATGACGGAACCCACTAATCCTAACATGATTCCTAGAGCAGATAACGGATAAAACAATGCCAGTAGAACCTACGCCAGATAATCCCCACGGTTGGGGTTACACTGACACGAGAAAAAAGTTGCCTCATTACCAACTTAGTCCTAGAATTCAGATCGTCGTTGGCGATGTTATTAAGATAAGCCAAGGCACATACTGGAACAATGAAGAGGGTGGTAAGGTAAGTATTGATAAAATGCGTGGTGAATGGACAGTCAAGGGGATATACGAAGGCGATGATGGGAATATTGAATTAGACGTAACTGAACACGGCAGGGCAATGCTTACCCGTAGTTCTACTATCAGGGTTACTGGAGGAGAAACCCCAAGCCCTACTGTAAGTTCTCTAACGAGAAGACCATACAAGATTAAGTTGGCGAGACCTAGATTCAAAAGAAAGAGGAGGCAAAAGCCTGTAGTCAAGAAGGTTGAAAAGGTAGAGGAAATTGACTGGGACGCTATTAAGGATATTGTAGGAGATATTGAAGATGAGGCTTAAGGACGTACAAGAATTTGGTAAGAAATTCAACGTGGTAGTTGAGAAGCAAGACTACCGGGATGGTGATGACAGGTATGCCTATAGTCTATATAGCAACAACTTGTTTATTGAAGCCCCGGCTAGGGACTTGAACGAATGTATGCAAATCATTGTGGAGGAATTCTCTAATGGCCAAGGCTAAAGATAGTTACGTTAAAGTTGAGAAGCATTACAAGCACGATAAGCCCTACTACCATATCAAGTTGTTCGCTAAGAATCCAGACGAAGGACGTTTGGGTATACATAAGCACTTTCCCCTTCGTTATGAAACATTCAACAAGATGACTGCCGATACTTATGCTTACAAGGTTGGCAAGTGTCTGGATATTCCAGTGGTACTATGAGCGTAGACTATTATCGTATGGACCCGGCTTTTGAAGGTGGCTATCCTGAATGTGGTACTGCTGGATATGATGGCAAAGGCTGGTATTATTTTCATGGTGGTCAATTGTGGGGACCATACGATAGTAAAGAGGAGGCTGAACAGAGAGAACAAACCTCGTCAGGCTAATTCAAGTATGTAAGTTAACTTTATAGGCGCGAAATATCGTCTAGGCTAACGTACCCATTTGTGTTTCTTCTTTAGTCTGGCGGGGTTTTCTCTTGACAACGACATAAAATATGGTATAATGGCATGGAATTAAACAAGGAGAAGATCATGGCTGAATACACAAACAAAAAGATGATCGAGTTGGCTGAAGAGGTTGCGGCAACAATGGATCAGGAGCAGCTAATGGAACTGGCATGTGATTGTATCCGTGAAGGATATGAAGTCAACGAAGAAGTATTTCACGAAGACTGGCATACATACTTTGGTCTTGATGAAGAAGATAGTAGCCACCCTGATCTTAGACTGTTTAGGCATGAAGGTGGATACGAAGAATAATGGGTAACTCTGTGGAGATTATCTGCATGAAATGTACTGCTAAGTATATTCAAGAAATTGATCCAGAGGGGCATACCTATCACATAAATATGTATATGTGTGGGTACTGTACCTCCAGAGAAATTTATGTGCGGGAGATTGAAGATGAGTAAGAAAGATAAGCCTAAAATCTATTATAGGCAAGGCACAGACGTTTTTTTAGAAGGTACAAGCCAACCGAAGTTTATTTGTAGTTGTCAGAACATCGAGATGGCAGACTTTATTGTTAAGCGTTTGATGGGAGATTGAAGATGAGTAACTTAACAAGTGAACAGGTTGATGCTATTACTTACGCCTATCTGGATGTATGTGCAACCGACAAAGTTATCAACTGCGATTCGCTCATTTGTAATAATTGGAATGATATTGAAATCGCAGAAATAGGCGAAGCTGTTGTTCAAACTAAGGTTGACCTAGAGAAAGCGTTTCCGTTTCTACTTGAGGAGGCTGGAGATGAGTAAGTTATATACAATCACTAGACGAAGAACTGGTACTCAGGTTGCGGTTAACCAATATACTGCCAATAGTGAGGAAGAGGCTATTAAATTGGCACAGCAAGAACAAAATGAAGGAGGTGACCAAGGGCATATTGAGTGGTATGACCTTGATGATGATATGGAGTATGAAATCGTTACCGAAGATGATATAATTGAGGTTGAAGATGAATAGTAGTTACGGTGAATACAAAAAAGTTGGTGATGTTATTAGTGATTTAAACGTGATGATTCAAGAAGCTCCTATCCCCAATAAACAAAGATGCCAACTAGCTGAAATTGTTTCTGACCTCAAGCATATTGACTCTGATGAGTATTGGGGCGTCAAAGATATTGACTACTAAGGAGATTGAAGATGAGTGATAGTGCTTATGGAACAAAAGTTATGCTAGGGTCTATTGACAAACTAATCTGTGATGCTCTGCAAGAAATTGCACCTGATGAAAGTACCACAGTAGAAGCATACGAAAAGGCTACTACACCTACAAGGAAAGCTGTTGTGGCTCTTAAGGATGCTCTATCTTTCGTCAAGCAGATTGAAGAAAAGTATGCCCATGTTGAATGTCCACAAGTAGGATTACCAGATGAGGATTACAACGAAATGCTTGGTTCTGATGACAACCTTCCTTGGTAATAGAATTGGTAATATTTATGAGAAATAAAGAGACTAGAATTGAACGACGCAAAAGGATGCGTGAGGAACGTAAATTGAAAGGTGAGAACATGAATAATAAGTGGTACGAGATTCCTTGTAGCTGGGAAGTTTATGGAACTGTTGAGGTTGCGGCTACCAGTCTTGATGAGGCAATTGAAAAGGTGGAAGATAATGACTTTCCTTTGCCCAGCAAAAGTAGTTATGTTGATGGTAGTTTTCAGGTTGACCGTCCAATTGCGGAGGATCTTAACTCATGATGCACAACAACGAAGACTGGAAGCATGACGCCAAGAAATTAGCCGAAGAGTTAATTGAATTAGCTGGAGAGCTAATCAAACAGACCAATAAGCCTTGGCAAGATCGTCATAGTAAGATTCAAGATGAGCTTGCTGATGTAACATGGAGATTAGATAAATTGCTAGAATGGTACGACAAAAAAGCTATAGTGAAACGAATGGCACATAAATGGGGAGATAAAGATGGATCAGGAAGTTAAGGATTTTCTTACTAAGATGGACAAGCTAGATAGCTACTGGCAAAAGATCGAGTGGTTTAATCTTAAATACGATAACCCCGAACTTCATAGCAAGGCTTTGGATTACATGATAAACAAGGATAAGCAAAATGAATGAGTGGGTATTAATCATAGGTGGTGTAGCAGGACTTTGGACATTTGCCTTTTTGGCAGATTATTTTGGATGGCTTGAGGAGAGAGATTAAACATGATGCTACTTAACGGCAACACGCTAGAGAACTTTAAGGCATATAGTCACGACGGAATCTATAATATCGTATTTGACCATATGAAAAGGCCATATAATTTTCTTGATACGCAAACGCTTCAGGAGCTAGAGGTTCTTATTGGTGTAGCAGAGAAGGGAAATTATAAGGGGATCATATTCAGCAGTAATAAGTCAACATTTATAGTCGGGGCGAATATTAAAATATTTGTCACAGCACATGATGCAGATGACGAAACAATAGATGGCTTCTTAACAGAGGGGCAGGATGTACTCAATAGAATTGAAGACTTACCTATACCTACCTGCTCGATTATGAAGGGGACGACGATGGGGGGTGGGCTGGAATTAGCTCTAGCCTGTACTAGTAGGATTTTAGTTAAAGACCCTGTTCCAAAAGATCCAGAATATACTACGCTACAACTTACTAAGCTGGCATTGCCAGAAGTCAAACTAGGTATCCTTCCATCGTGGGGAGGAACCACCAGACTTCCTCGTATTATTAGTCCAACCAAGGCTATCGAGCTTATCTGCACCGGAAGAAATGTAAAGCAGAAAGAGTCTTTGAAAATTGGTCTGGTCGATGGTATAGTAGAGTATAGTCAAGCGTTTAAGGAAGCCCGTAGAATTATCGACGAACTGAGCGATAGTGATATGATGACATGGGCTGCTATTAGAAACAAGAAACGTGGCCCAACTAATCTTGGCAAGATGAGGGCTAGTATTACTTACCCTATCGTCGAGTATACAATTCGTAGAAAACAGAAGAAGATGTTTGGTGACCCTAATAGGTATCCATCCCCCTACAAAGCTCTAGAGGTACTGAAGGAAACTAGGACCATGAACAGGGATGAATCTTTAGAACTAGAACGCAAGGCTTTTATCCCACTGGTCAGAAGTGATGAATGCAGAGAACTGGTGCAAAAGTTTCTAAATGGAGAAAGAGGTTGAAATTACCATACGTCAAATCTGCAACTATAGAAAGCATCATTCAGGAGGTGTATGCCAAGAATGAAACATTCGGCTTAGAGGAATTCGTATCCTCAATGGAATCCGATAACATAGAACTGGGTCATGTTTTATACTCATTTATTGAAGCTATTGCGGAGTACATGGGCGAAGATGATATTGAACGAGTGGAGGAATGTATAGCAATAGCCAAAATATCATGTAATCTCATGTATAAGTCTCTAGAGAAACAGGTTGAAATAGACGAGATGAATTATGAGCAGTCAGACACTTAGGGAATGTTGGTACAGATACATTAGACTGAGTGAAGAAGAAAAGAAAGACCTAAGAAGAAAACTAGACTTAATAACGGCAGAAGAATTAGGAATAGATATTCCTTCAAGCGATGGGGTAGATGGTTAGAAAAGATGTGGTTATAGTCCATCTGATGTATCAGAGGCAGGTGAGTGGAATCACCTCTTTTCTTAGTGTTCCACTTGAGCTAAGGAAAAACTGGATCACTTCTCGCATGGTTGTTGGGATGGCTAGGATGGTGGAGGAGTTCAGGGATCTTAGAGGCTGGGAATTAGTGTGCTATTATTACGACAACGCTACGGAGTGAACAATGCACAAAATTATACTTGACAAGTTAGACTATGGAGACATCAAGCAGGTTCAGTTATCGTTTTACGATCTGCCAAATACAGATCATGCTGACGGTGAATTCAGGCTTAGACGTTATTCTATTATTGACCACCTTAATGTGCCTGTAGGAGAATCGACATTTACGCAATCGTCTGATTATAATAAGTATCAGGGTGATGTGCTAAGAAAGTTTGAACCGATTGAAGATTCAGTATTAAATAGTCAATGCTTCGAAAAAATGCTAAGTCTATTTCGCCGTGCTGGTGAAATAGATTTGGAAGACATAGAAGTCCATCAGATGAGAGTGACTGTCCCAGAAGGTATGCAGTTTGCTGAATTATCTCCAGAAGGACCGCACCAAGACGGTTTCGATGCCGTGGGTATATTCTCCATAAACAGATCAAATGTGTGTGGGGGAGAGTTGCTAGTATTTGATGATAAAGATTCACACCCATTTTGGACTATACTCCTTAAGCCGGGAGATGTTGTTGTATTCAATGACAGAGAAGTGTGGCATGATGGAAATCGTATTACAAAAGATGTTGAAGGTATTGAACTTAATTACATGGATGTATTCGTATTCACAGCTAGGAGAGATTAGTTATGGCTGATTTCTGTAAGGAGTGTAGCGAGAAGTTTTTTGGAGAGGATTTTCGTGACCTAGCCTACATAGTTTCAGAAGAACAATACTTAAGAGGCGATGCCGCTAAGGTTTTATGTGAGGGATGTGGCCCTATTGTTGTAGACCACACAGGTAAGAAAGTGAGGGAGTTAAATAATGGGTAAATCTTTTGCTGAAACTGCTATGGAGTTAAGCGGCAAAACCGCAGAGGAGTCTACGAGCATAGGAAAAGTAGATACGGCAGATGACCAAATAGAGGAACTGTTTGACGATAAATATCAAACCAAGAATAGTCCAGCACACAAAGCTGTATGGAGCGGGGAGTTCCCAACCAGAGAATTTTTTGAGTTTGACTTCCATAGACCTAATTCGGCTATGCTGGACAACTGTTTTGAAATTGTCAAACACTTTAAAGAACTAGATAAACTGTACGACGGAAGAAAACTAAGCGAGGAACTTATCACCGCCTTGTCTAAGGCCGGATACTACGGACTGCTAGTACCACTCCCAGATAAATCGTCAGTATCCTTCTCGGAGTTTTCTTCATTCCTAACAAAGATGGCCACTATTGAACCAAGCGTGGCAGGAATGTGTTCCATTCATGGATGTATAGGTTCCGTTGATCCTGTTAGAACATTTGGAAATGACTATCAAAAGAAAAAGTATTTACCGGGACTGGCTGATGGAACTTTTCTATCTGCCTTTGCTCTAACCGAACCTTGTGCCGGATCGGACTTGACAGCACTGAAAACATATGCTATAATGGACAGAGACGACTACGTTCTAAACGGCACTAAGTTGTTTATCACAAACGTGCATTATGGTGGTCTTGTTTCTGTAGTATGTAAAATAGATAATAAGCCTCAAGTCCTTCTTGTAGAAATTCCCGAGACGGATACTGACACATTTAAGATAGGACACTATGATATACATGCGCTTACTAGGCTTAACAACAACTCACTTACATTTACAAATCATAGAGTACCAAAAGAAAATCTTATCCAGTTAGACAGAGGTGATGGTCTGACTGTAGCATATCACGGATTGAACTTAGGAAGAATATCTTTATGTGCTAACGCATCTGGTTGCATGAAGACCATGCTGGACTCGATGCTTCCTTGGTCATCCTATAGGTCAACATATGGACAGTCAATCAAAAACAGAGAGTTGGTTCAGGAACGAATTGCTAGACTTGCAGGATACATTCTTTCATCTGATGCTCTTGTAGCTTGGTGTTCAGGATTGATTGACAAGGGATACAGAGGAGAGCTAGAGTGTATAATAGCGAAGACATTTGGATCAGAGTGTCAGAAAGAAGCTGCAATTGATTTGTGCATGAAAACTCACGGCGGAAGGTCATTTTTATCGGGGCATATTGTTGGCGATAATATCCACGACATACTTGCTCCTCTCATTTATGAGGGCGAAGGCGATATGTTGAACATGGCTTTCTTTAAGGGGTTGGTTAAAGAGCATGGTCAGACCTTCTTTGAGCCTGTTGGAAAGCTGATGGCTAATCTGGGCAAGAGAAGCCCAAGCATCCTTGATGTAATTAACAATGTTGAAACTTTCATGCCTTATGTGAAATGGATGGCTAAAGAGAAACTTATTCCGAAGGGTGGCATAAGACCTATAGGTTTTAATGCTGACTTAGTAAGCCATGCAAACTTCGCCATTAAGGGATTGCAGAAATCTGCTTGGGAAATTAGTTCTTTGATGCGCAAGTACCAACTGGGATTAGCAGACAAACAGTGCAGGATGTCTATACTCTCTAGAAAGATTCAGAATCTTATAACTATTATGGTTACAGTTTGTTACGCTTATGCTCAAGCAGAACCAATGCAAGCACTGATAGCTGATGTGTCTTGTCATAATCTTAGAAACAAAATAACAGGTAGACATCCAACCGATGCACAGATAAGAAAGAGCGTGTCTCTTGGTGAAGCTATTGCAAACCAGAAGGGGGAGCGTGGATACGAGTCTATTCTAATGAAGTACGAAAGAACATGAGAATAAAGGTTGGCGGAAAATACTGGAAGCTAATCTTCAAAAAATTAAGAGGGGATTATCTTGGCAAGTGCGATTCTCCTGACACTACTGATAAGAAAATTCGCATATCCAAGGAACTCGAAGGCGTAGAAGAATTAGATGTAACAATACATGAATTATTACACGCTGCTGACTGGTATAAAGATGAGGAATGGGTAGAACAAACCGCCACCGAACTTTCCTGTATTCTTTGGAAGTTAGGATGGAGAAAGAATGTTTCGCCTGATCGTAAAGTATAATTTATATGACCACCCAATTGGAGTCGCAAATAAAGAACTTGAGGAGATTGTTGGTAAACCCCACAATGATTCTGGGCTAGTTCTGGTACAAGCAGAACATTCCCCATTATCAGAAACAAATACTTCTGGAATAGTTACTCATACTTGGGTGTTCAATACCAGAAAAGATGCAATTGTTGCTATGCAGAAGATAAGAGCGAAGATGTCCTGTGTTGAAATTGATGTAATAAAAAACTAATTGGAGGTATTCATGATGGAAGGTAAATCCCTTAAGGACTACTGGCATGAGGCAAAGAGAGTTATAGGAAAATGGGGTAAGTGGGAATGGCAGAAAGATGATGAGTGTGTAGCCTTTGTCTCTTACTGGATGATGAGAGCGGATTGGAAGTATGATCCCGACAAAGGAGCTAAGAGATCAACCTATCGTATATCCAGTGGCCGATGGGCTTTGGTATCTTGGGCTGGCAAGCTCAAGAAGCGTGATGCCAAGGCCAAGGAAACACTGTCTCTTAACTATCGTGTAGAAGACGACGAGGGTCACTACACAGAATTCGGAGATACTATAGTTCAAAGAGAACCCGAAGAGACTGACACAAGCTATAAGGTAAACAAGCTCGTTAACCATAGTTGTCTGTCTGAGAGCATGAAAAAGTATCTCAAGAAATACTATGTTGAAGGTTACAACTGCGTCGAAATAGCCAGACAATGTGACATCAGCAAACAAGCCGTTAGCGAAGGCATAAGGAGAGGCGTAGAGAGGCTCAAAAGCGTCACGGGGGTTGACGAAGAAGAATATTTTCAAAATGACTGCTTGACCGATTTCAGATAGACACCTATAATTAACTAGAGAGGTAATAAAAATGACTGACTCAAAAAGTCAAACGTCAAAGGGCATTACACTTCCTACTCCTTCTTCTAAGAAAAGCCTAATGAGAAAATATGACCTGTTAGACATGCTAACTGTGACATTATACAACGGTATCGTGTTTGCCGGGGGTTTAGGACTAGGGTGGTTTCTTTGGAATAGGCAATGATTATTTATGATGATACTGAAAGCTCGGAAAGTCTCGATGTAGAAACAAGGGCTTATTATAATCTCGAAACCCAGACCTTGAATCTGGTACAAGGATTATTCAAAGGCTCCGAGATAAAAGCCTACAGTTCAATAGACATTGGAGTGAGGCAGTTTGCGGCCATCGTTACTGCTGCAAGCACAGCCCACATGCAAGATTTTTTAAGTAAGTACAAAGTGGATTGAGCTATGAAAAAACAACAGCCTAAACAGCCGATGCACCAGCACGTTGAGGGAACCAAAGACCATTCCGCTACGGAGGAAGCTATTAAAGCTAAGGTTATGAAGAAGCTGGGCAAGCCATCTAACTTCTTTAAGATCGACGCTCATCATCTTTGGGCTAATAAGTGGCGGGTTAATGTTTGGTGTATAGGTCGTGGCACTGGTGAGGGTGTTGTGCCAACCTTCAGTATAGATGATTCTTTCTTCGTAGAAATTTCTAAAGACAACCGTATGTCTTCTAGCCCTAGAATTGTGAAAAAGTATTAAGTTAATCTTATTATATATTCGGCCCGACTATAAAGGAGAACGATATGCCAAGTAAAGACGAAATGGCTCAAGCCTATATTGACCAAGTGAAACAGAAAATTGTTGATGTTGAACAACAATTAGCAGCGTTGCGTAAACACGTTGCAGAATGTGAGGAAGAGTTTAACGAGAAGGAGAGTGAGTAATGACAGAGACACAATTTTTGGTAGCATTGTCGCAGACAACAAGTGCCTATTCTTGGAGTCTGGAAGGTAAGAGCATCGTTGGGACCGCAAAGAATGGTAAGACTAGGGGCAAGAAGTATGACCCTATTACTGCTGTTTCTCGCTCAACTGGCAAGGGAACCTATGCTTCTACCTGTAAGGGTAAGAAGCAAGCCGCTAGCAAGCTCGGTCTGACCAGCACGCTAACGACTAATGTTTCCAACGCCACGCAAGCTAAGTCTAATCGTGGAAACTATCAGGTTCTTCGCGGTAAGATTCGTCAGGTACTTGATGTTTAAATAGCCGGTTATGGGTAGTCCTGTAGGGTATAGGTGTATACTCCGAATTTGGTTACAGGACACCGGCTATTGCGGTTAGCCATTCTATATCGCATTTTGTGAGAATGCGAACCCCCTATAGCTTGGTTAATCGCCAGCGGAGTAGATCAACTGGAAGATCGTCTGTTGTATTCTGTCCGTCACAACAGGAAATACAGGTTCAAGTCCTGTCTCCGCACTTTTAAATACTTCGTTCAGGAATGCTGATATGAAATTCGAGGATGGAGTTAAGCTAGATTTCGACGACGTTCTTATCAGACCGAAAAGATCCACTCTCAATAGTCGGTCTGGGGTTGAAGTTGAAAAACACTACCGATATCTTCATGCGCCAGCAGAAGAAATAGTTGTGCCTATTGTTGCCGCAAACATGGACACCGTAGGAACAATGGAAATGTCTGACAGTCTGCACAAGCATTGCATGCAGACCTGTTTGCATAAATACTACAAAGTAGATGACTTAGTGGGCTACTTTAGTTCTCAGCCCAGACTGAACACGTTCTACACTATAGGCATAAAAGAAGAAGACGTTGAAAAACTATTAGATGTAGACTATGAACTTCCTCACATTGATGAGTGTGGTTTAGGTATACATAAGATATGCATTGATGTAGCAAACGGCTATCAGAAGGTTTTCGTTGACCATGTTAAGCGTATACGAGATATGTTTCCCGACGCCATTATAATGGCTGGCAATGTATGTACACCAGAGATGGTTAGTGAATTACTTATCAGTGGAGGGGCCGATATCGTTAAAATAGGAATAGGACCGGGTAGTGTATGCACAACTAGAATGGTAACAGGTTGCGGTTATCCTCAGTTGTCAGCTATTATAGAGTGTGCGGATGCGGCTCATGGTCTTAACGGTCATATCTGTGCAGATGGTGGGTGCAGGACACCGGGAGATGTTGTTAAGGCATTTGCCGCCGGGGCCGATTTTGTTATGCTGGGTAGCATGTTCGCCGGGACAGAGGAGTGTGAAGGAGACTGGAACTATCAGCGAGAGATCACTAAGAATGATTCTGGTGGTTATGATGTCGGAGAAAAGAATGTTAAAAAGTCATTAAAGTTTTATGGTATGTCGAGTGAGGATGCTATGAAGGCTCATAACGGTGGAGTTGGAGCCTATAGAACATCTGAAGGCAAGTCTATGTCTGTTGACTACAAGGGTCCGGTCTCAGAGGTCGTTCAAGAAATTATGGGAGGTATTAGGAGCGCATGTGCCTACGTTGGTGCTAGGTCTTTAAAAGACTTTCCTAAGTGTGCAACTTTCATCAGGACGAATAGGGTTCATTACTAATGCAAGATACTATTGATAGGTTATGTGTTCGTGGCAAGGGAATTCTCGCAGCGGATGAGAGTACCCCCACGATCAAGAAAAGATTTGATTCTGTAGGTATTGATTCCACAGAAGGAACCAGACACTCATATAGACACACACTATTTAGCGCCGATGGATTGGAAGACTATATTAGTGGCATCATACTGTATGACGAAACTATTAGAAATTCGGACACCATTGCCCCAGTGCTTGATAAGATCCCTCTTGGCATCAAGGTTGATAAGGGTGCAAAACCTTATGGTGAATGCTGCAAACTAACGGAGGGATTAGATGGACTTACAGAAAGACTCAGAGTCTATAAAGACTTGGGGGCCGAATTCGCTAAGTGGCGTGCTGTTATTAATGTTCGTGATAGTGGTTCTTGTATTCTCGCTAACGCTTGGAACCTTGCTAGATATGCTAAAAAGTGTCAGCTTGAAGGTATCGTCCCCATTGTTGAACCAGAGATAATAATGGACGGCTTTCATTATATAAAGGATGCCGCTATCGTAACCGAAAGAGTATTGCACCATGTATTTGATGCCATGTTCTACGAGAGAGTTGAGTTGGAGTATATTATACTTAAACCCAACATGATTTTAAATGGATACGAATCTGACGTAGAAAACGATCCGAGTATTACAGCGGAGTTAACTACCAGATCATTCAAGCGTACAATTCCATCAGCAGTTCCCATGATCGCTTTCCTCAGTGGGGGCCAAGATGACGGGGTTGCTGTAGAAAATCTTAATGCTATAAATAAAGAATCTAATCTGCCTTGGTATGTTTCATTCTCATTTGGTAGAGAGTTGCAGAAGAATGCTTTAAGCCTTTGGGCAAACGCAAAAAAGCAAGATGCCAAGAACGCTTTGTTGGAACGAGCCAATCAATGCAGCCTAGCAACACAAGGCGAACTTCATGGGACGATTAATATATAAATGTGATGAAGGCATGGGGAGTTTTCATTGGGAGACTAAAGCATTCATTTCCGAGGGAAATAAAGAAGTTTCGTTTGTGCAGACATGGTTTGACGAAACTAAAGTGTTAAGCAAACAGAGTGTAATAATGACGACGGATGAATTACGGGATATAATAGGTCGCATAGACAGGGCATAATAAAATGCCCCCGTAGTTCAACGGTTAGAACGCCGTTCTTATAAAGCGGTAACGTGAGTTCGACTCTCACCGGGGGTACTTAATTTGTTGGAAAGATGTCTCAGTAGAAACAGCACGATCAATATTTATAGGATTTAAAATGTCAGAGAACAAGAGTGATCTTTATTCGGGCCTTATAGCTAAGGCGGAAAAATTTTCTGCTAATACTGATATCCCAAAAACTGTTGCTGTTCTTGGAGCAGGAGCTATGGGTATGGGTATCGCTTCCGCCTTGGCTGAGAAGGCAGCTATTAATGTAAACCTGTACGACATAGATGTCGGTCAATTTAAATTAGCTGAAGATATTCCATTAATCAAAGGAACAACCGATCTATCGGAAGCAGTAGAGTCTGCCGATCTCGTAATAGAAGCGGTTCCAGAGGTCATCTCTCTAAAGAGAGACCTTATTTCCAAGTGTGGGGATGACAAGTTTGTAGCAACAAACACTTCAACATTTAAAGTAGAAGACATTTCGTCCAACAGTAACTTCGGAGGGATGCACTTTTTTAATCCTGTATCTAGGATGCCTCTTGTTGAAGTAGTTTCAAGTCCATCTACCTCAGAAGAAACCGTAGCCATTCTATGCAAGACATCTCTAGCTATAGGAAAAGTGCCGCTAATTTGCAATGATTGCAGTGGTTTTGTAGTTAATAGAATGTTAATGCCTTATCTCATTGAGTTTGATAAGATGGTCTCAGAAGATCACGATTATTCTCACATAGATACGGTCATGAAAAATCACGGCTGGCCTATGGGTCCAGCAGAACTATGTGATCTCGTTGGTCTTGATGTTATCTACCACGGGTCTCAAAGTATAGCAAAAGCATATGATCACATAACCGTTTCTGATAATAGCGTATGCCATCAGCTATACAAAAATAAAGACTTCGGAAGAAAGTCGTATAGAGGATTTTATAGCTATGATACCGTATCAGGTAAAAAGGCTGGCAGATCCTCTGTGCCGGGAAAGGTTAGAGAATCGTCTAGTGCAATTAAAGATAGGTTAATGTCACCTATGCTTGAAGAAGCCGGTAAGATTCTTGACGAAGATATAGTTGATAGTGCCGCAGAGATAAATGTAGCGTTAGCTCTAGGGGCGGGACTCCCGCCGTTTATTACAAGTACTTAATACAAGGGGGCGATTGGTTTCGACTGGTAGTGGAGATAATAGTTGCATGGAGTGGTTGGTCAGTTGGCCACTATAAAAGCTGACCAAAAAAGTAATTGCCGAAAAGCAATTCGCGTTAGCTGCCTAGTGTAGCTTGGGGCTGGCTTGAGCCTTATTAACCAATCAAGCCAAACAAGGTTTTGGTGCGATTCCTCAATAACGCACACTAGGTTGGATATGGGCCGTCTGAGCATGCCAACCGAACTTATCAGGCTAGCCTTGTTTGTTGTGCGAATACAATAAACTAACCATGTAGAAGCTGTTATGGAAACTATACAGGACGCGGGTTCGATTCCCGCCGCCTCCATTTTAAAGGAATTAAAAATGCCAGATATTAAATTCAAGAATGACGTAACCGTTTTTTTTCAGAGGGATGTATCCAATGTCGGCTGGCTGGCAAGCGCATCCCACAACAAAGCTGGTCCTATCCAAGTTACAGGTTTTGAAAAAAGATATGTCGAAGACAAAGAGATTGTCTTTGGCTTGGAGCCTGACGAACTACTAAAGTTTATGAATAAGGCTGCAAGCATGAGGTTTACAGAAGAAGGCGAACAATGTATTGCTTTCTTTGACTTTTAAAATTAGGTGGTATAAATGAATAAAACTATAGCTATCAGTGGTGGATTTGATCCGGTTCATATCGGGCATCTTAATATGATTAAAGATGCCTCACAGCACGGTGATGTTATCGTTATTTTAAATAGCGACGATTGGTTGGAGCAAAAGAAAGGGTATGTGTTCATGCCTTTTGAGGAAAGAAAGTCGATCCTAGAAGCGTTTAGTGATGTTCATCATGTTATTGAGGTGGACGACTCCGATGGCACTGTGTGTGATGCTTTGGATAAATTACGCCCATGCTACTTCGCTAATGGTGGAGATAGAATCTCTGACAATGTTCCAGAGGTAAAGTTTTGTAAGCGATATGGCATAGGTCTTAAGTGGAATATTGGTGGTAATAAAATCCAGAGCAGTAGTGAATTAGTGACTCACGCTAGGGATTATGACCATAAGGACAGAGAATTAAAACAGCATAATGATCCAAGCGATCCATTTGAATTAGAGTTAGGAGGTTCGGGCTGATGGGAAAACAACGCAAGAAGATGCAGAAGAAAAAGAATAGAGAGACTGTTGCCAAGGCTAGGGTAGTAAAGAGAAGAAATGAATTAAGGGAATCCAAGAGGATAGAAAAAGAAATTGAAAGAATACAGTGGGAGGCCAGAGAGAGGTTGACTCCCTATAGGAACCCAGAGAAGAATGAACCAGAAGAACATTGATAAGTCTGTTCAGATAGCCTGTCAGCTTTTTCCTCAACGATATGAAAATGCCACAAGTCACAAGGCTTTTCATTTTGCCTTTTTATGGAAAAAGAACAGGCTTATTTCTATTGGTCAAAACTGTGCCGATAAACCATGCGCAAAAGCACTGTACTTTGCAAAAAGGTTCAAAACAAAACATCGTATTAAATATCCCTATATTCATGCAGAGATAAATGCCCTGCAAAAAGTTTGGGGCAGGGAACAAATAGATAATTCGTTTAGCTTAGTCTCCTTAAGAGTCTCAAGAGGTTGTGTTCTAAGAAACGCAAAGCCTTGCAGGGATTGCCAAACTGTATTGTCTGCTATTGGTGTGGATGATATTTGGTGGTCAGATAAAAACGGAGATATATTATGTGTGGCATAATAGGATATGTGGGTGGCAGCGATGTGGCCAACACTGTAGTAGAAGGAATGAAGAGGCTAGAGTATCGCGGGTATGATAGCTATGGCTTTTGTGCGTTTAGGAACAACTCTCATTTTCTCTATAAAGACATCGGGATTGTTTCACAAAATCCTAGACTCGCAGGTATAGTTCATACTCTCAATGGGGATTTTATCTCAGGAATAGGTCACACGAGATGGGCTACTCACGGAGAAGTCTCCAAGGAAAATGCCCATCCCCAACATGACAAGGCTCAGAGAGTGTTTGTTGTTCATAACGGGACGGTGGAAAATTCTCCATCGGAGCTACTAGATACGCAATTTATAGTGCAACAGCTACAGTTGAAAACCGTTTTTCATTTTGCTCAAGTTGATAGTAAAGATAGATATGCTACTAAACTTTCTTCATCAGATATTCCGATAACAGCAGAGGACCATCTTAACCTAGTTCATTCTGTGCTTGATAAACTGGAAGGTGATAACTCATTCTTAGTGTCTTTCGCAAAGCTACCTGATCTTATCTTTTGTGCATCTAAAGGGTCTAGCTCTCTGCTAGTGACTGACAATGGATATGTTAGTAGCGATTCATACGCTATCGCCGGGAAAGCAAAAGAGGCTAAGAGGATTAAGAACTCCGTAGTCTGCCTCTCGTCTGAGGGAATAGTACACAGTGTAAAGTTGTCGAACAACTCTATAGTTACCGAATCCGTACCACAAGATACGATAAACAGTGAACCTCTTGGGCAGCATCATATGCTCAATGAAATCAAAGAACAATATTCACTCATAGAGGATATGGGTAATTATCCTATGTACCATCCTCCGTTTCGTCCAGAGAGACTGCACCTAATTGGTTGCGGTAGTAGCTATTATGCAGCTATGTGGGCGAAGGTTTGGTTTGAGGAACTCGCAAAGATTCCCACTAAGGTAACTTACGGAAGCGAAGCAATCAATGTAACGCTCAAAGACCCTAAAGAAACTAAAATCTACATAACTCAAAGTGGGGAAACTAAAGATATTGTTCGTGCATCTTGCCACGATAAATCAGACGAAGTATTTGTAGTCACAAATCAACCCTTCTCCCAGCTAGGCAATTCTTTCTTCAATACGATTGATATTGGCGCAAATCTTGAACAAGGAGTTGCCGCCACAAAAACCTTTACCTTGACTTGTTATGCATTATGGGAGCTTGCGTGGCACTGGTCATCTAAAGAAAACGAACTTAAAGTGTTAGACTACCAAGACGCCCTAGCCGAAGGAATCAAGTATGTACTTGACCGCGAACAAGCCGTGGCGACTATTGCAAAGATGATAGCCCAGTATGACAACGCTCTATTCCTAGGCAGACATTGGGACTATCCAATAGCCTTAGAGGGCGCTCTTAAGTTAAAAGAAGTGAGCTACATCCATGCAGAAGGTATGCCAGCAGCAGAAATGAAGCACGGGCCTATTGCCTTAGTGGATGAAAAGACCCCAAGTATATTTACTGTTACTGGCTCTTTCGATATAGACACAATTATTTCCAATATGAGAGAAGTTAAATCTAGAAAAGGAGAAGTGTTCGCCGTTGTCAGTCCTGTAAATTACGACAGGGTCAAAAAAGTTGCAGACTGGACTTTCCGAACACATGAAACATGCGAAGTAGCAATGGAGCCGTTAGCAGCAAACGTAGTTTTACAGCTACTTGCGTATCATGTAGCTGTTAAAAAAGGGCTTAATCCTGATCGTCCTCGTAACCTAGCAAAAAGTGTAACTGTCTAATGCCTAAATACTATGTGGAAACTGGAAACTTACAACAAGTAGTGTCGTCTAGCACCCCTTTTTACGCCTGTGTATTTGCAGTACGCAGAGCCTCCAACCATTTCCTAGATACTGGAGAGGGCGGTGTTACCTTGGGAGATTCCTTTATTGTTAACCAGAAGGGCTTCCCTTCTAACAGAGAACCATTCCTTATTGATAGCTTTAATGACACAATAATACCTACTAGCCGCGTTATAGAAGCTTATGAGAATGGAAAACAATAAAAAAAGAAGCCCCCTTGAGAGGTGGTTAGACAGACACAATCACACAATGGCTATGATGAGAACTTTGTTCTCTCTTATTGCTGCGATTACGGGTACTCTGATTTTTCTAAAAGTATTTAATCTATTGCCCTCGTAGCATAATGGATAATGCAACGGACTTCTAATCCGTAGATTGCAGGTTCGAGTCCTGCCGAGGGTACTATTAGTGTTTTTTACGTTTATATTCGTTATTATTAATGGGCAGTATAAAAGGAGGTGATAAATGGTAGATAGCTCAAAAAGATTAATCGTGGATTGTGATGGCGTTATTGCTGATAAGGAGCATGGTGGCATCTACGCAAATGCTGGCCCCCTACAGCATGGAATCGACCAAGTAAACAAACTCTATGACATGGGTTTTGAAATTGTGCTATATACAGCTAGGTATGGCGACAGGGAAAAGGGCAATATGCACAGACAATACGAGAGAGGGTATATAGAATGGATAGAGTGGCTTGATAAACACGGCGTTAAATATCACCATGCACACATGGGCAAACTTGCCGGTGTTATGTATATTGACGACAAGGCTGCTAGAGTTAGAAGTGATGATGATGATGGATGGAGTCAGGTTTGGGAGGAAATTGAGGATCTGGAGGGCAGGGACAGATATGGGAGAAAAATTGTATCGTGAAACTAGACCATATCGCTTACCGTGTAAAGGATAGACATAAGGCGGCTGAGTTTTTCCGCCTGATGTTTAACTATGAAGTTGGAACCGAGTTTGACATAGAGTTCGATGATGGTTCTAAAGCGGAATGCTATGCTCTTATACCCCCTGTTACGCCATTAGTGTTGGTTCGTGAGGGACCAGAGATATTTATCTCTGATGGAAGCCCCGGCTCTATCGTGGGAAATTGGGTTGAAGCTAGAAATAATGTCGGCGGGATACATCATATAGCCTACAAGGTAAAAAACATAGACAGTATTGTTGAAGAATGGAAGAAACAGAGATTTGTCGAATTTCTTACAGATGATATAATTGATTGTCCAGATGACGATCTCAGACAAATCTTTACTAAGCCTTTAGAGTATTTAGGTGGAATAATTATAGAGTTGATTGAACGCGGGTCGAAAGGCTTCTGTGAAAAATCAGTTAAAGACTTAATGACAAGCACGAAAGGATTATAATGGAAACTAGTGCAATATATGAAGTCGCCAAAGGAACTAAAGTTTTTGGCGCACACTTTATAAATGGTCAGTTCAGCAACGGAAACCAAGACGACTCATTTGAAAGTTTAAATCCTGCAACCGGAGAGGTTGTTGGAGTATTTCCTCAAGCCACTCAGTCGGATATAGATTCAGCATATCATTGTGCAAGAGACAGCTTTCACGGGTGGAGGCAGTTTAGTAGGGTGCAGAGAGCCGATTACTTTCTGAGACTAGCCAGTCTAATAGAAGAGAGGCGAGAAGAGATCGCCACAGCAATCACTCTTGAAACCGGTAAGGTATATAATGAATCTATTGCAGAAGTAAACGAAGCATTGCATATGGCACAATATGCATTTAGTACAGGGAGAATGCCTTATGGTGAAGCAATTGCTTCAGAATTACCAGAAAAAGATGCGTACATGCTTAGGAAGCCAAAAGGAGTGGTTGCAATTGTTGCGCCTTTTAATTTTCCTTTTGCGATTGGTGGTTTTTGGTGCGCTGCTCCTGCTCTTGTTGAGGGCAATACCGTAATTTTAAAGCCAAGCGAAGACACTCCCTTGGTTGGTCAAATTACTGCAAAACTTTATTACGATGCTGGATTTCCTCCCGGCGTATTTAATGTTGTGCATGGCGACGGAAAAGCTGGTGACGCATTAATACATCAGGATGTAGACCACGTCTGCTTTACCGGAAGCGCTGATGTTGGGATGCATGTCAGAAAGGTTTGTGCTGAAAGCTGGCATAAGACTTGTTCTTGTGAAATGGGAAGTAAATCAGCGGTTATTATTCATGAAGATGCCAACTATGATATGGCTATGGCGGCGTGCCTAGCTAGCGCATACAAACTGTCAGGACAAAGATGTGTTTCCGCTGGACGCCTGATTGTTCACAGATCTCTGTACCATCAATTTGCGGATGAATTTGCTAAGAGAAGTTCTCAGCTTCAAACCGGAGATCCATTCAATGAGAATACTTTCTACGGGCCACTTATCAATAAGCAGCAGCACGAGAGAGTCTCCAATTTCAACAGCATGGTATTCAGTGACACACAGGTAGATGTCCTGCTGGCAGGTGTTAATCTCGAACCAGAAGGCTTGTTTCTAACCCCAACTGTTTACAAAACAGAATGGAGGGATGCACCCTACCTAAAGAACGAAGTCTTCGGACCTCACGTCTCCATTATGCCATACGATACTGTAACTGAAGCTATCAATATTTATAACGACACTGATTATGGACTTGCTCTAGGAGTAGTAACGGAGAACTTTAAAGTTGCCAGAAGAATTCGTAACGAATGTGATTTTGGTCTTGGTTACTGGAACGGTGGCAGTATTGCGGCTGAAAGCCATCTTGGATTTGGAGGAGTAAAGAAATCTGGCAATGGACAACCTAGTGCCGCAAGAACTTTTAGATCGGTTACCCATGAAGTTGCTTGGACTGTTAATCACGGAGACAGTCTTAATTTTCCACAAGGAATGAATACGGGAACTGAATGATGACATCTGCCGAAGAAAAAACTTGCCTACACGGAATTATTAGCGATCAGGTAGAAGTTTTAATCAGTGCCAGACATGGAGAAGGTCTGTTCGCTAAAACTAAATTACAGCAGAACACTTTTATCCACGTAACTCATGTTCATAGGGATATCCTCAATGACACTGGACTACCCGCTCCAGCAAATGAATGGATTAATCTAATTCCGAACAATAAGTACAACCATTCCGAAAAGTATCCCAACTGTAAAATAGTAACCGAAGGACAAACAAAGGGCATGGTAACTACCCAAGACGTAGAAGAAGGTCAGGAGCTTTTGGTGAATTACAATAATGATAGTTCTTTAGAACAACCAGAGGAGTCTTGGATAGAATGAAAAACGTCCTTGTCTGTCCACCATCTTTCTACGGCGTTAACTATGAGATAAACGCTTGGATGAACTCAGATGTTTCTGTGGACAGCAAAAAGGCGAATTTGCAGTGGATCAGAATGTGTGATAGGATTGTGAGATCCGGTGCGTATCTCTCACAGATAAAACCAGACCCAGACCTTCCCGACATGGTATTTACTGCTAATGCTGGTCTGGTAGTAGACAAGACTGTAGTATTATCCAATAACAGACATAAAGAGAGACAGGGAGAGAGCGCGTTATTCAAGCGATGGTTCTTAGATAACGGGTACAGAGTTATTGAGCTTCCTGATAATATTTATTTTGAGGGCGCTGGAGATGCAATATTTTTTGAGAATGTTTTATTTATGGGTTACGGCTTCAGGACCAGTATAGAGTCTCACAAAATAATCGCTAAAGTTTTCGATGTTGATTACGTATCTTGTGAATTGGTTAATCCGCACTTCTATCACCTCGACACCTGTTTCTTTCCCATGAAGGAAAGATTCATGTATTATAGAGATGCGTTTTCCTCAAAGACGTGTGATAAAATCATGAATAAGGTTTTTGAGAAGTGTCTATTTTCACAGACTGAACTAGATATATTAAATGTAGATAAACAATACGCTGAACAATTTATATGTAATAGCCTTGAGATAGACGACAATATCATCACACCTTCCGCTGACGGTAAAGATATGTTTGGAAATAAGCACGATGTTCACTGTTGCGATATGTCAGAGTTCATGAAGGCTGGAGGAGCAGTAAGATGTCTGACGCTAGAATTATAGACAGGTTGTCTCAGCATATCCTTACTGACGGCTTTCATATAGCTGTAGATATAAGCAAAAGTCGTGGGTCTTGGATAGTAGATGTCGAAACGGGAGAAAAGTATCTTGATTGCTATTCCCAGTTTGCAAGCCAGCCTCTAGGGTGGAATCATCCTGCTCTACAGAAAGCTGAATACGATTTAGGAAATGCGGCCCTGCACAAGCTGGCTAACAGTGATATGTACTCAGAAGAGTATGCAATGTTTGCCGATAAGTTTTCAGAAGCAACTCCTGATTTCAAGCACTACTTTTTTGTAGATGGCGGTGCTTTAGGTGTAGAGAACGCACTCAAGGCTGCGTTTGACTGGAAGGCTAAGAAGTTAGGGTATTCTCATTATGTAGATATAAACAACATGGATGTCTTCCACTTAAAGAATGCATTCCACGGAAGAACCGGTTATACTCTTTCGCTAACTAATACTACTCCAGAAAAGACTGATCTCTTTCCAAGATTCAGGTGGACTACTGTTAAACCGAACTGGAGAGAGATTGAGGATCGTATGCACGAAGAAGTTGCTGCGATAATTATAGAACCCATACAGGGAGAAGGAGGAGATAATCATTTTCCTAAAGAGTTCTTCACAAACCTTAGACGCATAGCTAATGAAAGAGATTGTCTTCTAATATTTGACGAAGTCCAAACGGGAATGGGACTTACTGGCAAAATGTGGGCATACGAACACTTCGGGGTTATTCCAGACATGATGTGCTTCGGCAAGAAGACTCAGGTGTGTGGTTTTTGCTCAACTGATAGAATAGACGAGGTTAAAGACAATGTCTTCAACACTAGTGGCAGGATTAACTCTACTTGGGGCGGCAATATTGTGGATATGGTTAGATCGAGACACATAATAGATGCGATTGAGAAATATAATTTGATTGACAACGCTAGAAATGTTGGTCAGCGGTTAATTTCTAACCTTAGAGGCTTGCCTGTAATTAGCAATGTCCGAGGTAGAGGGCTAATGATAGCATTTGACCTTTCTGAAGAGTATGTGAGAGATCTAGTTATGTCAATCCTCTCTAAAGATATGCTGGCATTAAAATGCGGAAGCAAGTCAATAAGACTTAGACCTCCGCTAACATTCTCTAATCAGGATGCTGATAATGCAGCCCACTTTATCAGCAGGGCGGTGACCAAATTATGAAGATTCAAACCGTTGGAATAATAGGCCAAGGCTTTGTAGGGGGAGCGCTTGCTTCTGCCTTCTCCAACCATTATAAAGTATACACTTACGATAAAATTCTCACAGATCTATCCACGCACAAAAGTGTGTTTAGTTTGTCTAGGGCATGTGAATTACTTTTTGTTTGCGTTCCAACGCCAATGAGAGAGGATGGATCTTGTGACATCTCAATAGTTAAGGAAGTTGTGCAAGAAGCCTGTAGCACCGGAAGGCAAAATATAATTGCCATTAAATCTACCATCCCTCCCAACACAACTAAATTGCTACAGGAGTTATGTCAGGATTCTCAGATAGTCTTTAATCCAGAATTTCTACTAGAGCGTAATGCGGAACAAGATTTCCTCAACACGAGTCGGGTTATTCTAGGCGGTCCCCGTCCAGCCACAACACGCTTGAAGCAATTCTATTCAAAGGTATTCCCAAATGCCCATGTCATAAAAACAGACTCCACTGTAGCAGAGATGGTTAAGTATCTCACCAATTCCTTCTTAGCCGTTAAGGTTTCATTTGCCAATGAAATGCATGCTATCTGTGAAAGTCTAGGCGTAGATTACGATAAGGTTACGGAGTATGCCTTACATGATGATAGACTAGGAAGTACTCACTGGTCCGTACCCGGCCCAGACGGACATTATGGTTTTGGAGGAAGCTGTTTCCCAAAGGACATAAATGCCCTAATGCATCTTGCACAAACCATGTGTATAAAAGCTAACACTATACAAGGGGCGTGGAACACTAATCTAATGGCCAGACCTGAAAAAGATTGGGAAGATCTCAAGGGTAGAGCCGTAATAAAGTAACCAGAAACGAGATGGTAGAAAGGTTTAAAAATGCCGACAAGCGTACAAGAAGCAAATGGTATCGTTGAAATAATGGATGATTTCCTTGATGCAGACGATGCTAGAGAACTCACAGCAAGACTAGAACAAGAAATCGGTCAACACACTGATAACGACTCATTAAAAGTTAGCCTTGAAATGCTCAAGGAACTTTATAAAGATAGAACCGGAAGCCGCAAGAAAGATCGGCTAAAGAAGATAGCTCTATATTCTCTGATAACCTTCCATCACTTTGTAATCACTGTAAATATTCTTGCCTTTTTTATATTACCATTTATGTATCCACTTTTAGTATGGATGCCTCTCAATAGTTTTATCCTTACGGTTACATTCACTAGAGAGATATGCCCGTTAACTAGGCTGGAAAACTATATAAGAACCTCTCTTGGTATGCCAAGGATTGGTGGGTTTCTTGGACATTACATAGTTAGACCAGTGAAAAAACTTTTAAAAAATGGGGTTGGCACACAAGTTTCTGCTTGACATCCCGCAATCCCGTGCTAGAATTGGTGTAGATTGATCGAACACTGTTTTGGATGAGGGTTGCTAAAATGAAGTTGAATAAAAATGTTAACGTGATCGAGAGGTCGGGGCAGTTCGAGGAATCGAATTACACTATTGATGCCACCGCAAAAGCCTTCTCTATTCTTTCTGATGGCTTGTATGCCAACAAGATTAGAGCGGTTGTTCGTGAGCTTAGTACAAATGCTTACGACTCTCACATTGATGCTGGCAAGAAGGATGTTCCCTTCGAGGTTCACTTGCCTAATTCGATGGAACCCCATTTTTCTATTCGGGATTTTGGTACAGGTCTTTCTCATGAAGATTGCATGGACCTGTATACTACCTATTTTCGGTCCAATCGAACCGAGAGTAATGACGCTGTTGGATGTATGGGTCTTGGTAGTAAGTCACCCTTCGCTTATAACGATAGCTTTACTGTTGAGTCATTCTATAATGGTAAGCATCGTACCTACACAGCGTATAAGAATGAGCGTGAAGAACCTGTGTTTGCCATGCTTCATGAAAAGGATACCAGCGAACCTAACGGTTTGAGGGTTAGCTTCCCTGTGCAGTCTCATACTTATGATAATGACTTTGACAGGTTTAAAGAGGAGTCTGAAGAGCTTTACGCATACTTCAAAGTTAAGCCTAAAGTCTCTGGTCAGAACATTGAACTCGAACCAGTTAAGTATCTTCTTGAAGGTGACGGCTGGTCTGTTCATGATGGTAGTGGAACTAATTATTACGCCAGTGCTATCATGGGTCAAGTCTGCTATGAGATTGACCAAGACGCCTTGGGTGATTTCCCGAATGAGATTAAGTCGGTATTGTTGTCAAAGATAGATTTGTTCTTTGACATTGGTGAAATTAATATCACGCCTTCTCGTGAATCTCTTAGCTATAATGACTACACTCAGAAGGCTATCATTAGAAAGTGCGAGCAAGTTCTCGAACAGGCTGCTGGTATTGTTGAGCAGTCAATTGAGGATGCTGAAACCCTCTGGGATGCTAGGAAGCAATTCGTTGAGATTTGTGACTCAGATCGTCAGCTAGGTAGAATCGGTCAAAGTATCAACAAGGAAAATGCTGTATGGAGGGGTGAGAAGCTATTCCCTGAGAGTACCCAGTGGGGTTATCACATTAAGACAGGACATATTGATGGTCTTAGTGTAGTGATGTTCTACAGGGACGGATGGAAAGAAGCAATCCAAAGAGATGGCAAAACTGGTATTGCTCCCAAGGGTAACTATGTTATCTATGTAGATGACCTTAAGCGCGGTGCTATTGGTAGGACCAAGCAACTTGTTAAGGACAATACTAGCCATAACAGATGGGGAAGTTCTGATACGGGCTTTAGGGTCTATCTTGTTAAGGGTGACGATACTGCTATCCAAGAACTTAAGGATACTCTGGGTTGCAAGGATAGTGATCTTTATCTGGCATCTGATTTGCCTAGACCGGATAACTCTAGTTCTTATTCCGATACTGAAGCTAGAACTAAGATTGCTGTTTGGAATGGTAGCACTTCAATGTGGGGAAAAGCTAATAATAACTGGGATGATGTTGACAAAGACCTCAAGGAAGGTGGCTACTTTGTAGAGATCAATAGGTACAAGTTTAAGAACCCTAAGCAACAGTGGGGTGATTATAGCAACAGGTGTGAGGTTCTCCAGACTATTATTGCTAAATGTGCCAAACTCGGTATTAGTATTGATAAAATCTATGGTGTTAAGACAGCAGTTAAGAACAGTAAGAAGTTTCGTGATCTGGAAGCGGCTGGTGTTTGGGTCAATATCTTTGACAAAGCTGAAGAAATTGCCGAAGACTATCTTGACAACAAAGGCTATCGCACTATAATTGGAATGAGAGAGGGTCGTTCCGACCTGTTCCGTTATCAGAATCATCATATTGATTATGAAGATGTCCTGAAACTCAGTAATCTGACTGAGACAGATAACGACCTCAAGAACTTCATGAAGCTCTATGTATCAGAACAGGTAGAAGAGAGTGAAGAATATAGAGCAGTTAAGACATTGGTGAACTGTGCAGAAATAAAAGTAGAGAAGATCAGTAACGGTATTAGTAAGGAGGATTTTGACAAAGCGGAGAAGGCATTGTGGGAGAAGTATCCCCTTGTCAAAGCTGTGTGCCATAACTTTGGTTCAAGTCATTTCGACAAACCGAGTGAAGCTATCAAAGAGTTGGCACGTTATGTGGAGTTTATGGAAAAGGAAAGTAAAGATGAGAATTAGTGGAAAGAGTTTTAATGAGTTGAAGGACATTTTGGATAAGGCTTTGAACAGTGACATTGAGTTCACTTACAATGACAAGCCTCGTCATGGTGAGTTGGTTGATTTTGGGGTTGGTCCCCAAGGCCCGTTTTTCACCATCGAAAATGATGTAGATACCAAGTCGTTTAGCGTGAGCAAGGTTAGCGGTCTTAAAGTTTGTCAGTCTGCGTAACTTAAAAAAGGTATTGAAAATGAATTACATTGTAAGCGGTAACGGAACTATGACAATCGTTGTGAACAACGAAAGTCACACTGTTGGTTATGACCATCCCAACTACTTGGCGATTAAGGAATGCCTTGTAGCTAATGATGTAGTTAGCTTGATTCCGTTGCTTAATATCCCTGAGTCATTGGTTAATTACTCAGAGGGAAAAGTTGAGATTAGTAATGGTATCCTGAAGTACGAAGGCGAGGAGATTCACAACACGCTTGCTGATCGTGTCATGTCAATGATGCGAGACGGTTTTCCGTTCAAGCCTATGCTGAACTTCCTTACTAATGTGCTTGACAATCCTAGCAATCGCGCTGTTCAGGAATTGTACACCTTCCTTGAGCATAAGAATCTTCCCATTACTGATGATGGGTGTTTTCTGGCATACAAGGCTGTGACTCATGACTACAAGGATAAGTGGTCTGGCACTATTGATAATAGTGTTGGTCAGCAAGTAGGCATGAAGCGCCGTAAGGTAGATGACAACTGTGACGTTGGTTGCAGCGAAGGTCTTCATTGTGGCGCAATCGAGTATGTGGAAGGCTACAGTCGCATTACTGGTGATCCAGAAACCGATGATAAAGTGGTCATCGTTAAGGTGAACCCAAGAGACGTTGTTTCTGTGCCTCTTGATTGTGAGTGCCAGAAGGTTCGCACTTGTTCATACGAAGTGGTTGCTGATTATGAGGGACCACTTAACCAGCCTGTTCACCATCAGAATAGTCAGGAGTGGAGTCAGGAAGACTTTGCTAGATTTATGTCTGCTATGATGGGACAAGAAGATCGTGAGGAATATGACGAACAGGACTGGACCGACCACGGTTATGACCCTGACCTTAACTAAGGGGTTAGGACATGGAAAGTAACCTAGAGGGTATGAACGGTATTATATCTGTTTTTTATACCATACTGTGCATCTTGGCATTTGTCTGGGGAATACGTTCTGTGATTGCTGAAAACAATACACAACACGTTGTCCTCTATGAAGATGAACGAGATGATGGACCCATCACCGATAATGACTGGGATATCATTTGCCGTCAGGCAATAGAGAAAGCTAAGTCTGGTGATGGAAAAGCAAGAGATTGGGTGATGAAAAACATCATGCAATCAAAACTATCGGAGCAGGAGGCTGCTTCATTTTTAACAGGCTCTCAGGTTGTGGAAGATGCCATAGCAACCCTCACTTCAATGGGGCATCAGCAATCAGAGGCCGAACAGCTTGTTATGGATTTGGCTAGGGATAAGGAATATGTCAAAGTAGAAGATCTTCTGCAAGACATTTATCGAAGGTCAAAGAAGTAACAGGCGACCCCCCCGAAAGGGGGGGTTTTTTTGGAGACGAAAATGAATAGATTAAAAAGCATGACCTGTTATCTATGCGGTGCTATGGATAGAGTTCCTGATGGCGGTGAGGGATGGCGAGAGTGGATAACCCCCCATCTGTATGATCTAGGAGTTGGCGTTTACAATCCATGTAACAAGCCTAGTGATTTTGCTCCAGAGGATGAAAGCACTAGAAATGCCATACACTACTACAAGGAAGTGGGCAACTATAAAAAGGTTTCTGAGATCATGAAGCCCATTTGCGCTGTAGACTTGCGCATGGTAGACATCGCACATTTTCTTATTGTAAGCCTAGATGTTGATGTTCATATGTGCGGATCTTATCACGAGGCATTTATGGCGATCTTCCAGAAGAAGCCAGTTCTTATTAAATGTGAGCAAGGTAAGGACAACCTACCGAACTGGCTTTTTGGTGTGATACCGCACGAGCTAATCTTTTCCAACTGGGCAGACCTGCTCTCTTATCTAAGAAAGGTAGATTCCGACGAAGAAGTAGATCATCTAGACAGATGGAGATTTTTTGATTTTAAGAAAGTATACGGAGTAAGTGATGGTACGACAGCTTAAACAGAGAAGGGTTATCAAGCCCCCAGAGCCTTACAAGTACCCAACAAGGTATGGCAGTCATGCTTCAATGGTTGATGATGAGAAGACCGGATATATAAATGAGGAAAATAAAGTTGTTATTGAGGATGAACATGGTTACTATATAACGGATACAAACAGACTCGACAATGGTCTAGCGGACCCCAATAGATACAATACAAGCCGTCTAAAATGGTACAAAAAGGAGAACTAATGTTTAACGTCCAATTCAATCGAAGAGATTTCATGAAGGTTGGCGGCATCAGTGCTGCTCTTTCCTCCGTAGGTTTGACAGATGCTAATGCAGCAAATCTTCCTACTAGTGAGAAATCGGTAGTGTGGTTGTGGCTGGGAGGTGGGGCAACACATATCGAAACCTTTGACCCCAAGCCTTCGGCCCCAGTTGGAGTACGATCCACTACTGGTTCAATCATGACGAATGGAGACTTTCTACTCGGTGGTAACTTCATTAAGCTAGCTAGTAGAAGTGATAAGATTTCAGTAGTTAGGTCATTCGCTCACAGGAACTCTAGTCATAGAACTGGAACCCATTGGGTAATGACAGGCCACAACTCAACTGACAATACCCCGCAATCAATGCAGCAAGAGCCTTCGTATGGTTCTGTAATGTCTTCGATGTATGGAGCTAATCATCCTCTAAATGGTATGCCCACATACGTTAGGGTTAATGGCATTAGCTTTGATGGACCTGCTTGGCTAGGTGGCCAGTACAAGCCTTATGAGGCAAGCGGCGAGGGTGTCCAAAACCTCAAGTCTAGAATTGAAAACAATCGCTTCCTCGAAAGACGTGATCTGATCGGTGGACTGGATAATCTCAAGATTAAGAACGATCTTGAAATCTGGCCTGATTTGCGTAAGCAGTCATTCGGGCTTATTCTTGGTAAGGCTAGCGAAGCCTTTGACCTAAATAAAGAGCCAGAACCAAACCGTAAGAAATATGGCAAGGGTCTCGGAGAGCAAATGCTTCTGGCTCGTAGGTTAGTTGAAAATGGCACTAAGTTTGTGACCCTTCACTACGGGGGCTGGGATATGCACGGCAATATCGCCAACGCTCTCAATGGAAGGATGCCTCCTCTTGACCATGCTCTGTCAACCTTTATTGATGATTTGCAAGACAGAGGCATGAGCAAGAATGTGCTGCTAGTGGTAACAGGAGAGTTTGGTCGAACCTACCGTGTTAATAAGAATGGTGGTAGGGATCACTGGCCACAGCTTAGCCCTCTTATGTTTAGTGGTGGTGATTTTGAAATGGGTAGGGCAATTGGAGAGTCTACTTCCAAGGTGGAAACTCCAAAGAGCGACCCATTTGGCCCAAAGGATGTTACTGCTACTTTGTTTGCTCATTTTGGAATTGATCCTCAAACTCAGAAAATTGATTTTGCTGGTCGTCCAAGATACTTCGTAGAGAGTGACGCAAAGGTCATTCTATGATAACTTTAACTGATGCAGCAGTTAAGGAGCTAGAGAGAGTAATGTCAGACACACCCGAAGCGACCAATAGGTTGCTTCGGGTAAGTGTCTCTGGAGGTGGATGCTCTGGCTTTCAGTATAAAATGGGATTTGTGGAGAAGGAAACACTGTCACAAAATATGGATAATGTCTACCCTCAAAATGGTATTGATATTGTTGTCGACAAAAAGAGTGAGCCATTTATGATCGGAACTACAATCGACTGGCATGAGGACTTAATGAAGCGTGGGTTTACATTCGACAACCCTAATGCATCAGGAGGATGTGGTTGCGGGGAGAGTTTCAGTGTCTAGGTTTGACTTAGGTTTTAGGTTTGACTGCAAGTTCTTCGGTTCTGTATTTATGTGGGCCGCGCTTATCTCAGCGGTTGTAAATAAATTTGCACCATCTTACTTCACTGAGGTATTTTTATGGTGTTCTGTTAACTGCTTTATATGGGAGAGTACAAAGAAATAGATGGTAGAATATCCCAATAGAGCTACCCATATAATTTGCGACTACATTGAAAACAAGGGGTTGAACGGACCAGTTGAGTCTATTCAACCCCATTTTCATATGCTATATATGGAGGCTAAAAAAGCACACCCATTCTTAGGCTCCTGCGTTAAGGAGATATACAATAACGCAGAATGGGAATTCGTAAAACGATACTTTAAGTAAGAGCAGTAAGCGATTACTGCTCCTTTTTATTTTGTCCTGCTTAACCCTTCCCGGTGATTGCGCCATACCTCGTACCGAGTGAGAATCATGAAACAAGTGGAAAGAGAAAATTATATCAACGTAAAGTCTTGGATGGATTTGGGTGATTGCAATTATGAGAACGATCACGCTGATGATTCCATACCTGAACAGGGAGTGGTCTACTGCAACATAGAACACATTCCTGATTTTTTTAAGAAGTGTAACGACACAGACAATAAATACATTGTCGTTAGCGCATTTAGCGACTTCGGTCTTGGGTATCAAGACGAACATCCGGTTGCAAGAGATATGCTTAGGTGGATTCCTTTCGTAGAACACGCAATTTTAGAACAGGGGTATAACCCGCTAGTAATCCCCCCTAGATGTGATCCAGACAACTGCAATATAGATGATAAATACTCCATCAAATGTTATTCATTTACCAGAGCAACCATACCCA